>Ga0228700_1000554_pt1 | contig 32977 bp, 51 predicted proteins | sample McNCre317_Aug_MG_FD_178019 | JGI IMG/M metagenome (GOLD analysis project Ga0228700, IMG submission 178019) | Freshwater microbial communities from McNutts Creek, Athens, Georgia, United States - 3-17_Aug_MG | ecosystem: Environmental > Aquatic > Freshwater > Creek | place: USA: Georgia...
GTTGTACAGGGCGAACGTCTGACGGGTCATACCAGTGCCTCGATGGTCTTTGCCAGCGCGTCCAGCTCGTCCATGCGCATCACTCGCCACATCGCCCGGCCGCCGTGCAGCCCGTTGTGCGGGTCGCGGTGGCACGAGGCGCACAGCGGGATGCAGAGCGCCTGCACATGCTGCCGGATGTGATGCGCTTCGCTCGGCCCATCAGTGCCGCACACAGAGCACGGCATGGCCTTGATCCGGGCGAGGTGCTCGCGCTCGCGGGCGGTCAGGCGGTTGTTCATCGGATTTGCAGAGCACGGCTGGTGACGATACGCGCGCCCGGCACTTCACGGCCTGACTTGATCGCATCGCGAATCGCGGCCTTGTCCGGCTCAGGCGCCGGCGCAGGCTTGACGCGCATCAGATCGTCAGGGATCTGCGTCGTGTCCTCGATCTGCACGGAGCTTGTCTTGCGCCAGCTGATCCGCACGCCCGGCCCTTCTACCTTCTCGATCCCGGCCATATCGAGCGAGCGCTCCAGGTAGTCGCGCAGCCGGTCTGCCTGGGCGCGGATCGCCTTGGCCCTTTCGGCCGCATCCTTCGCCCACCGCTCTACCGCTGCTGCATCAGCATCGAGCGAGCGGGCCACGTGCGCGACCGACAGCGCCTTGTGCTCAAGATCTCCCAACATGCCCTCGAGCGTGTCGGCCATCGTCTGATCGTCCAAGCCAAGCTCTGCCAGCGTCTGAGCTGCGGCGCGGTGCTCTGCCGCGAGTAGTGCGAGCGTCGTCATTGATCGCCTCCAGTCGGCCACGCCGCTTGCAGCGCATCCTGATCCGTTTTTGCCAGCAGCGACCAGATGGCGTCAAGATCCTGATGCGAGGCCAGAAACCCGGCCGCTCCCGCCGCGTCACCGGACTTGATGCCTGCGCTGATGCGCTGCGCGATGGCCTTGGGGCTGGTATCGGCACGCTTTGCAGGCGCTTGCGGTGCTGATGCCGCATTGCCGTCGTCATCCTCGGCGGCGATGCCGCACGCGGCAAGCAGCGAGTAGCGCCGCGCATACGTCAATGCCGAGCCGTACCCCTGCGGGTCTTGCTTGCTGGCCGGGACGTGCAGCTTGCCGCAGCGCAGAGATTGGCCGGATTCGTGCAAAAACACGGTTTCGACCGTGACGCCTGTCGAGTCCTCGAAAGTCTCTTGATACAGCGCGATCCCGGCCGCCAGGCATGCGTCGTCAACCGCATCAAGGCATGCCTCAAGATTCGCGTACTTGCTCTTGAAAGCCGGATTTGTCTTGGCTTTGAGCACCGGCCCGAAGGCCTTTTTTGCGGCGATGAATGCCGGGGCGATCTTGTCGAGACTCATATCCACCTCAGAACGGCGCCGGGCCGTATTCGCCAAACATCCGCGCGAACTCGCGCAGCGCCAGCGCGTGCGACCGCAGCCGCGCCGCTCGTTGCAGCCGCTGTGCGGCCGTCTTGCCCGTCTTGATCATCTCTGCTCCTGTACTGTCAATTGCGGCCCGTCTCGTGGGCCAGTCGCTGCAGGCGCATTTGTCACGGTGCAGAGCCGTTTCACTCGCCGGGGATGCTCCGGCACCATCCCATGACCCGATGCGCGTGCCGGTTGTCATGGATGGCACGGGGTTAGTTCCGGGCCAGGGCGTAGGCGCAGGCGGTGGCGACCGGGACGGCCAGCCACCAGGCTGCCTCGGCCAGTGCGGCGCGGATGCGCAGCCAGCGCGCGGCGCGCTGCACATCTGCAGAGTGATAGACCTCGGCCGCGCTGCGCTCAGGCTCGATCTCAGTCTCAGCCCACAGCGGCGCCGGTCGCGTGCGGCGGCGGCCCTGATGATCCAGGCCGACCGGCGAGAGCTGCTGCCTGGCCTTGATGCGCGCGGCTTCCAGCTCGGCGCGGATGGTCGACTCGGCGCCGGCCATGCGATGCATTTCAGTGGCGCGCATGTCAGCCTTTTGCGTCGATTGCATCGAAGTACGTCGGGATCGGCATGCCGCCGAGGTCGCCGAACTCGGCGGCGTCGTCCGACTCGGCGGCGCGCTTCCGCTCGATGTCGGCCAGCACCAACTCATCGAGCCACTGCGGCAGGCGCTCGGCGTAGCCGCAGGACTCGATCAGGTCGCTGATGTCCTGGCCGCGCACGTAGACGGCCCATTCGTATCCGTCCTCGTCTCCGAGGTCGTTGTAGGCCACCACATAGCCGAACGCCTTGAAGTGGCTCCAGCCGGCCGGAATGGCCGGCGTTGTTGCCCTTTCGGGCCGTAGGTCGATCGTCATCATCTCTCCATCTGTGCATCCCGGCTTGCTGCCGTGTCGATACTGTGTCACATCATGCACGGCATGTCAACAGCCGATCGTGTCACATGATGCACTAACCGAGCTTGCGCATCAGTGTCACATGCGATACAGTCAAGGCATGACGACAAAACCGCCGAGCGCAGCGGATCTGCGCGCAAAGATGGCTGGCATGACGGCTGGCGAAATGCGATGGCTGGCCGACAAGTCAGGAGTGCCGTTTGATACGGTGCGCCGGCTGCGGTACAGCGACAACCCCAACCCGAGGCTGGACACGCTTGAGCGCATCTGGCCGCACATCGCAAGAAGGAAGACGCCATGAAGCAGTGCATCCGATGCGGCCGATCAGGCCACCAGTCGAGCACCTGCCAGCAGCCGAACCCGCTGCATTTTGACGGCACCGAGCCACCGGCACCGGACGTCAAGCGCGGCTGCAATACGTGCGAGCACATTTCCGTGCATGCAACACATGAGCCGTGCGCGACGTGCCGGCGGACGATGGGCTACAGCCAGTGGGAGCCGATGCCATGACACGCATCATCGTAGTGCTTGGCCTGCTCGTCGGGTTCCTCGGAACTCACGCGCTTCTCAACCTGACCCGGCCGGCAACGCTGGTCATCGACAAGTGCAGCAAACCGAGGGTGACGACATGAACAACCCGCTGCGACACGCGGGCACAAGCGTTCCCGGGCACGCTCCGACCGGCATCCAGACCTTTCGCGGCACATCGCCGCTAACCGGCGCCGGCGCAACGATGAGCTGTTTCAAGTGCGGCAAGCACCGGCCGCAAAGCACCGGCCGGAAAATCCGCTGCTGGGGCAAGCTGCATTGGTGCTGTGACGATTGCGCCGGTCTGCAGCCGGCAGAAGGGAAGACGAAATGACCGATTACAACCGCCTAGACGCGGCGATACTGGCCGCGCTTTCGCCCACGAACCCGATCTCGTTCAGCGCGCTCTCTGCCAAGCGTGCCGTCCTCACGGAAGCCAAGGCGCTGACCCCGGATGAGAGTTTCCGCGCGGTCGAGCGCCGACTGCAGGCGCTGCGCAAGGCGGGCAAAATCAAACTCGCGCCGAAACGCGCCGGCTGGCTGCTCGCCGAAGGAGACCCGAAATGACCGACATCATCAACAGCCTCGCGCACCGCGCCGAGGTCGAGCAGGCGCAGCAGATCCGCGCCGAGCTGTGTGAGTCGCGCGGCCTGGAGCCGGTGTGCTGCGGCATGCCGGCGACGTGCGACAGCTGCACCAAGCCGTCCAGCGGCGGGCATGTGCAGCGCATGGCCGAGCTGATCGCCGAGCGTGACCAGCTGCAAACCCGAGTGGCCGTGCTCGAACAGCAGCTGCGTCGCGTGCTGCCGGTGCTTGACTACTACGGCGCCGGCCAGCGTGACACGGGCTACGCGCACGCCCAGATCACCCAGATTGGCGGCCTGCTGCGCACCAAGGAAGGCGGTGCGGTATGAGCACCAGACCCTGCAACGACTGCATCCACGCCGATGCACCCAGCGGCGCAGAGCCGTGCGCCAGCTGTCGCGAGGACACCAGCCGGGAGGGGGGGCGCAACATGAGCAACCGAAATTTCAGCAGCTGCCAGCAGCGCCCGAGCGCGCAGACCGGCCCCAAGGCTCAGCATTGCCGCGCCGGCCTGCCGAGCCAAGACGCCCCGACATCGCGGCCGTGCCTGCGTCGCGCGCAGTGCGCGCTGCATCAGCGCTACCTAGCGGATCTGGATTTGCCCGATGGGCTGCTGCCTGGTGTGCGTGTGCTGATCCATCCCTGGGTGGAGGGCTGCGCGTGCCACTACTTCACGCCGTCCGTCTGACGCCGAGACGCATCAACCAAGCCCGCAGCGCGCGGGCTTTTTTGCGCTCTACCTGTTGACATGTATCACCTCAGTGATACACTGCAGTCATGGGTTGAGCACGAGGCAAGACCCGCAACAGGAGAGACACCATGAGCAACATCAGCATCACCAAGGCACTGAAGATTGCCGCCGACCAGCATTCCCCGCTGTGGCGCTTCGGCCGCCAATGGAAGTTCACCTACAAGATCAACGAGCGCAACTGGAGCGAGAGCATGCCGGCCGACTTCTTCACTGCGCGCCGCCGCCTGGCGCGCAGCATCGCAGGCGCAGCGCTGGCTGCCCTCGGCCGCAACGACGATTGGCGCGCCGATGCGTGGCTGGAGGATGCAGCCGGCACAGCGCGCGACATGGTGACGGCCTACCTCGCCAAGTACCCGACCCCCCGCGGCTGAAACACACCACCACCATGAACACCGCCAAGACCGAAGCCATCGCCAACACAGACGCGCACACCAACAACGCCGGCCTGCCGACCTACAGCGAGCTGCTGGCCTTCGTGCAGAAGGCCCGCACCGCAGCCGGCCTGATGGCATCCAGCAGCTCCGCCATGCCTGAGTTCGGCAGGGATGCCGCCGCCCTGCTGGCGCGCATCTCCGGCTGACCACACCCCAGCCCTCGCGGGCTGGCTGCTCAGTGCGGCGCGAGCCGCTGCACCGATCAGCCAACACCACCGGAGAGCACCATGACCACGATCACCTTCACCAGCACCGAGCGCGATGACTCGGCAGTGCGCGTCACAGACGGCACCGAGTCCGTTTGGACGACGAGCGTCGAAATTCAGGCGGTTGCCGACGCCTACCTGCGCGGCTACGACGCCAACGGCGGCGGCGACGAGCTGGTTGAGTTCGAGATCCGCGCCGCCGACACCGACGAGCTGCTGGCACGCTGCTCCGGCTTCGCGAACGGTACGGCCTTCTACGTCGAGCAGTTCGCCTGACCCACTCAACCTGCACCGCGCGCCGGTGCAGCCGAGTGGGCCAGCCGGCCTGGATCTGGAGACCTTGATGATTGCAGTCGACCTCTTCGCTGGTGCCGGTGGCTTCAGCACTGGCGCGCGCCTTGCTGGCGTGCATGTCGCGTGGGCAGCCAACCACTGGCCGGTCGCCGTCGAGTGGCACTCGGCCAACCACCCCGAGACCGCCCACGCCTGCCAGGATCTGCAGCAGGCCGACTTCCGCGACGCCCCGTCGCATGACCTCCTGCTGGCCTCACCGGCCTGCCAGGGCCACAGCCGCGCCCGCGGCTCGGACAAGCCGCATCACGACGCGCTGCGCGCGACCGCATGGGCTGTCGTCACGTGCGCCGAAGTCCACCGACCCGGCGTGGTGCTGGTCGAGAACGTGGCCGAGTTCACGGAATGGCTGCTGTACTCCGCGTGGTGCTCCGCCATGCATGCGCTCGGCTACGCGCTGCAGCCGATGGTGATCGACGCGGCCAGCCATGGCGTGCCGCAGCACCGCCGCCGCCTGTTCATAGCCTGCACCCGCTCGAAGCATCCGATCGAGCTGCAGCTGCCCAATCGGCCGCACACGCCGGCCGCCGCCGTGATCGACTTCGCCGCCGGCAAGTGGAGCCAGATCGACAAGCCAGGCCGCAGCGCGGCCACCCTGGCGCGGATCGAGTCGGGCCGGCGCCGCCACGGCGGCCGATTCGTCGCACCGTACTACGGCAGCGGCTCAGGCGAGACTGGCCGCAGCCTTGACCGGCCGCTCGGCACCATCACGACCCGCGACCGCTGGGCCGTGATCGACGGCGACCAGATGCGGATGCTGTCCGCCGACGAGTGCCGCGCCGCCATGGGATTCCCGGCCGACTACCGCCTGCCAGCCCAGCACAAGGCCGCAGTCCACCTGCTGGGCAATGCGGTTTGCCCGCCGGTGGCGGCCGACATCATCACCGCGATCCTCCAGGCCGCCTGACCCGCCCTCCCTGCACCGCGCGCCGGTGCAACAACAATCGATGAGAATCACATGATCAATGCACACAGAGGCCCAACCCCGGCCATGTCCCACGCGCTGGCGCTCGTCGCCGGCGGCATGTCTCAGCGCAAAGCCGCGCGCGAGGCCGGCGTATCGCTGGCCGGTCTGGTCAAGGCGCTCAAGCGCGAGCGCGCGACGACAAACTGAGGCACAATGACAACGCGGCGCAACGCCGCAGCACGGCCTAGGGTAGCTCCCGAAAAGGCGGACTCTTCCCCCGCTCTGGCCCAGTGCTCCATCAGGGGAGGTGCTGGAAGGCACATGCAAGACATCATCAAGACCGGTGCCGAGCGCACCATGAATAGCCGCGAGCTGGCCGAGATTTCCGGCAAGCGGCACGACAACGTGATGCAGGTGTGCCGCGACATGCGAGCATCCGGGGTGTGTCCTGAGATTCAGGATACCCCCTACACCCACCCTCAAAACGGCCAGACCTACATCGAGTGCGTGCTGAACGAGCGCGATAGCTATGTCGTGATGGCTCGCCTGTCGCCCGAGTTCACCGGCCGGCTGGTCGACCGCTGGCAGCAGCTGGAGCGCGCCGCGGCGCCAGCAATCCCTCAGACCTACGCCGCCGCCCTTCGCCTTGCCGCCGAGCAGGCCGAGCAGATCGAGCAGCAGGCCGCCGCGCTGGCGCTGGCTGCGCCGAAGGTCGAGTTCGTGGCGCGCTACGTCGATGCAACAGGGACGATGGGGTTCCGTGAAGTCTGCAAGCTGCTCGGTGCCAAGGAACCGGCATTCCGAGCATTCCTGTCGGCCTCAGAGATCCTCTACAAGCTCGGCGGCGCCTGGGTGCCGTACTCGCAGCACATCGATGCAGGCCGTTTCGTCGTCAAGACCGGCAGCGCGGACAACGGACACGCATTCAGCTCGGCCCGGTTCACGGCTAAGGGTGTCGAGTGGGTGTCCGAGTTGTGGCGCGCGGCGAAAGGCGGTGCGGCATGAGCTTCCAAGCGATGACCTGGGCCGTCGAGCGGCCATGCAGAAACGCCGGGCAGAAGCTGGTGCTGCTCATGCTGGCGAACCACACCAACGGGCATACCGGCCAGTGCAACCCATCGCATCGCGTGCTGGCCGAAGAGTGCTGCATGGGCGTGTCGACGCTTAAGAACCACCTTCAGGCGCTGGCCGAGGATTACTTCATCGAAATCATCCGGCGCCAGAACGAGGGCGTCGACCTGCCGAACCAGTACCGTCTGATGCTTCCATCCCCAGGTCAAAAACTGGCTGACGGCGGCCAGAATCTGGCTGGGGCGCGGTCAGATTCTGGCCGGGGGGAGGGGCCAGAATCTGGCTACAAACCAGGAACTATTTCTAACCAGGAATTGAATCTGGAAGAGAACCATGCGCGCAAGCGCGCCGCGTCGCCTGCGGCTCCTGATGATGTCTCGCCTCAGGTCTGGGCTGACTGGTTGGCGCTGAGGAAGGTCAAGAAGGCAGCCGTGACGGCGACAGCCGTCGAAGGCATCAAGCGCGAGGCGCAGAAGGCCGGGCTGACGCTACAGGCCGCACTGGAGGCATGCTGTGCGAACGGATGGCAGGGCTTCAAGGCCGAGTGGCTGCATCAGCGCCAGCAGGCCGCCGCCCGGCTGCAGTCGCTGCCGCAGACCCGCGAAGAGCACGACAGCCGCACGCGGGCGATTGCCGCTCAGGTCAAGCAGCGCCTTGGCATCAGGTTTGAAGACGACGTGATTGAAGGGTGATCTATGAAGGCAACCGAAGTTGATGAGTTCGTGGCGATGCTGACCGAGGTGCAGCAGCTCTACGGCAAGGCGCCCACGGCGCAGCAGTGCGAGATGTGGACTCGGATCATGGCTCGGCATCCGCTGGATGCGATCCGCGCCGCGTTCGATGCCCACGCCAGCGACACGACGCGCGGCCGGTTCGCCCCGCTGCCCGCCGACATCCTGGCCCAGATCGAAGCCGCCGCCCACGCGGACGGCCGACCTGGTGCCGAGGAGGCCTGGGCGCTGGCGCTGCGCGCCGCTGACGAGCGCAGCACGGTCGTTTGGACGGCAGAGGCTGCGCAGGCGTGGGGGATTGCGCAGCCGGTGATGCAGGTCGGCGACGAGGTGGGGGCACGCATGGCGTTCCGCGAGGCCTACGCCCGACTCATCGCAGAGGCCCGTGCCAAGCGCGAGCCGGTGCGCTGGTCGGCCAGCCTGGGCCACGATCAGGCGCAGCAGGACGATGCACTGCGCATCGCGGTCGAGGCTGGCAAGCTGCCAGCTGTCTACCTGCCGGCGCCGCGCGGCCCCGTAGCGGGTCTGCTAGAGCTGTCACAGCAGCGCGGATGCCCGGAGCATGTCCGGCAGCGCCTGGAGGCGATCCGCGCCCAGATCGTCGGTGCGCGGCCGGGGGAGTTCGACGGGGCCGATTGGCATCACAAGCGGCGCACGATCGACCTCAAGGCTGCGGCTCAGGCGGCGGTTGATGCAGCGATGCGCAAGCATGGAGGCGAGCATGGCGACGAGCAGTGACGCAGCGGTGCCGCTGTCAAGGCGGCCGGCGACGGACTGGCGCAACCCGACGCAGCGCGAGTTGAGCCAAGAGCGCAACCCCGGCCGGTCGTGGGCATGGCGCCTGCGCGGCCGGGAAATGGGCGGGGACGCCCTGAACCCGGTGCAGCGCCGGCTATGGCGCGAGGCCCTGGAAAACGAGGTGCAAGCATGAGCCGCCGCCACGTCTACAACCCCGGCGCGCCGCGCACCGGGCCGGGCGTCTACACGCTGGACGACGTCAAAGATCGCTGCAAGGTTGACGACCTGACCAGCTGCTGGATCTGGGGCATGAGTTCGGCCGATGGCGAAAACCCGCGCGTCCATGTGCCAAAAAACGTCATCATCGGATTTGAGCAGGGCGGCGTTTTGTCGGCTGCACGTGTTACGTGGCTGATGTCAAACAAACGCGGGCTGCCGGTCGATTTTGTCATATGGCGGAAATGCGACACGCCTGGATGCATCAACCCGGCGCATCGTATCGCTGGGTCACGGGCGCAAATGGGAATGTGGCACGGCGAGCAAGGGATTTGGCGTGGCGATCCGCTGCGCTCTGCGATCAACCGCAAAAACACGCTATCCCAGGCGCTGACGCCGGAGGCTGTGCGGTTCGCGGAAGGGTTGATCGCAGAGGGCCGATCATCTGCCGAGATTGCCGCTGAAATGCGTGTGCATGTCTCAACAATCAACCGCATCCGCAACGGGCAGCACATGCATCAGCGCGCAATCATCGGGTCGTCGGTGTTTTCGATGGCGGCAACAAGGGGCGCTCGATGAACGGCGACGTATGGCGCACGCAGTCCGGTCTGGTCGTGACAGAGATTGGCCGGCGCTGGATCGGCAGGAGTGAGATCGTGACAGTGCTGTCAACCGATCCGGCCGGCTCGCCGTGGGAGGCGCAGCGCACGCATCACATCCCGGCATCGGATCTAGCGCCGGAGCCGGCCCGGTATGAGGGTGCGCGGGGAGGGCGCGGCTGATGGCCGTGGTAATCGGCATCGACCCAGGCACGCACACGGGCGTAGCCGTCTACCGCGACGGCCAGCTGATCCGATGTGAGGCGATGGGCGCACATGATGTGTTTGACTTGGTGCGCCAGCTAGCTGCATCTGAGACGGTCATGGTGGTCTATGAGGACGCGCGCATGATCGGTGGCATCGGCGGCGCGCGGGCTGGCAGCAAAGAGACGGCGGCGCGCGCCCAGGGGGCCGGCAGCGTCAAACGCGACTCGGCGCTATGGCAAGAGCTGCTGGAAAAGCTGGGCTGCTCATATCACCGCATCAGCCCGCGCGCCAAGGGCGGAAAGCTAACGCGGGACGAATTCAGGGTGCGGGCGAAATGGGATGCCCCGACAAATCAGCACGGCAGGGACGCCGCAATGATTGCATGGTCATATCGCAATTGGCGGAATTCGTGATATGATGGCTGCAAGAAATAGATAAACTGCCCAGGCGCACCGGGCTGACACTCGGGAAAGACCGGGGTCATCAGATCGGCCGGCAAGCTTCGCCCGCTAGGAACCAAGCGCATGCGGGAAGGCTATACCTTGGACGCCGGCCGATCTGATGGCTAACACTCCCTTGAGCTGGTCACGCGGCAGACGGGGTTAGGCACTGTCGGCGCACCACGAAGCGTGGCAAGCGTGCGTCCTCGGTGCTGGTGTCATCACGACTCGCCCACGATACGGGCGACCATCATCACAGCCGAATGCGGAGATCTGATCCGCTGGGGTTCGACTCCCCGCCGTCCGTAGCGGGCGGCACGAGAAACGGGAGATTCGGTGGTGTGAAGTCCGTCCGGCGTGTGCCGGGGCCGAAATGCCGGGATCAGATCCGGCCGGCTGTGATGACGGTGTGAATGCGCAGGCTGATGCGCTCGCAACGGGCGCCGCTTGAAAAGGCGATCATGTCGGCAGTTAGGGCGCGTGACTGGAAACAAAATGACCGTTGCAGTATTGTTTGCCAGAGCCGACAGCCATTACAAGGCACTGCCTGGGACTGACGTTTACGACATTGAGCGCGATGCTCGCACGTATGACGGCCCGCACCCTGTCGTGGCACACCCGCCGTGCAGGGCCTGGGCGACGCTGCGCCACCATGCAAAGCCGCGACCTGACGAACGGAACCTCAGCCGCCTTGCCGTTGCCCTGGTGAGAGAGTTCGGCGGTGTGCTGGAGCACCCACACCGCACCACGCTGTGGGATGCGCAGAAACTACCGCAAGTAGGTGAGCGCGACGCATACGGCGGGTTCACGCTCGTTGTCGACCAGAACTGGTGGGGCCATCGAGCGCAGAAGCGGACGCGGCTGTATGTAGTCGGCTGTGAGCTTGCCGAAGTCCCCACGATACCGCTGCGCCTGGGTGAAGCGACGCACACCGTTGGGCTGTGGAGCGGCAGGGATAAGGCGACGTGCCGGCCGAGCATTGCAAAGCACGAATACGAGAGCACGCCGCCAGAGCTGGCGGCCTGGCTAGTTGAACTGGCGGCAAAGTGCAAAGCGCCATAACTGCAAAGTTAGTGCTGAAGGACGGAAATGAACCAAGCCGAGACGATGCACGAAAAGCGGGCGCGACTGCGCGCCGAGCTGGATGTGGTCGACGCAGCGCTGGAAGCGGAGGCTGAGGCGGCGAAGGCCGAAGCGCTTGAAGCCGTGCGCGAACTGATGTTGGCGCATGGCATCACGCTGGACGACATCGACAGCAAGCCGGCGAAGCGCGAGCTCAAGACAGCCGAGAGGCGCCGGACCGGAACATACGTGCACCCGGATGGGCGAACGCACGTCGAGAAGCCGGGGCGTGGTCGTCGGCCGGGATGGCTGGATGATGATGGCGTAGTGACGGTGGCGTGACGGCGGCGTGATGGCTCTCAAGCCGCCACGCAGGAGAACGATGATGAAGTTCAGATTCGAGGCCAATGGACTGGAAGCGGTGACCGAGGCCCTGAAGTCGATGAGCACGCGGCGTGTCAGCGCGGCGATCGCGACGGCGCTGACCCGGACGGCCGTCGAGGTCAAGTCCGCCGTGACACAGGAACTGGATCGCTCTCTGGATCGGCCGACCCCGTACACGATGCGGTCTCTGTACATGCGGCCTGCGCGGGCCGATCGGCTTGATGCTGAGGTGTGGATCAAGGATGACCGGGCCGGCAGCGGAACGCCGGCCACGCGCTACCTGCTGCCGCAGGTCGATGGCGGGGTACGGCGCATCAAGCGCTTCGAGCTGGCTCTGCAGGCGTCCGGGGCCATGCCGCGCGGCTGGCAGGCGGTGCCTGGTGCCGGCGCCCATCTGGATGCCTACGGCAACATCAGCCGCGGCCAGCTGGCGCAGATCATCAGCCAGGTCGGCACCGAGCTGACGGCCGGCCACAACCGAACGATGAGCACCGATCCGCGCAGGCGGATCAGCGCGCAGCGGCGGGCGGGTGGTCGCTTCTTCGCGGTCAGGCCGGGGCAGCGCCTGCCGCCGGGGATCTACCAGCGCGAGTTCGCGGGTCGCAACATCACCCCGGTGCTGATCTTCGTGCGCTCGACGGCGTATCAGCCGCGGGTCGACTTCTACGGCGTGGCCCAGCGGGTGGCGGCCGAGCGGCTGCCAGCGCAGGTCGATCGCGCTCTGGGCGAGCAGTTCGCGCGCATGGGTCAGTCCGGTGCGCAGCAGTCGTTCGGGGGATTCTGATGGGCCGTCCCTCCCCCCGGGTTGGGTCCTCCCCAGCCTCCGCCAGCGCGGGTAATTCGGACCCCGTTCTCGCGCTAGTGAGTGCCCCAGCAATTACCCCATCTGGCACCCCATGCTGTATGGGTGGAGGTACCCCATGGCTGTGACCCTGATCACCCAAGCCGAGTACGCCCGCCGCCGCGGCGTCGATCCGACGACCGTGCGCGACGCCATCCGCGCCGGCCGCATCACGCTGATCGACGGCAAGGTTGACCCTGCTGTGGCCGACATCCAGTGGCAGCGAAACACCCGGGTACGTGTGGGCAGCGGCCAGCGCAGCGCCGAGCCGCCGCCGGCCGCCGACGACCCCTTCGCCGCGCCGCGCCTGGAGACCTACGAGGAAGCCCGCCGCCGCCGCGAGATGGCCGAGGCGCAGAAGGCCGAGCTGCAGCTGGCCGAGCTGCAGGGCGACCTGATCCGCACCGCCGACGTCCGCGCCGCCCACGCCAAGCGCGTGGCCGGCCTGCGCGAGGCCCTGCTGCAGATCCCAGCCCGCCTGGCCGCCGTCGTGGCAGCCGAGGCCGACCAGGGCCGATGCCACGACATCCTGCAGGCCGAGCTGCACCAGGTGCTCGGCCAGATCACCAGGGAATGACGATGAACGCGACGTGTGCGAACTGCAGGTTCTGGGATGTCGACAACGCTGATCCGATCACTGACAGCCCGGAGCAGCTGAACGCGGCATGCCGCAGGTTCCCCCCTGTGTACGTCTCCGGTGACATCAACGAGACCGAAGGTTTCCAGCAGCCGTACACCTGGGAGGGGCGCTGGTGCGGCGAATGGAAACCCCGCCTGGAGCCCGTCGCCTGATGGGCGCCCGCGACCTCCTCACCGCCGACGCCGACGCCCTGCTCGCGTCCATCTGGCGCGAGTTCCTGGCGCCGCCGCAGCGCCTGACGGTCACCGAGTGGGCCGAGCGCCACCGCATCCTGTCGGGCAAGGACAGCGCCGAGCCCGGCCCCTACCGCGCGCACCGCACGCCCTACGCCCGCGAGCCGATGGACTGCCTGTCCGCGCACAGCCAGGTCGAGGAGGTGGTGCTCATGTGGGGCGCGCAGACCTCCAAGACCACCATCGGCTCCAACTGGCTCGGCTACCTGGCCGACACCAACCCCGGCCCGGTCATGATCGTGCAGCCGACCATCGACATGGCTAAGCGCTACAGCCGCCAGCGCCTGTCGCCCATGATCGAAGAGAGCCCGGCCCTTCGCCGCAAGGTGCGCGAAAACCGCAGCCGCGACGACGCCAACACCACGCTGCTCAAAGAGTTCCCCGGCGGATTCATGGCCGTCGCGGGCGCCAACAGCGCGGCCGGCCTGCGCTCCATGCCCGTGCGCGACCTGTTCCTGGACGAGATCGACGGCTACCCGCTCGACGTCGACGGCGAGGGCGACCCATGCCAGCTGGCCGAGGCCCGGCAGACCACGTTCGCGCGCCGCAAGCGCCTGAAGACCAGCACGCCCACCACCAAGGACGTCAGCCGCATCGAGGCGGCCTACCTCGCCAGCGACCGCTGCAGCTACCACGTGCCTTGTCCGCACTGCGGTGAACTGCAGCCGCTGGAGTGGGGCGCCGCGGCCAGCCACGGCATCAAGTGGGACCGTGACGCCGATGGCGCGCCGCTGGCCGCGTCGGTGCGCTACGTCTGCCGTGCCAACGGCTGCGAGATCCTCGAACACCACAAGCCCGCCATGCTCGCCGCGGGCGCCTGGGTCGCCGCCAACCCCGCCGCATCGGGCCGCGTGCGTGGCTTCGCGCTGTCGTCCCTCTACAGCCCGCTCGGTTGGCTGAGCTGGGCCGAGATCGTGGCCGAGTGGCACCGCGCCCAGGTCGCAGCCAGGGCCGGCGACGTCTCGCTGCTGCGCGTGTTCGTCAATACTCGGCTGGCCGAGACCTTCGAGGAGCAGGGCGACCGCGCCGACCAGCATGCACTGCGCAAGCGCGCTGCCGACATCCCGCTCGGCGTGGTGCACTGGGGTCTGTTCGTCTGCACCCTGGGCGTCGACGTGCAGGGAGACCGCCTCGAGGCCTACCTTTGGGCCTGGGGCCGTGGCCTGGAGCGGCAGCTGGTCGACCGAGCCGCCTTCCACGGCGACCCGGCGCTGCCCGAGAGCGAGGCTGGCAGCCCCTGGGCCGCGCTCACCGCCTACCGTCGAGCGCCCGTGCACCACGCCAGCGGGCGCCCGGTGCCGATCGTCGCCACCATGGTCGACACCGGCGGCCACCACACCCACGCGGTCTACGGCTACGTGCGCGACCACCAGCACGCCCGCGTGATGGGCGTCAAGGGCAGCAGCCAGGCCGGCCGCGCGATCCTGGGCAAGCCCACCGACCAGGACGTCAACTGGCGCGGCGTCAAGCTCAAGCGCGGCGTGAAGCTGTGGCCCATCGGCACCGACACCGCCAAGGCCGAAATCTACGGCCGGCTGCGCCTGGGCGAGCCCGGCCCCGGCTTCGTGCACCTGTCCAAGCACCTACCCGGCGAGGTCTTCGAGCAGCTCACTGCCGAGCGCCTGGCCACCCGCTACGTCAAGGGCCACGCCCGCATGGAGTGGATCAAGCCCGCCGGCAAGCGCAACGAGGCGCTCGACTGCGCCGTCTACGCCCTGGCCGCCGCGCACTGGGCCGGCCTGGACCGCCTGCGCGACGGCGAGTGGCAGCGCCTCGAGGCCGCCGTGCAGCCGGTCAGCGGGCAGACGGTCGACCTGTTCGAGGCCGCGCCCGCGCCGGTGCCGCAACTTGAAAGCGCGGCTGATGAGTCGCCCGCGGCCGCGCCCACCGCCGCACCGCCGGCCGCGCCAGAACCCGCTGCCCCGGCCCCGCCGCCCCGCCCGATCTACCTGAACCGCCCCGCCCGCAACCAAGGACCTCGCCGCACATGGTGACCAATACCGCTGCCGCCGCCCAGGCCGCCACCGATCCCGCCACCGCGCTGGCCGCCGTGCCGCACACCGACGACGTGGTCGAGTACACCCTGCGCTGCGTGCTCGCCCTGGCGCCCGGCCTGCAGGCCGCGGTGGTCGAGGCGGCCGACCGCCAGGTGCGCGGCTTGTTCGGCCGCACCAACCCCTACATCGCCTGCCGCGCCGGCGAGGGCCGCAGCGCCCGCAACCAGCAGATCCGCCGCGACCACCAGGCCGGCGAGCGCGTGCCGCTGCTCATGCGCCGCTACGGCCTGAGCGACCCGCAGATCCGGCGCATCCTGCGGGGCGACTGATCATCGCGCCCCTGCCGGATGATCAGGGGCCGCGGGTTTACTCGGCAGGGTGAGCGCACCCATTCCCACCCTCGATCCGGCCCGCATCGTCGCGGGCGACACCGCCAAGTGGCTGCGCTCGCTGCCGGACTACCCGGCCTCGGCGGGCTGGTCATTGGTCTACACGCTGGTCAACGCGGCGCAGCGCGTCACCTTCAGCAGCAGCGCCTCGGGCGACGACCACCTCGTCACCGTGTCGGCCGCCACCACCGCGGCGTGGGTGGCCGGCGACTACACCTGGCGCGCCCAGGCCACCAAGGCCGGCGAGGTCTACACCGTCGGCGGTGGCCAGGTCACGATCGAGCCCGCCTTTGGCGCCGCCGTCGACGCCCGCAGCACCGCCCGCCAGTCGCTCGATGCGGTCGAGGCCATGCTGCAGGGCCGTGCCGCCAGCGGCGTGGCCGAGTACCAGATCGCCGGCCGGCAGCTGCGCCACATCCCCATCCCTGAGCTGCTGCAGCTGCGCGACCGGCTGCGCGCCGACGTCGCCGCCGAGGCCGCCGCCCAGGCCATCGCCGCCGGCCTCGCGCCGCGTGGCCGCATCGCCGTGAGGTTCAGCCGATGAGCCAACAGCCGCAAGCCCCGCAGCGCCTGCCCTTCCTGCGCCGCGTGTTGGCCGCCGCCTCGGCGCTGATGGGCCGCGCTGCGCCGGCCGGGCGCACGCAGCTGCGCCGCTTCGAGGGCGCCCGCATCGACCGCCTGACGGCCGACTGGTTTTCCACCCAGGCCAGCATTAACGAGGAGCTACGCAGCGACCTTGACGGCCTGCGCGCGCGCGGCCGGCAGCTGGTCAACAACAACGACTATGCGCGCAAGTTCCGTGGCATGGTCGAGAACAACATCGTCGGCCCGCAGGGCGTCACCCTGCAGGTGCGCGTCGAGGACCGCCCCGGCGTGCCCGACCGCATAGCCAATGACGCCATCGAGACGGCCTGGTCCGAGTGGTCGGCCGCCTGCGACGTCACCGGCCGCTTCAGCCTGCGCGACCTGTGCGAGCAGCTCGTCGGCAGCCTGCCCAGCGACGGCGAGTTCCTGGTGCGGATGGTCATCGGCCCCGACGCCGGCAACCGCTTCGGCTTCGCGCTGCAGGTGATCGACGTCGACCGCATCGACACCACGTTCAACGGCGTGTTCGGCGGCAACACCGTGATCATGGGCGTCGAGGTCAACGCCTACCGGCGCCCGGTGGCCGTGCACCTGTTCATCGCCCACCCCAACGACGGCTCCCGCACCAGCCGCCAGCGCGTGCGCGTGCCGGCCGACGAGCTGCTGCACCGCTTCCGCGTCGAGCGCGCCGAGCAGGTCCGCGGCATCCCCTGGATCGCGCCCGGCATGCTGACCCTGCACCACCTGGGCGGCTTCATGCTGTCCGCGCTGCTGGCCGCCGAGCACGGCGCCAACCACTACGGTTTCTTCACGACGCCCGACGGCGCCGCGCCGCCGGCCATGGTCACCGAGGGCGGCGCCGCCGGCGCCGACGCCATCAGCGTCAGCCAGCCCGGCATCTATGACACCCTGCCCACCGGAACCACCTTCCAGGCGCACGAAAGCAAGTACCCGAACGAGGTCTTCGGCCCCTTCGCCAAGACCTGCCTGCAGCGCATCGCCACCGGCTGGCGCGTGGCCTACCACTCCCTGGCCAACGACCTCGAGGGCGTGAGCTTCTCCAGCATCCGCAGCGGCACCCTCGAAGAGCGCGACCGCTGGTCGGCCGATCAGCAGTGGTTCATCGGCGCCTTCCTCGAGCCGGTCTACCAGGCCTGGCTGCGCGTCGCCCTGCTGCAGGGCGCCATCACCATGCCCAACGGCTCGGCCCTGCCGGTCAGCAAGCTCGCCAAGTTCGCCCGCCACGAGTGGCAGCCGCGCCGCTGGGAGTGGGTCGACCCGCGCGCCGACATGGAGGCCAAGGTGCTCGCGGTCAAAGCCGGCCTGATGGCCCCGCAAGACCTGAGTGCCGCCATGGGCTACGACTTCGAGGACGTGGTCAAGGCCATCAGCGCCGCCAACAAGCTTGCCGCCGAGTACAGCGTGCAGCTCACCGCCTACGACGCCAACCCAGGCGCCGCGCCCGCCACCGGCTCCCGCGCCGACCTGATCATCGCGCCCCTGCCGGATGATCAGCCTCACGGGCGACAGTGAGCCCATGAGTGACCTGACCGCCGTACCTGCTGCCCTGCAGCCGCACACCAAGCAGGCCCGCGGCTTCGTCGTCGATCGCGCGGCGATCGATGAGCCGGCCCGAACCGCGCGCCTGGCCTTTGCCAGCGAGGCCCCCTACGAGCGCTACTGGGGCATCGAGATTCTCGACTGCACCGCCCCGGCCATGCGCCAGGGCCGGCTGCGCTCGGGCGCGAACCTCTTGTGCGACCACGACACGCGCGATGTCGTGGGCGTCGTTGAATCTGTCGAGATCGGTGCGGACCGGGTGGCCCGCGCCGTCGTGCGCTTTGGCAAGAGCGCGCGTGCAGAGGAAGTGTGGCGCGACGTGGTTGACGGCATCCGCCGCAACGTGAGCGTCGGCTACATGATCCACAAGGCGCAACTGGTCGAGACCGTTGATGGGCTGGATACCTATCGCGTGACCGATTGGGAGCCATTCGAAGTCAGCCTGGTCTCTGTGCCGGCTGATGCCAGTGTTGGTGTGGGCCGCAGTGCCGCACCGGCAAGCCCTGAGCAGCGGGGCGTGGTGGTCCAGACCACCGTGTGGGTCGATCCCGAATCCGATGAGCCCGCCGAAGAGCCTGCGGGCGCTGCGGCCAGCGAATCAGCTGGTTCCGAGACCCTTGCCCTGCAGGCCATGGCCGACAAGTCGGCCTCGAAGGCCTCCCCAACCCAGACCTCGAAAGAGCACACCATGCCCGACGTTCAAGTCGTTGCCGAGCGCAACCACGCCGCCGAGATCACCAAGATCGCGGCCACCATCCCCAACGGCGCCGAGCTAGCCATGCGCAGCATCCAGGCCGGCCACACCGTCGAGCAGTTCCAGCAGGAAGCCCTGCGTGCGCTGTCGACCAAGCCGCTGCCGACCGCCGACATCGGCCTGACGGCCAAGGAAGCCCGCAGCTACTCGGTGGTCCGCGCCCTCAACGCACTGGCTAACCCGACCGACGCCGGCGCCCAGCGCGCCGCCGCCTTCGAGCGTGAGTGCTCCGACGCCGCCTCGGCCAAGATGGGCAAGGCAGCCCGCGGCCTGTTCGTGCCCTACGACATCCAGAAGCGCGACCTCGTGGTCGGCACGCCCACCGCTGGCGGCAACCTCGTGGCTACCGACCTGCTGTCGGGATCGTTCATCGACGCGCTGCGCAATGCCATGGTCATCCAGGGCATGGGCGCCCGCATGCTGACGGGCCTGCAAGGCAACATCGCCATCCCCAAGCAGACCGGCGCCGCCACCGCCTTCTGGGTCGCTGAAAACGCGGCCCCGACCGAGTCGCAACAGACGCTCGGCCAGGTCACCATGACACCGAAGACGGTCGGCGCATTCACCGACATCGGCCGCCGCCTGCTGCTGCAGTCGTCCATCGACGTCGAGCAGATGGTCAACACCGACCTGGCCACCGTGCTGGGTCTGGCCATCCAGCAGGCCGCCATCAGCGGCAGCGGTGCCAGCAACCAACCCTCGGGCCTGCTCACCCTGATCACGCCCAGCGTGATCGGCGGCACCAACGGCGCCGCGCCGAGCTGGCAGAACATGATCGACCTCGAAACCAACGTCGCGGTTGGCAACGCGGACATCGGCTCGCTGGGCTACCTGACCAACGTCAAGGTGCGCGGCAAGCTCAAGAGCACGCAGAAGTTCAGCGGCACCAATGGCATGCCGGTATGGGACGCTGGCGATACGCCGATCAACGGCTACCAGGTCGGTATCACCAACGCGGTGCCGAGCAACATGACCAAGGGCACTAGCTCGGGCGTCGCGTCGGCCATCATCTTCGGCAACTTCGCCGACCTGATGATCGGCATGTGGGGCGGCCTTGACCTGATGGTCGACCCGTACACCGGCAGCACCGCCGGCACGGTGCGCGTCGTGGCCCTGCAGGACGTCGACGTCGCCGTGCGCAACGTCGAGTCGTTCGCCACGATGGTTGACGCGCTCACGGTCTGATCGGCGGGCGAGCGGGCATAGCCATGTTCCAGGATCTGTTGCTGTTCTTCAGCGCGGCCGAGTTCGCCACCCCAGCCACGCTGGATGGGGTGGCGGTCTTAGGCATCTTTGACCGGCCTTATGCCGAAGCTTCATTCGGTGCCTTTGGTGCTGCGGCTGCTTCTCAGCCGACGTACACCTTGCCCACTGATCAGGCTGTCAGCCCGGCTGGCAAGGTGCTGGTCGTCTCAGGAATCGGCACTTTTTTGGTCGCAGAAGTTCGGCCAGACGGCACGGGCATCACCGTGCTCATCCTGGAGCGCGCGTGATGCTGGCCCAGCAGAAGCTTGTCGGACTTGTAGTGGCCGCGCTGGAAGCATCCCCGGCGCTGGCTGCGGCCAAGGTCTACCGCCAACGCACACGCGCCGTGAGTACCGAGGTTGCGATGGCGCTGGTGGTCCGGCATGTGGTCAGCGAAAGCACGGCGGTGCTAAGCGGAATCAATGCGCCGCTAGACTGGGAGTCGACGCTGGCAATCGAGTGCATCGCGCGCTCGGGGGCCAATCAAACGCCCGACGAAGCTGTCGGGCCTCTCGTCCTGGCGGTGCATGCCTGTCTGACGGCTGATACCTCGCTGCACCAGGACGGCTTTGAAATGCAGCCCAAGCTGCGCATCACTCACGACCAGGACGAACTGGACGAGCGCATCGGTGCCGCCGTGATCCTGTTCACTGTGCAGTGGCGCAGCCCATACACGAGCCTATCCGCATGAACAAGACCAACCCCATCAACGAGCAGAACCCGCCCGCAGGCGGCTCCTGGATCAGGCATGCCGATGGCAGCCTGACGCCCGCCGACAAGGCTACCGCGCGCGGTGCCGGCCTGGCGTGGCCTGTCGAGACCGATCACCCCGCAGCGCCGGCCCAGGCCGGCACCAGCACTCAGGCAACGGAGTAACCCATGGCCGGCTCAACCCAGCTTTCCACCATCGCCGCCAAGATCGAGACGACGCTCGGCACGGATGCGGTCCCGACCAACACGGCCGACGCGGTCGCGATCCGCGTCAGCAATCTGAACGTCAACATCGAAGAGAAGTTCGCCAGCCGCGACATGGTGCTGGGTTTTTTCTCCGGCCCGGACCAGATCCCCTATGCCCGTGTCGGCACGATCAGCTTCAGCGTCGACCTGCAGGCCAGCGGCACGCTCGGCACGGCGCCGGGCTGGGGCAAGTTGCTGCAGGGCTGCGGCTTCTCGGAGACCGTGACCGCCACCACCCGCGTCGACTACACGCCGGCCTCGTCGGCGCTCAAGGGTCTGTCCATCTACGTCTGGTTCAACAACCGGCTGGAAAAGTTCGTCGGCTGCATGGGGACGTTCAAGACCAGCATCAAGGTCGGAGAGGCGCCCACGCTCGATTTCACCTTCACCGGCTTGGTGGGCAGCACGGCGGCAGCGGCCCCGGTGGTGCCGACGCTGACGGCCTACATCCGGCCCGAGGCGGTCGGCTCGGTGGCAACGACATCGGTCAGCGTCGGTGCAGTGACCTACTCGGCCGGCGCGATCACGGGCGGCTCGCCCTACAACTTCGAGTCGGTCGACATCGACGTTGCCAACGATGTTCAGTACCTGGAGCTTGTCGCGGTGTCGAGCGTCAACATCTACAACCGGGTTCCCACGGCGAGCATCACCGGCGACTTCAGCGGCACGGCGCACGCCGGCTTCAAGGCCGACATGCATGCCGGCACCTCGCGCGCTTTCGGCCTGGTGCACGGCTCGACCGCCGGCAAGAAGGTCGGCCTCTATGCGGCCACCGGCATCTTCACCGGGATCGGCGATCAGGTGAACGGCAACGTCATCTATGACAAGCTCGACCTGACCCTCAAGCCGTCGTCGGCCGGCAACGACGAACTGCGCATCTTCTGCGTCTGACCATGTTCAAGCTCAACCCGACCCCGACGTTCCCGTTCACCGCCCAGATCACCATTCCGGGCGGCGAAGCGCAGCCGCTGGCCCTGATCGGCCGCCACAAGGGCCGTGCCGCCTTGCAGGAGTGGGTCGATCAGCCGAAGCAGCTGGCCGAGGCCGGCCGTCCGGTCATGGATGCCGAGTATCTCGATCAGGTGCTGGCAGGTTGGCCGGAGGTCAGCACTGCCGACGGCGTCGCGGTGCCGTACAGCGTCGAGGCCCTGCAGGTGCTGCTCGACAGTTACCCGGCGGCGGCCGGAGAGATCTTTAGCGCCTACCTGCGTGCGCTGACGGAGAGCCGGGCAAAAAACTGAAGGGGCTGGCCCGGTGCGTCATGTCAGGCGCAGCGGTCCAGCCGGACTCGGCTCTTGATGCCTACCGTGCTGAGCTTGCGGCATGGGGCATTGATGATCCGGACGCAGCCGACTTCGCTGGGGTGCACCGGGCTGATGTGCTCCCAACGGGCGACTACTGGCCCGAGCACGAGGCCCCGCTGCAGCTGTTCCTGGCGATGCGCACGCAGTGGCGCACGGCAGGGATGGCCGGGGTGCTGACTGGTCTGGATTACGCGGCGCTGCCTGTGGCCGCCGACTGCGCCGGCATCGGGCGCAAGGCCCTGCGCGAGCACTTTGGTGCTCTGCAGGCGATGGAGGCAGAGGCCCTGCAATGGGCTGCAGAACAGGCGCGAGCATGACGTCCCAGGGGCTCAATTTCACGCTGCTGATGGATAGCAGCCAGTACCAGCGGGCACTTGAGGCCGCTGGTGCTGACACGGCCGCCTTCGCTTCCGCCGCCCGAGATCATGCGCAGCGCACATCCTCGGCGATGGGGCAGATCGGCCAGGCGGCGCAGGCGACGGCTGCCGGTGCTGGTACGGCATCACGAGCCATGACCGGCATGGGCCAGGCCGGGCAGGTCAGCGCAGCCCAGACAGCCGCCGCGATGCGGACGCTGCCGGCGCAGATGACCGACATCGTCACCCAGCTGCAGGGGGGCGCCAACCCGCTGACGATCCTGCTGCAGCAAGGCGGCCAGATCAAAGACAGCTTCGGCGGCATCGGCCCGACCTTCCGCGCCCTCGGGCCGGTGATCGTGTCGGCACTCATCAACCCGGTCACGCTGGCGGCCGGCGCTGTGGTGGGTCTGGGTGCAGCCTTCTTCGCCGGCCAATCGGAGTCGCAGGCGTTCCAGCGCTCGATCGCCACGACCGGCGGCGTTGCAGGCATGACGGCCGGGCAGATCAACACGCTGTCGCGCTCGCTGGCGGCCAGCGGTGCCGTCACCATCGGCACGGCGCGCGACATCACGGCGGCCCTGGTCGACTCGGGCCGGCTGTCCGGCCCGGCCCTGTCGAGCACGGCGGCGGCTGCAACCTCGCTCGCGCGCATCACCGGGCAGTCGGCGGCTGAGGTCGTCAAGCAGTTCGACGGCATGACGTCTGGGGTGACGGCCTGGGCCACCAAGGCGAACGACCGCTACAACTTCCTCACGCCGTCCATCTACGCCCAGATCCGCTCCCTGGAGTCCCAGGGGCGGACGATGGACGCCGTCCGCCTGGTGACCGACCAACTGGCGCAGACGATGGATTCGCGCATGGCGCCGTCGCTTGGGCTGATCGATCGCATGCTCAAGGCGACGAAGGAATCGTGGTCGTCCTTCTGGGACTCGGCCAAGGATGTCGGGCGCGCGGCGACAGCAGAGGAGCAGGTCGCATCGCTCACGGCCAAGCTCGGCGCTCTGCAGGCGCGCGCGCAGCAGCTCTACGGCGACAAGGGTGCACCAGCAAAGGGCCGGCTCGCTCAGGAGCTGGCCGCCACGTCGGCCAAGCTGCAGGGGCTGCAGCAGGCACAGCAGTACGCCCAGCAGGCGGCGGCGGCTGATGCCGCCAATGCCAAGGCCACGCAGCGCGCGATCGAGGATGCCAGCAGCAGCCACCAGCAGGCGCTGGCTGGCATCAGCAAGGCTGGCTCAGACCGAATCCTGGCGGACAACAGCCTGCAGCTGGCCGGCGCCTCGCGTCTCTATGACGAGGCCTATGCCCGCCAGGAGATCAGCGCGCAGCAGCACGACGCCGCGATGCAGGCCATCGAACTGGCGCGCATCGATGCACAGGCGGCGGCACTGCAGCGGCAGCGCCAGGCCGTGGCATCTGTGCAACCCGCATCACGTGATGAGGGGCTGTCGATCACGGCGCAGCTCTCCCAGATCGACACCCAGATGGTCGCGCTGCAAGAGCGCCGCGTTGCGCTGGCGGCCAAGACCGCTCAGGCGCAGGGCAAGGATCTGCGCGACTACCAGGCGCTGATCGAGAGTCTGACGGGTGCTAGCACCGGCCTGGAGGCCAGCTTCGGCCAGCAGCTGCAGGCGCTGAGTCGCGGCTACGAAGCCAGCGACCAGAGCGCCGCCTCGCTGGATCGCTACCGGCTGGCCGTCGAGGCGCTGATCGCCAGGCAGCCGTTCGCCACGAAGGCCGCCAAGGAACAAGCCGACGCGCAGGCCGCGCTGTCCAAAGCGTTCGCCGAGGGTGCCGAGCGCCTGCGCAGCTCTGCCGTCACCAGTGCTGACAGTGCCGACGCCCGCCTGCGCGCGCTGGCCGACGAGGCCGCAGCCGCCCAGATCAGCCGCGACCAGAACATCGCGCTGGCCGCCGCGGTCGAGCTGGTCGCCGTGAACCGGCTGCGCGATGCGCGCGCGCAGGCGGTGGCGCTCGGGAACAACGGCGCCGTCGAGGCGATCGATCGCGAGATCGAAGCCCGCAGGAAGCTGGCCGAGCAGATCAATGCAGCCAGCGCAGCCGACGAGTGGAAGAAGGCGGCCGAGCGCATCCAGGGCAGCTTGACCGACGCCCTGATGCGCGCCTTCGAGAGCGGCAAGGGGTTCGCCGACGCCTTCAAGAGCACGATCGTCAATGCGTTCAAGACGATGGTGCTGGAGCCGGTCGTTCGCGCCACGTTCGCGCCGATGGTTGGCGGCATGGGGGCGATGTTCGGCGGCAGCAACGCCGCAGCGTCTACGGGTGGTGGCGGCTCATCTGGTGGCGGCCTGGGGCTGGGCAGTCTGTCGCAGCTGTCCATGCTGTCGAAGCTCTCCAGCTCGGCCGAGACGATGGCCGCGTTCGGCAAGAGCGCGTTTGCCAGCACCATGTCCGGCAGCTACAGCATCGGCCAGGGCATGACGAGCGCCTCACAGCTCTGGGAAGCCGGCCTGACCAAGCAGGCCATCGGGCAGGGCGCCGGCACGCTGGCTGCTGCTGCGGCCGGTTTTCAGGGTGGCCGCCTGGCCGGTCAGGCCATCGGCAACGGTTACTCGATCGGTGGCGGCACGGGCAACGGCGTTGTCAACGCTGGCGCGGCCATCGGCATGGCTCTCGGCGGCCCGCTGGGCGCGCTGGCGGGTGGCGCTATCGGTGGTGCCGTCAACCGAACCTTCGGCCGCAAGCAGGACGAAAGCGGCATCGTTGCGACCCTGGGTGGCGATCAGGGGTTGCAGAACGCACGGACCTACACCCACTACAAGGGCGGACTGCTGCGCAGCAGCAAGACCGAATACGGCGCGCTGTCCGCTGACCTGCAGACCACGCTGACCACCGCGGTCAAAGCCACGCAGGATGCCACGACCAAGTACGCCGAGACGCTCGGGCTATCCGCCTCGTCGGTCGCTGGCTACACCCAGGACATCAAGGTCAACCTGCAGGGTCTGAGTGCAGCCGATGCGCAGGCCGCGATCACGCGCACGCTGTCTGGCTTCGCCGATGGACTGGCGACCTCTCTGGGTGCCGATCTGGCCGATCTGGCCCTGAGCGGCGAGACCAGCGGCAGCACGCTGGCGCGCCTGGCGTCCAACCTCGACAGCGTCAATGGCGTGCTCACCAACTTCGGTGACTCGCTCCTGGCGGCCAGCCTGGCGGGCGCTGATGCCGCGACCCAGCTGGTCGAGCAGATGGGCGGCGCCGCTGCCTTCGCCGACAAGACCGCCGCTTACTACGATGCCTACTACACCAGCGCCGAGCACGTCGCTGACACGACGCGCACGCTGACCGATGCCATGGCGAAGATGGGGCTGACCCTGCCGGCCACGCGCGATGAGTGGCGCGCCCTGGTCAATGCGCAGGATCTGACCACCGAATCCGGGCGCAGCACCTACGCGGCACTGATCAGCCTGTCGGGCGCGTTCACCACCATCGCCGAAAGCTCGGATGATGCGGCTGCGGCTGTGGCCCGGGCGGCAGAGGCCGCCTCGTCGTCGCTGCTGGCCGAGGTCGATCGGCTGCGCGGCAAGCAGACCACCCAGACCGGTGGTGCAGGCGCCGCGGCCGGGTTCGCCGTTGCCACGGCTCAGGCGCGGGCCGGCGACCCCCGCGCGCTCGCCAACCTTCCCTCGCTGGCCCAGGCGGTCGAGTCGGCCGCCGAGGCGCAGGCCACCAGCGCGCTGGATCTGGCTCGCACGCGGGCCTGGCTGGCCGAGTCGCTGACCAGCACCGTGCAGGCCATCGGCGGCACTGTCCCAGCGCTGGCGGATGCCGTCGTTGCAGCCACCCCTGGCAGCTCGGCTCAGGCGGCTGAAAAGGTTGTGGGGACGGCCAGCAACGCCGACGGCCTATCCGCTGTGGCGCAGTCCATGCGCGACGCCACAGGCACGCTGGCCCAGGCGGTTGAAGCGCTCGACGGCATCGGATCGGCCGTCACGTCACTAGCGGGCGGCATCAGCACCAGCCGCCTGTCAAGCGAGCCGGCCGCCATCGCCGCTGCGGCGGCGCCGCTGGTGAACGTGCAGGTACTGCCGCAGCAGACCGCAGGGGCGGCCGGCATGGATGCGCTGATCGCCGAGATCCAGGCGCTGCGCGCCGAAGTTCGGAGCCTGCAGGACCAGCAGCGCGCCATCCAGTCCGATCAGCAGATCCAGGCCGCGACCATCGCGCGCAACACCGCGCGGGCAGCACAGCTGCTCGACCGCGCCATGCCGGCCGGTGATGCCCTGTCCGTGAGGGTGACCGCATGATCATCATCAGCCCGATCACTATCACCGATGCGATGCTGACGAGTGCCAGCATCGCCGAGACCGACTACGCCGCCTGGTCGGCTGCGACCGCCTACACGGTCGGCCAGCGCGTGATCCGCACCACAACAGCCACGCACAGCATCTATGAGCGCCTGATCGCCGGGACGACTGCCACAGCACCAGAGAGCGACACGGTCAACTGGGTGCGCGTCGGCCCGACCAACCGATGGGCCGCGTTCGACGCCAGTGCGGGCACCATCAGCAGCGCACTGGCGTCGGTGTCATGGACGTTCTCGCCCGGCCTGGTCACCAGCCTGGCGCTGCTGGAGATGAACGCCGCGACCCTCTCTGTCGTCATGCGCGACGGGGTCGGCGGCACGATCGTCTACAGCGGCACGATGACCCTGGCGAAGTCGACCAGCAAGAGCTGGAGTGAATACTTCTTCAGCGACATCGTGCGCCGCAGCTCGGTGGTATTGGATGACCTGCCGCCCTACAGCAACGGATCGATCACCGTGACGCTGACCGGGTCAGGCACGGTCTCAGTGGGCACGGTTGCGGTCGGCAAGCAGTACGAAGTCGGTGCCACGACCTACGGCGCCTCCATCGGCATCGTTGACTACTCGGTCAAGTCGACGGACGCATTCGGCGTGACGACCATCGCCCAGCGCGGCTACGCCCGCAAGGTCACGCTCCCGATCTCCGTCCCCACCGCCGGCATTGACGAGACCGCCCGGCGCCTCGCGCTCGTGCGCGCCACGCCGTGCATCTACGTCGGCTCGCCCGACTACGACTCGACCATCGTCTATGGCCTGTACCGAGACTGGTCGATCGACATGCAGTACCCGAACTTCAGCCATTGCAGCATCACCGTCGAAGGACTGACCTGACATGCCCATCACCGCACTCCCGACGCCGCCGACGCGCAATGACCCGGCCACGTTCGACACGCGCGCCGATGCCTTCATGGCCGCGCTGCCGACGTTCGTTACCCAGGCCAACGCGCTGGAATCGAGCCTGACAGCCTCGGTGCACTTCGGCACCAGCACCACCAGCGTATTGATCGGCCCCGGCGCCAAGAGCTTCACGGCCAGCACCGGCAAGAGCTGGGCAGTCGGCGCCTGGCTCTACATCGCCGACACCGCGACACCGGCGAACTACATGATCGGCAACGTGACCGCGTACACCGGCGGCACTGGTGCGCTGACGGTCAACGTGGTGCAGATCGGTGGCTCAGGCACGATCGCCAGCTGGTCGATCGGCATGACGATGCCGACCGGCTCGCTGATGGGCGGCGCAGCCGGCTCGCTGCCGTATCAGAGCGCGGCCAGCACGACAGCATTCCTGGCCGCCGGTACTGCCGGCCTTTTCCTTGTGGCTGGAGCCGGTGCTGCGCCTGCGTGGTCATCGACGCTGCCGGCCACGGCGACAGCGACGACTCCTGCGATCGCCGACAACGACACCAGCGTGGCAACCGGCGCTTTCGTGCGGCTGGTCGGGCCGGCTCGGGCCAGCATCGTGGCGCGCTCGGCTGCGGCGACGCTGACGGCAGCCGATGCATCGACACTGCAGCTCTGCAGCGGCGCCACGGCCTACACCCTGACGCTGCCGGCCGCCTCGGCTGTACCCGCCGGCTTCCCGATCGAGTTCGTCAGCTCGGCCACCGTGCCCGTCACGATCAGCCGCGCCGGCACCGACACCATCAACGGGCTGACGGCGGCCGCGCTCACGACCATGTCGCTCGACAGTGCCGGCGAAGGTGCGACGCTGGTGAGCAACGGCAGCAACGCCTGGGTGTTCGTGAGCGAGCCTGGACGTCGCACCTATGAGTCCGCGTGGACAGCCACGCTGCCGGCAGCGAGCACGGCCACGACATTCACGCACGGCCTGGGCGCCGCGCCGAGGTACGCCCGAATCATGGCCGAGTGCGCTGCGGCAGACGGGACGTTCGCGGTCGGTGATCGCGTCATGCCGTGGACGGGGACGCTCTCCGGTTTCGCGGCGCCACCGTCATTCGTGTTCAACACGACTTCGCTGATCCTGACGACGACCAACACCAGCTGGTACGCCGTGCCCAAGACCGGCGGCGCCGAGGTCATCTTGACCGCTGCCAGCTGGCGTTACAAGGTCTTCGGCGAGGTCTGATGGGGCAGGGCATGACACCGTACATCAGCGCATCCATCGGCTACTACGTCGCCGCCGACGACATCCCGCTCGACGCCGCTGATATTGCGGTGCCTGAGCGGCCTGATGACGACTGGACGTGGAATGCCACAGCAGGCGCCTGGCGGCTGACCATCGCGACCGTGCGCACCCGGGCGCGGGCACGCATCCTGTCGGCCTACATCGCCGCGTGCTCGGCCGACATCGCCGTGGCCGGCATCGCCTACCGTGCTGATGCCGATGGTCTGCAGGCTCTGCGCGATGCCGTCGTGACGGCGCGCGAGCTGGCCGATCTTGGTCTGCCGGCGACGGTCGATGTGCTCGATGCGACCGACACGCTCGTGACGCTGGCGCGCGCCGACATCGTCGCGGTCTGGCGTGCGCTCCAGGCCCGCACCGCGCTCAACCGCGTCCAGCTGCGCGACCGGCTCGCAGCGATCAAAGCGGCGGCGACGAAACCGGCGATCAACGCCGTCGTCTGGTGATTACATGGCATCTCCACCCACCCTCGACCCGATCACGCTGCTGACAGCCGCCGCCGGCGCGGCGTTCGGCCCAGCCGTCAGCGCCGTGGCCGGCCCCTACGCGGCGATCGGATTGTGTGCGTTCCTCGGCGCCTTGGTGGCGTTGTCGGGCCTGCAGCCGATGGGTGCGCTGCGTGTGCTGCTGACGATTGGCCGCTACACCGCGACATCGGTGATGCTGTCCGTCGCCGTCGAAGCGGGCCTTGTCGATCTGGGGCTGCTGGCCCGCTCGGCGCACTGGTCGCTGCTGCTGGTGGCGTTCGGCCTCGCCGCCGTCGGCGATGGCTGGCTGCCGCTGGCACGCCGAGCGGTCGATGGCCTGATGGGCATGATCGAGCGCCGCGCTGGCGCCAAGGAGTCGTGATGCAGACCGACATGCAAACGAACGTGCTGCTGGCTGCCGTCAACGGCGGGCTGTCATTTGCTGTGGTCGCGCTGGCAGTACACCGGCTCAACATCACCACGGGGCTGACCCGCCCAGGCGTGCGCGCCCAGTTCCTGCTGCTGGCCGCCGCCGGCAGCATCTCGGCGTTGCGCTGGCTGCTGTTCGCCGGCGAGTGGCCGGGCGTGGCTGACTGCCTGATCGCCGCGGCGCTGCTGGCCTACATGGCGCTCGGCTACAGCAGGTGGCGCCAGGGGGCCCCGGCCGATACCTGCACGTGCGAGCAGCAACCGACGAGCGATCTGATGGGGTTGGACGTCGGCCGCTGAGTGCTTCCGACCTGTCAAATTCCAACCAGAGATCAGGCGCTCCGGGCTGTCGTGTTCGCGCTGCCGATCTGGCGTAGGTGGCAGTAATGTGGCGCTTTTGGCTATACCCGCTCTGCTGCTTCCTGGTCTGGTGCCACGACACGCAGCACCCGGCGCAAGCCGAGCTGCCTGCACGCATTTGCCATCCTCCATCTGTGTGATACACTGCAGCCTGTCTCCTCCCTGTGCTCGCTCTTGCGAGATTCAGCCACCCACGCGGTGGCTGTTTTTTTGAGGGCGCCACGGCCGCGTAATGCCGCCGCAGATGATCTGCCGCCCTCGCGATTTGATGATGGGGGCCGCGATGCGAGGCGGACGCGGTGTGTTCTTTCTGGCAACGTCCTTGTGTGTCAAGGGTTGATCCCATCCCCCGGTCCAACCCGGGATGGCCCATCGCGGCAGAGCACGGCGTGCGCTGTCGTCATGGGCCGGGGCCGCAGCCCCAGTGTGATCGATCAGAACGGGACGTCGCCCTCCATTTCGTTGAAGCCGGTTGCCTGGCGATGCGCCGGCGCAGCAGCACGCGGACGCGGCGCAGGAGCCGGAGCGTGGCGCGGTGCGGCGCTTGGCGCTTGGTCAGCATCGTCACGGCCGCCGAGCAGCTGCATCTCCTGGGCGATGATCTCGGTGGCGTACTGATCCTTGCCGTCCTGGCCCTGCCACTTGCGCGTTTTCAGGCGGCCTTCGACGTAGACCGGGCGGCCCTTCTTCAAATACTCGCCTGCGATCTCGGCCAGGCGGTCATAGAAGACGACGCGGTGCCACTCGGTTTCCTCCTGCCGCTCTCCGGTGCTCTTGTCCTTCCAGTTGCGCGTGGTCGCGATCGAGACATTGCAGATCGCCGCGCCGCTCTGGGTGTAGCGCACTTCGGGGTCGCGGCCGAGGTTGCCAATGAGGATGACTTTGTTGATGGATGCCATGATTTAGCTGGGTTGATTTAGCCGCGGCGCAATGTGCCGTGCTCGCAGTCAATGCGTGTGATCTTGTCGTCGCGCCGCATCAGCGCTTGCCTGATCTTGCGCTCTGCCGCATCGATGGCCTGCCGATACTGCCCGCGCGTCGTCTGCTGCATGATTTCACGCCACGTGTCGGCGATGCTTTGCAGCAGCTTGATTTCGTCGGTGTGCAAGGCCATGACGCCATACTGACGACGATCGGTGATCGTGACGCACAGGTCTTGCGCGGACAAGTGCCATTCGCGCCAGACTGGCATAATTTTTTTGCCCATCTGGCCGAATGCCTCGATCAGATTGAGCGCATCAAACAGCGCCTGCCAGTGCTCGCGCTTGGCAGTTGCGGCCTTGATAGCTGACACTGCCGCATCGACACCAGATGAATTTGCCTCAATCTCGGCGAGCGTCAGATATGCGGCGGCATCGGCAGCAATCTGGACGGGGTGCAGGCTGACGGGGCGTGGTTTGTATTTCTTGCGCGGCGTACTCATGATTTTCCCTGGAGCCTCAGCTGCTGCTCTAGCTCGGCAATGCGGCGCTGCGCCTCGCCCAGTTCGCGCCACGCCAGCTCGCGGTCAGCCGTGGCGATGTCGAGTTCGTGCAGTGCGGCCGCGATGTAGTAGTGTCGGCTCATACTGACCCGCCTTCCTGGCCGATCCAGCGCAGCGCATCGTATTTGCCTGTAAATACGCCCCATGCCAGCACGCATCGACGCCAGAAAGATGCCGCCGACATGGGGCGCGCGGCAACCCATCGGCCATCCGGCAATCCTGCCGTCAGCCACTGCTCGGGATGGTTTCGCAGGCTATCTGCGATGATTAAGCTGGGGGCTCTCATGCTGCACCGCCTTTCTGCTCGCGCGCATCCAGCATTGCGTCGGCCAGCGCGTAAGCAGAAGCCGCCCAAATGCGGAAAAGTTCCTCTGCCGTCTTTCTGTCGTCCCAACTCCGGCCAATCAGCCCCTTTAGGGCGGCAGCAGCGAAGTAGTCGCGCAGGGTCATGCCGTCGCAACAAGGACCGTGGCCTTCCCGCGCCTTCTCTTGGCCCAGCGGCACCGGCACCGCCGGGCCGCCGTTGTTGATCGCTGCGCTCATGCTGCACCGCCTTCCCGGCTGGCTGCCTCGATTGCGGCGCGCATTCGGGTGCGGAACTTGTAGCCAGCATCTGCAGGTGGTGCGACACCCTCGAACCAAGCGGCAACGGCGCGGTCAAGCTGCCCATCCGTCAGCGTCAGCGGCACCCGCGCTGCGGCGGGCTGGTCGATCAGTGAGCCCTCGACGTGCATCAGCCGGTGCCGCTCGGCAGGCGTGATCCAGCGCACGGCGGCATCCCACAGCACTGCGCTTCGGTCACCGTCCCTCACCAGCACATAGCCCGCAACCTCGTAGCCGGACGCCGCCAGGTCGGCGGCCTTGCGCTTCGCCACGCTCGACATGCGGTCGGCCGGCTGCGCCGCGGCGCGCTGCTCGGCCGCCAGCTGCGCCGCCGATTCGCCGGCTTGCGCGTCGTCGCGGTCTGCGATCGCGCGGCGCACCAGCGCGACCAGCTCGGCCTGGCTGGCGCCGGTGATGCCGAACAGGCCGGCTATCTGCCGCAGGCAGGACTGCTGGTGCTCCAGCAGGTCGGCCACATCGGTCAGGATGCCGAGGTCGGCCGCGGTGCCGTGGATGCCGTAGACTGGCCCGGCTGGCGTGGTGCGGTAGACCAGGATCGCGCGGCGGCGCATGTTGCGCAGCTGCTCGGCGATGTCGATGGGGTTCATTCGGTTTCTCCTGCGATTGATGCCGGCGACCAGCGCACATCATGCGTGGCGCCGGTGTAGTGGATGAGGTCGATCAGCTCTGTCATCTCGGCTTTCGTCATCGTGCTAGTGGGCTGGCCCAGCACCACGAAGCTCTGACCGTCCAGCCCAGGCACAGCGCGCTGCTTCTTCAG
>Ga0228700_1000555_pt1 | contig 32871 bp, 26 predicted proteins | sample McNCre317_Aug_MG_FD_178019 | JGI IMG/M metagenome (GOLD analysis project Ga0228700, IMG submission 178019) | Freshwater microbial communities from McNutts Creek, Athens, Georgia, United States - 3-17_Aug_MG | ecosystem: Environmental > Aquatic > Freshwater > Creek | place: USA: Georgia...
GACGATGCGCTGGAGAGCGCCGCCATCGCCAGCTTGGCGGGGCGCTTTGAATTGAACCAATGGATGCAGCGGCCCACACGCAGCCCGCATCACACGGCTACGTCTGTGGCTTTGGTGGGCGGTGGCTGTAGGATTCCATAGTTAGTGTCATTAGATGATTAATAAAGTCAGTAACTTAGCCAATAACTACTGAATTTAAATTTCACAGAGTTACAAAATAAACGTCAATTTCCTACTTTTAACTTTAAGTTAATGTCATCACCAGCAACGCCTCTTAGTCATTACTTTTGCTATTGAGAATGCAATGCAGCGGTTGCGGTCATCCGATCTTCACCCACAGATCGACCGTTCCTCGCCAGGAGCATTAGACGGCAAACGTCGCTCTTGAGTAGCAAATGACAAATTAGATAACTTCATGATTTGTCATTGCGATGAGGTTGCGCATACAAGTAGTAGAGGTGTGGCAGCTTAACTTTATCCCACAGAGTAAGTTGCTAAATTAGCACAGCGATTGTGGCTTAGTGGCAAGCAAAGACCTACTTATTGGTAGCACGTGCACGTTGTCGAATATGCCCCTTCTTGAGCATGTTCAAGGGACTTATGGTGGCCATAGGAGCAACATTGCTTAGCCAGTCTTCACGTCCCAGCGCCCGCACGATTGCAATGAGCGTCCGAAGGCTAGAACCATTTCCTGACTCCAAATTTTTCAAGGCGCTGACGCTGCAGCCTGCCTGATATGCCAAGGTGGTTCGTTCAATATTCTGTTTGAGACGCAGCGATTTGATCTGCTGCCCAATGTCCGCTTCGAACTCCTCGATGGTGTTTGTCGTCACTTTTAAAGTCTTAAATTAAGCTATAAACTACCGAAATATGGCTTTATAGCTTCATTTTAAACCTTTAAATGAAAATGTAAAGCATTTATAAGATGGTAGCGTTGTGGGCACAAAAGACTGGAATTAGCAGTCGTCAAAAAGATTTCAGACGAACCCACATCTGACCCCATTACTCTAGTTTGTTCTCAAGATTCTGAAAATCAACACAGTTTGCTTTTTGCCGTTTATCAAGCTCGTACAGATCTCTTATTGAAAACTTTCGTCATTGCTACCTGTTCTCTATTGCACTGATTTTTTTCTGGCGCCATTTCGCTCCCCACCCCATTTGGGGTGATCAAATTCAGCTCGTAACCAAGGCTACGCACGAAGGGTAACCACTATGAGCAAGGCTATGGCGATGTGCCATCCCAAAACTTCACGGCACTACTCAAAAAACTAGGCATCTACATCTTCAATGTGAAGGTGCTTTATTCATTGCGCCACACGACCAACCAGCGCATGAAAGAGCGCGGCGTCCCCGAGGACTTCCGCAGCCAATATTTGGGCCATGAGAACGACAGCGTGAACCATCGAACCTATGGCGGCATGACGCCGCCCAAGTTCCTTTTGGAGCAGGCCATCCCTCACCTGATGTTTGATGAAATCAAATGGGATGCCATCCACTACAAGAGCGACATGGATGCCATGAAACGACAGATGGAGATTGCGGCGAGGCGCGACCGTAAGAAAGACTTACGCAAGAGTAAGGGTTGAACTTATTTAGTTTGAGCAAGGCGAGAAGTGAGTGAAGTGCGCAATCGCGATACGAGAAAAATTCAGGGAAAACCTAATTAATTCCTGTTAGGTGCTTTATAGAAAGAAAAAGGCACGTCTGCTTATGGCAAATAATAGTTGGTTTAAAACTACTTTTTGGTATATCCAAATATTCAGTTTTTGAGAAAAATTGAGTGAATTATAAATCCATTCATAAAGCTCTCATGTTGAAGAAATTAGCCACCTTGTTCTTTTCGTTTCTTTTAGTTGCGTGCGGGGGAGGCGGTGGCGGCTCTAGTCCTAGTTCTGACGTAGTCGCCTCAACATTGGCATTTCCGCTTCGGCAAATCAATATTAATCAGCTTGAAAATTCATCGTCTGCGCCTTTTACAGTAAGTGGCACATATAAATGAATAAATATCATCAATTTTTAATGCGTGCCGCGATAATTGACGCTAGTCATGAAGCTACTCGACGCATAGATCTACTTGCAAAAAAGCTATTGGAAATAATTGCGGTAAGAGATTCCACGGGTATTCCAATGACGGTCGGGGATGCGATGACGATTTCTGCTCTGGCTTCGCCAGCTACGTTACATAGGAAAATTGATATGCTTCGCGAAGCGGAGTTAATTGACACGATCTTTATTGGAAAAAATCGCCGCACTAAATACTTGGTCCCTACCGATTTAGCTAACGATTATTTTTCCAAGATGGGTAAAGCAGTTTTGAAGTCATTAAATAGTAGCGTGTTATGAATTAATTAAGCTGCGAAGGGGTATCGGAAGAGAGTTTCACGGATGGTTTTAGTCAACGGTTTTCATATTTCTTGGTCAAGCCTGACGCGAGCCGAAGCGCAAAAGATTTTGCTTGGTACGACATGGGAAAAATGAAGCCTGTTTTAGAGCAGGCATGGCAATAGGTTGGCAATGTTCAAATTCATCCAACCTTGGGGCCTGTGCTAATCATTGATAGATTCGGCCATAGTCCAGAAGGAACATTGCGAACAGGCGTTTTCTACGCAATCAAAGCACAGCCACTCAATGCCAGCGATTTTGATGGAACATGGAAATGTTCAAAATACGGCCTAGACGGGACAACGCTTGTAGTAAAAACCTCGAATGGCAGCACAACAAATCATGTGACTTCAAGTGATTATGACGCGACTGAAAATTTAGTATTTAACAAAGTCGCCACCTCAAATGGAACATCCCAAACCTCAATAAATGGCTTCGCTGTTTCAGTAGCCTCTAACGGCAATGGTGTAAATGTATTGCCCCTGTCTTCAAGTCTTGCTGTAGTGGATTCAGACAACGGTTCCGCATTAACTACTTGTCGTAAGCAGTAATCTATCAAGTTAAGCGGCTCAAACAAGTGTGTTGAGGCCGCTTGACTTGAGAAGTATTTGAAAGAATGAATCATGCGAATCAAATCGTTAGTTTTGCCAATCATCTTTTTATTCCTCTACGGTTGTGCTACGAGTGAGGAGTTCAACAACAAATTAAACGCGTGGGTAGGAAAAACAGATTCTGAATTGATTGGTCAATATGGACAGCCGATGGAGACAGTCAAACTGCCCAACGGTGACACGTCTTTTGTCTATTCATCAAAACGGTTGACCTTAAGAGCCGCGCAGTGGAATTCGAATAGTTCATATTCTGGAAATTCAAAGGGCGCATCAAGCGGCTATTCCAGTTCTTACACCCCTGCTGGAGAAGAGTTGCGTGTGTGTACGGTTCGTTTCACAATTAGAAAACACGTTGTGATTTCGACGGCCAGCAGTGGTGACGATTGCCGAGCATTAAGCCCTGAAATGCAGAAATTAAATGATTTAATTCAACGCTAATTGATTGTTGATTTTTTCAGGCCCGCATATGCGGGCTTTTTTATGCTCGTTTCATATCTACGAAACTAAAAACCGTGCGCTAGATGACCAGCCTCATGCCAGACTCAGTAGGGTTTTATTTTGAAAGCGCCGAGGAATTCAAAACCAAGTCCGAAGGCTTGACCAACTGCCACGGTTTACCCGCTGAAGAGTTTGAAATCCAGTTCATTGATGGCGACACAGGGGACGCACAATTGTTTGAGGTTTGCGGTATCAATCAGACTGGCTTGCTCTGCGCGTAAAGTTCCTTGCAGCCACCGCAAACGAATTGACGCTTGCCAGCCATCAATCTAAAAACACCGAATGATCTCAGTCTGTGCTGGCTGCAACTTATACAGCTCATCGTCTGCATTGACGAGCTGTCACCAAAACTTGATCCTCCAGCCTTAGATTTGTAGCGAAGTCCATCCTTAGATATTTCACTTTTTTCCGTAGGCATTTTTAGGGCGTCTAAATTTCTGCCGCGTGGGTTCACATTCATCTCCTTCTTCTAATTCGTTCTTGACAGTCCCAGTGGCAGAGTTCGACGTGATTAGATTAAATGTTCTATTCGTGTGTAGGTGGACAAGGCCGTGATTCGTGCGAATCGCTCTCCAGTCCCTACCAAGTGATTTCCCACGGATGGTGTGGATCACCTCATTAATCTCCACTTTGTCGCCTACATTTAGGTTGAAAAAGTCGATCATGTTTATTTGCTCACTATTTTTTGTGTTGCTAGGTGCAGCTGGTTTTATGTAGTTCGTTTAAGTTCTGTTTTTTTCTGTACATCCACTGTCAACAGTAGAGGCAAGCGTAAAGAAAAAGCACAGCTACTTTCGTAGCCGTGCTTTTCATCCCAAACGGAGATGTGTATTTAAGGAGTCCAAACCTAGAAATACACGCTTCTATCTTCTTGGTCTCTTGTCTTAATGGATATCCCAAAAAACTGCTCTTTTCTCGCTACTCATGACAAATGTTGGCATATAGGATTAACTATTGTCAAATTGATTAAATACTGAGTCAGGAGGGAGTCTTCCTTTGTCCTTGGATCATCGCCAGCATTCCCTTGGGGAGTGCGCTGCTTATCGACTATGAAAAATACGCGCGAGACTTGGCGCAAGGCGGCGAACTCACAGAGTTTGTGTTTGCGGATGCGACCTACACGGTAAACGCTGAGGCTTTGTGATTGACTAGGATGAGATGCTACACTTTTGAGCAACAACAACCAGCACCCGAAAAAAGCGGTTTTTTGAGGGTGGGTAAGGCTTAGCGGAGAGTACCCCCTAGGTCCCGTCCACAAATCCGCACACCTCATCCAAACTGTGCTCAAACATACTCACGTGAATTTGACCATCAGAGGCAGTGTCCCGAAAGTCATATCCGCGTACCCGATATTGTGTTTTAGGTTGAAGCAAAACAAGAGAATTCATCTCGTTGTGCAAGTCGTATTCACATATGGCGCAAACACAAGGTGATCTTTCAATGATTGCACCATGAGCCTTTTCAGCAATATGGCTCGTCTTTTTCGAACCTGCCTGAGCTGAACGTCATCGATAGGCTTTAGGTTGAGAAGCCCAATTTGATCAACTGCACTCATGACACTTCGTACTACATCTTTGAACGCAGGATCAATGTCCTGCTGAGTCTCTATTTCACGTAATCGTTGGATTATTTTGTTCGCCGGAATTTCAGCTACTGCCTTCAGCGAATGGGCGTCCAGTAAAGAGAACAAAAGCGCGGCCAAATCGTAGGTGCAGTGCTTAAAGTGGTGCGCTCTTGGTTGTCGTGCTTCACAGAGCATGATCTTGATCTCTTGACAAAAATCAACGAACTTACTTTCTATCACCTCATCTGGAATGATCAATAGGCTATTTAATACCCGACTTGACTGAACGCCAAACACTTTTCGTAACTCGTATTTCCTAGGCAAACTTCCGTTTTGCAGTTGATAGTTGCCAACAAACTCCAGAATCTTGCTCTCTTCAACCCTTGGCTTTAGCCTTGTCGGTAGTTCCCGTTCAATAACGGCATTCATCCAAGCTGGTTGCAACTCCATTGCACCGTCAAAGTGAAATCGCTTCAAGTCAGATTCTTTACAGAACTTGGCAAAGGAGTCCTCCTTATTGCGAATGATGTCCCATGCGAGATCAAGCAACACTCTTCTATCTTGAACTCGGAGTCCTTCAACAGTTCGTTCACTCCATGCGCTTTGACTGACTGATTGAACATTACGCTGCCAACTATCAGATGCAACCAAGTGATCTCTACTTCGCTTACGGAGGAAGATTTGACTTGCTGCCCACAAACTGTTCAACGCATCCAAGATTGATACTGAGCCTTGCCCAAGTAAAACTGCACCCGAATTTAGCCCTTCAAGAAATCTCTCAGTTAGTGCTGCACTGTTCAAGTTGGCCTTAGCTGTACCGAGATCGAAGCCGCAGTGCCAACAATTCCTAAATGATGTGAATCGCTCAGAAAGATTTCCCTTCACACCAAGCCCAGATGGCCAAGGTGCCGTATTGCAGCTAGGGCAGCAATCCAATAAATCACAGCGATGCTTCATGCATGATGTGATAAATCCAAATCGCCAAATCAAGCGGAAGTAAGCCTCTTCATCAGTTTCTAAGCATCGAGGACAAAACAATGGTCCATAAGGTCTAGTTGAATTCCCATACCTAGCCCTGAGCCACCATCGCGGCTGATCGCGTAAGTCAAGCCGCTCAACAACTCGTCCAACATAGCCATTGAGTGTCATTCGATTTAAGTGCTCAACAGGCAATGAATGACTATTAGCAAGCCACGCTATCACTGATGTTTGGAGTCCAATATCTGAATCAACTCGACGCGCACGTTCATCCGGTGTCGGATAAAGCTTGTAGCCATTCCTCCACCCAGATCGCTGACGCCATGAAGAAAGTGACTCTCCGTCTATGGGCGGCGGGCGACTTAAGAAATTGCTCAGGCTCCAATTCATGGTTGCAAATAGTCAGCATTCACTAGAGCACCCTTGTACCAAGCCAGGTTTTTTGGAATTACGTCGATGCTAGGCCATTCATTAACAAAGCTTTGTTCTGGATAGAAAATCCCTTTTGCAGCTGGCTCCTCTCCTATGAAAAGATGCAATTCTTTTTCGTTTAGCTCAACAGAAAAGCCCAGATAACACTGCGCCAATATTGCTGCTTGTCTAGCCTTATGACTAAGGGACTCTTTCACCGCATCATGTATGGCGATTTGCGCCCATAAATTATTTAAATTTTTCACGCGATTTTTCGCAAATATTTGCAGCGACCAAATCGACCCAAGATCACCTACAACAACAAGACTTTTCTCGATGCAAGCCAGGTATAACAGTTCACCTATATTTGAAATTTTGAAAAAGTCGCTAAAGCGAACTCCTTCCGACAACGTAAATCCACTTTGCGCCAAAGTTGTAACGGATATCCTGGAAGACCGAAGAATTGACTGAAACACTCGTTGCACTTCACCTTTCTCAAATATCCACAATCTTGGATGTGCAGGCTTTATTGGCTGAATGCCTCCAAGTGCAACCAACTGGATCACAGCGTTCTGAATGTATGTACAACCCATAGAAATTTCTTCTAATGTTTCACTCGGTTCATCACCAAATGGGTCCGGTCTTTTGTCTACCAACTCTCTCTTGCTAGTTGAACCCCTACCCATGAACCATGGGCTTAAGAAACTTCCCGCATCTTTAGGAAATAGATCCCCTTTGGTAGCTGTTTTATTCGTTTTGCATAACAACCCTGCTGTACTGCATTCCACACTAGTTGGCCCATTGCATCCGTGTTCTGTCACATGCTTTATGAGCACACTTAAGTAATCCCAGAATGGGGGTTCCGCTAATTGGTTGTGCTGCCCATCTCTGCCGGAGTGACGCATCCAACATCCCAATTGAAATGCCCATCTTTCCAATCTGAAGTTATCAACACCTAGTCGAGAGCTAAGAACATTCCAACGAATCCCAATCGGAGGCGACTTTATGTAATGCTCGTTCGCATAATTTCCATCAGTCCAGATATAGACCCAGGTATTTCTTAAACGCATCAAGATCTCTTCAAGCGAGAACTTTTCCAAGTCGGATATTGTTGGGGTCACACCATACGGAACATTTGCGGCGATGGATTTATAGAGTCTGATGATTTGAGCTGGGATAGCAACTGGTTCATGTTTACGGATATCAAAACCACATATGCATTCATAAAAGTTTCCCGTTGCATAGCGTAGAACCTCGGCACACTGTGGACACCGCTTAATTGGTCTGCAATCATGAAACAAGCAATACTCCATATGTGAGCCACTTGTGGCTGTAAATGTGTCCGGCAGTTGCTCTTTAACGCATCTGGGGCATACCCATCTATATGGTCTTGACGAAATTGGTTTCGAACAATTTCGCAGTAACTGATACAGATCTCTACTATCTAGATGCACATTCTTTATGCCGTACGGACACTCCTTGTCTGGGTCTATATCATTCGCAACTGCAGTCGTTAGATCCTGAAGCTTTGTTTCATTTGCTGCCGCCAGTCTTGACAAGTAGGCTATCGGTGTTTCCCATTGATGCTGAGGCGGTCTAACCATTAAGTCAGTAGGCCGCATGGTTGTCTCCATCCATTGGACTGGGATAGTAGGGCTCATCAATTTCTGTCAACCGTCGATGCTCGAATTCACCATCAAACGGATCATTCGCTCCAGAAGCTGATGCATGTATCGTCTCTCGATACGCTTGAGATAAAGCCAGTTTGTCAATTGCATGTCCTGATTTTTTCAGGTACAAAATCCCATCTATCAAATCCACTAAGTTTCGATAAACACCATCTGTCGCATAGAAAAATCTTTCTGCAACGGCATCGCTGATCAAGAACCTTTTCTCCGTATCTGTGAATTTCTCGACCATTGTTGCAATCACACCTCGAAACCGCTGCATCTCAATAGATGTTCGGATTCGGAATGGATAGAAATTAATTGATGCTTTGTATCGACTTCTTAGTTGGTTGTTACCTTGAAATAGAAGTTTTGAGCGAGGTGCACCTGCAAAGATTACGGGCTTATTTAGCTCCGTCAGCTTTTGTTTAAGCAAGTCTGCAGCGCTCGAATACGTTGACAGTCTTCCTTGATCAACAAAGTGCTGAACCTCATCAATGATTAGTAACCCGACCTTGCAGCTTCTTGCGAGCGTCATGAAACGTTCCCACATTTGTGGGGCTGTGCCTTTTAGATCCTCACATCCAAGTCCTTTTAAGAGACTGATGACCAACTGTTTTGATGTTGGAGCGGCTGGAACTTCAACGTATACAACTGGTACTTCAGTAATATGGGTGCCATAAACATTTGGATTAGCATTTTTGTAGTGCTGCAAGAGTGTGCTCTTACCTACTCCGGAGACTCCCAAGACCCGCAGGTTTTGTGGCCGACCTGTCGTTTCTATGGATTCGTGGCAACGCTTTATTCGACTCCAGACTTCGTCATACTGCGGATGTCGAATAATGATGGCAGCCTTCTGATTACCAGTCATTTTTTACTCCCCGTAAATTCAATGATTCCGAAGGAAAAACTTCAATCTCACCTACATAAATTGCATCAATTGAAATTTGCGTTACTGGCTTCGACTTGATCTGCGATTCACGATCTATTGTTGTTTTCTGTTCTTTTTTCTCCACCTTTGGCATCGGCTGCTTTACATACTTGGTCTTAAACGACTCAACCTTTTGCTCAAACTCTTCCAAGAGCTCGCGCTTAGAGATCTCTCCATGTGAAGAGAACCCTAAGATCTTGTGCGCCCTTTTTAAATCTCTTTGCTTTTTTGACTTGAGCAAGGGACGAACGATTTCTTTGATTCGCTCCCTTGCTTCTAAGATGCTTATCTGTTGCTTGCTTTTTTTGTACTCTTCATTTCTGAGCTTGTTCAGCATTGACATCTGAAAGTGCGTTAGGTTTCGTGTTTCTTGATTTGAGTTCTCGACCTCAATCCAGTGTGCTTTGTCTTCGTCGTAAACCCAAACACGATCGAACTTTTGCGGGTTATATCTAACCTTCACATTTATCGTCTTATCAAACTGCTTTCTTCGACGCAACTCTCCTAACTCTGTGTTGTTGAATGTTCTTTCCTCCAACATCTCTATTCCATAGTGCTGAAGTTTTTTTACTTGTAACTCTGTACAAATGATGTTGACCAGATCTGCATCGCCCGGCAACGCTACAACGCTCAAATCAAAGTGGCGTTTCCAAGCATCATGAGGCGTGGATCTAATCTGTTTTTGATAGGTCTGGTGGTACTTATCCACTATCCACGTATAGATAATCTCCTTGAGATTTTTCACGTCAATTACAGCGTATTTAGATGGATCGTTCCCAGTCAGTCTGTTGTAGAACTGTGTAAACGTTGCGCCAGGTAATGTCGCTATCAACTCATGATTTACTGTTTTAATGGCTCGCTCAACTCGCCCCTTAAACCAAGCCTCCTTCCTTGGGCAGTAAATCAAGTCAATACCTAGCTCGGCCATCGAAATGCGAAACGTGGAGCTATGAAATTCAGGGCCGTTATCTAACTTCAAATATTGCGGCATTCCCCAACATTCCCACTCATTCTTTACTGAAGGATATTTGTTCTTAAACTCGCATTTATGATTCACAGCTACCTTGACACACTCAAGAACGGTTTGTGTTGATGTTCCTTCGAATCCAATAGTGAAGCCAACGCAGCATCGTGTTTTCCATTCGATCATCAACGTCAGTCGTGGCCGGCCTAGAACGGTTTGTTGATCCTCATCTGTGACCATCACATCTAATGGCGTGTGATCAACCTCAACACACTGCATGAATTTCCAATCTTCAGTGTTCTTCATTGATGTGATGAACTTCTGATCTGCAGCCCGCTTTGAGTTTCTTGTCGCGTAGACTTCATACGCGTGACTATTTGTTTTTACCCAACGTTCAAAAGTATTTCTAACAGGCACATTTAGTTGTGTACTCTTAGGTCTCATCTGATTTAACGAATTTATCTTTGCAGCCAATAATTCGTGGCAAGCTCCTATCGTCCTTTTTGAGGTGCTCATGTAGTCATTGCTCATGACTTCTTCCATCAATTCCAGAACTTCTGGATGTTGTCGACTTTTTCCCTTACCTCCACGCCCATTCCATCTTGGGATATATCGTTCAAATCCCTCTGAAGCAAATTGAGCTCTACTCAGCCATCGATAGATAGTCCTAGCCCTAGGCGCTCTGACTCCAAGCTTTATTGCTAATTGATCAATCGCTTCACGGAACAGCACATTCTTGTCCTCAATACGCAATCCCTGTTTCTCTATCGTTTGCAGAAACGCTTTGACAACTAAGCCTTTTTCTTTTGCTCGTTCTGAGTGAAACTCGTTGCGTGAGATTTTTTTTGCAGCCTCTCTAATTCCCCGCGCTCGATCGGCCATGCCTTCTTTTACTGGTTTCAAGTTGCCGCTTTGATACCAGTCAAAAAGAGTTTCAAGATCGACCTTGCGTTCAATGTTGTCGTCACTCAGCAGATGAACTGCGCTGTTATCTGTAATTCCTATAACCGAATAGGCTTTTCCTGTCACTAAGACTCTTCTGCCAGGAGCAAATGAAACTTGTTGCATCTAACTTCTCCTCAGGCGCAAAGTGAATCTGTGAGCTGAGCGTTAGTGGCTCGTTCATGTTTATGTACAACCATTGCAGTGCGAGTACGCCACGTGCAGCCTGATGTCCTATGAGTTCCACTAAGTCCCCAAAATGTCTTTGGCCTTGCGGCACTTATCTGACTCCAGTCCTCCTTTCTTCTTGACGTTGGGTACTGCACGGGGCGTCCGGCTGCTAACATGAAGTCAATATTTGCTTGAACTTGTGTTGGTGCTTTAACGTTATTTGGTAACGCAATAAAGTTGACGTCATAGCTTCTAAAGAATGCCTCAATGACGCTTAATCTCTTACTCCATTCGTGGCCTTCGATCACATCCAACGGTTTGCACTCAAAGACTGTGATTTGCTCAAACCTAATAGCCGCTACGTCTGGGGTGTATTCAAATACACCCTCATCCGATTCGATTTCGATCGTGACCGACTGACTTACCAAGGCTTGTGTTGCAGGAGATGTATCGAGCGCTTGTATCAGCGCTCGCTCTTCAGGCGTTTCCCACGACATCGAATCGCCATGCCTTAAAGAATGATGAAAACCCCGCACTCGTGCGCCACTTCGTGTGACAAGCCTTCTTGGCTTTTTAGTTTTGGGGAAATGTTGCGTTAAGTGATTCAGCAAATGTTCATTTGCCGAAGGCTGGATTTCGCAGATTTGGCGTGAGATTGGCGCGACTGGACCAGCAGGAGAGCAATCTCCGTTGATTTCTTTTTTCATACTTGTGTTGGCAATAAATACCTCTATCACCTTACAGTGGCGAATACAGGCGAGACTTGACAGCCTTGCTAACAACACAGAAAATACATACAAGGGACCACTAATCCTAGGCATCGTTCTGCGGTGTCGGCAACGCTAATCATCCGAAAGGGTGGTTGGCGTTTTGTTTTTCTGGGTCTACTTCTTCTCCTCTTTCAGCATTTGAGTTTTGATTGCGGTATTAATCCAAGCGCAACCGCAACCGCAACCGCATGAGCCTTGCCTCTTCGGGCTTTTAGATGACCACTCATGACCGAATAGACCAAAGCCGGTGCAAAGTTGTTTTGCTTCGCCCAGGTAGACACCACCACTACCTCTACCAAGAAGTCTTGCTTTAACTTCTCTAGCTGACTATCTGTAATTAAGGTTTTTTGTGGCCCATCCATACATCTCTATCCACATGTTCAGTTAATCACTTTTTCCATGTTATCCGTTTTGCATCAAAATTACACAAAATAAACCAAAATTTTCTAAGTTTTCTTAAATGTAGGCATCTTCTTCCTTCGTCTGGAACTTTTTCTTCTCTCGACAGGAGCTTTTTCTTCTCTCGACAAGAGCTTTTTCTTCCGTTATAAGGAAATTTTTCTTCCGTTGAAAGGAAGAGTTTGCGCACCAAATGCAATAGTCTCGCCCACATCTATAGGCTCATTGCTATCGAAATCTCTATCAACGCTCCCAGGAATTGATGTTTTTATGCGTTTTTAACTAAATATTAGTACTTTATAAATAGTCAATGACTGGTTAGATGTTTGGAAAACTATCCAATTTTCAAAAAAGAAATAAACGTGAAATCTTCAGCACCAAGAGAAGTTGCAACATACATTGCGGGGTACTTTAGGGACTTTCTTGAAAGCGATTTCAAGAGGATACAGGAGCCTAGCCGCAGGATCGTTCTTCAATCAGATTCATGTTTTCGCTCTGGAATGCCCCAGAAACCTTACGAAGCGTTAGACCGCGACTTCTGGAGGTTGTTACAACATCCAAGCGGCGAATCGCTAGAACTCAAGATTGCTCCTCGCAAGTACACACGCAATCTGTCTGCAATCGATCAGAAAGTAATTACATTACAAATTGCAACAATTGATGCGTTCCAATTGGCGTCGACGGCACTTAAAGATCACATAGATGAAACCATACGCCAAAGCAGCAAGCGATCCCGAAGAGTGAATCGAAAGTGCCATCGATACACGTTGAGAGGAACTTTCAATCAAACTCGCCAAGCCATTGATATCCTGGCTTCATCGGCCTTCGCAGCGGCAAGCCTATAGCCTCATTGACTCTTTGTACGCGGCAGAGACCGAAATGGTGTCGCTTATGGGAACGGATCTAGCGGTGTTAAAAATCAAACAATTCGTCAATTCCGATAAAAATGCAAATATAATCATATAAATTTCAATATTTATGATTTATGAATAAATTCTTAATTTTGACGATTTTGCTCCTCCAAGGTTGTTTTAATAGTAGCAACTACGAATTCCGGCTAGAAACCATTAATGACTCCGGTATAGATACATGCTCTGAAAATTTCGGTTTTAATCCAGGCACATGGACTAGTGAGCTCGCATGTGGACTAGTTGACTGGTCAGCCAATCCCTGGGGTACGCAACAAGATGGACTAGAGGGTAGAGATGCTCTTGCCTTGCGAGGTGTGCTCTCAAAAATCGGTTCTGGACTAGCTGGATTTGACTACACTCGGATGAATCATTTCGGTCATCCTTTAACTCTGCAAAACGTCGCTTGGAATGAAAACGGCACTGAGCAATCTGGGGAGATTTGGGACTGTGTTGCAGACAACGTAACAGGGCTCTGGTGGGAAACAAAAAGAGCAGACCCGACGCACATTAGATATCAAGGTCATTTATACACATGGTTTAACTCTGATCAATCCACCAACGGAGGGGATGTCGGGAGAGAAATTGGCGGTAGCTGTCTTGGCGTTAATGATCTGACAATGTGCAACACGAACAGTTATGTTATGGCTATAAACAATACTAACTTATGTGGGCACAACGATTGGCGACTTCCAACTATTGAAGAACTAATGAGCCTAGCTCATAGAGGGCGCACTAATGGACAGCAAGGTATAGATACGAATAATTTTCCTAATACATCTAGCCAATGGACTTGGAGCTCGACCCCAGACGTAACTTGTCCCACCTGCGCATGGGATATAAATTTTGGGAATAGCAACCTGTTCGATAATGTTGATCACAAAGATACTGCATATTCTGTGCGTTTAGTTAGGGGAGCTTCTAAACTTTACTCATCGAATACTCGATTCAAATCAGTAACAGACAGTTCAGATTCAGAAATACTTGACACACTTACAGGCTTAATTTGGCAAAGATGCGCGATTGGAATGAACTGGAATGGTGCGACTTGCACAGGTACTCCGAACAGCTACTCTTGGCGAGAAGCTTTATCGTATGCACAGACATTATCTGAAACCAATTTAACAGGAAAAAAATGGCGATTACCTAGCGTTGTTGAACTTTATTCAATTTCTGATCATTTGCATGATACTCCTGCAATCAACACACAATGGTTTCCACAAACACCCGCCATTTGGACGTGGTCGTCATCACCCAACGTGCAAATTCCTAATCAGGCATGGTTTGTCGGATTCTCTGCTGGCTATACAGGCACAGATTCTGTTGATGCTTTACACCCAATCCGCATGGTTCGCAACAATACTAAGTAGGAGTTGACGAATATGTGGCTGAAATGGACTTTAACCACGCAATCTTTTGTACCATGCACGCACGGTAACTTTGAATTTAAAACCGTTGCCCGTAATGTACGCCCAACACTTTGATTTTTAAATTATCTTTTTCGAGAAAACAAAAATAATTTAGATTGATATATTTTTTTTCGTCAATTTGATACGCCGTCCCTAAACCGTACGAGATGCCCTCGGCTGCAAAACTATTGCTCTCGCCTTGGTAATTCGCCGATCCTTTCAAACTTGCATACCCCGCACGAACAAACAAGCTGATGTGATCATTCACAGTCTGGTGTCGCTTTATATACACTCCGTATGCTTTATTAAAATTAATCGGCAAATCGCGCATCTCTACACCATTCAAATACACGGGGTCATTTGAAATTTTTGACAATCCCGTCATAAACTCTGCCGACCAGTTGGGCGCAATACCTTTACCAATTAATAGATTAGCAATATGTTGCTGTGTCTCAATGCGGGCACCTGCAAACGTATTGGAGTAGCCCACCACAGAAGCACCTAACTCCATATACATCTGCGCCCAAAGGGGGTCCCATGAAAAACACATGAGTAGAGCTGAGATAACTTTTTTCATTACAGGGGGAAGGTAAGAACCATATTAACTATTGAATAATCCTGTATGTATTTTAAAGCAACTGCAATATAAAGCCAACCCCACCAAAGTTAGTAAAAAGTGGTAGCGCTTACGATTTTCCAGGCCTCACTAAAATTCATCACATCTGCCACCAGCTCACACTCGCTACTTGTGTAGTGAATCGTCAACTTATTCAGTCCAACACTCACCCCCATTAAAGAGTACTGAAGTTCAGGAATCTCATCAAATATTCTGGTACATAACGCCCGCAACTCATCCTTATTTAGCAAAACCGCCGTTTGATTGCCCGTAACTTGTCGAACCATGGGCGATACCATCAAGAACTCATCTGAGTAGCAATCCAAGATACTCTCGATATCACGAGAATTCCAAGCAGTTAGCCACTGTTTAGCAAACTCATGCCCCCATTGATCTGTGAGCACATGAGAGAAGTATTGATTTTTTTCTAAAATTTTCATTCTTATAGGTTATCTATCAAATTAAAATACATCTATAGCAAGATATAGTGATATTTAGACTAGATATAGTCATTTTTGAACTAATCTGACATTTGACAGCCTATAAGTGCCGCGCTGCGCACACCACATTACAAGGCATGGCTCAGCAAAGCGCCGATGAATTCGTAATCTTTCTTCTTTGTGAAAACTGCATAGTTTCCGCAATCAGGCGCGAAGAACTATCCATATAATGAATCGTCACCGAATCAATTCCCGAAGTCACCGCCATCACATTGATCGAATACTTGGGCACTGTCGAAAACACCCTTTCGCAAAACTGCTTTAAATCTTGTTTGTCAAAACAACTCAAGTTCTTCACATCAAGAACCTCTTGAAAAACAGGTGATGTGATGGCAATCAGGTCCTCGTAAAACGACAATACCCACGCAGTGTCGTGCGAGTTCCACGCCAGCTGCCACTCATCGATCAGCAGCTGACGCCAGTCGTCTGCTAAATTTGACAAGAAAGTTCCCATGACGTGGCTAGTGCGTTCACATAACCCATTAGCCAAGCCACATCGAGCGGCTGGGTCACGACATTCACCTTGTTGATTAACATAGCCGATGCCTCGTCCACATCCACCTTGTCACACAACATTACAACGAGCACATGGTTCAACTTCTCATGGCTTCTAAATTGCGAAAACCAACTGATGCCGCCCAGAGCCTCTAAAGAATCCTTATCTAGCAAGAGCAACTGAGGTGTCAGCGACTGCAGCTCCAACACCATCTGCAAAGGGTTAGTGAAATACGTCACAGTGCTTGTTGGAATTACATTAGCTGACAACGCTGACTTGAACTGGATCATGTTCTCTGGTTGACTGGCCAACACAACCACATTCATGCGGGAGTAATTAGTTACCGCTCCGCCCATCAACCCACGTCGCAACTGACAATTGCGAACCGATCGAAGTGTGATTCGTCGATGCCCCCCTGCCGTTCGCCATGACTCCAACTCACCCTTCTCAACCATATGGTGAATCGTACCAACCGACACTTGTAACAACTTGGAAGCACGGGTAGTCCCGCAACACTTCTCCTCGAGCATGTCACTTATATTCATAAAACTATCCATTTGTTTTCGTTATGCGTGCCACCTAAATACACCACAGCATCAGCGTGATGCATCCAATTAGCCCCTTCAAAAAATGAGCCCTCTTCAACTTTTGGTTCACTGATATGAATCATCTCGATCTGCTTAAACAATTGCTCAGCCTTCAGCGTGCCATCTCGAAACAGCAATACCAAATCGGGCTTTTGCAACACCGTCAGGGCCCCCTCTCGCCACACAATCTGTTGACCACTTTTAAACACCAACAGCAAATCGGTATCTACGGTCCGAATATCTCGAATATCTTCAATTCGCACCCGCTCAAACACTTGCAACGCCTGTTGCAAATTCAGTGTCTGCATTTGCGCGCTAGAGTCGCCCATGTCAATCCACCTTCGTAATCCGAACCTCTAAAGCCTCGGTCCCCGTTATGGCATTGGCTGGCACCGCCAAAATCTTTTGCCCAATCTTGGTTGCAGGCACACCTGCAATCGCCATCAATCGGTTACGCACAGCGGCCACGCGGTAAAACGCCATCCGGTTGGACTCACTCAAACCCTCGGCCGCATCCACCGTCAACATAAAACTTTGGCCACTCCCAGTCGAATAATCAAAGTGCTTCACAAATACACTGTGCATGTGGTTTGCTTCTGCGTCCGTCATATCCAACGCACCCGGACGGAAGCGAATAATCAACGTACTGGGACGCAGCGCAAAATCTTGCACACCACTTGGCAAAGTACCCACCTTTCCAGACGCATCCTCTAGCCTCTCGCTTTTACCCATCTTCGTCTCATTAGGTTTGAGCACAGGATTCAAGCCACTGGGCTTGTAGCGCAACTCACTTTGGTAAAGCTTCTCCTTCAAGCGATCAATCAAGTTACGCATATCCTCCATCGTTGGGTTTTGCGGCAGCTCATCCGCCATACCTAGATACACCTTCTCGTGCGCGGCCTTGTTTGGATCCTTCAACGGCACAGTTGATTTCAGTGCATCATTGCGTGCTTTGATCGAAAAAAACATCACCGCCATCGCCAACACCACAATCAACAAGATGAGAAACATCACCATGTTGACCAACGTGTCCACATAACCTGGCCAAAAATTCTGTTCTTCTGCGTTATCTACTGCTGCTGCCATGAACCACTCCTTGAATTTCTAAAAAACGATCACGCATAAATCACTTGCGTGTGCTTGTCGAACGTACCCTGAATCGTCAGAGCCCATGAATTTGCAGGGAGACTATCCACATGGCTGAGCTTGTGCGCGCTCGAATCCCAAGCCACGCTGGCCTCGTCCAAGTGCAATGCTGCGATGTTGAGCGTGTCGCTCGCCGAAAAATCAGTGATGGTGTCGCCGTTGATATTGGCTGCCGTGTCGTACTCCAGCACGTCATTGCCATCACCGGTTTCGATGGTGTTGGCTGCGACGTTGCCCCAGATCACATCGTTGCCGCTGCCGCCAATCGCGTCTTCAATCACCACACCAAACGCAATGCCAATGTTGTAGGCCATGCTGGCGTCGGGCACGCCCACGTTGTCCAAGTCGGCAATGCCCTCCGAAAGAGTGGTCGAATCGCCAGCTTTTGAATAATCCACCTTGATCGCCACTGTGGTATTCGCAGGCATGCTGGGGTCGGCGTAATAGGTGTAGTCATCACCCGCATGGGTCACATGCCCTACCCGATGCTCGTGACCATCAACTGTGTACACGCCATACCAATCGGAAATGGTGCCGCCCAGCGCACTCTCCAAAGCCGACTTTGAAAACGTTGCGCTGTAGCTGGTAAACAAGCCCATACGGCTCATGTGGTCGCCACCCCGCAAATCAATCACCGCATCTTGGCTGCCCTCTTGTTGCAAAGTGTCATTGCCACCCGCATCCCAAATCGTGGCAAACACCGGCGTGTCGCTGCTGTACTTGTACACATCGTTGCCTGTGGCATGCGACATGTTCGCGCCATACAGATGCTGCAAAGCCGCAATGTCGTACACGCCAAGGTCAATCGGTGCATAACGCTCCGTTGCAATGGGCGCATAACCGGAAGTGTCATACAAGGTCGGAGTCAGATCACCAAATGGCGACAAATACGTCATGATGGTTTCTTGCGGTGCGTCTGTGGTGACTGCGTCATAAGACCCGCCAGTCACATCCCCCAGTCGGTTCGCAGCGGTACCCGTCGTATCGCCATACCAATGCGATGTGTACGCATCATTTGCAAACGGGTGGTTTAAGCCCATGGCATGACCCAGCTCGTGCGTCACAGTCGACTTTTCCACACCGTATGCCGAACTGAAGGGGTTGGTCTGTGGATACGCATCCAAATCCGTCACCAAGAAAAAGTCCCCCTCGCTATCTGCCAACTTGTCTGTCGGATGCTGCGCGTCCTCAGAGGTCGGCAAATAAGCAAACCCCATCGTGGTATCGCCCACGTGGTACTCGTCCTTCGTGCCTTTGAACATACGCAAATCGGCGCCACCATCAACTTTGTAAGTCTGTGAAGTAGCCGAATCGGTGATTTCAGTGAACTGCACATTCGCCACATCTGCAAAGCGCTTGAACACACTGCTGATGAACGACTTTTCTGGCTCTTCAAAAGACTTCTGCGTTTGCTTCTCGCCTGTGCCCGTCGTGTAGTACGCCCCGCTGTTCTCAAACGCATACGTCAACGTCAAAGGTCCATCGCCGCTTTGCCCCGTCTTACGCGTACCGTCGTCATTCATGCCCAGCCATGAAGACTGGTTGGCAGGAGTTAGCTCACCTCCTGCGGCAATCACATCGTCACTGATGAGGCTGGCCATGCCTTGCTGCTGAGGCGTCAATGCTTTGAACGCCTCCTTTGTCAAAGCCACCACATACGGCGAAGCCGAAATCCAAGCAGGCACCGTCGTATCAATGACAGGTGGCGGCGGGATAACCGGCGCACTGGCCTCATCCGCCCCATGCAAGGTGACGGTGATGTCTTGCGTAGTGCCATCGGTGCTCTTGACGGTGAGCGTCTCGGTCTTGCTGTCGCTGCTGGTCAACGCCTGCGTGGCGGCCTTGCTGCTGTCCAGCGTGTAGGTCCACTTGCCGTTAGAGCTGTCGAACGTGAAGCTGCCGTAAGTACCACTCAATGACGTGGGTGTTTGGAAGCCGGCTTCGCCGGCATCGGCATCGCTGACGGTCAACGTGCCGTTGACGATGTTGGTCGCAGCATCTTCGGTCACGCTGCCGCTGGTGTCGCCGCCAAAGGTGGCGGCGTGCGTCAGGGGTTCTGTGGCCGTCACATGGTAAGTTTCTTGCGCCAGCGTGGGGCTGGTGCTGTAGCCGCCATCAGCCAGCTTGACCTTCACCACCAAGTTGTGTGCCCCTAGGCCCAAAGGCGAGGTGGGAACCAAATGCCAGCTCAAACCATCAGCCGCTAGGGTCGCCGTGGCAGGCACTTCGGTGTCGCCGTCCAGCAGCACCAAGCGCTCGCCGCTGCCCAGCGCAACGTTGAGTGTGCCGCTGAGTGTTGGGGTGGCGTCGTCGGTCTGGTAGTTGAACAAGAACTGGATGGACGCCGCCTCACTGCTGGTGGCCGTGCCCAGCGTGGCACTCACACCACCGCTGACTTGGTTGTCGCCATTGCCAGCCAAGGCCCACACCCCCACAAGGTTGGCAGGGGTTTCGCCCGCGCTGTTTTTGCCACCGGTGTAGGTGTCGTGCATGTCGGCGGCTATGTCGGTGGCTGAGCGTTGGCTGTCCCACACTTGCACCTGGCTCACGGCACCACGCAAACCAGCGTTCTCTGCCCCTGCGTGGCCACCCACATAAATCGTCTGAGCAGCAGGTGTTGCACCAATGGTGCCCCCGGTGCGTTCTTGCTTCAACTCGCCGTCCACCCACACCTGCCATTGACCCGCACCATCGGTAGTCAAGGCGTAGTGGTGCCATTGGTTGTCTACCGTGACTGAAGAAACAGTTTGGTTATCGCCTGATAAAGCCCATGTACGCAAAGTGCCGTTGACCACCTGCAGCTCCATGCCATCCAAGTAAAACAGTTGCTGGCTGGTGCCACTAGTGGGGTCATCGGTTTTAAACCATCCCTCCACCGTCATGCTGCCTGACACCGTGGGGCTGATGGTGACGCGGTTGTCAAGCGTCGTGCGGTCAAGGCTGGCTGTGGCAATGCGGGCTACTTGCAGCGCAGACACATCGCCTTGCACTGGGCCTACATCATCACTAACTTGGGTAAGCACTGGCACAGGTTTGGGCCCATCGTTCACGTCGGTCACGTTCACCGTGATGGTTTGCACCGCGCTGTTGCCTGCGGTGTCGACCGCCTTGATTTTGACGGTGTAGGCGTTGCTACCTGCTTTGCTGCTGGGGGCTTCAAAGTCGGGGCTGGCTTTGAAAGTCAGCTTGCCTGTGGCCGCATCAAGGACAAACTTGTCATCGTCATCGCCACCAGCAAAGGCATATTGGGTCACGGCCGCACCCTTGTCTGTGGCCGAGGCGGTGAGTACCGCCGTCGCAATAGCTGTGTTTTCGGCAACGCTCACGGTTTTGATGTCACCGTCTGTGAACGTGGGTGGCGTGGTGTCCAGTGTGAAGGTCAGCGACTTGACTTCGCTGGGGTTGCCCGCCGCGTCAAACTGCTGCACTTTAACTGCGATGCTGCCTTCGTCCGTGACAGTAAAACTGGTACCCGTGCCTGCTTGATAGTCAGCGCCATTTACTTGGTATTTCCAAGTAGCTCCACTTTCTAAGCCACTGACATTAATCAGACCGCTATTGGTAATGCCATCATTAGCAGACACACCAGTATCCGTTTGTAACTGCAGTGGCTCAAACGTCGCGTTGGGGACGAGTTTGAAATTTTTATAAACATTAAAACTATTGAGATAAAAACCAGCATTTGTATCAACAATACTGAAATCGATTCCTGCTGTATCGCTGTCGATCAGTTTGAATACAACCCAATTGCCAAAGTAATTGAATTTAACCAGCAATTCGTCTGCAGTTCGCGTAAATGACGTGTAACTGAATGATTCAACACTAGAAGACAAATATGGATTAAAAGAAAAACTGCTCTTAGTTGGGTCGATGTCTCTGATACGTAATGGTGTGTTTACATGTGTCGATGCGCTGAAATCAGCTACGGTCTGCGTATCAAGTCGAAACTCCGGCACCACCGTATCAATGTCAAATTGGTGTGTGACTGTTGGGCTTGTCACCTTGGTCACAGGGTCGTAGGACGAGACGCTTACCGTTTTGCCCGTGCCTTGGCCCAAAGCCGTGTAGTCATCGTTTGTGAGGGTATAGGTCCAAGCCCCTGTGCCATCCGCCGTGGTGGTGCGCTGCGTGGAGCCATCAGGCAAGGTAATGGTGACGGTGCTGTCCACGACGGCCATGCCGGTCATTGCTACAGATGCGTTTTTCTCGGCGAGGCTGATCACATCGTCACCCGCCACCTTGTCCACGCTCACAGGGCGCAGCACGGTCAGGTCAAACGTTTGTGTTGCCTTGGCATCGCTGCTGTCTGTGGCGGTGACGGTGATGTGGCTTGTGCCGCTGGTGGGTGTGTCGGGCGTGCCCGTGATTTTGCCGTCCGTCAGGCTCAAGCCTGACGGCAAGGTGCCACCCGTCACCGTGTAGGTCAGGGTGTCGCTTGTGTCTACGTCTTCAAACTTGCTCGATAAATCAATATCTGTGATGGCGGTGCCTGCTGTCACGGCCACCGCACTCACCGTGCCCTTGGCCGTTGGCGCGTCGTTGACTGCCGCCACGTTGAAGGTCAAGGTGTTGGCGCTGGCCGAGGTGTCTGCACCACCGTTGTCTGTGCCACCGCTGTCTTGCACTTTGAAGCTCAGGCGGGCATAGCCATCACCGTTGGCATTGGGGGCGGCTTGGAAGGTGAGTAGTCCGGCGTCAATATTGGCCTTGCTGACCGCGGCTTTGCCGTCGGTCAAGGTCACGGCTTTGCCATCCAATAGCAAACTGCCCTTTTCTGGCAAGGCGGTGAGGATGACGTTTAGCAACTCGCCTGTTTCGCCTGTTGCATCCTTAAACCCGAAGTCTGCGGCTTTCAAAACATAGGGGCTGTCTTCTTTGGCGGCAACGCTTCCGTCTGTGCCTGTGGGCGCGTCGTTGACCGACGCCACGTTGAAGGTCAAGGTGTTGGCGCTGGCCGAGGTGTCTGCTGCGCCTGTGCCCACAGTGCCGCCGTTGTCTTGCACTTTGAAGCTCAGGGTGGCATAGCTGTCTGCGTGTTGGTTGGCTGCCGCTTGAAAGGTGAGTTTTCCAGCGTCAATATCGGCCTTGCTGACCACGGCTTTGCCGTCGGTCAAGCTCACATCGGTGCCGTTCAGTTTCAAGCTGCCTTGTGCTGGCAAGGCGGTGAGGATGACGTTTAGCAACTCCCCTGTTTCGCCTGTTGCATCCTTAAACCCGAAGTCTGCGGCTTTCAAAACATAGGGGCTGTCTTCTTTGGCGGCAACACTGCCGTCTGTGCCTGTGGGCGCATGGTTGATGGCGTTGACCGTCAGGCTGAAGGTTTGCTCTGCCGTCAACCCCCCTGTGTCTGTGGCCACCACGGTGATGCTGCTGGTGCCCGAGGTAGTCGCCGTGGGTGTGCCGCTGATCTTGCCTGTGCGTGTGTCTAAGCTCAGACCCGCTGGCAACTCACTGCCTGTGCTTAAGCTGTAGGTGCGCGTGTCACCCACATCCACATCTGAAAACTGGGTCGAGAGGTCAATCTCGGTGATGGGCGTGTCTTTGAAAGCCGTCACTGGGCTCACGCGGCCTGTGGCTGTGGGCGCCTCGTTCACGTTCGTCACCTTGAGCGTGAAATCGGCGCTCACCGGCGAACTGCCGGTGAGCGCTGCATCGGCGGCCTGGACCGTCACCGCATAGGTCTTCTTCGCCTCGAAGTCGAGCGTCACGCCGGCCTTCAGGTAGAGCGCATTGCCTTGCAATTCAAAGCTGGCTGCGTCAGCACCTGCCAGCGTCAGCGTGTTCGTGCCCAAGCCATCGTCGGCCACCGCAATGTCAGCCACTTTGGTGCGGGCTGTTCTGCTGCCGTTGTTCGGAATTTCTGCAATCTCACTGAATGCCGTGGTCAGGGTGACGGCGGTGGGGGCTTTGTTAGTAGCCAGCTGTTGTTGCACCACATCCAGCAACGGGGTCGCCGTTGTGCCACTGTTGCCAGACGTTGCACTTTTAACGGCATTTGCCAACGCTGCATTGGCTTGCTCAGCATTGCTCACGTCGGTGAAGCCTGCGGCCTTGTAGTCGTCTAGCGTGGGGGCGCTGGAGACGGCGGCCGACGTGTTGCTGTTAGCCACATAGTCGGCCACTTTGGCAGCCAGCACCACCTTGCCCAAGTCGGTCGAAATGCTCACAGACGCAGTGGTGTCTGTGCTGGTGCTTGTTGGCAGGTTGATGGTGATGGCTTGGGCCAAAGCATTGAGCGTTTCGTCCACGGCATTGGTCTTCTCATTCGTCGTCGTGGCTGTCACTTGCGCCGCTTGCACTTGCTCAAACACAGTTTTGAGCAACTGGCCGTACAGGTCTGGGTTGGTTGTGGTGTTGCCTTGTGCATCCACCGTGGGTTGGGGGCGCAGCTGTTCGATGGGGGTGTCTGTGGTGGTCACACCCAGCGCTTTGGCAAACGCGGTGCTGGCCGCCTTTAGCTCTGTGGCGCTGAGCGCAATCTCGCCTGTGGAGGTCTTTTTCGCCTCCACCAAGTTACGCGCCAAGATGTCGGTGTAGTGCGTCACGTTGACGGTGCTGGCTTTGCCCGCCTCAAACGTGGTCAAGGCACTCACGGGGTTCAACAAGTCGTATTTGTTGCCGTCTTCGCCGATGTAGTCGTTGCTGCCGGTATTGTTAGACACGGGGACAACCACCACGCGAATCACGCTTGTGGCAGGGGCTTTGTCAAGCGAGACGTTGAACGAGCCATCATTGCTGAGCACGTCAGCCCCCAACAAATTGCCCTTGGTGTCGAACACCTTGACCAGCAAGTCTTTGCCGTTGGTCACAGGCCCCAACACCAACAGACCGCTAACCGTGCCTGCCGAAGAAGGGATAGAAGCCGCAGCGGCCGAGCCACCTCCGTGCGAAAGCGCCACCGCGCCACCCATGCCCAGCGCCACGGCAGGCCAGCCCCACAAACTGCTGCCCACCGAAGCCGAGGTAGCTGCTGAGGCAGAGGCCTCGGCAGAAGTATGCGTCGTGCTTGCCGCAGGCGCTGTGGATGCATTGTCAGCCAGCGGCACCGAAGAGGTGGACACACTAGCCTCAGGCGCAGCCGTGTTGGCACCTGCGTTGGTGATGGCCAAGGCTTGGTCGGCCCAAGCTTCGTCGGCAGGGTTGTCGTCGGCAGATGCTGCCCCTTTGGCCTTGTTGCCGCCTTGGGGCAGCTTGCCCACCTTCACAGGCGCTGCAACTTCAAAGGGCGGCACATGTGGCGCCTTTTTGGCCACGGGCTGATCCATGCCCGGTGCAAAGCTTGCCAGCGGCAAGCTGGTGTCATCAAACACCAAAAAGAACTCTGGCGTACTCAGGCGTTTGGCGTTAGCACCTTTGAGCACCAACACTTCGCCATTTTTCATCTGCACCAGCAGATCGTCAGCGCGCCACGTGGCCGCTTTGAATTGGGTAGACGAAAAACCGCTGGCACGGACCGATGTACTTGCAACCTTAGAGAGAGAAATTGTTTGAATGTTCATGATAATTTTTTAAGAGTTTTCAAGAATGAGTGTGAGCGGCTTATTCAGAGGCAAACGCCATCAAAGCTCTGTGTGCAACAAGTGTTGCAAACTGAGGTGAACCCTTTTGTGTGGTCGCTCCCGCGCAGGGTGACTGTCAAAAGCGTTCCCAGCGGGTGCACAAGACCATCGCGCCTTCACAAAAGCTTGGGCCACGTCTGCCACGCGTTCTTTGGCCAAGGGCGTGTTCAGCCATTGCGCCAACCGCAGCGACCCCGCCTCTGTATAGGCATAAGGCAAAGCCACGCTGTGGCGCAACTTGTTCAGCCGCGCCACAGTGGCCACGCAGTGGGCTTTTTCGTCTGACGTCAGCCGAAACACCTCGGCTGGCTCAAAAAGATGCCAATGCAACTTGGTTTGCTCGCCCAAGCGCCGTGGCAACACGCCATACAGGTGGGCCAAATCAGTGTCTAGCAACACGGGCTGACGACGCACCGTCAGCACCCAAGGCGAGGCATCTATGGGCAGGGGCTCAGGCTCTGGCAAAAGCTCCAGCAAAAGTTGCGACATCAGCTCGGGCACACACGCGGGCTCGATGACGGGCTCGGTGAACGATTCGATCACCGGTTCAATGACCAACTCGACCTTCCGCTCGTCAAACGGTTCGGCCAACAGCTCGGGTGCGGGGTCTTGTGGCTGCGGGGGAGCATCGTGCGGTGGCAAAACGGTCACAAAGGCGCGACCCTCCTGCAACAGCGCATGCGCCACCCACGTGCAGTCGCTGCCAAAACTGCGCAGATGAACCACCAGCTTGGGCGATACCGGCGTGCGCAACAGCGCCACACGAAAGCCGCCATCGGCTTGCACCGCTTCACCACCCAGCAAATAGCCGTCTTCGTCATACACCTTGGCCAGCCAGTCGTCGCTGGCGGCCTCGGGTGTCAGCAGCACATGCCCGTCCACTACACCCGCAGGCTCGGACGGGGTGTACCAGTGCAACATGGGCTTCAAAACCTGCATGCTTAGACCACCAACCATCCGTTGTTCACCCACTGCATGGGATCAACCACAGCCGTATTCCACGAAGCAGAGCTGCGCAAGTAAACGGTCTGGGTGATGTTGTAACCACCAGGACCATCCACATCAATCACCAACTTCATGCCGTTGGTACCCCCAGACACTGAGCCCATCTTTCCAGCAATCTCGGCACTCGTTGCAGTGGAGATGCTGATCCAGTTAGCCAGATTGGTGGTATCACCCTTGATATGGTTTTCCAACAGACCACTGATGTCGATCTTCATACCGGCACCAGCGCCAGAGGCTGCTGTGGGATCCCAAGGCTTGAAGTCACGGACTTCATCAAAGGCCCCCGTGGTGCCAGCATCGCCGCGCAACCAGTAGAAGACATCGTTGTTCGTTACCCCTGAAGGAACAGTTGCACTACTACCTACACCCCACATCACATCGTTGCCCTGACCACCATAGATGGCGTCATTGCCGTTACCACCAGCGATGTAATCGTTACCCGCACCGCCATACAAGGTGTCGTTGCCAGAACCAGGCGTCTGGCTGGTGATGTTCATATTTCCAGAAATACTATTGGTTAAAGCTGTCACAGCATTAGTAAACTGTGTAGTGGTATTCATGGCGGTATGGTCCGATGCGGTCCAGTTAGCGAAGGAACCTGCACTTGCACTGTTCACCGAGATCGCTGCGTCCTCCGTGTAACCCGTAGCCCCCACAACACCATCACCACCCGTTGACGTGGTATTCGCATTGCTGTTGTTGAAGCCTAAGGTGCTGCCGCCGGATGAATAGCTGCCATAGTTGCCCATTCCACCTCCGCCTGCACCAACACCTGCACTTCCTCCTCCTCCCCCTGCGCCAGTTGTGAAGGTAGTTGCGGCACCGCCTCCGCCACCGCCCAAACCACCACTACCGCCATTTGACGAGGTATAGAGGGTGGCGTAACTGCCGTTGCTGCCAGCATAGCCATCGCCAAAAATAAAGTCATTGCCAGCACCGCCGTAAATGACGTCTGCACCACCACCTGCGGCACCCCCGAGATAACCATTGCCGGTTGCCCCGTTGGTCGTGCCGCCGCCACCACCACCCGAGCCATCACCAAAGATGATGTCTTGGGCTGCACCGCCCAGCAACGCATCGGCTCCGCCCTTGCCCGCTTGAGTCGCGGTGGAGCTGTTACTCAGTCCGCCGTTGCCTGAAGCATCGCCGTAAATGGCTGCTTGGCTGTCAGTGAACTTGAAGGACAGCGACTTGGTGAAATTCGCTGTCGCGTTGAAATTGGTGGTTTCACTCACCGTAAAGTTGGCACTGGCGTAAGCCCCGCCCGAAGTCACGCTGCTATCTGATTGGTTGTATTCCAGCTTGACCAAACCATCCATCACGTCTTTCATGCTCACGCTGCTGCCGCTGGCCACGCCCACGCCGGACTTGGTGATGGTGATGTTGGTCAGGTTGCTGAAGGTGAGGGTCACATCCTGCGGCCTAGACTGGTTGTATTGCAGCCCTTGCGCAATGCCCAGCTGCGCGAGCGTGAGCGTTTCGCCGTGACCCGCAGCGACCGTGGCGCCGTTGACCAAGGTGTTGTCGCTCTGGCTGTCGGCTGCCACGGCCGTGCTGCGGTTTGTAAGGCTGGTACCCCCTGCTGTGTTGTCCGTGCTGCGCACGCCGTTGACGAGGATGTCGGTTTGCGCAACGCTTTGTGTGAACCAGTCCACCAACAAGGTACTGGCCGTGCTGTTGGTGATGGCACGGTTGGCATCGGCCACGGTGGCGCTACCCAACGTGCCGTTGTGTACCAAAATGTTGGCCGTGGTGTACAACCCTTCAGCTAAGTAGATGGTGGCACCACCCGTACCGTTGACCACGATCGACTCATTGGCCGTGCCGCCCGCCGCATAGCCGCTCCAGCTTTGGCTGTAGGTACCCGCAACGGCGCTCACCGTTTGCCATGTAGCGCCTCCATCGAGCGACAACTGCCAATCCTTCGTGGTGTCCAGATTGACGACATTGAGTGCGCCCGAAGCGGTGATGCCGTCGGTGGCCGTATCGGTGATGGTGCGACCCACGATGTTGGTGTCAGCCGCCAGCGTAATGGCCAAGCCCTGCACCGTCACCGGCAGTGCGGCGCTTGCTGGCGAGCCCAAGTTGCCAGCCAAGTCTGTCAACTGAGCCTTGTAGCTATGCAAGCCGTATTGGGCGGTGGGCATTTCGCTAAGGGTATAGCTCCAAGTGGTACCCGTCACGGTAGCAAAGCCTTTAAAGGTCGTGGTGCCGTTAAAGGTGTCTACGATCGAAATCCGGTCGGTCGAGGCCAAGGTACCAGTAAACGTGCCCGAGACGGTGAGCGTGGTGTCATCCGTCGTTGGTGAAGCTCCCGTGAGCACACCTCTCGTAGTGCCGTAGTCATCGGTCAATTGCGCACCCGCAATAGTGATGCTGCTGGCAGGCGGCGACGTGTCGAGTGTGATGTCCATGGAAGTCGCCGCAGCAGTGCGGTTGCCCGCTTGGTCGGTGATGTCCAGTGTGAGGGTCTTGGTGCCATCAGCGCCCATGGGTACGTCCACCGTCAGTTTGCCGGCGTCCAAATGGGCCTGCGTCAAGGTGACGGTGCTGGCGGCCACGCCACCCAGCATGAAACGCACCACATCGCCAACGCTCGGCTTGTTGCTGCCAGTGCTAGGCAGTGCCACGCTCACGGTCAGGCTGGGATCGTTGGTTGTGATCGGGCCACTGGTGTAGGTGCCGGTCATGATGCCCACATCGTCCGTCACCGACACTTGCCCCAAACTTGGCGCGACTGTGTCTACGTTGATGATGTAGTCACCCGAAGCCGAAGACAAATTGCCTACTTGGTCATACACCTTGACGGTCAGGGTGTGCGTACCGTCTGCAAAAGTGGGAGTGAGGTTTACATAGCCAGCTGTCAGATCGGCTGCCGTCAGTCGGTAGGCAGTGCCAATGCCTGTGCCTGCGTCGTACAGCCGCAGGTAGTCGTTCGCCACCAGCTTGGTTCCGGTTGCACCCGTCAGGTTCAAGTCCACGCGCACGGTGGGCGTGCTGTCATTGGTCCAGCCGTTCGCAGCCACCGAGGTGGGTGTGCTCAAGGCCGTACCGCCCACTTGGTCCACATCGTCCAGCACGTTGCCGATGCTGGGTGCTGGGGGCGCATTGGTGTCCAAGGTGTAGCTAAAGCTGGCCGGTGTTGTCACACCGGTCACGTTACCTGCGAGATCGGCAGACACTGCTTCCACAGACAGGCTCACATCTTTGCAGCCGCTGCCCAATGACGTGGCCAACCGGCCTTGCCATTCGTCTTGGCCCGTGGTGCTGTTGTGCACAATGTCAAAGGTGCCCACCAATCCCTTGAGGGACGTCACCGAATTAACGGCGTACAGGTTGACCTTGGTGTTGCTGGCATCAGAGCCCGGAGCAAAGCTGACAACGTGTCCTTTCACAGTGGGCAGGTTGTCGTTGGACGTGACGCCCGTCGACAAGCTGCCCAAGTAGCCCAAGGGCGCGTCCAAACCGGGGTCAGAGCTGCTGTCAAGCAAGCTGTCAATGGTCACCGATGTGTTGACGTTTTCACCCACGGTGTCCACAGTCCATTGGGCCTTGTTGTAGCCAGACACCATGTAGGGGTCTGTGCCAGCCGCGTCTCTGAAGGCTTTGACTTCAATGGTGCCGGAAGGAAACACCAAGCCGTTGTTCAAGGTGTTGTCCGTGGGCAGGTTGAACTGGCTTGCCACCGCGTACTGTTGCAGCGTGCTCCAGCTGGTGGTGCCTAGCGTGCTATGGCCCACGATACGCCACTGCCAGTAGTAGGTCTGCGGAATGTTGGTGACTTGCACCAAGGGTTGGTTGGTGTAGTTGTCGGTGGCGCTGGAGCCAGAGTCCGTCACAAACTTGATGGCAGGCGCACCGTCCACCAATTGGAAGGCGGCGTAGTTGGTCGCCGTGTCAGCCGCCACACCGCTGCCACCCGACGATGACAGGTCAACCGTGTTGTGGTTGCCAGCCGTGCTCAGGTCTGCCGCCCAGTAGGTGCCGTTGAGCCAACCGCTGGGGGAACCACTGCTGACCGCTTGCAAGGCGGTCAGGCCCGTTGCAGAAGCCAAGAGCAGCTTGTTGTCTTGCGTGAGCACGTTGTTGAGGTTGTTGGTCTCAGGTGCTGCAGGGTCGTAGGTGGTGTCAGAGCCACTGTTGAAGATGGCATCCAACACGTTGTGGGTGACCTTGTCGTCACTGGTGGCTGTGCCATCGCCCGAGGCGTCAAGGAAGTAGAACTTTTGCGATGCACCGCTAACCGTGGTGACGGTTTTGCTGATGAGGTTCATGCCTTCCACGCTGACGCCGCTTGCAGTGCCATACAGGGTGTAGCCATCGATCACCGTCACCGTGTTGGCACTGGGCTTGTTGGCGCTGGTGCTGAGGGTGAGGTTGCCATAGGTATCCACCGCGTACAACTTGTAGGTGCCGGCGCTCAGACCCGTGGTGTCGATGGTGGCGTCCACGCCCGCGTTGACATAGTTCAACGATTTGGCTCGGCTGCCACTCAGAGACGTGATATCGCTGAGTTGGGTCACATTGACGGTACTGTCCACCAAGTACAGCGTGCCAGCTTCGTCGCTCTTGACACGAGCACGGTCACCAAAGCTGGTGAGCGTTTCCGACGTCAGCGTGACCACAGGCGCACCTGTGTCGATGGTTTGTGCATCGAAGCTTTGCAAACTGGTGCTGGCAGGCACGTTGTTACCCGCAGCGTCTTTGAGCTGTGTGGTGCCATCGGTGCCTTTGAGTGTGAGAGCCACAGAGCCAGTGGCCACATCGGCCGTGGGTGTGACTGTGACCACATACACGTCTTGGCCAGAGCTGTTCACACCCGTGTGTGCCACGCTGCTTACGGTGCCGTTGCTGGCACTGAAGTGGCCAGTGGTCACGGTGCCCACCACGGCCTCGTGGAAGGTGACGGTGAAGTTGATGGTGCCTCGGGTAACCGCATCGGCCACGTTATCGCTCACAGCTGTCACGCTGGGGGCCTTGGTGTCCCAAGGCTGTGCAGTGGCGTTGGTGGTGCTGGCAATGGCGTTGCCCGCCACGTCCGTCAAACCTGTGCCCACCGAAAGCCCCAAGTCAGCGCCTTCAGAACCACTAGGTGGCGTGACCACCAAGGTGTACTTGCTGTCGCTTACTTTGTTGAAGGTGCCTTTGGTGCCACTGGTCAGAGTGATGTCGCTGGCATCAAAGCCTGAGACGTTTTCGCTGAACTGGAAGGTGTAGGTCACATCAACATTGGTAGCGCCCGTCTTGTCGTTGGTGATAGTCAGCGTGGGCGCTGTGGTGTCCACCACAATGTCTTTGCTGTCCGAGAGGTTGCTGCCTGTGGGCACCGTTGTGCTGGTCATGGCGTTGCCCACTGCATCTTTGGGTGTAGCCGTGCTGATGCCCAAGGTGTAGCTGCTGATTTTTAGGTCAGCACTGTTTTCTCCAGCCCCAACGGTGTAGCTACCCGACAGCACATTGGTCAAAGCCCCTGCGACGCTTGTGCTGGTCAGCACCACGGTAGCACCCGAGTCCAAAGTGACGGTGATCTGCGCACCAGGCTGCAGGCTCTCACTGGCATTGGCAGTGATGTTGATGACGCCGTCTTTCTTGAACGAGCCCGATGCCGTGCTAGAACTGAAGCTGCTGATGACAGGTGGCTTGGTGTCCCAAGCTTGCGCACCGGTAGTGGTTGTGCTGGCAATGGCGTTGCCCGCCACGTCCGTCAAGCCTGTGCCCACGGATAGGCCCAAGTCAGCGCCTTCAGAGCCAGTGGGCAGTGTGACGACCAGGGTGTACTTGCTGTCGTTCACTTTGGTGAAGGTACCTTTGCCGCCATTGGTCAGCGTGATGTCGCTGGCATCAAAGCCGGTGACGTTTTCGCTGAACTGGAAGGTGTAGGTCACGTTGCTGCTAGCAGTGCCAGAAGTGTCGTCGCTGATGGTCAGCGTCGGCGCCACAGCGTCGGTAGTAATGGCAATGCCATTGGTGGCAAACACACTGGTGTTGCCAGCTTTGTCCGTTTGTTCAATGTGGATCGCACCGGCGGCATAAGTTGCATTGGCGTTCAGGTCGAAATAGGTGGTTGTAGCCGCCTTGTAGGTTGACCATGTGGTGCCACCGTCGGTGCTGATGCGCCATGAGGCACCTGATTCCAGCCCTGCAATGTTGATGCGTGGGTTGGTGGTGATGCCGTCTGTCGCGCTCGCGCCGGCCGTATCGGCAGCCAAGGTGTAAGTCGGCTGTGCAGGTTTGATCGTGTCCAACGTGTACGTGATCGTCTGCACGTCACTGGCGTTGCCCGCCTTGTCCGTTTGACGAACGTTCACCGTGTACGAACCATCGGCCGTCCCATCCGTCGCAGGCGCCGTGTACGTC
>Ga0228700_1000557_pt1 | contig 32728 bp, 38 predicted proteins | sample McNCre317_Aug_MG_FD_178019 | JGI IMG/M metagenome (GOLD analysis project Ga0228700, IMG submission 178019) | Freshwater microbial communities from McNutts Creek, Athens, Georgia, United States - 3-17_Aug_MG | ecosystem: Environmental > Aquatic > Freshwater > Creek | place: USA: Georgia...
GCTGTGGAGCCTGATATGTTGATGATGGCCCTCAAAGGTGCCAGCGACGGCTGTAAAGACCGCTTCTTTGACAACATGTCTGAACGTGCCCGTGGCATGTTCCGCGACGACATGGAAGCCAAAGGCCCACAACGCATGGCCGATGTGGAAGAAGCCCAGAAGAAGATCATGCGCATGGCGCGCAAGTTGTCGGACTCGGGCGAGTTGATCTTGGGCGGCGCAGACTTTGTTTAATCAACCCGCTCCTTCTCGGCACGCCAAACCCTGGCAGCCGAACGCGCGCTTGGTGTCTGACGACACCGGCCGTGGCTTTGCTTCGACCCGTTGGTTGCAGCCTGAAGGAGCTGGCTTTGCAGAGGGCGGGTTTGAGCCCAAGTCAGCAGGATTTGCACAAGACCGTTACCAAACAGTGTCGATGCCGCTGTCGGAAAAATCAAAAACCACCCTTCGACTCATGGGTGAGAGCGAAGGCTCGGAGAGTTTTTCAACCGACGATGTCCAGCGATGTGAACCTGAATCGCCCAACGCCCATCTGCCTTTTGTGCTGGACGTGTACGGTGCGAAACCTAAAGCCCATCAAGCTTTGGCCGCAGCAGCTGACGATTCAACTGCAGATGCAAGCCATGTGTCGGATACCGATGCCATCGACGCCGATGCGCAAGCCGATGCGCACGACGAGAACGCACATGCAGAGGAGGTCGAAGCTGATCAGGCAGAGCACGCAACAGCGGAAGAACCCGAAACTCAAGAAGAATTCCAAGCCGCGGATGACGAGCAGTCCTCCGACATGACTGAAGACGCTGTGGGTGCATCAGAGGACGATGCACAAGCACAAGCTGTAGAAATAGACCCTGAACTCTTGCACGTTCAACCTGAAGAACAACCAGACCCAACCGTTGAGCTGCTGCCTGAGCCAGATTTGGCAGAGAGCGAACTCCTCACCGACGAGAGCGCTGATGAGCCACAAGCCCTGGGGGCTGAGGTGGACGAATTGCTCGCGCAAGCGCCTGTGCCAGCGGTCGACGTGGTGGGCATTGATCCCGAAGAAGTTGCGCAGCGTGAAGCGGCGCAGTTTGCACAAGGCTTGGCGCAAGGCATTGAACAAGGTGAACGCCAAGCGCGTGAGGCCATGCAACAAGAGGTTGCGGCTCAATGCGCTGTGTTGTCTGCGGTGACGCATGATTTGAATGCTTTGTTACAAGACCCCAAAAAGTTTTTTGAACCCCTCAAGCGTTTGGCGCTGCATGTGGCGGAACACGTGGTGATGAAAGAACTCAGCACCTCCACCGAAGCGATCGAACGCTTGGTGCAGCGTTGCTTGGACGAACTCGACCATCCCGCCAAAGGCGCCGTGGTGGTGGAGCTCAGTCCGCAAGACAAAGAACGTTTGCAAGCCCAAGACAGTGCCTTGGTCGCTGGCATGCGTTTGGACGCTGTCAAGGGCATGAAGCCTGGCAGTGTGCGCTTGTTTGCCAATGACACAGTGGTGGAAGACTTGGTCGAACACCGCTTAGAAGCTTTAGCCCGTTCGCTGTCGGTGGACGTGGAAGACTGGCGCGCCAAGTCCGTCTTGGCCCAACCTGAAGCCGAAGTATCTGAATCTGAACCTGAAGTCGAAGACGTGGAGCCCAACGATGTTCATTCCTGACGTCATCAATACCCTGCTGATGGGGCTGATTTTCATGGTCATTGTGGTGACCGTGATACGCCCCTATGTGTTGCATATGTTTGATGGTCCCCTCAACACGCAAGATTTGCAAAAGGCGGCCATTGAAGCCGTGGAATACGAAATGATGCGTGCGGCTGAATTGGCCGAAGCGCAACGTGGCGAAAAAATTCGCTTTCAACAACTGCTGTTGCAACTCCCTGAAAAACCCAAGCCCAAACCACAACCTGTGGTGGTGCCCGAACCCGAAGTCGAACCAGAGTCTGTGGCAGAAGAGGCAACGGCCGATGCCGCCCAAGCCTTGGATGCCAATGGCCAACCTCTGCCCGCAACTGGCGATGCCACCGACGCGCCTGCCGACGGCAGCGTGTCTGGCGCAGAGGGCGCAACAGACGAAACCGCAGCAGGCGAGGCGGAGGACGACTTGGCGCCCGGTGAAATTGAAATTCGCGAAGGCGAGTCTTTGGCAGAAATCAAAGCACGCATGAAGAAAGAACAACAAAAGGCCAAGAAGCCCACCATTCCACCGGAGTTGCTCAACAACGCCAACAGCTACGAAGACAAAGTGGGCGTCGTGCGCATGGTCGTTCAAACCGACCAAAGCCGCGTGGCCGCTGTGATTCGCAGCATGATCGAAATCAAATAACCGTTAGCCCTGCATGCTCGACTTTGACCAAGAAGTACAGCGCAGCTTGCCCAAGTTGCGTGTACCCGAACCCCAACGCAGCGGCACGCTGGTGCGCTTGGTCGGGCTGACCTTGGAGACGCGCGGCATCATGGCCCCTTTGGGCGCTTGCTGCGAAGTGATTGGCCAACGTGGTCACCGCATCGAAGCCGAGGTGGTGGGCTTCAACGACAAAACCCTCTACCTCATGCCTTTCACCGACCCCGTCGGTGTGGGCCCTGGCGACACCGTGCGGGTCATGAACAACTCAGGCCAAGTGCGCTTAGGTCAAGGCTTGCTCGGTCGCGTGATCGATGGCCGTGGCCAGCCCTTGGATGGCAAGCCCTTGCCCCATTTGCCTGATCAGATGAGCCTGTTGGGCGAACCTTTGAACCCGATGGAGCGTGGCCCCATCAATGCGATTTTGGATGTGGGCGTCAAAGCCATCAATGGTGCCTTGACGATTGGCCGTGGCCAGCGCATTGGCTTGGTGGCTGGTTCTGGCGTGGGTAAGAGTGTGCTGTTGGGCATGCTGACCCGTTTCACCAAAGCCGATGTGGTGGTGATTGGTTTGATCGGCGAACGTGGCCGCGAGGTGCAAGCCTTCATTGCTGAGTCGTTGGGGGAAGAGGGCTTGGCCAAGTCGGTGGTGGTGGCAGCACCTGCCAACGTCTCGCCTGTGTTGCGTCTCAAAGCCACCCACATGACGCATGTGATTGCTGAGTACTTTCGCGACCAAGGCAAAAACGTGCTCATGCTGTGTGACAGCCTGACCCGTGTGGCCCATGCACAGCGCGAAATTGGGTTGGCGATTGGCGAGCCGCCTACCGCCAAAGGCTATCCACCGTCTGTGTTTGCCTTGCTACCTAACTTGATTGAACGCGGTGGCGTGGGTCGCCACGGGTATGGATCGATCACCTCGATTTACACCGTGCTGGCCGAAGGCGACGATGCCTCCGACCCGATCGTGGACATTGCCCGTGCCTCGTTGGATGGCCAGGTGATGTTGTCGCGGCGCTTGGCGGATCAAGCGCATTACCCCGCGATTGACTTGAACGGCTCGATCTCTCGCGTCATGCAAACTTTGGTCAATGGCGACGATTTGCGTTTGGCCAACAAGTTGCGTCGCTTGTGGTCGGTTTACCAACAGAACGCGGACTTGGTGCAAGTCGGTGCTTATGAGGCGGGCACCAACCCGGAGCTAGACGAAGCCATTCGTCTGCGCGAACAAATGCTGATGTTCTTACGCCAAGACATGCATCTGGCTGAGGACTATGAGGTCACGCGCGATCAATTGCGCAACATGCTGTCATGAAGCCCCGTGCCGCCTGGCCCGTGTTGGCCAAAAAAGCCAAAGAAAAATGCGACCAAGCGGCAGCAGCCGTGATCAAAGGGCGCGAGCGTGTGGCGCATTTGCAGCAAAGCCGAGCGCGCATGGAAATGCTCTATGAGGATTACGTGCGCCGTTCCCGCGAGGCTGAAAGCAAACCACACAGCATGGCAGAGACTTTGAATTTCCGTGGCTTCATGCAGCAACTCCAAGCCCTGATCATTCGCGTTGATCAAGATTTGGCAATTGCCAACGCCGAGCTGGATGCTTTGAAGCAAGCCTTGCGCAGCGCTGAGCACAAGCGCATTCAAATGGAAACCTTGATGGAGCAAGACCTGCAACGTGTGCGTGAACATGCGCTGCGGCGTGAGCAGCGAGAGATGGACGCTGCTGGCGTGATGCTCTACAACATGCGCAGTTAATTTGGCCGCTGCTTAATAAGCAGCCACCCAACCCGCTTGCAGCCAATGCCAGTAGTTGGGCTTGAAGGCCCAAGGGATCAAGGTGGTCGGTGTGTCGGGGGCAAACACTTCCCGTGTCAGGTGGTCTTGCCATACGTCTTTGGCGCCCACATGGCTCAACAGAGTTTGGGCAAAATTTTCTGCGACTGCATGGGCCGGCACTCCGTGGTGTGGCCAGCTGTGCCAATCGTTGGCCAAGGCACGGCCATCGGTGGGGCCGGAATACACATCGTGCACGCTGCCCCAGTGGCGTCCGTGCAGCATGTGTTTCAAGGTGGCGAGGTCTTGTTCGACCCGAGCTTCATCGCGTATCCGGTAGCGGTGCTGGCCCAACACATTGTCAAACCACACACATGCCTGCGGATGTTCTTCCAGCAAGGCGGGTAAGGTGGCCAGCGCGTCTTGCCGGTGGTGCGTGATCTGCACACCGAGTTGCCGCAAATGGCGGCCATGACGCCAATGGAACAAGGCTGCGGCCAGTGGGTCAATGTCGTAGGCGTCAATGCGTTCAAAACGGGCCAACCAACTTGCGGGCATCATCCAACCAGCGCTGCATCCAATCAATAACAGGTGCTCGGCTTGGGGGCGTACCTGGGCCAGAAAGGCATCGATCAAATCGACTGTGGGTTGCCAGCGCCGGCGCGCGTAGTGGGCATGCACATGCCAGTTCAGGCCGCCTGTGCCGCCTGCATGGATCAAGTCGCGCATCCATCCCATGGTGTGATGCCGTTCAGCAGACCAAACGCATGATTTTGAAGATCGGTGTGTCGGGCGGCACGGGCTCGAACGGCCCAATCACCCCCTCGGTGGACAACACCTCACCGCTCAAACGCACACCCGTGTGGTAGGACAGCGACAGGCTGCGCACGGTTTGGTCCTTGCAATCGAACTCCATTTGCATGCGGGTCGACTTGTAAGGCTTTTTGCTGTGTTGGTTGGTTTGCGGGTCGCGGTAGTCCAGCGAGGTCCAGACCTTGCGGTGGTCACCCGCGCGCGTGACATTGTCTAAGTCCACATAGAAGGTGCCGATGTCGAACAGGCCTACGGCGGTCCAGGTGTTGGCGTGGGCACCGCTGTTGCAGAGCAAGGCAGCGCAGAGGAAGAGAGCTTGAAGGGTACGCATGACCGAACTATAGCGTTGACGACGTGTGCCAAAAACAGCTGGCATGGGCATTGCAATACCAGTTCATACAGGCACGCCATGTGTCAAAAAACCGTCATCGCGCACAGGAAATTCATCATGCAAAGTTTCGATTGGGTCCAATTCATTGCCAGCACACTGAGTGTGTTTGCCTTGTTGGGTGGTGCGCTGTGGTGGGTTAAGCGCAACAAGGGTTTGGGCGGCCATTTACAGGCTGATCGACGCATTCAGGTGCTTGAGGCCCTGCCTTTGAGTCTGAAGCACAAGATGGTGTTGATCCAGGTCGACAGCCAAATGGTGTTGGCCAGTGTCAGCCCCGGTGAAGTGAAAACGCTGCACGCGTGGACGCAGGAGTCTTCTCATGTTGCGTAAGCCCATCACCAAAAAAATTCTCTACGTCATCTTGGCGGTGCTCTTGCTGGCCTTGGCCAGTTTGCCCATGGTCTCGCATGCGCAAGGTATTCCTTTGGTCAATGTGAGTGGCGGCAAAGCCGGTCAGCAATACAGCATGAGCCTGCAATTGCTGGGCTTGATGACCACGCTCACGCTGCTGCCTTCGATGCTGCTGATGATGACCTCGTTTGTGCGCATCATCATCGTGTTGTCTATTCTGCGCCAGGCTTTGGGCACGGCGCAAACACCACCCAACACCGTGTTGGTGGGCTTGGCTTTGTTCTTGACCTTCTTCATCATGTCGCCTGTGTTCGAGCAGGTCTACAAAGAGGCCATTGGCCCCTACATGAACAGCAACCTCGACTTTGACAAAGCCTTGATGAAGGCTGAAGTGCCGGTGCGTGACTTCATGACCAAGCAAACCCGTGAAGACGATATTGCCATGTTCATGCAAATCGCCAACCGTCGTGAGCTAGAAGATTCAGCCCAAGTGCCTTTCACCACCTTGATGCCCGCCTTCATCACTTCTGAGATCAAGAGCGCCTTCACGATTGGTTTTCTGATTTACATCCCCTTTGTGGTGATCGACTTGATCGTTGCCAGCGTTTTGATGTCCATGGGCATGATGATGTTGTCGCCCATGATCATCTCCATGCCCATCAAACTGATGTTGTTTGTGTTGATCGATGGCTGGACGCTGTTGATGGCGTCGTTGGCCAATAGCTTTGTGTTTTAAGGAGCCGTCTCATGGATAGCGCAGCCGTTGTCGATTTAGCCCGTCAAGCCTTGTGGATGACCATGATCATCTCGGGGCCCTTGCTCGGCGTGGGGTTGATCGTGGGTTTGGTGGTCGGTATTTTTCAAGCCGCCACCTCGATCAACGAACAAACCCTGAGTTTTATTCCCAAGGTCTTGGCCGTGGGCCTGACCATGTCGGTGGCGGGTGGTTGGATGATCAACACCATGGTGGACTACACCAAGGGCATCTTCACCCGTATTCCCAGCTTGTTCATGTAAGCACGGGCCATGAACGCTTCGTTGATCGACATTCTTGACAAGTTTCTGGTCGTCATCTGGCCGATGCTGCGTTTGTCGGCGTTTTTAGCGTTCACCTCTATTTTTTCGATTCGTGCCGTCAACATGCGCATTCGTGTGTTGCTGGGCTTTGCGATGGCATTTTTTGTCTCGCAGCAAATTCAAATTCCCCGCATCGACCCCCTCACAGCCGATGGTGTGATGGAAATCGCGCGTCAAATTTTGATCGGCTTGACGATGGGCCTGGTGTTTCAAATCGCGTCCGCAGCGTTGGTCGTGGCCGGTCAGGCCATTTCCGCATCCATGGGTTTGACGATTGCCAACATGATTGACCCCAATATGGGCAACGTGCCGGTTCTGTCGCAGTTCTTCAACATCCTGGGTACCCTGGTGTTTTTAGGCATGGGCGGACACTTGATTGTGTTTGGCTTGGTGTTGGAGTCGTTCACCTTGATTCCCATTGGCCAAGAGTTTTTTAACCAAGACATGCTGGGCAAGATGATTCATTGGAGCGCCATGATGTTCTTGGGCGCTTTGTTGATTGCCCTACCGGTGATGATGACCTTGCTGTTCATCAACGTGGGTCTTGGTTTTGTGGCCCGTGCGGCCCCCAGTTTGAACATTTTCACAGTGGGTTTTCCGGCCTTGATCTTGACCGGTTTTGTGATTCTCATCTTCTCGATGGGGAACAACGTGGCACGCGTGCAGTGGGTGTGGACCCAAGCGTTTTCCATGCTTCGCGCTTTCTTAGGAGGCTGAGATGGCAGAAGAAAGCGGCCAAGACAAAACCGAAGAACCGACGGCGCAGCGGCTGAAAAAAGCCCGTGAAGAAGGGCAAATCGCGCGCTCTCAAGAGTTGGCCCCTGCGGCCATGATGGTGGTGGCGACCTTGTTTTTCACCATGATGGGTCAGTACCTGTTCAGCGGCATGGGCAATTTGTTCAAGCACCAGCTGCAGTTTGACCGCCGCATCATGGACAAACCCGAATTGCTGCCCGCGATTTTTGGCAGCTCCATCGTTGATGGTCTGTTGATCGTGTTTCCCTTGGTGTGTGTGCTGTATGTGATTGCGGTGCTGTCGACCACCTTGGCCGGTGGCTTTATCTTTTCACCCAAGATGGTGTTGCCCAAATTCAGCAAGCTCAACCCCATGACGGGTTTGGCGCGCATGTTTGGTCCCGACGCTTTCATCAACTTGGCCAAGGCTGTGGCCAAGTTCCTCGTGGTGGGCGCGATTTTGTTGATCTCGATCATGAACAACTTGAATGATCTGACCAACATTTCCCAAATGGATTTGGGCCAAGCTGTCAAAGTGGCGGGGACCATCATTGTGGATTCTTGTTTTTGGCTGAGCTTAGGCCTGGTGTTGGTGGCCTTGGTGGATGTGCCTGTGCAACGTCATCAGCTCAACAAGAAGTTGAAGATGACCAAGCAAGAGGTGCGTGATGAGATGAAGAACTCGGAAGGTAGCCCCGAGGTCAAAGGTCAAATTCGCCGTCGTCAGCGCGAAATTTTGGAAAACAAGATGATGGGCAAGGTCAAAGACGCCGATGTCGTCATCACCAACCCAACCCACTTTGCGGTGGCCTTGTCGTATGACCCCACGGGCGACGGTGCGCCGCTCTTGGTGGCCAAGGGTGAAGACGGGTTGGCAGCCCGTATCCGTGAAGAGGCCCAAGAGCACGGTGTTTATCTTTTTGAGGCGCCTTTGCTGGCTCGCGCCTTATACTTCACGACCAAGCTGGATCATCCGATCCCAGAAGCTCTGTACCACGCGGTTGCGCAGGTCATTGCCTATGTGTTCAGCCTGAACCAGTCGTATGGTCGTGGCCAGGAAGTGGTCAAACCCACACCATCCATCCCTGATGAGATGAAGTTCGACGCCAATGGCGTTTTGATGAACTCCTGAGATGAGCTGAACCGCGCATGACAGATATTTTCCAAAGCCCCGGTGACCGGTTGCGTTTTGAGATCCTCCTCAAGTCTTTGAAGGAGGGCAGTACCAATTTGGCCGTGCTCAGCGAGCACGACAAGGTGCTCGATTTTTATGGTGATTTGTTTGAAGAACGCTTGCTGGCCCAGGGCGATGGCCAGGTCGAGTTTTGTTCTTCCACCAACTCAGAACGTTTGGTTCAAAAGTTCAACGAAATTTTGTCGGAGCTCACGCTCAACCAAGCGCTGGAAAAAGACAAAAAGCACGCACCACGACGTTATTTGGTGTTCCGTGATTCGATCTTGATGCAAGACTTTGAGCTGCAGCTGTTGGCCCGTCTGGTCAATGGCTTTCCAGCCAGCAACATCACGGTGATCTTGCTCATTAACAGCAAAGGCAATTACCGCAGCAAACTGCAAGCCTTTGGCAAGAGCTTGGTGGAATGGGAAGTCGAAACCCAAGCTGGCGAAGCCAAGAGCGATTTGGGGGATGACTGGGTGCGTTCGGATCCCGAACCCACGCCTGAGCCGCCCGTGTTGCGTGACGAGGTGACGCCTGTTGCGCAGTTGCTGAATATTCCGACCAAAACTTCTTGGCGTGTGCCCGGGTTTGGCAAGCGCCAAGAACCGGTGCTCGCGCCGGATGCTTTGTCGACCAAACCCGCATCGCCTGATGCGATCGCAAGTGCGCCTTCTTTTGCTAACGTCTTAGCTGCTGCACCTGCGGTGACGACGGCCGCTGCAGCGCCGTTGCCGATGCCCGAAATGTCGCGTGAACCTGCTTTGCACGCACTGGCGCCAAGCGCTAGCGATGCCCCGGCCGACACGGACTTGTTCAAACGGCCAACCCGCCGCATCCGATGGGGTTGGGTGTTCGTGTTGTTCTTGTTGTCTACAGGTGTGTTTGCTGTGATGTACCAAGAGTTGGTGCTCAGCGAAGTCGAGCAGTTCAAGAAATACCTGTTGCGTGGCACTCCCGCTGTGGCTGCGCCTGCTGAAGAGGCAGCCAGTGCGGCGGCTTTGCAAGCGGCCAGCGAGGCAGCGGCTTCGGCTGCGCAAGAAGTGGCTGCCAGCGCCGCAGCGGCTGCGAGTGCCGCGCAGGCGATGCCTGCTAGCGCAGCGCTTGATCCCAAAGAATCCCTGGTGAGCGCTTCGTCGCCTGTGCCTGTCAAAGCGCTGGCACCCGCTGCAGCGGCTTCTGCGCCGATCGCTGTGGCTGCTTCAGCACCAGCCTCTGCGCCTGCGTCCAAACCTGAGACGAAAGCCCCGGCTGAACCCGCTGACAAAAATACGGCTAAACCTAATGCCAAAGAAGCCGATACCCAATCAGATGAGACTTGGGTGAGTCAATTGCCAGCCAACGGCTATGTGGTGCAGTTGGCGGCGTTTGACACCGAGGAAGAAGCCCAATCTTTGAAGCGCGCGCAGACGGTGTATGCCAAAGCGCGCGTGTTGCGCGTCTACAAAAAGGACACTAAAAAGCGGTATTTCATCTTGGTCGCTGGCCCTTGGGCGACCAAGGCCGAGGCTGATGCATTCATGCAGTCGAGCCCCGTCTTGGCCAAAGGATGGTTGCGCAGTGTGAAGTCACTGAAAGCCCAATTTACAAAGCCTTGAAGCTGAGGTGAGGAATGAAGTCATGAATCAAGAAGAAGTCAGCGTGATCCGTCCCGATCACGACGCGACCCAAAGCGTCATCGACGACGTTCCGGCCTTTGAACCGGGCTATCAACCGGAGCAGCTGCCCAAGCTGGAGGTGCCAAATTTGGATGCCGAGGTGCAAAGCCTCACGGCTTCCGAGTTGGCACAAGTGCCGACCTTGATGGACCAAGTGGGGCATGAAGAACCCGAGTCTCCCGAGGCGCTCCCCGTCAGTGAATCAGAGCTTGCCGCTCAAGTGCTGCCAGTTCAAGCCGATCATTTATGGGAGTTGTTCCAGGTCCGTATGGATACGTTGATGACGGACATTAAGGAGCTCAATGATCGACTGGATCAGCTCGAAATTAGATCAAAGGTTTGAATATGGCGGATTCCCAACAACCCACAGACGACGCGGCAACGCCACATTTGGATGTGGAGGAAACTGCCGATCGCTTGACCGAACTGGCCAATCAGTCGATGGACAGTAACGAAGTCGCGCGTCAAATTGAGGAGCTCACTTCGGTGGTGCTCGACTCGGCCGAGGTGTCGACCCGCTCAGCCTCGATTGCGGCTGACGTCAGCGCGACCATGCGCGCCGTGGTGGCCAAAATCCAAGAAACCAACCGCCGTAATGTGCTGCATTCGCGCATCACCCTGGCTGCTTTTGTCGCGTGTTTGTTGATCGCCATGGGGGTGTTTTTGGCGGTGACGCTGAAGATGACCAAGTCCATCAAAGAACTGGATGCCATGATTTACGCCATGGCCAAGCGTGTGATTGAGGTCGATGCCAGCTTGACGGCGATTGGTAAAACCAACTCTGACTTTTCAGAAATCACTGAAAAACAAGAGGCGATGAACACCACCCAAACCCAAGTGGCCAATCGTCTCGAAGAGTTGAACAAAGTGTTGACGGGCATGCCCACGGTGATTGCGACCCAGTCGAACAAATCCACCGAAGCCCAGTTCCAAGCCATGCAAAAACAATTGCAGGCGGTCGAAGCCAAGGTTCAAACCTTGAGTCAAGCGGCGGCATCACGCCAGCCCGCAGCGGCTCCGGCCAGTGGTCCCAATACCTTGGCCTTGATGGCCGAGATTCAAAAACTCAGAAGCGATGTGAACGCAGGTTTGCAAGCGCGCGAAAAATCGCAATCAGCGGCTGAGCAAGCCGCTGTGAAGACGCTCGAAAAATCAGCCGACAAAGCCGTGGCCGCCGCCGCCGCCGCTGAGCGCGCGGCTGAAAAAGCGGCTGCGTCAGAGAAAGCTTCTGCGGCTGAACGTTTGGCGTCGCAAAAAGCGGCAGCCGAAAAAGCAGCCGCCATGCGTGCAGCACCTCCAGCACCACCTGAAAAATCGGCAGAGAGAATTGCGGCTGAAAAAGCAGCGGCAGCCGCTGCGGCTAAAGCGGCCGCTGACCGTGCCGCCACTGAACGCGCTGCTGAGCGTGCAGCCATTGCCGAGCGCGCAGCAGAAAAAGCCCGTGCAGCTGCGGCTGCCGCAGCTTCTGCCGCACAGGCCGCAGCGCCTACACAGCGTGAGCGGCCCGTCACGATCCAATACCCACGTGTACCTGCCGCTGGCAGCCAGTAATTAACCGCCTGAAGCGGCTTGTAGGCCAAACTGTGTGGCACTGGCCAATGGCCAGTCGCGGTACACAGAAGGCAGGCTGTTGAGGTCGTCTTGCAGCAAAGCATCGGCTGGCACCGTGTCGATCAACTCTGACAAATGCAAGGTTTGTGTTTCGCTCACGCGGCGCATGATGTGCTTGGGTGTGATGTCGCTGGGCTGTGTCAAGCCAGAAGCTTCCATCAACTCCTGCAGTGCTTCCAAGGTATGGGTGTGAAAGTTGTGAACACGCTCGGCTTTGCTCGGCACCACCAAGGCCATTTGGCGCTGAGGGTCCTGCGTGGTGACGCCGGTGGGGCAGTTGCCGGTGTGGCAGGTCTGCGCTTGAATGCATCCCAAAGCGAACATAAAGCCCCGTGCGCTGTTGCACCAGTCGGCGCCTAAGGCGAGGGCACGTGCGATGTCAAAGGCGCTGATGATTTTGCCGCTGGCACCGACGCGGATTTGATCACGCAAGCCCGTACCTACCAAGGTGTTGTGCACCAATCGCAAGGCTTCTTGCAAAGGCATGCCCATGTGGTCAGAGAACTCCAGTGGGGCCGCGCCCGTGCCGCCTTCGGCACCATCCACCACCACAAAGTCAGGGCGAATACCTGTCTCTAGCATGGCTTTGACAATGCCAAACCACTCCCATGGATGACCAATGCACAACTTGATGCCCACCGGTTTACCTTCGCTCAAGGTGCGCAGTTGCTGCACAAATGCCATCATTTCCAAGGGCGTCGAAAAGGTGCTGTGGCTGGCGGGAGACACACAGTCTTCACCGATCTGAACGCCCCGTGCTTCGGCGATTTCTTCCGTCACTTTGGGACCTGGCAAGACGCCACCATGTCCGGGTTTGGCGCCTTGGCTGAGTTTGATTTCCACCATCTTGACTTGAGGCGAGCGCACGTTTTCGACAAATTTTTCAGGGCTGAAGTGGCCGGTTGCGTCACGGCAACCGAAGTAGCCCGAGCCAATTTCCCAAATTAAATCGCCGCCGTGTGTACGATGGTGGCGCGAGATGGAGCCTTCGCCCGTATCGTGGGCAAACCCACCCATCTTGGCGCCTAAGTTCAGCGCCAACACAGCATTGGCACTGAGTGCGCCAAAGCTCATGGCCGAGACATTGAACAAGCTGATGCTGTAGGGCTGCGTGCAGGCGCTGCCGCCGACTTGAACTCGGAAATTGTGGTCGTGCAGTTGAGAGGGGGCAATGGAATGGTTGATCCACTCATAGCCGATTGCGCGCACATCAAGTTGTGTGCCAAATGGGCGTTTGTCGGAAGCCCCTTTGGCGCGCGAGTACACCAAGGTGCGTTGTGCGCGTGAGAAGGGGGAGGCTTCGGTTTCTGACTCTAAGAAATACTGGCGAATTTCAGGGCGAATTGTTTCGAGCATGAAGCGCAAATGCCCAATCACAGGGTAGTTGCGCAAGATCGCATGGTGCTGTTGCTGCAGATCGTATAAACCGATCAAGCTCAGCACCAGAAAGAACACGGGCCACCAACCACTCAGGCCTGTGACGCCCGCCCCCAAGAGCGTGAACAGCAAAAGAACGACAGAAGCGATGAAGGCGGTGTAGCGCACCGGATAGATCTGATTGAGTTTGTCCAGCATGCGTGAGGCCTCCAAGGCGACGGTAAAAAATTAAGGTTTGAGCTTTGCCGCCAATTTACTTTGCGCTAAGGCTGAGACTTGAACGCGTTGACGCGCAGCTGCCAATTGCTGGTCGGCGGCTTGCTGCACATCATTCAGTCGCTCCATGATGGTGCTACGCAAATCGGTCAAGTCTTGGTCGAGTTTGTTGAGCCTCTCTTGCAACTCGCGTTGCAAGGCCATGCGTTGGGTGAGCAAATTGACTTCAGCCGCAATGGTGCGCCAAGTTTGTGTCAACTCATCTGTGGGTGACACGCGCAGCTGTTCAAACAACTCGCTCATCAAAGGATCAAACAGAGGTGATGAGAGGTCTTCGCTGGAGTCTGGCACGTCGGTCAAGGTGGGTACGTTGTCGGGCACTGCCGTTGGCTCGTTCGCAGGCGAATGCAGCGGCGTGGTTTGGCGGTGGGCTTGCAGCATGTCATTGACTTGCCCCCAGCCTTGCTCAGGCGTGTATTGTTTGAGTCCTTTGAAGGACAAGAACTGCGGTTCGGCGCTCATTTGCTGATCACACCCATGGAGATACGTTTCAAGAACTGGGGAATGCCCATAGCGGCCATATGGCCTGCCGCGGTGGTGGGCTTGGCGCTGGGGATTGTGTCGTCGGGGCGCACTTTTTGTAAGCGATGGCGGCCTAGCACAGAGTATTGGTGGGCCAAGGTGCTGGAGGTTGCCAGCAAGTTGTGACGTCCGCCTGTTGCGTTGGCTGTTGCATGGGCACCCAAGACGCCGCTGCGCAATGGTGGGCTCGTGCGCACGGGGCTGTTGGCAGGTCGCATGCCATTTTGCGCATGCACTGTTTGGCGCATATCGCGCGCCGCAGCCACGGCTTTGCCAAATTCCACAAAAGAGGAACCACACGCATCGGGCAAGTCCATGAGATAACCACGTTCAAACATTTCGCGTGCGGTTTGCGCTTCCAAAATGGGTGGTGCCAGCATGAAACTGACAGGAAAGCGCTGCTTCGAAAACACATCGCTGCGCAGTTGTTCGGGCTGCACGCGAGTGGGGCACACCAACAACGTGGGAGGGGTATGAATGGCGGAGTCGAACACCCAACGGTGGCGACTCAAGAAACCCGCTGTTGCGGCCAATTCCATTTCAGAGACGGAGGTTGGCACGATCACCAAATCGTACTCAAACATCAACTCGCCGGCAATGGAGTCGGTCCAGGTCAAATCACAGATCACCACTTCTGAGCTGCTTGCGGCACGACGCAGGTGCAAGCGTGCGTCCAAGATGGGGCGGTTACCGCCTTGATCCAAGGGCAAGATGTGGTGTTGAATGGCCACCCCAATTTGAGGTGCACGACGCAGCCAGGTGCTGGATGAGCCATGGGTGTCAAAGTCAATCAAGGTCACAGTTTGACCTTGGCTGCGCATGTACGCAGCCAAGTTAGCAGAGACAGTGCTCTTACCGACGCCACCTTTTTGACTGGTGACCAAAATTTTGAAAGTTGACATTTATCTTCTCCAGACCCCAGCCATGAATAGCGGGGGGAATCGAATTTACACGCGCACCATCACAGGGGTCAATGCGAGCGTTGGTGCGGGTTTGGGACGGTTGGGGGACTGATTCTATCCATTAGTAGATACTTTGGTATTATTTAAAAGGAAAAAAGAAATGAAATTAAGAATATTTAGGATGTTGTTGATTTATAAAGTATTTTTAGAAAATGTCAAAAAAAACAACACTTTCATTGTTTTGACCGATAAATCCAGCATCCACCGCAGAGATTCAGGATTCCATGAAGTTCACTCAAAAGACAAAGTCCCTCCGTTAAAATCAATGGGTTAACTTTCTATACCCATCACTCCATGTCCAAACGCCGCATCGCGCTTCTTTCTTTTGTTTCGTTGGCTTTTTTGTCAGCCTGTAGCTCTACCAAGTTGGACAACACGTCTGACGTCACCGGCAAAGCGGTCGATGCGGCGGGGGTCAGCAATGTGGCATCCGTGGTGGCAGACCACTTGAACCCCAACAGCCTGATTTCGACACAGCGCAGCGTCTACTTTGACTTTGACCAATTCAATGTCAAGGCATCAGAAACTGCTGTGGTCGAGCGTCAAGGCAAGTACTTGGCTTCCAAACCCAATTTGGCCATCCGCTTAGAAGGCAATGCCGACGAGCGCGGTGGTCGTGAATACAACTTGGCCTTGGGTCAAAAACGTGCCGAAGCTGTGGCGCGCGCACTCAAGGTGTATGGCGTGAGCGACAAGCAAGCGGAACCTGTGAGCTTTGGCAGCGAGAAGCCCAAAGCGCAAGGCCATGACGAAGCAGCGTGGGCGCAAAACCGCCGCGTTGATTTCGCCTATCCCGCCAAGTGATGCGCGCGGCTGCGTGCGTGCATTGATGCAACTCAACAGCGAAGTCGTCACCACGCCACCCAGGGCTTCGGCCACGGTGGTGTTGCTGCGGGACGCGCCACGCACTGGCCTAGAAGTGTTCTTGTTACGCCGCCACACGGCTTCGGCGGTGTTGGGCGGCGCTTATGTTTTTCCGGGTGGCAAATTGGACGCTGCCGATTGCGCGCCAGCGCTGCATGCCCACCTGGACCGCACACCGCAAGCCTTGCACCAAGCCTTGGGTGAGCCTGAGTTAGAGGTGCACACGGCCGCTGGCCTGTATGCCGCAGCGGTGCGTGAGTCTTTGGAAGAGTGCGGTGTCTTGTACGCCCGTGCACGCAACCAAGACACGCTGGCGCATGACGCCGAGCAACGCCAGCAATGGCAAAAACAATTGCATGCTGGTGAGGCGTTTGTTGATGTGTTGAAAAGCGCGGACTTGAGCGTGGACACCCAATACTTGGCCCCCTGGTCGCGTTGGATCACACCCGTGCAACCGTCGGTCACCAACAAACGGTTTGACACGCGCTTTTTTGTGGCGGCGTTGCCCGAAGGCCAAGCGCCGATTCATGACAACGTGGAAGCGGTGGACAGCGTGTGGGTGACACCCAGCGATGGGTTGCATCGTTACTGGGCGCGTGAGATCGCGTTGGCGCCGCCTCAAATCATGACCTTGGTCAGTTTGCTGGCACACCGCGATGTGGCCAGTGTCCTGCGCGCCGCAGTTGCGCAACACCCTCCCACGGTGTTGCCCGAAACCTTTGACGAAGACGGCATCCGCCATATTTGCTACCCCGGCGATCCGCGCCACTCGGTGGCCGCCCGCGCGTGGCAAGGCCCTTCACGTTTACGCTTTATCGATGGGCGTTTTGAGCCCTACGGTGGCTTGGACGCTTTGCTCAACCCCTGAGTGTGAGATCGAATGACATGGACTGTGGCATCCATGCCATGGCCCCAACAGATAGATTGCCATGAACGACATCACAGAAACCACCAACGACCCAGACAACGCTTGGTTGGAAAACTATCCTTACGACACCATCGTGGTGGGGCAGTCGGCCCGCATGGTGCGCACCTTGACCTTGGCAGACATCCAAGCCTTTGCCGCTGTGTCTGGCGATACGAACCCAGCGCATTTGGACCCTGACTACGCCAATGCCAGCTTGTTCCATGGCGTGATTGGTCATGGCATGTGGGGCGGGGCTTTGATTTCTAGTTTGTTGGGCACAGTGTTTCCAGGTCCTGGCACGATTTACCTTGAACAAAATTTGCATTTCAGTCGTCCTGTGCGCATTGGCGATACGCTGAATGTGACGGTGACGTGTGTGGCCAAACATGATGACAAAAAAACGGTGGACCTCGATTGCTTACTGGTCAACCAAAAAGGCGAACGCGTCTTGTACGGCATGGCGCGTGTGATGGCACCGCTCGAAAAATTGCGTCTACCACGCGTGCACGCACCGCACATCAGCCTCTTTGACCCCGAAGCTCGTCACGCCAATTTGCTGGCGTTGGGTGCGCATTTGGAGCCCGTGTTGTGCGGTGTGGTGCATCCCTGTGATGCAGACTCACTACAAGGTGCGATGGACGCACATCAGGCCGGCCTGATCAAGGCGGTGCTGATTGCGCCTGAAAAGAAACTGCGCGCCTTGGCCGCTGAGGCCCAGATTGACATCGGCAGCGTGACCGTGATCGATGTGCCGCACAGCCATGCAGCGGCAGAGATGGCCGCGCAAATGGCTGCAGATCACAAGCTGGAAGCCTTGATGAAAGGCAGCTTGCACACCGACGAATTGATTCACGCCGTGGTCATGCAACCGGGCTTGCGCACTGGGCGACGCATGTCACATGTGTTTCGTTTTGAAGCCCCGATGTATCCCAAGCCGCTGTACATCACCGATGCGGCTTTGAACATTGCCCCCAATTTGCAAGAGAAGGCAGACATCGTGCAAAACGCGATCTTGTTTGCGCAGATCATGGGCGTGGCGCAACCCAAAGTAGCGATTTTGTCGGCCGTGGAAACCGTTAACCCCAGCATCCCCTCCACCTTGGATGCGGCCGCCTTGTGCAAGATGGCCGATCGTGGGCAAATCAAAGGCGGCGTGTTGGATGGCCCCTTGGCGTTTGACAACGCGGTGTCCACCCATGCGGCTGAGATCAAACACATCAGCTCGCCCGTGGCCGGGCAAGCCGATATTTTGGTGGCCCCCGATTTGGAGTCGGGCAACATGATGGCCAAGCAACTCGAATACCTGGCCGGTGCCTCCGGCAGCGGTGTGGTGCTGGGCGCACGCGTGCCCATCGCGCTGACCAGTCGGGCCGACTCGGCTACCACGCGCAGTGCGTCGGCCTTGCTGGCCAAGTTGATTGCACACCACTATCGCAGCCATCCCGCATGAGCATTCTGTCTGTCAATGCGGGCTCGTCGAGCCTGAAGTTTGCGCTCTATCCGATCACAGATTCGGGCATTGCTGAGGCCGAGGTCACGGGCAATATTGAAGGCTTGGAGCCTGCGGGGCAACCGCGCATCAGTTGTGGTGCAACAGGCCAAACCAAAACCTCGGCTCTTGTCGCTGTGCAGCCTGGTGAAGATGTGTTCGATGCGGCCTTGCGCACGCTCAAAGACTTGTTGGCCACCCGCTTTGCACATGTGCGTGTGCAGGCCATTGCCCATCGCGTGGTGCATGGGGGGCAATATTTCTCCGCCAGCGTTCAGGTGACCCCTGAGGTGCTGGCGCAACTGGCCACACTCAACGCGCTGGCGCCGTTGCACCAGCCGCATAACCTGGCTGGTATTCGCGCCTTCGCTGAATCATTTCCTGAGTTACCACAGGTGGCTTGTTTTGATACCGCGTTTCATCGCACCTTGTCGCCCCTGGAGACGACGTTTGCGATTGACAAAACCTTGACTGAAACTGGTGTGCGTCGCTACGGTTTTCATGGCTTGTCTTACCAATACGTAAGCCAGGTGTTGCAACGCGTTTCTCAACGTTCGGCACAACGCACGGTCATGGCGCATTTGGGTAATGGGGCCAGCGTCTGTGCGACCACCGCGCACATCAGCCGAGCCACCACCATGGGTTTTTCAGCCTTAGATGGTTTGATGATGGGTACACGCAGCGGCGCCATCGACCCTGGTGTCTTGCTCTACTTGATGGAGCAAGGTTGGGACCACGACAAAATTCAAAAGCTGCTGTACAAACAAAGTGGTTTGCTCGGCGTTTCTGGTGAGAGTGCAGACATGCGCACCTTGCGTGCTTCCACTTCAGAAGCGGCCCGCTTTGCAACTGATTTGTTTGCCCACCGTGTGCTGCGCGAAGTCGGCGCCTTGAGCGCGTGTGTGGGCGGGCTGGATGTGTTGGCCTTCACCGGAGGCATTGGCGAGCACGATGCGGTGCTGCGCCAACAAGTGGGTGACGCCTTGGCTTATTTGGGTGTGCGTGTGGACGCAGCACGCAACCATGCGGCATTGGGAGACACGCCGCAAGCCATTCACGCAGACGGCAGTGAGGTGGAGGTTTGGGTTATTCCTACCGACGAGGGCCGGGTGGCGGCGCAGGAAGCTTTGTTATTGCTCGCGCTCGTTCGTTGAGGTGGTTTCGTCACTTTCAGATTTTTTCTTTTTGAAAAAAATCTTGTAAGTGGCATAAATCGCCAAGACCAAAAACACACCGCAGATCACCATCTCGGTGTTGGTGAAGTTGCCGTCGAACAAATCGACATCCTCGTACGTCGATAAGGGCGTATACACCTCTGGGTTGGCTTTGCGGTACTGTTCGTAGGCTTTGTTATCCATCCCGGTTTCCTTACAACATTGAGAAAGCAACAATTATCTGCGAAGCCGCGTCTTTATTCGCCAGGGATGCGCGCAGCATGCAAATGTATGGCCTGCTTGGCGCGCTTTCTGAATCGAATGTTCAGCAATTCCACCATGACAGAAAACGCCATGGCAAAGTAGATATAGCCTTTGGGGATGTGGTGTCCAAAACCTTCAGCGACCAACACCACGCCCACGACCACCAAGAAGGTGAGGGCCAGCATTTTGATGGAAGGGTGCTTGGATACAAATTGGCCAATGGCTGTGGCAAACACCATCATCAAACCGACAGAGACGATCACTGCGGCAATCATGATGGCGACTTCGTCCACCATGCCGACGGCGGTGATGATGGAATCCAACGAGAACACCAAGTCCACCAGCATGATTTGCAAGATCACATGCAGCAGTGTGGCGCGACCTGCGCTGCTGTGGGTGTCTTCTTCCCCTTCGAGTGAGTGGTGAATTTCGCCCGTGCTTTTCCAGATCAAGAACATGCCACCCACGATCAAAATCAAATCACGCCCTGAAATAGCCTGATCAAAAACGGTGAACAGCGGAGCCACCAGCCCGACGATCACCGACAACACCAGCAGCAGGCCAATACGCATGAACATGGCCATGAACAAACCAATGCGTCGTGCAAACTCCCTTTGTTGAGCCGGAAGTTTGTCGACCAAGATAGAGATAAAAATGATGTTGTCGATCCCTAGCACCAGCTCTAAAGCCGTGAGTGTGGCAAAGGCGATCCAAGCTTGTGGGTTGCTGAGTAGTTCCATTTCTTGCTTTCAGTTCGATGCGACACGATAGTCAAATTTAGGAAAGCTTTGATTTTGTAAGGGTTAGCAACGCGAATGACACATCGTATTGCCAATGCAAAACGGCCTCCATGACTGGAGGCCGTTGTGTATTTTTGGTGGCGCTTCACGGATTCGAACCGCGGACCTGTGGATTATGATTCCATCGCTCTAACCGACTGAGCTAAAGCGCCGAAGCCCAGAAGTATAGCTTATCTGGAAACTCTAATCGTCTTCAGGCAACTTGAAGATGAAGGGCAGCAAGCAAAGTGCCAGCAAGACCGAGCCAAGCTCTTTGAGTCCATCCACCTGCATGAACAGAAAAGACAAGACAGCCAATCCCAGCGAGAACTTCACCAGCAGTTTGACGTCAATGTTTGGGAGTTTCTTCATGAGGCTGATCTTAGCGCGATGATCCGCAGCATAGGCATGTCTGGGTCTCAGCTCAGCAGTACATAACCCTTGCCAATCAAACAGCGGCGTAAATCAACGATGGCGTTGTTGGTGCTGTATTTGTCGCCGTATTGTTGCAAGATTTGTTTTTGGCAGAGGGCGACGTCTTGTTCATAGAGACGTCGCGCATCGCCTTTGAGGTTCACATCCGGCACATAGTTGTCGCTTGGCAAGCCCAGGCCCCAATTAGTTTCGCATGCAGTCAGCGTTAGGAGCAGGTTGATGCAGATAAAACAGCGTTTGATGCAAAGCATGAGCGGCGTTAAAATTTATACAAAGCATAATTATATTTAAAATAAAAATAATTATTTTAGTTTTGTATTAATTTTAATTAATTGCCGCTTCTTTTATTGGTGCTTAAAAACTGCTTTTCGCTTGTTGACAAAGGCGTCCATGCCTTCTTTTTGATCGGCGGTGGCAAACAAAGCGTGGAACAGGCGGCGTTCAAACATCACGCCATCAGCCAAGCCGCTCTCGAAGGCACGGTTGACAGACTCTTTGGCGGCCATGACAGCGATTTGTGAGTAGTCGCAAATCATCAACGCTGCGCCCAAGGTTTCTTCCATCAACTTGTCCAACGGCACGATGCGGCTGACCAAGCCCGCTTGCTCCGCTTCGGTGGCGCTCATCATGCGGCCTGTCAGAGCCAAATCCATGGCTTTGGCTTTGCCCACGGCGCGTGGCAAACGTTGTGTGCCGCCCGCACCAGGAATGACACCCAGCTTGATTTCAGGCTGGCCAAACTTGGCGTTGTCTGCGGCGATGATGAAGTCGCACATCATGGCCAACTCACAGCCACCGCCCAAGGCAAAACCGCTCACGGCGGCAATCACGGGTTTGCGGATGCTGCGAATGGTTTCCCAGTCGCGGGTGATGTAGTCGTCTTTGTACACATCGGCAAATGTGTAGGTGGCCATGGCGCCAATGTCAGCGCCTGCGGCAAAAGCTTTTTCGCTGCCGGTGATGACCATGCAGCCAATGGCGTGGTCAGCGTCAAAGGCTTTCAAGGCTTGGCCCAACTCGATCATCAAGCCTGCATTCAGCGCGTTGAGTTGTTTGGGGCGGTTGAGGGTGATGACGCCCACTTTGTCAGCTTCGGTGTGGACGGTGATGAATTCGTAAGCCATGTGGGCGCTCCAAAAAACGAGTTGAAAAAAACTGGATGACTTCAACTATAGCTAAGACTATCCAAGGGTAAACATTAACCAACCGATCGGTCGGTTAATGATAAATTTCTTGCAGGAGATCACCATGACAGCACCCCAAGAGACATCCACCGTCTTGTACGAAGCGCGCGGCCCTGTGGCCCTGGTCACGCTCAACCGCCCCCAAGCGCTCAACAGTTTCACCCGCCAAATGCACCACGATTTGTGGGCGGCATGCGACCGCGCCGAAGCCGATGCCACCATCCGCGCGATGGTGATCACGGGTGCCGGACGCGGCTTTTGCGCTGGCGCCGATTTGTCCGAGTTCGACTTTGCACCAGGCCCTGATTTGATCCAACGGGCTGACCCTGGTCCGGTGATTGACCAAGCCTTCAACCCTTCAGCACGCAAACTGCAAGCCTTGCGCATGCCCACCATTGCGGCGGTCAATGGCGTGGCCGCTGGTGCTGGCGCGTCACTGGCCATGTGCTGCGATATTGCGATTGCGGCACCTGCGGCGAGTTTCATTCAAGCCTTCAGCAAAATTGGCCTGATTCCCGACGCGGGCGGCAGCTGGTTGCTGGTCGAGCGTTTGGGCTTGGCCCGCGCCATGGCCCTGGCCATGACGGGCGATAAATTGGGCGCTGCTCAAGCCAAAGAGTGGGGCTTGATTTGGGATGTGGCCGAAGACAGCCTGGCTGCAGCGATGGCGATGGCCGAGCGTCTGGCTGTGATGCCTACCAAGGCTCTGGTGCAAACCCGTCACCTCTTGCGTGACGCGGGTACACGCAGCTTCACCCAACACCTGGACGCAGAGCGTGATGCCCAATCGGCCTTGGGTCGCACGCATGATTACATCGAAGGCGTCAGCGCCTTCTTGGAAAAACGCGCCCCGGCGTTCAAGGGGGAATGATGCGTACCGAGTTACAACACGACGCCCAAGCCATCGCCACCGCCAAGCAAGTGGCCGAGTCCATGTTTGCTGTGGATACCGCCACCAAAGACACCATGGGCATGGAAATTTTGGTGTGCGAGCCAGGCCGTGCGGTGCTGCGCATGCCCGTGCAAGCCCTGCATTTGAACGGCCACCAAATTTGCCATGGTGGTTTCATCTTCACGCTGGCTGATTCCACTTTTGCATTTGCTTGCAACAGCTACAACAAAGCGGCGGTGGCGGCCGGTTGCAGCATCGAGTTTTTAAAACCAGCCAAGCTCGGCGATGTGCTCACTTGCGAAGGCGTTGAGCAGACCTTGTCGGGCCGCCACGGCATTTACGACATGCGCGTGACCAACCAACACGGCGAGACCATCGCCATGTTCCGCGGCAAAAGCGCACAAATTCAAGGAACGGTGATCCCCGCATGAAACACGTGGCCCAACAATTCCCGCTCGAGCCGATCGAAAAAGCCAGTATCGACGAGCTGCGCGCCTTGCAGCTCAAACGCCTCCAAGCGACCTTGCACGAGGCCTATGCCCATTCACCCGTGTACCGCGCCAAGTTCGACGCGGCAGGTGTTCATCCCGACGATTGCAAAACATTGGCCGATTTGGCCAAGTTTCCTTTCACCACCAAGGCTGATTTGCGTGACAGCTACCCCTTTGGCATGCTGGCCAAGCCGCGCGAGCACTGTGTGCGCATTCACGCGTCCAGCGGCACCACGGGCAAACCCACGGTGGTGGCCTATACCCAAAACGACATTGACACCTGGGCCAACGTAGTGGCGCGCAGCATCCGTGCGGCCGGTGCGCGTCCGGGTGACATGGTGCATGTGAGCTATGGCTATGGCCTCTTTACCGGCGGCTTGGGAGCGCATTACGGCGCCGAGCGTTTAGGCCTGACGGTGATTCCATTCGGCGGTGGTCAAACCGAGCGTCAGGTGCAGTTGATTCAAGACTTCAAACCCGACCTGATCATGGTCACCCCCAGCTATATGCTCGCCATTGCGGATGAGTTTGAGCGCTTAGGCCTGTCGGCTGCCGAGTCCAGTTTGCGCTTGGGTATTTTTGGTGCCGAGCCCTGGACCAATGACATGCGCCGAGCCATCGAGCAACGTTGCGGCATTGATGCGGTCGATATCTATGGCCTGTCTGAAGTCATGGGCCCAGGCGTGGCCAGCGAGTGCGTCGAAACCAAAGATGGCCCCACGATTTGGGAAGACCATTTCTACCCCGAGATCATCAACCCCGAAACAGGCGAGCCCGTGGCCGATGGCGAAATGGGCGAGCTGGTGTTCACCAGCTTGACCAAAGAGGCCTTGCCCATCATCCGCTACCGCACGCGTGACCTCACGCGTTTGTTGCCGGGCACCGCACGCACCATGCGCCGGATGGAAAAAATTACGGGTCGCAGCGACGACATGATGATCGTGCGTGGTGTGAATGTGTTCCCCTCACAAATTGAGGAGTACATCTTGAAACGCACAGAGCTGGCGCCGCATTACCAATGCGTGCTGACCCGCGAAGGCCCGATGGACAACTTGCATGTGGTGGTCGAAACCCGCCCAGGCATTGACCCGCACAGCGCTGCTGCACAAGCTGCGGCGCAGCAGCTCAAACACGATGTGAAGATGTTTGTCGGCACCAGCATTGGCGTGGAACTCAAGGCCGAAGGCGGTGTGGAGCGCAGCCAAGGCAAAGCCAAGCGCGTGGTGGATTTACGCCAACTCAAATAAGCAGCTTGCAAATGGCCACGCTGCAACAAGCGTGGCAGCGCTCACCAAGCGCTAAGCGTTGTTAAGCCAACCAGGCCTTGACCTTGCTCTGCTCGTTGATGGCCAAGCGCCACGTGGTGCTGGTTTTGGCGTCGGGCAGCGTCAAGCTCAGGCGCAGCAGTTGCGCATCGCGGCTGACCAGGGCGGTTAGCTTTTTGGCTGTGCCTGCATAGAGCAAAACTTCGTCGAGTTTTTTCAGGCGCCAGGCGGATGCGTGTTTGCCACCCACTTCCAGTCCCAGCCATTCATCACCCGGCGCAAAACCGGCGCGGTGGGCGGCACTGCCGTTGAGCACTTGCTTGATTTGCACGCTGTGGTCTTCGCTCACGCGCAGCCCCAAGCGTTGGGCGAATTGGGCAGGGTCTTTGTGCACCGCCACACCATGTGCGACCAACAACTTCTCCAGTGGCAACTCGCGCGTGCCATGAATCCAGGCTTTGAGCTCAGGCGCCCATGAGCGGCCTGTGAGTTCATGCAGCACGGCCAACACATCGGCCTCTTGCATGGGGCCTGCTTGGCAACGCGTCCACAAGGCGCGCATCACATCGTCCAAGCACAGGCGGTGGTTGCGCACGCCGTGCTGGCGCAAAGTCAGGTCCAGGCACAGCGCCACCAAGGCACCCTTGGTGTAATAGCTCACTGTCAGGTTGGGACTGTTGGCGTCTGGTCGGTAGTACTTGGTCCAGGCTTCAAAGCTCGACTGCGCCACGCTTTGCACCTCACGCCCTGGTGTTTGCAACACCTGGTTGATGGTTTTGTTGAGCAAACGCAGGTATTGCGCGTCGTCCATCAAACCGGCGCGACGCAGCAGCAGGTCGTCGTAGTAGCTGGTGAAGCCTTCAAAGAACCACAGCAGCTCGGTGTGGTTCTCGCGTGTGTAGTCGTAGTGTGCAAACTCTGCGGGGCGCAGGCGCTTGACGTTCCAGGTGTGAAAGTACTCGTGGCTGATCAAGCCCAGCAGCGTGGTGTAACCATCGCTCAAAGGTGCCTTCTGGTCTGCGGTATCGCTGATGCGTGGCAAGTCCGCGCGCTGACAAATCAAGGCGGTGGAGTTGCGGTGCTCTAAACCGCCGTAGCCACTGGCCACGGCATTGAGCATGAACACATAGCGCTTGTGGGGAATCGCTGCACGCTTGCTGCCATGCCAAAACCGAATCGCGGTTTCGCAAATCTTTTGGCTGTCGCGCAGCAAACGCTCACCATCGAAAGCTGGTGTCGCACCGGCCACCACAAAGCGGTGTTCAATGCCGCAGGCGGTGAAGCTGCCTGACCAAAAAGCCCCCATCTCCACCGGGCAATCCACCAACTCGTCGTAGTCCTGGGCTTGGTAAATGCCAAACCCCCGGCGGTCTGTGTGGACGGCAGTGAGTCCTGTGGCCACGTGCCAATTGGCAGTGTGAGGATGGGCTGTGTGGGGCGACACCAATTCCAGCAAATGGGGCACATGGTGCTGGCCCTGCACTTGCAGACACAGGCTGGTGCCGTTGAAGAAGCCGCGTTGCGCATCGAGCCAGGCGGTGCGCACCGAGTCGTCGTGTGCATGGACGCGATAGTGCACGGTCAGCGGTGCGTCGTCGGTGCAATCGATGTCCCAGGTGCATTTGTCACGCTGGTGCACGGCCACAGCACGGTTGCCTTGGCGTGCACTGATGTTCAGCACTTGTTTCGAGAACTCGCGCACCATGTAACTGCCGGCAATCCACACGGGCAACGTCACCTGTTGCTGGGTGCTGGGTTGGGCGATGGTGAGCGTCACGCCATACACATGCGCATGTAGGTCTGCGGCTTCAACGAGGTAGTGCAGCATTTAGGTGGCCGCCGCGCCCAACAGGCAAGACAAAGTGGACACCACGGTCAGGCGAAAACGCAGCGTCATCCAATCGCGCAAACCCGCTTCGGGCCAGGTTTTGCGATCCACCAAATAGCAGGCAACGAGCAACACCCCCAACACGGGCAAGCCCGCATAGGCGGGCATGATGACGGCAATCCATGCCACCAGCGAGGGCACCACGCCCCACACCATGTGCAGTTTGCGCTGTGGTGCGTTGTGACGCAAACCTATGCCCCAATGAATCCCGCCCAAAAACGCGCTGATGGTGGCGGCGTAAGCGCTCAAGGCAATCGACACAAACGGGTGGGCCTCGGGCGTGACGATCCACATCAAGAAAGCCAAGCCGACGAAGGGAATCAGCCCGGCATAGCCCAAGCGCTGAATCAAAATGCCCGCGTTGCTGTCGGGATCAATGGGGGTGTGCACCATGGTGTGGCTCGCTTATTTGCTGGCGTCGGCCAGGAGTTTTTCAATTTGTGAGGTGTTGATGGCGCCAGGCACGCGTGAGCCGTCTTGGGCAATCAAGGTGGGTGTGCCGGTGATTTTGTATTTGCGGCCGAACTCAACGTTGCGCTCAATGGCGGCGGTGTTGCACTGTGCGCTGGCAGGCGCTTGCTCGCGTCCCATGAGTTGCGTCCAAGCATGGGCGGGGTCTTTGGCGCACCAAACATTGCGCGATTTGTCGACCGAGTCTGCGCCCAGGATGGGGTACAGAAACAGGTAGATGGTGATGTTGTCCACCTTGCTCAAATCGCGTTCGAAGCGCTTGCAATAGCCACAGTTGGGGTCTTCAAACACCGCCAGTTTGCGTTTGCCGTTGCCACGCACCAAGGTGATGGCGTCTTTCAAAGGCAGGGTGTTGAAGTCGATCGCCCCGAGTTTGGCCTCGCGCTCTTCGGTGAGGTTACGTCGGCTCTTGGTGTCGATCAAGTTGCCTTGAATCAAGAAGTTGCCTTCGGCATCGCTGTAATAAATTTCGTTGGTGCTCAGACGCACCTCAAACAAACCCGCCATGGGTGTGCGGCTGACTTCTTCAATTTTGGGCAGCTGTGGAATGCGGTCGTTCAGGTTTTTACGAATCGTCGCTTCTTGGCCTTGTGCCCATACGGTGCTCAAGAAGAGCCCCAAGGCGGCAGCGGTAACAAGGCGTTGGAAGAGGTGTGGCATGGTGTTTCGTTTCAAAAAGAATTCAGTGCATGGCTTGTTGCATGGTCCAGCGCTTGATGGGGCTGAGCTTGTCAAACCCATTCATGCCCCAGTTACGCAAGGCTTGTACGCTGGCGTTGGGATGCGCGAACAAACGTTGCAACCCATCGCAGGCAGTCCAGGTGGGCAGCATGTGGGCTTTCCGGGCGCGTTCGTAGCGGCGTAAAAAGTAGCGGTCGCCCACGCTGCGCCAATAGTCTGGCCCTTCGCGTGTTTGCAGCACGGTGGCCAATTCGGCCACATCGGCCAAGCCGAGGTTCAGACCCAAGCCAGCCAGTGGGTGGATGTTGTGTGCCGCGTCGCCTGCCAGCGCCCAAGCGCTGCCGTCGGCAAAGTTGCCTGTCCAGCGCTCTGCGCGTGCGAGTTGCAGTGGCCACATGGCGCGTTCGCTGATCAACTCCAATTGGCCGAGCACGCCGTGGCTGGCGTCTTCCACCGCATGGGCAAAGGCGTGTGCGTCTAAGGCCAGCATCTCTTGGGCGCGTTCGGGCGGCAACGACCACACCAAACCGGCGGTGTCTCCTTGAGCGCCACCCAAAGGCAGCAGAGCCAAAATTTCCAAGCCCTTGCCGTGGTGGGCAAACCATTGCAAGGCTTGCTGTCGGTGCGCGATGCTGCCGCGCACACGGGCTGCGACGGCGTGTTGTTCATAGGGCAAGACCTCAAAGTCCACGCCCAGTTCATCGCGTGTGCGGCTGCGACGACCTTCGCACACCACCGTTAGCGCGGCGGGGGCAGGCGCTTCCAATAAGGTGATTTCGGCTTGGTAGCGCACGGCTTGGGCCAGCTGTGCTTCCAGCGTGGGTACATCCACGATCCAGCTCAAGCCGTCGGGTGTGGGGCTTTCAAAGTGGGCAAAACCCCCATCATCGCCCCAGACACGCATGTGTTGCACGGGCGTGGCATGCAGGGGGTCAGGCCAGCAGCGCAAATCAGACAGCAAGTCTTTTGAGGCGCTGTTGAGTGAGTAGGCCCTCACGTCAGGTGAGGTTTGGTTGGTGGGTGATGGCGTTGAGCCCACCAAGCCCACCCGCAAACGTTGGCGCGCCAGCAGCAAGGCCAGGGTGCGTCCCACCATGCCATCACCGCGAATACACACATCGAATTTCTGAGCCATGGCGGGGATTGTAGGAGGGCTGAATTACCTTTCTTTAAGCGATCCGTGGATTTCTTGCTTGTCGGCGATTGCCGTTTGTGTGGCTTGGTAGCGTTCGAGGCGTGGTCCGCCCAGAGTCACCGCTTGGGCAATGGCGTCGCGCGCGGCTTCCCATTGCTGGGTGTCTGACAGCACTTGGGCCAAGTTGTTCCAGGCATCACCTGCGTTGGGGTGATCGTGTGTGGCCTGTTCGTAGTGCGCTTGTGCTGTGCGCAAATCGTCTTGCTTGTAGTAGCTGTTGCCCAGCGCAAGCCGTGCTTCTAAGTTGTCAGGCCAGGCTTGAAGCGCTGTGCGATAGGCTTGCATCGCTTGGGCGGGTGCCACGCGTTCCAATGTGATGGCGGCTTGCACAAACTCAGCCGCAGAAGCCGTGGCAGGCAGTTGATCGGTCGGCAAGGCCACAAACGCCCAATATTTAGCCTTGGCCCAGCTTGAGGTGAAATCTGCCAAGGACATGACCAGGCGCTTTTCATCCCCAGAACGCAAAGTGACGGTGTCGGCTTTGCGGTCATACCCAACCACCACAGCGTAATGCCACAGGGGCAGCCAGTCCCAACGCAAGTTTTGTAAAACAACAACTGGATGACCCGCCGCCACTTCTTGCCACAAAGCTTGCGGCTCCGTTTTTAAGAGATAGGGCAAAACGCCGGCGCGCCGAGCACCACCCAGCATTTCCAGAGGCAGGCTGCCTTGGCGCTGTGGCACATACACATCGGCTTGAAGTTGTTCCAAACTGCGCGCTACGCCCGCATGCTGCAGCACCGTCGCCAATGCGGCGGGGCCGCATTGGTCTTGTGTTTGGGGATAAAACGCCACGCTGCTGAGTTCGACTTGGGCGGGTAAGGCGCTGTCGACGGCCACATTGTTCACTGCTGGCACAGAGGCGCAGCCTGAGACGCTCAGTACCAGGGGGACAACCAGCCTGCTGATGCAGCCTCGCTTGAAACCGTGTTTAGAGGTCACCCAAATCCTAAGTGGCATCCGTAGTTAGGCTCAAAGCGCAATTGCCACCAGGATGGCAATCAACAGAATGACCACCATGTCCATTTGGCTGAGTGTTCCGCCTGCAGGCATGGCATCAATACGCTCGGCCAAGGCGTGAACTTCTTGCTCACTCAATGCCGCCACACGGTCTTTGGCTACCAAGCCACTGACACCCATGGCTTCAAGCTTTTCTTTGACGGTTGCGCGTTCCACAAAGCTTTGCACTTTGGCTCGATCCTGATCTGCTTGGTTGTGTGTGACGATATCTGGTGTGTCCACAATGTCTGCATACGCAAACGGAGTCAGGATCAGCGTCACCGAGGTAAGTGCTGTGGCGACGAAATGAGAAAAGCTTGTTTTGAGAGTCATGGTGCGTGCCTTGTGGGATTGAAAAAGTTATTCGTCGGTTTGGATTTGTGTGGCAATCCACACGCCTGATGTGCGTGTTGCTTTAATTTCAATACGGACACCATTTGCCAAGGTGACTCCTTGCATGCTGGTGCTGTTGTTGTATTGAAATGTGAGGCCATGCAACGCAAACGTGTGTGCGGTGGTGTCCAAAGCACTGACGGTTCCGTGAAATTCAAATGTGCGAGATGCTTCGTCTGTGTTGTTGGGGGTTTCCACCTTGGTTGCTACCAAGACGCCATTGCTGACGCTGCCATGAATTTCAACCCTGACACCGAGTGCCAAGCTGCCGCCTGTGATGGAGGCAGTGCTGGCATCCACTGAGATGCCATTCACAGTGAAATTGGCGTTCGATTGGTAAGCGGAGATAAATCCATGAATTTCAGCGTCATGGTCGTCTGCAATGCCGAGTTGTGTCAGCGGCGATGCGAGCAAACGAATTTGAGTAGCAAGAAGCAATGGGGTCATCTTGACGCGTACAAATACACCGTCTGACCAATTGTTGGGGAGGCTTGTATTGCCATCCCAGCTGATTTGACTGGAGGCTTGTGTGGTGGTGCCCAATTTGAAAGTGCGGTTGACGGCACTGAAGTTGTTGACCACCCCGCTGAGCTTGTATTGCGCAGGCTGAGTGGTAGACACCTCCACGTAAGTGGCTTGCAGATGACCCGTGGTTTGGTCCACGTAGCCGTGCACTTCCACAAACTGCGAGGTGGTCAGGCCTGTCAACTGTGTGGCGGCACCTTCAAACACGGTGCTGGCCAAAACATCGACCGTCAAACCGAGCATGTCGAAACTGCTGGCACCGATGTTGGAGACAGGGCCTTGCCATTCGCTGCCACAGCTGATTTTGGTTGCCGTGGCTGTTGCCGTCCCGTTGGCTGTGGCCGCTGCAGTGACGGATGAGCCTTGGATGGAGACCACCATGCCTACTTTGAGTGTCCTGCCAAAAGCTGTGTTGTTGTCATCGTCGCGGGAGATCACGCTGGCGTTGTCGTCGTTGTAACGAATGCCGTTGACAATGATCGAACCCAGGCCCGAAATCGTGCCACTGGTGAACGAACCCGTCCCGCCACTGGATAAGCCCGCGACACTGGATCCGCCGCCGCCACAGCCAGTCAGTTCAACAGCGGAGCCGACCATGCCCAAAAGCAAAGTGCGACGTGTGAAGGTGGGATTGGTTTGAAGTGATCGCATGGTGCTCTCCGTTCAATGAGACAGATGGGAAGAATCGTCAGGCGATGGCATCGCCTTGGACAAGGAATACAGACCAATGCGCAGGGCTCGGTCTTGGGGGCGTTGGGCCGCTTTGTCTGCATCCATCAAGGCTTGCAATTGCGGCCCCAGGTTGGTCATCAATTCGCGCCATTGGGTGTTGATCAGCGCTTTGGCTTGGGTGATGGACTCTGTGGAGAGTTCATCTGCCAGCAAGGCTTGTTCAAAGTGTTGGTGTCCGTCGCCCAGCACATTGCTCACCGCGGCTTCTAAGTGGTCGCCTACGTTGGTCCCCAGGAAGCCCACCATTTGCGGCCAGTTGTCGTTGGGCACAAAAATGTCTTCCAGCAACTCCACGGTGTCTGTGGCTTTGCGGTGTGTCACCAAATTGAGTCGGATCATTTCGGCCAGCAAGGAGCGCGCGTGAACGTCTTTGGTCACGTTGGCCGCCAAGGCTTCAAAGCTGGGTGCTGGGCCTTGCCTGGGAATGGCAATCGGTCTTTTCTGTTTGTCGACATAAGCTTTCTGTGAGGTCCAGTGGGTCAGCAAATCGGTGGCGACAGAGCGTGTGGCGGGCAATTCAGGTGTGGACGTTTGTTGAATACGCCCGACTTCGCGTCGCGTCAGACCGGTCATGGTGCTGATGCGGCTGGTCAAGCGGTCAGGGTTGTCGCCTGCGCACGCTTGCTTAGCGGCATCGACATACGCATGCCGCACCAGCTCTTCAATCGCTTGAATCGGTACGCCCTTGGCCAAACTGAGCTTGGCAAAAGGTTTCAGCACCTGTCCCAGGGCGGCAAGCAAAGCTTGCTGCTCTGTGTGCAAGGGGTCGGATGAGGTCTTGTTCATGTGTGTCACTCGGATCAGTGCTACTAGTATAAATGTGCAAAATGCACATTTATACAAAGACCCTTTAATTTAATGGGTATTACGGATTGAAGGGCGCTTCAAAAAGTGAGCGCTAAGGGGAGCCACGGGAAGCAGATTCACTGATTAGTACAATCGCGCGCAGTTTCTAAGGATATTTGTATGAGTTTGAAATGCGGCATCGTGGGTTTGCCCAACGTTGGCAAATCCACCCTGTTCAACGCCCTGACCAAAGCGGGCATTGCTGCAGAAAATTACCCCTTTTGCAC
>Ga0228700_1000560_pt1 | contig 32664 bp, 34 predicted proteins | sample McNCre317_Aug_MG_FD_178019 | JGI IMG/M metagenome (GOLD analysis project Ga0228700, IMG submission 178019) | Freshwater microbial communities from McNutts Creek, Athens, Georgia, United States - 3-17_Aug_MG | ecosystem: Environmental > Aquatic > Freshwater > Creek | place: USA: Georgia...
ACCTTCGCTTAATCCGTACCTGACACAAGGAGCCTCAAATGGCAGCAGGTAAGGAAATTCGCGGCAAGATCAAATCGGTGGAAAACACCAAGAAGATCACCAAAGCCATGGAAATGGTCGCCGCGTCAAAGATGCGTAAGGCGCAAGACCGCATGCGTGCGGCTCGCCCTTACAGCGAAAAGATTCGTCATGTCGCGGCTAACCTCGGCAAGGCCAATCCTGAGTACGTTCACCCCTTCATGGAGGTGAACCACGCCAAGGATCAAGGCTTTATCGTGGTGACTACAGACAAAGGCTTGTGCGGCGGTTTGAATACCAACGTGTTGCGTATGGTGTCCAACAAGTTGCGGGACTTGCAAACCACAGGGCACAAAGCGAAAGCTGTGGCCATTGGTAACAAGGGCCTAGGTTTCTTGGGTCGTTCGGGTGTTCAAGTTGTGGCGCAAGCAACACAACTGGGTGATACGCCTCATCTCGAGAAGCTCATTGGCCCCGTTAAAGTGTTGTTGGATGCGTATGTCAACGGCGAGATCAATTCGGTCAGCCTGTGCTACACACGTTTCATCAACACCATGAAGCAAGAGTCTGTGGTTGAGCAACTTCTGCCTTTGTCGGCCGATGTGCTGAAAACGCACGAAGTGCACAGCACTTGGGACTACATCTACGAACCGGACGCACAAACCGTCATCGACGAATTGTTGCTCCGCTACGTAGAAGCCATGGTGTATCAAGCCGTGGCTGAAAGTATGGCGTCCGAGCAATCGGCCCGTATGGTTGCGATGAAGTCTGCGACCGACAACGCTGGGAACGTGATCAACGAACTCAAACTGGTTTACAACAAGACGCGTCAAGCCGCGATTACGAAAGAACTTTCGGAAATCGTTGCAGGTGCGGCTGCTGTCTGATTTTAATTTTTGGAGCAAAAAATGGCTCAAGCCCAAGGCAAGATTGTTCAATGTATTGGCGCGGTGGTGGACGTCGAGTTCCCACGCGACCAAATGCCCAAGGTCTACGACGCGCTCAAGCTCGAAGGCACTTCACTGACTCTGGAAGTTCAGCAGCAGCTGGGTGACGGCATCGTCCGTACCATTGCGCTGGGTACTTCCGACGGTCTGCGTCGTGGTTTGATGGTGACCAACACTGGCGCGGCGATTACCGTTCCCGTGGGTAAAGCCACCCTCGGCCGTATCATGGACGTGTTGGGTACGCCCATCGACGAACGTGGTCCTGTTGATCAAACACAAACCGCTTCTATCCACCGCAAGGCTCCTGCCTATGACGAACTCAGCCCTTCGCAAGAATTGCTCGAGACCGGCATCAAGGTGATCGATTTGGTCTGTCCTTTCGCCAAAGGCGGTAAGGTCGGCTTGTTCGGTGGCGCGGGTGTGGGTAAAACCGTGAACATGATGGAACTCATCAACAACATCGCCAAAGCGCACAGCGGCTTGTCCGTGTTTGCTGGTGTGGGTGAGCGTACCCGTGAAGGTAACGACTTCTATCACGAGATGGCTGACTCTGGCGTTGTGAACTTGGAGAACTTGGGCGAGTCCAAAGTGGCCATGGTTTACGGTCAGATGAACGAGCCCCCAGGCAACCGTTTGCGCGTGGCGTTGACAGGTTTGACCATCGCTGAATCCTTCCGTGACGAAGGTAAAGACGTGTTGTTCTTCGTGGACAACATCTATCGCTACACCTTGGCCGGTACTGAAGTGTCCGCTTTGTTGGGTCGTATGCCTTCTGCTGTGGGTTACCAACCTACATTGGCTGAAGAAATGGGCCGTTTGCAAGAGCGTATTACCTCGACCAAAGTGGGTTCGATCACTTCCATCCAAGCCGTTTACGTGCCTGCCGATGACTTGACCGACCCATCTCCAGCGACCACCTTTGCTCACTTGGACTCCACCGTTGTGTTGTCTCGTGACATCGCCTCGCTCGGTATCTACCCAGCTGTGGATCCATTGGACTCCACCAGCCGTCAGTTGGACCCATTGGTTGTGGGCGAAGAGCACTACTCCACAGCTCGCGCTGTGCAAGGTACGCTGCAACGCTACAAAGAATTGCGTGACATCATCGCGATTTTGGGTATGGACGAATTGGCGCCTGAAGACAAGCTGGCTGTGGCCCGCGCTCGTAAGATCCAACGTTTCCTGTCTCAGCCTTTCCACGTTGCGGAAGTGTTTACTGGTTCACCCGGTAAGTACGTGACCTTGGCCGAAACCATTCGTGGCTTCAAGATGATTGTGAACGGTGAGTGTGACCACTTGCCAGAACAAGCCTTCTACATGGTCGGTACCATCGACGAAGCGTTCGAAAAAGCTAAGAAGATCTGAGAGATCCTATGAGTACCATCCACGTAGATGTCGTCAGCGCAGAAGAGTCCATCTTCTCCGGCGAAGCCACCTTTGTGGCTTTGCCAGGCGAAGCGGGCGAGCTCGGTATTTATCCGCGCCACACACCGCTGATTTCACGCATCCGTCCAGGTTCGGTGCGCATCCACACGGCTGATGGTGGCGAAGAGTTTGTTTTCGTAGCAGGTGGCATTCTTGAAGTGCAACCTGATTGCGTCACCGTCATGTCTGATACCGCTGTGCGCGGCAAAGACATGGACGAAGAAAAAGCAAACGCAGCCAAACTCGCAGCTGAAGAAGCCGTTAAGAACGCAAAATCAGAAGTCGATGTTGCCCGCGCTCGTTCCGAGCTGGCCATCTTGGCTGCTGAATTGTCGGCCTTGCGCCGCTACCGTGCTCACAAGTAATTGCTGTGCGCGTCAGCGTTCAAAAGCCCCACCTCACGGTCGGGGCTTTTTTATTGCCCAAAAATAAGTGGACAATTTGCACCCATGCCTAAAGCCAAACTTCAAGCAGCCACTATCGGTGGGACTGCCGACGCCATTGAAAATCAGTTTTACGAAGCGCTGCAAACAGGCGACATTGAGAAACTGATGAGCTGCTGGGCCGATGAAGACGACATCGTGTGCGTGCACCCAGGTGGCCCCCGCTTGATTGGCGGTGCCAGCATCCGAGCAGCCTTTGAGGCCATGTTTGCCAACGGCACCATTGCCGCACGCCCAGAGCACATTTGCAAAGTTGAGTCCCTCACCAGTGCCATGCACAACGTGATTGAGCGCGTGGCTTTGCTCACCACCGATGGCATGCAAGAAGCGGTGGTGGTCGCCACCAATGTGTATCAGCGCACTGCACAGGGGTGGCGCATGGTGGCGCATCACGCCAGTCCAGGCACCGCGCCCTCACACGCAGAAGCACACGAAGCGCCACAGGTCTTGCATTGATTTGGGATTACCACGCGCCTTGGTGGCTACCCGGCGGAAACCTACAAACGATTTACTCAGCCAAGTTTGCGCGCCGTTACACAGGCGCTAAACCTTGCTGGAAGAGAGAGCGATGGAACACGCCAGATGGCGACTTTGTCGATGTGGACTGGCATAGCGATGACGTCGTGCTGCCAGAAGATGCTCCACTGCTGGTGCTTTTTCACGGTCTAGAAGGTTCATCAAGCAGCCACTATGCAGAGGCCTTCGCGCAAGAAGCACATGCGCGAGGATGGCACATGGCCGTTCCGCACTTCAGGGGATGCAGCGGTGAAATCAATTGGACGCCGCGTGCTTACCACTCAGGTGATTTTGAAGAAATAGCTTGGATGCTTCAGCGCTTTCAGCAACACCACCAAGGCCCAATTTTTGCGGTTGGCATATCACTGGGCGGTAACGCACTTATGCGATGGGCGGGTGAGATGGGCCACACGGCAACGCAGGTCGTGAGTGGCATTGCATCCGTGTGTTCACCCATCGATTTATGGGCAAGCGGCCATGCCATTGATACTGGCTTTAACAAAGCTGTTTATGCGCGGATGTTTCTAGCCACCATGAAGCCGCGTGCCATGCAAAAGCTAGAACAATATCCAGGGTTGTTTGATCCGCAAGAGTTGATGGCGGCAAACACCCTTTACGCATTTGACGATGTGTTCACCGCGCCGCTGCATGGGTTCAGGGGCACTGACGACTACTGGAATCGCGCCAGTGCTAAGCCGGGTTTGTCACTGGTCCAAGTCCCCGCGTTGGTGTTGAATGCCCGCAACGACCCATTCATTCCTGCCAGCTGCTTGCCGACTCAGGATCATGTCAGCGATCATGTCACTCTATGGCAGCCACAAACAGGCGGGCATGTCGGCTTTGCTTCGGGCGCATTTCCTGGTGACTTGAAAGAAATGCCTTGGGCCGTGACGGAATGGATGACACAACATGGATGACCTCGTTCAACAAGCCATGGCCAAATGGCCCAATGTGCCCGACTGCTACGGTTGGTTGGGGTTGGATGCCCGTGGCGATTGGTACATGCGGGATGACCAAACGCAAGCTTTGGGCACCTTTACGCAAAGCAAAGGCTCACGCCTGCAACATGACAAGCTCATCGCATTCATTGGCAGAAACTACGCCTGCGATCAGCAAGGGCGGTGGTATTTTCAAAACGGGCCACAGCGTGTGTATGTAGAGCTAGAAGTTACGCCTTGGGTTTGGCGTTTGCAGCCCGATGGCACGATTCAAGCGCACACGGGCATGCCTGTGCGCATGCAGCGTTGCATCATGGATGAGTTTGGGCGCTTGTACCTGGACACAGAGCAAGGGTTTGGCTTGCTCCACACCCAAGACGTATTGCAAGCCGCCGATTTGATCGAGACTGGCTTATGGGTTCCGCAAGAGGTGGCCGTCAGCGAATTGCCCAAACGCTTTGGCTATGTGCGCAGTCCACAGCAAAGTGCGATCCCCAAGTGAAGACGTAAAAAAACCCGCCCAAGAGCCGGTTTTTTTGTAAGTAGCGAAAGCTTATTTGCCTTCTGGTTTCTTAGGTTCTGTGAACTTAGCACCACCTGCGTTGGCCATATAAACAACGCCACGGCCGATTTCGAAATCTTCAAAATCGCCGCCGCCTTGAGGGCCCATTGCGCCTTTGCCTTTCAGCGCAGAAGTCAACAGCGCATCGTAACCCTTACCAATGCGAGCGCCCCATGCACCAGCGTCGCCAAACTTAGGCGAGCCAGCTGCACCTGTGGCGTGACAAGCAGAGCATTGAGCTTTGAACACGTCTTCGCCACTGCGAGCCGCGCGATTGGCATCTTTGATCTCAACTGCGCCCACTTTTTGAATACGAGCGGCAACGGCCTCTGGCTCGTTAGAAGAACCCGCTTGCGGCTTGTTGCCGGAAGTCACATAGGCCACCAAGCCAATGATGATGAACACAGGCAGCACAAAAGAATACAAGACAGCCAACAAAAGCTGCTTCGGAGTTTTGATAGGACCTGTGTGGTCTTCTTCGTGGTGTTGGTTGCTCATTTTTAAATCCTGTAGGGAGGGGCTCTAGAACTGACGGAAATTATAGCGGGGCGCCTACAATGCCAAGTCACAAAAGCGCGGCTGTAGCTCAGTGGATAGAGTATTGGCCTCCGAAGCCAAGGGTCGTGGGTTCGATCCCCGCCAGCCGCACCAAACTTCAATTCGCACTCTTTTGGAAAACTTACAAATGATGACTCTTCGCCGCACCGCCTTGATGACATTGGTCGCTTTGGCCTCCGCTTCAGGTTTTGCCGTTGCACAAACGGCCAAAGAAGTCAAAGTGGGCTACGCCTTGGCTGTCAACTCGCACTACGGGGCAGCTGCTCAAACTTGGGCTGATTCAGTTGAGAAATCGACCAAGGGCGCCTACAAATTCAAGCAATTCCCCGCCAGCGCATTGGGCGGTGAGCGCGAACTGATCGAAGGTCTGCAGTTGGGCACGGTGGAGGCCGTGATCGTGTCCACGGGCGCGTTGAGCAACTTTGTGCCAGAAGTCGGCGTGGTTGACATTCCTTTCTTGTTCCGTGACACCGCGCACGCGCGCAAAGTGTTGGATGGTGAATTTGGTCAAGACTTGTTGACCAAATTCAAAAAGCGCGGCCTCATCGCTTTGGCGTGGGGTGAGCAAGGTTTTCGCCACCTGAGCAACAACAAGCGTCCCGTTACCAAAGCAGACGACATCAAAGGTTTGAAAATCCGCGTCACAGAAAACCCTGTGCACATCACCGCCTTCCGCACGCTGGGTGCTTCGCCTACGCCCATGGCTTGGCCTGAAGTGATTGGTGCGTTGCAGCAAGGCACGATCGATGGTCAAGAAAATCCTGTGTCTGTGTTTGTGTCGGCCAAGTTGTGGCAAGTGCAAAAGAACTTGTCTTTGACCTCACACGTTTACGCGCCCATGGCCTTGATCGTGTCCCCCGCTTTCTTTGGCTCTTTGAGCGATTCTGAAAAAGTAGCCTTCATTGAAGGCGCCAAAGCTGGTGCATTGGCCTCACGTAAATTCGTGGACGATGTGGAGAAAAAAGCTGTGACCGAAATCCAATCGCACGGTGTCCAAGTAGTGACCAAAGTTGATGTGGCGTCTTTCCAAGCAGGTGTAGCTCCTGCGTATAAGCAATACGCTGCGAAGTTCGGTCAAGCCACCATCGACAAAATCACGCAAACCAAATAAGCCGAGCTTTGCTTGGTTTAACGCGCCCGGACTTGTCCGGGCGTTCTTCTTTTCTCTTTTAAAACAGCGCTTGCTGTTGAACACACATGTTGAACCGATTTGAACGCGCGTTGGTGGCTGCCAACCGTTGGGTGTTGATTCTGTTGCTGCTGGCCATGTCCTGCATCGTGTTTGCCAACGTGGTGTTGCGCTACACCACGGGCGACTCCATCGTCTGGGCCGAAGAGGTGGCGCGCCACATGATGATTTGGGTGACCTTCTTAGGTGCAGGCTTGGTGCTGCGTTTTGGTGGCCATGTGGCCATTGATAACTTCCACCACACCGTGGGCGAGCAAGGTGCGCGTGTGGTGCGCGCCATTGTGGCCTTGGGCTTGGGTGCTTTCTTTTTGGTGATGATGTATTTCGCCATCCTCTACGTGTGGGCAACGCGCTTTCAAACCACCGCGGCCACCGACATCCCGATTGCGTGGATTTATGCCGCCATGCCCGTTGGCTTTTTGTTGCTCTTTGTGCATTTGCTTTTCATCGTGCGTGGCTACGTTGGGCACGGTCAATACATTACTTCAGACGAGATGGATGCTGAATCCGCTGCCTCACTATGACACTCACACTTTTCATCGCAGCCATCGTGCTGATGACCCTCGGTTTTCCCGTGGCATTTGCGCTCGCTATTTCGGCGTCACTTGCCGTGTTTGTGGGCGGTCGCTACCCGCAGTTGGTGGTATTCAAAGAAATGTTCACAGGCATCGACAGTTTTCCGTTGATGGCGGTGCCGTTTTTCATTCTGGCTGCTGAGCTGATGTCGGGTGGTGCGCTGACCTTGGTGTTGTTGCGCTTTGCGTCGCAATTTGTGGGGCATTTGCGCGGCGGGTTGGGCTACGCCAACGTGTTGTCGCTCACCTTGTTCTCTGGCATCTCGGGTTCTGCCTTGGCAGATGCCGCAGGCCCCGGCTCCATGATGGTCAAGATGATGGAGAAGACCGGCTACTCACGGGCCTACGCTGCTGCATTGACGTCTAGCACCGCCATTGTGGGCCCCATCATTCCACCGTCTATCAGCATGATCATTTACGCCATGCAAGACGAACAGGTGTCGGTGGGCGGCTTGTTCATGGCGGGTTTTATTCCCGGTATTTTGATTGCGTTGGCCATGGCCTTTGTGAACTGGCGCATTTGCCGCAAGCGCAATTACCGCTCCACTGAACCACGTCCATCCGCACGCGAAATGTTGATCACGAGTTTCAAAGCCATTCCAGCGCTGATGTTGATTGTGTTGATTCTGGTGGGCATCCGTTTTGGCATCTTCACGCCCACCGAGGCTTCGGTGGTGGCGGTGTTTTATGCGTTGATTTGTGGCAAATGGATTTACCGCACCTTGGAGTGGAAAGCCTTGCCCGGCATCGCTGCACGTTCGTCATTGTTGACGGCTTCGGTGTTGTTGGTCATGGCCACCTCGGCCGCATTTGCGTGGGTGTTGACGGTGGAGGGCGTGCCGCAACAGGTGTCGCAAACCATTGTCGAATGGAACCTTTCACCCGTGACCTTCCTCATCGTGGTGAACGTCTTGCTGCTGGTGTTTGGCATCTTCATGGAGCCTTTGCCCGGCGTGATGATTCTGGTGCCCATCTTGGCCCCCGTGGCATTGGCCTTGGGTATCGACCCCACACACTTTGCGATGGTGGTCATCGTCAACTTGACCTTGGGCATGATCACCCCGCCAGTGGGGGGCTTGTTATTTGTCACCGCTGTGGCCACACGTGTGTCGATGGCTGACCTGACCCGCGAATTGCCGCCTTTCTTGTTGGCGCATTTTGTGGTGTTGGTGTTGCTGACCTTTGTGCCCGAACTCTCCACTTGGCTGCCGCACACCTTGGGTTTCTAAGCGAAACGGTTGTTCAATAAAAAAGGCTTTGCAGGGATGCAAAGCCTTTTTGTTGGGTGGGGCTGCTGAGCTTTTACCTTGCGGCTTTGAGCTCTAGCGCGCGGTCATACAAAGCGTTCTTGGCCTCGCCGCTGATTTCCGCCGCTACTTTCACGGCAGTTTTCAGCGGCAGCTCTTGCATCAAGATTTTCAGTAGGCGGTCGTTGTCAGAGCCCGTGGCGCGCTCTTGCGCTTGGGCATGTACCACCAATGCGAACTCACCGCGGGTGCGCTGCGCATTGCCTTGTAGCCATCCCGCCAAATCTTGGGCGGCCACAGTGGCAATTTCTTCAAACTGTTTGGTCAGCTCGCGGCCCACCGTCACGGAGCGTTCACCCAGCACGCCTAAAGCGGTGGCGAGTGCTTCGATGCGGTGGGGGGCCTCCAGCAGCACTTGGGTGCGAGGCTCTTGGGCCAGCACCTCCACCGCATGTCCACGTTCGGTGGCTTTAGATGGCAAGAAGCCCACAAACACAAAACCAGACGAGTCATGCGCAGGTGTGCCGCACGCGCTTAGGAGCGCGGTCACGCTGCTGGCGCCGGGCAAGGGCACCACGCGCAAGCCCGCGCTTTGTACCTGCCAAGCCAAACGGGCGCCGGGGTCGCTCACTGCAGGTGTGCCTGCATCGCTCACATAGGCCACGCGCTGACCAGCTTGTAGGCGACGAATGACTTCTTCGGCGGCTTCGGCTTCGTTGTGCTGATGCACCGCCAGCCAATGCGAGGACGATTTGTCAATGCCGTAGGCGCGCAGCAAAGTTTGTGAGTGGCGCGTGTCCTCACACGCCAGCGTGTCGCAAAGACTCAACACATGCAATGCACGCAAGCTGATGTCGGCCAAATTACCAATGGGCGTAGCCACCACATACAGCGTACCTGTTGGGTGGTTTTGGGCGGCTGCGGCAGCGTGTGCGGCAGACAGAGCGGAATCAAAGTTGGCGTTCATCAAGGAGGAGCTGTGAACAAACCCAATGGTCAAAAGCAAGTGCAATCAACCACCAAGCAAAAAGGAGATGCGGCCGAAGACCGCGCGTTGCAGCATTTACAAGCCCAAGGGCTGCAACTGATGCAACGCAATTATCGAACGCCCGGGCGGGGTGGTGGCGAAATAGATTTGGTCATGCGGGAGGGCGATGGCACCTTGGTTTTTGTCGAGGTACGAAAACGTGGCAATGCCCAGCACGGCGGGGCTTTGGCCAGCATCACCTTTGTCAAACAGCGGCGCATTGTGTTTGCCGCACGTCACTATCTGTTGAAACTGCGCCAGACACCCCCATGTCGGTTTGATGTGGTCGCTGTCGAGGGCGACGACTTGCAGTGGTTGAAAGCCGCTTTTGACGCTTAAAGGTATCATTACCCCCATGCTTGAGCAACGTATCGAACAACACTTCATCGACTCTGCCGACCTGAAATACCAGGCCGCGCAAGTCTTGTCTAAACCCATCGCAGCCGCTGTGTCAGCCGTGCTGGCCAGTGTCACCAGTGGCGGCAAAGTGCTGGCGTGTGGCAACGGAGGCTCAGCCGCAGATGCGCAGCATTTTGCGGCCGAGTTTGTGGGCCGTTTTGAGCGCGAGCGCCCAGAACTGGGCGCGATTGCGTTGACCACCGACAGCTCCATCATCACGGCCATTGCCAATGATTACAGCTACGAACAAATTTTTGCCAAGCAAGTGCGTGCCCTTGGTCAATCAGGCGACGTGTTGTTGGCGATTACCACCAGCGGCAGCTCGCCCAACGTGTTGGCCGCCATTCAAGCGGCCCATGAGCGCGACATGACGGTGGTGGCGCTCACAGGCAAAGGCGGCGGCAAGATGGGTCAAGCCCTGCGCGAAACCGATGTACATATTTGTGTGCCACACGACCGCACCGCCCGCATTCAAGAAGTGCACCTGTTGACCATCCATTGCATTTGCGATGGTGTGGATGCGCAGTTACTGGGTGATACAGAAGGTAAAGAATGAAAAATCAAATGACAAAACTCCTGCTAATTTTGATCGCAGCCGTGCAGCTGTCTGCATGTGCGCCGTTGATGTTTGGCGGTGTGGTGGGCGGTGCGATGGTCGCAAGCGACCGCCGAACCACCGGTATTCAAGTAGAAGACGAAACCATCGAACAGCGCAGCGCCACGGCCATTCGTGAAAACTTTGGCAGCAAAGAGCACATCAACATCACCAGTTACAACCGTCAAGTGTTGATCACGGGTGAGGTGACCAGCGATACCGTGCGTCGTCAAGTGGAGTCATTGATTGGTCGCGTAGAAAACGTGCGCGCGGTGGTGAACGAGTTGGCCGTTGGCCCAGCATCGAGTTTCAGTGATCGCTCAAGCGATGCTGTCTTGGTTGCCAAAGTCAAAGCAGCGATGGTTGATACCGAAGATGTGTTTGCCAACGTCTACAAAGTGGTGGGCGAGCGCGGCACTATCTATTTGATGGGCCGTGTGACCCAACGCGAAGCCAAGCGTGCGACGGATGTGGTGCGTGGCGTGAGTGGCGTGAAACGTGTGGTGCGCGTGTTTGAGTACATCACAGAAGATGAGTTGCGTGCCATGCAGCCCAAACGCAGTGATTCACAATCCGTGGATTTGAGTGCACCGAGATCCAACGCTTCTCAGCAACCTGTTGTGACGCCGATTAAGTAATCGCGCATGACACATTAAAAAGCCCCGCATGCGGGGCTTTTTTGTGGACGCTCGGGTTTAGCGCAAACGCTTGATCAAGCTGGATGTGTCCCAACGGTTGCCGCCTATTTTTTGCACGTCGCCATAGAACTGATCGACCATTTGCGTCACAGGCAGCACAGCGCCATTGCGCTTGGCTTCGTCAAAAACGAGACCCAAATCTTTGCGCATCCAATCCACCGCAAAGCCGAAATCAAATTTGTCGGCCACCATGGTCTTGCCGCGGTTGTCCATTTGCCAGCTTTGTGCGGCGCCTTTGCCAATCACGTCGAGCACGAGGTTCATGTCGAGACCTGCTTTCTGGCCAAAGGCAATGGCTTCGCTCAGGCCTTGCACCAAGCCTGCGATACAGATTTGGTTCACCATCTTGGTGAGCTGGCCCGCGCCTGGCTCGCCCATCAAGGTGAACGCACGTGAGAAGGCCATGGCCACAGGCTTGACGCGCTCAAACACAGGTGCATCGCCACCGCACATCACGGTCAACAAACCGTTTTGCGCGCCGCCTTGGCCGCCCGAGACCGGTGCGTCGATGAAGTGAATGCCTAGGTTTTTTGCGGCGGTGTAAATCTCACGGGCCACGTCAGCAGATGCGGTGGTGTGGTCTACCAACACCGTGCCCGGTTCCATGCCAGCCAACATGCCGTCAGCGCCAAACACCACCGAGCGCAAATCGTCGTCATTGCCCACGCAGCAAAACACGATGCTGGCGCCCTTGGCCGCTTCGCGTGGTGTGAGCGCGCTCTTGGGACTTGTGGTGGCGGCAAATTCTTTGACCCAAGCCTCGGCCTTGGCGGGCGAGCGGTTGTACACCGTGACTGCGTGACCTGCGGTGGCCAAGTGGCCGGCCATGGGGTAGCCCATCACGCCCATGCCGATGAAGGCGACGTGAGCAGAAGCAGTGGTTTCGTAAGTTTTGGCGTTGATGCTGGACATGGTTGTTTCAAAAAAGGGTTGAGCTGCGTTGAATCATAGGGGCTAGGCACAACCCTGTGTGTCACACAGGGAACCCCACTAGGATGACTTAGGCGATTCGCCCTTGATGGCGCGCGTCTTGCACGGCTTGTGCCATGGTTTGCATGCCTTGCGCGGCACCTGTTTGCAAGGCGCTTTGCATTTGCGCGGTTTTACCCTCGCGAATGAGATGGCGAATGGCAGGTGTGGCGACCATTGTTTCAAAGACCGCAACGCGACCATCGCCGCTTGGCGTGGGGCACAGCGTTTGCGATAGCACCCCCACCAGCGCATCGCTGAGTTGGATCCGTATCAAGGCTTTCTCGTGGGCATCAAACACATCCACCATGCGCTCGACCGTTGCAGCAGCGCTGCGCGTGTGCAGGCTGGCCAGCACCAAGTGCCCAGTTTCGGCGGCGGTGAGGGCGAGACGAATGGTTTCTAAGTCGCGCAGCTCGCCCACCAAAATCACATCGGGGTCTTCGCGCAAGGCTGCGCGTAACGCGTGCGCAAAGCTTTGGCTGTGTGTCCCCATTTCTCGCTGGGTAATCAGACATTGATTGCTGGTGTGGACAAACTCAATCGGATCTTCAAGCGTCACGATGTGTTGTTGGGTGTGCGTGTTCAGGTGTTGCACCATGGCCGCCAAGGTGGTGGATTTGCCAGACCCTGTTGGGCCCGTCACCAAAAGCAAGCCCACGCGCGTGAGCAATTCGGGAATCACGTGTGGCGTGTGCAAGGCCATTAGCGTGGGCGTGCCGCTGGGGATGTGCCGCATCACTGCGCCGCAGCCGTGCTGCTGCATGAAAGCATTGGCTCGAAAACGCCCCAGCTCAGGCACGGCAAACGCAAAATCTACCTCATGGCCTTGGTTGAATTGCGCGTGTTGGGCTTCGTCCATCAAGGGCGTCAGCATCATGCGCAGCGCATCGTGGGTCAGCGCATGGGGTGTTGGCGTGGCCGCCTCAAGTGTGACCAACACACCGTGCTGGCGCACCATCGGTGCATGCCCCGCCGACAAATGCAAATCAGAGGCTTGCAGCGCCACCGCTTGGGTGAGGAGTTGGTTCAAAGTCAGTGCTGTGTGTGGCATGCCGCTCTCCTTGTTAAAGTTGTACCCAAGATGAATACGCCAGACCACGTGCTACACGACAAACTCCACGCGGTGCAAGCCCGCATCGCAGCGGCCTGTGTCGCGAGTCACCGTCCTGAGAATGCGGTGCAACTATTGGCCGTTTCTAAAACGTTCAGCGCTGACGATGTGCGCCAAGTGGCGGCCTGTGGTCAGCGCGATTTTGGGGAAAATTACATCCAAGAAGGGGTAGACAAAATCACCGCTTTGCAAGGTGTCGCACCCCCTTTGGTGTGGCACTGCATCGGCCCCATTCAAAGCAACAAAACCAAACTTGTGGCCGAACACTTTGACTGGGCGCACACGATAGACCGCCTCAAAATCGCGCAGCGTTTGAGCGATCAGCGTCCCCCGCACTTGGCGCCATTGAATGTGTGTTTGCAAGTCAACATCGACGGCGGCGAAACCAAATCGGGCATTGCCCCCGCCGATGTGCTGGCGCTGGCGGCTGAAGTAGCCAAGCTGCCGCATTTGGTTTTGCGTGGCCTCATGACCATCCCCGACCCCGTGGAGGGTTTTGAGCACCAAATGGCCGTGCATGCCAAAGCACGTGTTTTGTTTGACGAGGTGAACGCCGCGTTGAACTTGCCCCAGTTCGACACCTTGTCGATGGGTATGACGGGCGACCTAGAGGCCGCCGTCTACGCGGGTAGCACGATGGTGCGGGTGGGGACGGCGATTTTTGGCGGGCGAACTTATGCCGCTTAAAACTGCGGCAAATTAAAACCGCGGCAAATCAGGGTGCTTGATTTGTCCTGCACGCACCAACATCTTGCCGTATTCGGCGCAGCGATGCAGGGTAGGGATGACCTTGCCGGGGTTGAGTAAACCCTTGCTGTCAAAGGCGCGCTTGACGCCAAACATCTGCTCGTTTTCTTCGGCGCTGAACTGCACGCACATGCTGTTCACCTTCTCGATACCCACGCCGTGCTCGCCCGTCACCGTGCCGCCCATGGCCACGCTGGTTTCCAAAATGTCTGCGCCAAACAGCTCGCAACGGTGCATTTGATCGGGGTCGTTGGCATCAAACAAAATCAATGGGTGCAAGTTGCCATCACCTGCATGGAACACGTTCAAGCAGCGCAACTGGTATTTCTTTTCCATCTCTTGAATGGCTTGCAGGATGTCGGCCAAACGCTTGCGCGGGATGGTGCTGTCCATGCACATGTAGTCGGGGCTGATGCGGCCCGAGGCGGGGAACGCGTTTTTGCGGCCGCTCCAAAACTTCATGCGTTGCGCTTCGTCACGGCTCACGGTGATGGCGGTTGCGCCGCAACCGCGCAGCACCTCGCTCATGCGGCCAATTTCTTCTTCTACTTCTTCAGGTGTGCCGTCGCTCTCGCACAGCAAAATCGCGGCGGCGCTCAGGTCGTAGTCGGCGTGTACAAAGTCTTCCACGGCGGCGGTCATGGGGCCGTCCATCATTTCTAAACCTGCGGGGATGATGCCTGCGGCAATCACGGCAGCCACCGCGTCGCCTGCTTTGCGCACATCGTCAAAGCTGGCCATGATGCAGCGCGCCAGTTGTGGCTTGGGCACGAGCTTGACAGTCACTTCAGTGGTCACCGCTAACATCCCTTCGCTGCCCACAATCACGGGCAGCAGGTCGAGGCCCGGTGTGTCGAGTGCGTCGCTGCCAAACTCAATCGGCTCGCCCTCGATGGTGAAGCCTTTCACCTTGAGCACGTTGTGCACGGTGAGGCCGTATTTCAAACAATGCACGCCACCCGAGTTCTCGGCCACGTTGCCACCGATGGTGCAAGCAATTTGGCTGGATGGATCGGGCGCGTAATACAAGCCGTATTGCGACACGGCCTCGCTGATGGCGAGGTTGCGCACACCGCACTGCACCACCGCAGTTCGGGCGGTTGCGTCGATGTTGAGGATTTGGTTGAACTTGGCCAGCGACAGCGTCACACCCATGGTGTGCGGCATCGCACCACCCGACAGGCCTGTGCCTGCGCCGCGTGCGACCACGGGCACGTCGAGTGCGTAACAGGTCTTGAGCACGGCTTGCACTTGATCCACCGTCTCGGGCAAGGCCACGCACATGGGGCGAGCGCGGTAGGCGGTGAGGCCGTCGCACTCGTAGGGCACGGTGTCCTCGGTGGTGTAGAGCAGGGCGTGCTGGGGCAGCACTTGCAGCAGGGCTTGTACCACTTGCGCTTGACGTTCGGCGCGAGCCAAGGTGGTTTGCTGGTCGGAGGTGAGTGGTGCGTTCATGTTTGGCACTTTACGGCAAAACTGGCGTTGGGCGTGTGAAGAAAGTTACAGCTTGCTTTGAAATGGTTTTGCGCCGTTAGATTTCACTCGCTGCCTTACCTTACGGGGGGAGGTGTTGCGTTCAAATGGGTATTTCGTCACGTTTGTTTGGGTGTCGTGAATGGGAGGGGTCGGTACCGTCATACGGCGCCATTCATCGCGCAGCGATGTAAGCCGTGTGGCGGTACCGGCCTCTCACATTCAAAGCGAGAGAAGTGACTTAAGGAACAGCCTTCTTCAACCAATCCGCAAACGCCGCACATTCCCAGCGGTCCATCGCCCCCGTGCGCCAACACAGGTAGTGGCCATGCGGGCTAGGCACTTGACGTGGAAACAACCTCACCAGCGTGCCATTCTCCAGCCACGGCGCCCCCAGTTTCAAACGAACCAAGCCCACACCCAAGCCCTGCGCTGCGGCGTCGCACATCAGGCCGATGTCGTTGAAGCTGCTGCCGTCAATCGGCTCTGGCCAGTCTTGGTCGTGCGCGGCAAACCACGTGCGCCAAGGCTCCAAGGGGCTGCGCAACAAGGTGGCGTCGGTCAAGTCTTCAGGGGTTTCAAACGGGCCGTGTTCGCGGATGTAGGCGGGTGAGGCCATGGGCGTCACGTCGTCCTTCATGATGCACACATGCTCCACATCGGCGTAGCGGCCAGTGCCAAAACGGATGGTCAGGTCGGCGTCTTCGGCCACCACGTCTAAGAGAGGAATGCTCACTTGCAGGGTGAGGTCAATCTCTGGGTACGCGTCGGCAAATTGGCGCAGCCGCGGCATCAGGATAGAGCGGGCAAAGGTGGGCGTCACGGCCAAGCGCAGCTTGCGTTTGCCTGGGGTAGCGCTGCCGTCTTTGCCAGGGAAGCGCTCAAGAATGGACAAGCCTTCGCGCACATGGGCGAGGTATTCGCTGCCTTCGGTGGTGAGCGAAAAGTCAGCGCGGCCAAAGAGCTTCACGCCCAGCAACTGCTCGAGCTGCTTGACGCGGTGGCTCACCGCGCTGGGGGTCACGCATTGCTCTTCAGCGGCTTGGGTGACCGAGCGCAACCGCGCCAACGCCTCAAAGGTGAGCAAGCACTGAATGGGCGGGATGCGGCTGGCGCTCATGAGGCAGTGGCAGCTTTATTTGAAGATGACGGTCTTGTGGCCGTTCAGCAGCACGCGGTGTTCGCTGTGCCATTTGACGGCGCGAGCCAACACTTGGCTTTCGGTGTCACGGCCTTGGGCGGTGAAGTCTTCCACGGTTTTGCTGTGGTCCACGCGGGCCACGTCTTGCTCAATGATGGGACCTTCGTCCAAGTCAGCGGTCACGTAGTGGGCGGTTGCACCAATGAGTTTGACGCCACGGTCATGCGCTTGGTAATACGGCTTAGCACCCTTGAAGCTGGGCAAAAAGCTGTGGTGAATGTTGATGGCACGGCCCGACAATTTTTTGCACAAGTCGTCGCTCAAGATTTGCATGTAGCGTGCCAGCACCACCAGCTCAGCGCCTTCGGCCTCAATCACCTCATAGGCCTTGGCTTCGGCTTGTGCCTTGGTCGCGGCTGTGACGGGGATGTGGTGGAACGGCACGTTGTAGCTCGCAGCCAGTTGATAGAAATCGCGGTGGTTGCTCACGATGGCGCGAATGTCCACGGGCAATAGGCCGCTCTTCCAACGGAACAGCAGGTCGTTCAAACAATGGCCTTCTTTGCTCACCATCAACACCGTGCGCATGGGCTGGGTGGTGTCGTGCAACGACCACTTCATGTCAAAGCCAGCCGCAAAGCTGGCTAGCTGTGTGCGCAATTCGTCTTGGCTCACGGCGTCGCAGGCAAATTGCACGCGCATGAAGAACAGACCGGTGTCGTGGTCGTTGTATTGAGCGGCTTCTTCGATGTTGCCTTTGCGTTCTAGCAAAAAGCCAGATACGGCGTGCACGATGCCCTGACGGTCGGGGCAAGACAAATTAAGGATGTATGCAGTCATGTGCGCAATTGTAGGTAGGACTGGACATGAAAAAGGGCGCTTGAAGCGCCCTAGGTGTCGTGTGGGGAGCAGGCTCAGTGCACCACGACCGGGTTTTGGGCCAGCTCGGCGTAGCCAGCCAAGGTGTCTTCCACCTCTTCTTGGGTGGGGGCGTTTTCTTGCCAAGCGCGCAAATGGGCTTGGAACTGCTCAGCCCATGAGCCTTCGAGGTAAATCTCTTTGCCTGAGCGCTTGTCCACGATTTCAAAGCCGTGGCGGGCCAAAGCGGGCACGTCGGGGCGGACAGGGACCAACGCGTCATCCACCTGCAGGTGCATGACCGAATACGTGTCGGAGTTGTAGAGCATGTCCATGGGAATCTTTCGGCGGAAAACGAATTGCATCTAAGCATATCGGATTCAAAAAGCCAAATTCAAGGGGCGGGTTTTTCGGCTTTGCTTAAAAGTTGGTCCACAAAGTCGCCATTGGCGTTGGTGATGCGCAAACGCACGGGCAAATAGCCCAGCGTGGGGGCGAACCAGAGTTCAATTTGCTGGTCAAACTCGCGGCGCGGCTTGCGGTTGAGCTTGATGGCATTGATGTCGCCGAACGGCAATTGCAACATGTCTTCTTTTTCCACCAAGAACTGCCATACCTCGGCTTCGCGCTGCGACACGGTTTGAAACGACAACATGGTGCCCGGCGGAAAGCGGGTGGGGTCGGCAGCCAGCAGGCTGCTGAGCTGCAACACCACACTCAAGCGGTCTTGCGCGCCTTTGAGCAGCGGTGCATCCGGTGAATTGGCGCTGAAGCTGATGATGCCTTTGTCGCGCTGGAAGTGCGCCGCCAGTTCGCTGCGGGTCTTGTCACCAAAACGGATGGGCATGAGGCCTTCTGTACCTAATGTGCCTTTGCTTGTTTGCACACGTGATCCAAGAAACAGGGCGCTCACCTCTAAGCGGGCGTCGTACTCTTTGCCATTTTGTGCCCAGTTCAATTCTGCTGTGGCCCAGTAGTTAAAACCCTTAGCTTGGCCTTGCACCTGATATTTCAGAAACGCCGACTCTGGCGCTTTGAAGGCGGTGACATCGGTCAGCCCCTCGCTGCCAGCGCGTTTGTAGGGCGGCAAATCTACGCCGCTGGCGCTGCGTGCGGGCAGGCTCACAGGCGCGGTGAGGTCTTGGCCGAAGTCGTCAAACTTCAAAGGCTTGGCGCTTTCGGCGGTTTCTGCTGGCGCTTCGGTATGGGGGGCAGCGACAGGCTTGGCTGGCTGCTGCTGTTGAGGTTGAGGTTGAGGTTGAGGCACTTGGGGCGCACGCGGTGCGGCCACTTCAATTTGACGCGTGATCAAAGCCTGCGTGCGCAGGGGTTTGCCGGATTCGGGCGTGAACCACAACGGCATGCCCGCCAACAGCCACAGGTGCAACAGCAGCACGCCCACCACCAACAGCGCCGCATGTTGGCGTTGCAAATGGATGGGACTAACTGGCAGGGCACGTGCGTGCATAGGGATGGAGCGAACTTTCATAGAATCGTGGCATGAAATTAGCCACCTACAAAGACGGTACACGCGACGGCCAATTGGTGGTCGTCTCGCGTGACTTGAGCACCGCGCATTATGCGACGGGCATTGCCACCCGCATGCAGCAAGCGCTGGACGATTGGGGCTTCATCGCCCCGCAACTGCAAGACTTGTATGAGACTCTCAACAACGGCAAAGCGCGCCATGCTTTTCCGTTTGACCCCGCCTTGTGCATGGCCCCGCTGCCCCGCGCTTACCAATGCTTGACGGGCACCGCGTACGCCAGCCACGCCATCTTGTTGGGTGAGGGAGATGGCGACTTGCGCGTGCACCAAGCCGCCAGCGATGTGATGTTGGGCGCCCATGACCGTGTGGTGTGTGCCAACGAAAACTTAGGCGTGGATTTTTCTGCTGAAATCGCCGTCATCACCGGCGACGTGCCCATGGGCGCATCCGCAGACGATGCGTTGGAGGCGGTTCGTTTGGTCATGCTGTCCAACGACATCACGTTGCGCCACGTCACGCAGGCTGTGCAAAGCCAACCTGCGGCCGCATTCAGTCCTGTGGCGGTAACGCTGGACGAGTTGGGCGACGCATGGGACAACGGCTGTTTGCATCTCACTGTGCAAGTGACATGGAATGGCCGCAAGGTGGGCATGTGCGATGCAGGCACCGACATGACCTACCCCTTTGGTCAACTCATGGCGCACGCCAGCAAAACGCGCGCACTGCGCGCAGGAACAGTGGTGAGCAGCGGCACCATCAGCAACGCAGGCTTCGAGAAAAACGGCAAAAAAGAATGGCCCAAAGGCTACAGCTGCATCGCCGAAAAGCGTGCCATGGAAACCGCGCTGGATGGTCAGACCACGACCGAGTTCATGAAGTTCGCTGACACTGTGCGCATCGAAGCCAAAGGCAAAGATGGCCAAAGCGTGTTTGGCGCCATCGAGCAAGAGCTGGCCTCGCTAGACGCTTAAACAACCGTTTCGCCAAAACAAAAAGCCCGCTTTAGCGGGCTTTTTGTTGTCGACCACACACGTGGCTGAAGGCTTACTTCAGGTGTGCTGGGTCTGCAGCCATGTTGTCAAACTTTTTGAAGTACTGACGGGCCATCGCCACCACTTGCGCATCGGTAGGGTGGTCGCTGGCCACGCTGTCCACCACGTTCACGTGGGTGTGGTGTTGTTTGCACCAGTCACGGAACTCGTCGCGTGCTTTGCCTGGTCCGGTGACCAACACTTCGTGTGTGCCTTCTAGGGCTTTGGCAATGTCGGCATACAGGTGTGCGGTGTCGGTCGGCTTACCTTGGTGTTTGTGGTGCGTGCGTGACTTGACGCGTTGGCTTTCCACGTGCTCGCGGTCAAACATCAATACGTGGGCTTCTTGGTGGTCCATCCAAACAACGGCATGAAAAGTGGTCATGTGTTTCTTCTTTCTCTCTTAGTGGTGGTTGTGTTCAGCTTTTTCTTGGCAGCCAATGCAGCGCGCGGCTTCGGGTGTTGCGTTCAGGCGTGCTTCGGGAATCGTGGCATCGCAATCGACGCAATGGCCGTAAGTGCCTGCACTTAAGCGGGCCAAGGCTGCGTCAATCGCAGCCAGCTCGGCGGTCTCGTGTTCGTTGATGGCGAACTCCAAATCGCGTGCGGTGTTGACCTGTGCGTCGGAGTCTTCGTTGTGCGCGAAGTGCTCGGCTGCCACTTCGGCACGGCTGGCTTTGCCGCCGCGTTGCTGTGCAATTTGTGCAAGTAAGTCGGCGCGTTGGGTTTCAAGCTTTTGCTTGAAGGCGGTGGCGTGTTGTGCGTCCATGGAGGCTCCTCTGTGTATGGTTTGATGTTGCGCCCATCATGCGCTTCATTCCTTGATGGATGTCAATGAATCCTCGTTTTCACCTAGGCCGGACAAACGTTCCGAATATGTCAAATGTGTCAGACATAATTTGAAACATGCAACGCTTGCGCCACGCCATCCAACTCACCCGCCTTGTGCTGGTGTGGTTTGCGTTGTCTGTCGGCGTGGCCATGGCATCGCCCATCGTCAACCCGCAGGGCATGGACTTGGTCTGTACCAGCTCGGGCAGCATGAAGCTGGTGGTGCAAGGTGACGATGAAGCTGCCGCATCCAGCCACACGCTGGACTGTCCTTTGTGCGCGTCCATCAGCGCACCACCTCCTGCGTTGAACACCGCGTTGACGCAACCTTCCCCGCTGGCCCATGTCATGCAGCCCCTCGCTGCAGCGCACATGGCAGCCCTCACTGCGCCCCCGCTGCCTTCGCGTGGGCCGCCTTTGCGGTCTCTTTGATTCTTTAAGTTGAGTTGAGGTTCTGCCTCAGCTTCGTGAGTGGGTTGTGCTGTGGTTTGTCCACGCTCAGCCAACGAGATGACAAGAAGGCACCGTTTTGATTTTCCTAAATTTGTGTGCAAACAAGCCTGTGGCGCTTGTTTGCTTATTGGTTTGTGCATGGGCTGCACAGGCGCAATCCTTAGCCACAGTTGAGGTGGTGGGGCGTGCGGATGCACTGACGCAGGCCAGCATGGAGAGCGCGCAAGCACGCGTCAACACCATTCCTGGCGGCGCATCCATCGTGGACTTGAACCAAGCGCGCGAAGGTCGCCAATCGACTTGGAGTGACAGCCTAGGGCTCGCCCCCGGCGTGTACATCCAAGACCGATTTGGGTCTGAAGAAGCGCGCATTTCCATTCGTGGTTCTGCGCTCAGTCGCACGTATCACAGCTTTGGTACCAAGGTCATGCAAGACGGCGTGCCCATCAACTACGCCGATGGCTTCTTTGACATGCAAACGGTAGACCCGAATGCATCGCGTTATGTTGAAGTGTTACGCGGCCCAAACGCTACGACCTACGGTGCGACCACGTTAGGTGGTGCCATCAACTTTGTGGCCCCCACGGGGTACAGCAGTCCTGCGACGGTTGGGCGTGTGGAGGCTGGGAGCTTTGGCTACAACAAAGTGTTTGGCAGCACGGCGGGTGTGATGAGCCCCGCTGCAAATGGCGCGCCTGTTTGGGACCATTACATGGCCGGTTCTCAAACACAACAAGATGGTTTTCGTGACCACGCGCAGATGGAAAACCAAAAGTTGTTGGGCAACTTTGGTGTGAAGGTGAGTCGTGATATTGAGTCTCGGTTTTATGTGGCGGCGATTCGCAGCCGCTCACAACTGCCAGGCTATTTGACGAAAGCTGAGATGGCACAAGACCCCACGCAGGCCAACAGCTCAACCGTGGGCGGCGTTTATCCGTACCGAGTGGATGCCAATCGACGTCGTGATGTGGACGCGCAACGCGTGGCCAACAAAACCACGGTGCGTGATGGCAACACGGTGTATGAGGTTGCCGCCTACGCCATGAACTACAGCTTGTGGCACCCGATTGACAGCATCGTGGAACAAAACGCCAAGACCCAAGGTGGTCACTTCAAAGTGACCCAACGTGGTGACAAGCACGAGTGGAGCTTTGCTTACCTGCCGAGCATGGGTTCTACCCAAGGCACATCCAAACCCAGCAACAACCAAGGTGCTGCCACCGGAGCGCCAACGTCCATTTACGACCAACAGTCGAAGAACAACAGCTTCTTTGTGGAAAGCAAATACAGGCCGTCTGCGCAAACCACGTGGGTGAGCGCTTTGCAATACGACAGCGCGCAACGCAAAGTCCAAGACACTGTGCTGGCCAGTAACAACATGAACCACACGTTCACGCAATGGAGTCCACGCGTGGGGTTGCTGCATGACCTCACCCCGCATCACCAACTGTTTGCGAGCCTCAGTCGAAACTTTGAAGCGCCTGTGTTTGGCTTGGCCGGCACCACCACCTTGGCCAACCAAGCGCAAACCGGAACCACATTTGAAATGGGTTCGCGCGGCGATGTACAACTGGGCAAACACCGTTATGGCTGGGATACCACTTACTACCGCGCTCAGTTGCGCAACGAGTTTCAAACCAGTTGCGCCAACCCGCCAGGCTGCACCAGTGCGAGCACGCAAAACATTCCCCACACCTTGCACCAAGGTTTGGAGTTGGGTGGCCACCATGTGTATGACCACCAAGTGGAAAGTCGCTTTGCGTTGCTTTACAGCCGTTTCACGTTTCAAGACAACGCCTATTACGGCAACAACACCATGCCCGGTTTCCCACCGCTGTTGGTGCGCGGCGAAGTGCTTTACCGATTTGGTGCAGAGGTGAATGGAAAACCTGAGTTTTATGCGGGACCCAAGTTGGAATGGTCACCACGTGCCGCCCCCATGGACAACACCAACTCGCTTTACAACGATGCCTATGCGGTGTGGGGCTTCAAGGCCGGTCAAGTCATGAACAAGACATGGTCTTGGTTTGCAGATGCACGCAACTTGGCCAACAAAAAATACGCGGGCACCACCAACATTGCCGCCGACTACAGCACGACGAACAAGACCACATTGGCGGCTTATTACCCCAGCGATGGGCGCGCGTTGTACGTGGGCTTGGAAGCCAAATTCGATTGACACCTATGCATACCCAGGAAAAACAGATGACACATTTTTTGAAAAGAGTGACGCAATGCTGCATGCTCAGCCTCGTCGGTGTGTGCTGGCAAGCACATGCGCACATCGTGTTGACAGAGCCGCAGGCGGTGGCTGGCAGTTATTACAAAGCCACATTACGCGTGGGCCATGGCTGCAACGGTACGGCAACCCATGGTCTGGTCGTGCAAGTGCCCGCTGGGTTTGAAGGCGCCAAGCCTCAGCCTAAAGTGGGTTGGACCATCACCACACGCAAAGCCCAACTGACCAAGCCCTACAACAGCCACGGCAAAACCGTGACCGACGATGTGGTGGAGTTGCGCTGGACGGTGACACACAAAGACAACGCCCTGCCCGATGACCAGTTTGACGAATTCGCTTTCATGGGGCGTTTGCCTGACCAAGCAGGCCCTTTGTGGGTGAAGGTGTTGCAACTGTGTGAGAGCAGTCAAAATGATTGGTCAGACATTCCTACCCACGGCACATCCACTCGCGGTTTGAAATTGCCCGCTGCTTTGTTGGATGTGCAAGCTGCGCCCAAACACGAACACCACCATTAATCCCAAGGAGTTTTCTATGAAGTTTTCTAAACACCTCATCGCCGTTGCATTCACGACCGTGTGTGCTGTCAACGCGTATGCCCAAAACGTGACCATCACCGACGCATGGGCACGTGCCACCGTGCAAGGTCAAAAGGCCACCGGTGCGTTCATGACAATCACCGCCAAAGACAACGCCAAATTGGTGGGCGTGAGCAGCCCCGTGGCAGGCGTGGCCGAGATTCACGAAATGAAGATGGACAAAGACGTGATGCGTATGAGCGCCTTGCCCAACGGCCTAGATCTGCCTGCTGGCAAAGCGGTCGAGCTCAAGCCCGGCGGCTACCACGTGATGTTGATGGACTTGAAAGCACCCTTGGCCAAAGACACCACCGTGCCTGTGACGCTGACGTTTCAAGATGCCAAAGGCGTGAAGTCCAACGTGGCGCTGAAAGTACAAGTGGGCATGCAAGCGCCCATGATGCAACAACCAAAACAGATGGAACACAACCACGCTGACCACAAGCACTGAGTTGCACATCGCACACCGGAGGCGGTTTTGTTTTGGTTTAATGTGTGTGAACCATCCCAACAGGAGACAGACATGACCAACCCCGCCGGTTTTGATTTCACCAAGTTCGTTCCGGGCTTTGACTTTTTAAAGAATCTCACGCCTGGTGGCGGTGCGTCTGCCACCACCGCTGCGCCTGGCTGGGTGGCGCCTACGCTAGACCCTGAAGAGCTGGACAAGCGTATTCAAGAGCTCAAGACGGTTCAGTTTTGGTTGGAGCAAAACAGCAAGGCGGTGGGAGCCACCATTCAAGCCCTCGAAGTGCAGCGCATGACGCTCAACACCTTGAAGGGCATGAACATGAGCTTCAATGATTTGGCTGAGTCACTCAAGGTCAAACCACAAGAAGCCGCAGAGCCAGTGCAACCCAAATACTCATTCACACAAGCCGCCCCTGAGCAAGCAACGCCCGCGCAAGAGGTGCCCAAGGCGGCAGCCAAAGCCAGCAAGCCACGTAGCAAAAAAGCATCGGCTGCTGGTGTGGACCCCTCTCACTGGTGGGGTGCATTGACGGACCAGTTTCAGCACATTGCCACGCATGCCATGAATGACATGGCACATCGTGCGCAAGCACATGCCACCACTGGCGCAGCCAAGCCTGCTGCTAAAAAAACAGCCACCAAAACAGCAGCGCGTAAACCCGCCGCACGCAAAACAACCGCGCGTAAAACCGCCACTAAATCCAAGCGATGAAACTCTTTCCCTACGGTCACGCCACCCACCCACAGTGGGAAATGGCCGCAGGCTTGGTGCTGGCGCAGTTGCGCGCACACATGACCTTGCCCGAGTACGCCAGTGCACCGCACCTCGGCTTGGTGTACATCACCGACCATTACGCCACGCACGCACAAGACATCTTGTCGCACCTCAGTGCTGAGCTGCCGGAGGTGACGGATTGGGCGGGCACCGTGGGGGTGGGCATTGCCGCCAACAATGTGGAGTACTTTGACGAGCCCGCACTCAGCGTGATGCTGTGTGATATTTCACCTGAGCACTACCGCGTGTTCAGTGGTGTGGCCCCGTTGGCGCAAGCGGGCATGGGTGCTAAACATGGCAGCAGTTTTGTGCCGTACACGGCCTTGTTGCATGCTGATGCGCATACTCCAGACGTGCCCGAGTTGATTGCCGAGTTGGCCCAACGCACGGCCAGCGGTTATGTGTTTGGAGGCTTGTCGGCCAGCCGAACGGACGTGGTGCAGTTCGCGTTGAACGGTGACGGCAACATGGCTGGCCAAGGCAAAGCCTCGGGCGTGTTTCATGGCGGTTTGAGTGGTGTAGCGTTTGATGCTGAGGTGGCCATGGTGTCGCGTGTCACGCAGGGTTGTTTGCCTGTGGCTCCTACCCACACCATCACCAGTGCTGACAACCATGTGGTGCTCACCTTAGACAACGAGCCCGCGCTTCATGTACTGGAACGCGATTTAAAAATCAGCTTGGCGGACAAACAACCAGCCATTGCGAAGTTGCGCGCCACACTGGTGGGCTTGTCCGCTGAACACGATGCCACCATCAAACGCACGGGCGAATTTGACGATGCAGTCCGTGTGCGCCACATCGTCGGTATCGATCCCGCACGCGAAGCGTTGGCTGTGGCGCAGCCGGTGGAGGTGGGGATGCGTTTGACGTTTTGCGAACGCAATGCTGCGGTGGCACGTGCAGACCTCACACGCATTTGCGCCGAAATTCGCGAAGCCTTAGAGCCCGAAGAAATGACGGCTGATTTGGCTGGCGCGTTGAGTGCCGACACCAACATCAACCCGCATCCTGTGCGTCGCATGGCGGGCGCGATTTACGTGAGCTGTGCGGGCCGAGGTGGACCTCACTTTGGGGCCCCCAGTGCAGAGCTGCACATCATCCGTCGCGCATTGGGCGATGTGCCGTTGGTGGGCTTCTTTGCGGGTGGCGAAATCGCTCACCAAGAACTGCATGGTTACACCGGCGTGTTGACGGTGTTCACCACCGAGGCATAAAAAAACCCAGCGCATGCGCTGGGTTTTTGCAATTTAAGGCGTTCAGTGTTTGCCGTTGGCCATGTGGGCTTGCTGCTGGTCCAAGATGGTTTCGGGTGCATCGGCCTCATTGGCGTTGGGGTTGTTCAACCCCTCATGCAAGCGTTGCATGTCTAAGTCGCCCGTCCACTTGGCCACCACCAAGGTGGCCACACCGTTGCCCACCAAGTTGGTGAGTGCGCGTGCTTCAGACATGAAGCGGTCAATGCCCAAGATGAGCGCCAAGCCCGCCACAGGCACGCCGCCCACGGCTGACAAGGTCGCGGCCAACACGATGAAGCCACTGCCTGTGATGCCCGCTGCGCCTTTGGAGGTGAGCAGCAATACCGCCAACAAGGTGAGCTGTTGTGTCAAGCTCATGGGCGTGTCGGTGGCTTGTGCGATGAACACAGCGGCCATCGTCAAGTAAATGGAAGTGCCATCCAAGTTGAATGAGTAGCCGGTAGGAATCACCAAGCCCACGACCGATTTGCGTGCGCCGAGGTTTTCGAGTTTTTCCATCATGCGCGGTAAGACCGATTCAGAAGAGGAGGTGCCCAACACGATGAGCAACTCTTCTTTGATGTACTTCACAAATTTCCAAATGCTGAAGCCGTGCAACTTGCTGATGACGCCCAACACCACAAACACAAAAATCAAACACGTCAAATAAAACGTGCCCATCAACTTGCCCAGCGAGAACAGCGAGGCCACACCGTATTTACCAATGGTGAACGCCATCGCGCCAAACGCGCCAATGGGCGCCACTTTCATGATGATGCCCACGATGTCAAACAACACGTGCGACAGCTTTTCGATGAAGTCAAACACCATCGTGCCGCGACCGCCAAACTTGTGCAGTGCAAAACCGAACAAGACAGAGAACAACAGCACTTGCAAGATTTCACCCTTGGCAAACGCATCGACCACCGAGGTGGGAATGACGTTCAACAAAAAGTCCACCGTGCCTTGCATCTTGCCGGGTGCTGTGTAGGCCGCGATGCCTTTGGTGTCGAGGGTGGATGCGTCCACATTCATGCCCGCGCCAGGCTGCATAAAGTTGACGATGACCAAACCGATGATGAGCGCCAAAGTGCTGACGACTTCAAAGTACAACAAGGCCAAGCCACCAGTCTTGCCAACCTTCTTCATGTCTTCCATTCCGGCGATGCCCACCACCACGGTACAGAAGATGATGGGCGCAATGATCATCTTGATGAGCTTGATGAAGCCGTCGCCCAGTGGCTTCATGTCGGTGCCGACTTGTGGGTAAAAGTGGCCAAGCAAAACGCCCACGACCACGGCGAACAGCACTTGGGCGTAGAGCGATTTGTAAATAGGTTTTTTAGGATGTGCTGTAGACATGGCTGAGGTGTGTGAATGTAGGTGTCAGAAATTTACACCTGCATCAACACGTTTGCCATGTGGGTTTCCACACGGCCAAGGGTTTACACCCCGCGTGCGCGATCTTCTTTGAACTTGGCGCGGAACGCACCAAATTGACCGGCCTCCAAAGCCTCGCGCACTTCGCGCATGAGGTTGAGGTAGTAGTGCAGGTTGTGCACGGTGGTGAGCATGGGACCGAGCATTTCGCCGCATCGGTCCAAGTGGTGCAAATACGCACGGCTAAAGCCGCCGCTGGTGGTGCCATCGGGGCGTGTGTGGCCTGCGCAGGCGTAGCAGGTGCAGGTGCTGTCGAGCGGGCCGTGGTCTGCCTTGTGGCGGGCGTTGCGCAGCTTCAAGTCGCCATAGCGGGTGAAGATGGTGCCGTTGCGCGCATTGCGTGTGGGCATGACGCAGTCAAACATGTCCACGCCCTCGGCCACGCCTTGCACCAAGTCTTCGGGGGTGCCCACGCCCATCAGGTAGCGCGGTTTGTTTTCGGGCAAACGGTGGGGCGTGTGCGCCATGATTTCTAGCATTTGCTCTTTGGGCTCGCCCACGCTCACGCCGCCAATGGCGTAGCCGGGGAAGTTCATCTCTACGAGTGCGTCGAGTGATTCTTGGCGCAAATTGGTGAACATGCCGCCTTGCACGATGCCAAAAAGTGCGTTGGGGTTTTCTAAACGTGCAAATTCATCCTTGCTGCGCACGGCCCAGCGACGGCTCATCTCCATTGACTTACGGGCTTCGGCTTCGGTGGTGAGGTGTCCTTTGGTTTCGTACGGCGTGCACTCGTCAAGTTGCATCACGATGTCGCTGTTGAGCGTGGTTTGAATTTGCATGCTCACCTCGGGCGACATGAACAGCTTGTCGCCGTTCACAGGCGAGGCAAACGTCACGCCCTCTTCGGTGATTTTGCGCATCGCGCCGAGTGACCACACTTGAAAACCGCCGCTGTCGGTGAGGATGGGTTTGTTCCAACGCTCAAAGTCATGCAGGCCACCAAAGCTTTTCATCACATCGAGGCCGGGGCGCATCCACAGATGAAAGGTGTTACCCAAAATAATTTGCGCACCCATCTCTTCGAGGCTGCGCGGCATCACGCCTTTGACCGTGCCGTAGGTGCCCACGGGCATGAAGATGGGCGTTTGCACCACGCCGTGGTTGAGCGTGAGCGTGCCGCGACGGGCGTGGCTGGATGTGTCTTTGGTGAGAACGTCAAACTTCAACATGGTCGGTCTTTCAAGCAGTTCTTGATGCGGTGTTTTTTTCCAGCAGCATGGCGTCGCCGTAGCTGAAGAATCGGTATTGGTGGGCAATGGCGTGGCGGTATAGCGCGTGCATGTGGTCAAAGCCCGCAAACGCGCTGACCAGCATGAGCAAGGTGCTCTTGGGTAAATGGAAGTTGGTGATCAGCACGTCCACCACCTTGAACGCAAAGCCCGGCGTGATGAAGATTTGTGTGTCACCTTGTGTTTGTTCACTTTGCGCCCAGCTCTCAAGCGTACGCACACTGGTGGTGCCCACCGCCACCACGCGGCCACCGCGCGCGCGGCAGTCGGCAATGGCTTGCACAGTTTCGGGCGGAATGTTGTACCACTCGCTGTGCATGCGGTGCTCGGCCAAGTTCTCGGTCTTCACCGGTTGAAACGTGCCCGCGCCCACATGCAGTGTGACGCTGGCGCGTGACACGCCTTGGGCCTCCAGCCCCTGCAACACACCTTCGTCAAAGTGCAGGGCGGCTGTGGGTGCAGCGGCAGCGCCCGGGTGCTTGGCAAACACGGTTTGGTAACGACGCTCGTCCTCGGCTTTGTCTTCCTCGGTTTCATGCTGCGCGTCGGCCGTGTTTTGGTGGCGCTCAATGTAGGGGGGCAACGGCATGTGGCCGTGCTGTTGCATGAGCGTGTGCGGCTCGTCGCTGAACTTGAAGCGAAACAGTTGGCCTTCTTCGTTGGGCCAGCGGCCCAAGAGCGTGGCGGTGTAGCCGCCGACCATCAACAGCTCGGTGCCCACGGGCGGCTTTTTGCTCACCTTCATGTGGGCCACCACTTCGTGACCCGTCAGCACGCGTTCGACCAACAACTCGAGTTTGCCGCCGGTCGGTTTCTCGCCAAACAAACGGGCTTTCACCACTTGGGTGTCGTTGAACACCAGCAGGTCGCCGGCTTTCAACAACGATGGCAGCTCTTTGAAGGTGCGATTGGCAAAAACAGCGCTGCGGCCATCGAGCAAGCGCGAGGCGCTGCGTTCAGAGGCGGGGTGCTGGGCAATCAGGGACTCAGGCAGTTCGAAATCGAAATCGCTGAGCGTGTAAGTGTGTGACATGCGCTTGAGGGCCGGACGGGCCCGTTCCAAGTTGAAGGAGATCAAATGACGGAGGCACAATTGTCCCATGACTCGCGCCAAGCCATCCGTGAAGCCTGAAGCTAAAACGGGCACCAAACCCTTGTCCGCACCGCAAAAAGCGTTGCGCAAGCTTGGGCTGGACCGCGACATTGATTTAGCCCTGCACCTGCCCCTGCGCTACGAAGACGAAACGCGCATCGTGCGCTTGGCCGATACGCGCGAGGGCGACATGGCGCAAATCGAGGCCACGGTGGTGTCGTGCGACATCGCTTACAAACCGCGCCGCCAATTGCTGGTGGTGGTGGACGATGGCTCAGACACCTGCACGCTGCGCTTCTTCAGCTTCTACCCTTCCCAACAAAAAGCCCTTGCTGTGGGCAACCGCTTGCGTTTGCGTGGCGAGGTGAAAGGCGGTTTCATGGGGCGCACCATGATGCATCCTAGCTTTCACATGGCAGGTGGCGAGCTGCCTAATGCGCTGACGCCGGTGTATCCCACCTCGGCAGGTTTGCCGCAGGTGTATTTGCGCAAGGCGGTGCACAGCGGGCTGGTGCATGCCGCGCGACATGGCGCGTTTGTTGAGACGATTCCGCCAGAGCACATGCCGCGTTCGGCGATGCGTGTGGGCGGCAAGGCTTGGAGTCTTGAACAAGCCTTGCATTTTTTGCATCACCCCACGCCCGATGTGTCGCTGGCGCAGCTGGAAGACCGCACACATCCTGCGTGGCAACGGCTGAAAGCCGAAGAGTTGCTGGCGCAGCAGTTGTCGCAACTGCAGTCCAAGCGCGCGCGTGACGAGCTACGCGCGCCTGCGTTGGCGCTGAAAAAAGGCGGCCTGCACGAACAGTTGCTGGGCGTGTTGCCGTTTGGTTTGACCGGCGCACAACGCCGCGTGGGCGAAGAAATTGCACAAGACCTGATGCGCCAAGTGCCCATGCACCGTTTGCTGCAAGGCGATGTGGGTTCGGGAAAAACTGTGGTGGCCGCGCTGGCCGCTGCCGTGGCGATGGATGGCGGCTGGCAATGCGCATTGATGGCGCCGACAGAAATTTTGGCCGAGCAACATTTCCGCAAACTCATTGGCTGGCTAGAGCCGTTGCTCGCCCCGTTGGGTAAACGCGTGGCCTGGCTCACGGGCAGCCAAAAGAAAAAAGAACGCACCGAAATGTTGGGCCTCATTGCCAGCGGCGAAGCCGCCTTGGTGGTGGGCACGCATGCGGTGATTCAAGAGCAGGTGCAATTCAAAAACTTGGCGCTTGCCATCATCGACGAGCAGCACCGCTTTGGCGTGGCGCAGCGTTTGGCCTTGCGCGAAAAAATGCACCACATCGCAGAGCTTGAGGCCGCTGCATCTGCGCAGCTCAGCCCCGAAGTGCAAGAGCCGCACATGCTGATGATGAGCGCCACGCCCATTCCGCGCACCTTGGCGATGAGCTATTACGCCGACTTGGATGTGTCCACGTTGGACGAGTTACCACCAGGCCGCACGCCCGTGGTGACCAAGCTGGTGTCTGAGGCGCGACGCGACGAGTTGATCGAGCGCATTCGCCATCAGCTCGATGAAGGTCGTCAGGTGTATTGGGTGTGCCCGCTGATTGAAGAAAGCGAAGCCCTCGACTTGACCAATGCCACCGAAACGCATGCCTTGCTGACCGAGGCGCTGAACCCACCGGGCATGAAGCCCGTGTTGGTGGGCTTGCTGCATTCGCGCATGCCGCCCGCAGAGAAAAAAGCCGTAATGGCCCAGTTTGAAAGCGGTGCGATGGGCGTGTTGGTCAGCACCACGGTCATCGAAGTGGGTGTGGATGTGCCCAATGCGTCACTGATGGTGATTGAGCATGCGGAGCGTTTTGGTCTGAGCCAATTGCACCAATTGCGTGGGCGCGTGGGGCGCGGCGCGGCAGCATCGGCATGTGTGCTGATGTACGCCACAGGCGAGAGTGGGCGTGTGAGCGAGACCGCGCGTGAGCGTTTGAGGGCGATGGTGGAAACCTCAGATGGGTTTGAAATTGCACGACGTGATTTAGAAATTCGCGGTCCCGGTGAATTTTTGGGTGCACGCCAATCAGGTGCTGCGCTGCTGCGCTTTGCCGACTTGGCCGAAGATGGCGAACTGCTGCAATGGGCCAGAGAATTGGCCCCGCTGATGTTGGATGTATACCCCGAGTTGGCTGAGCGACATGTGAGCCGCTGGTTGGGTGGAAAATCGGATTTCTTGAAGGCGTAAGAACATGACCCTCACCGAACTCAAATACATCGTGGCTGTGGCCCGCGAAAAGCATTTTGGCCGTGCGGCCGAGGCCTGTTTTGTGTCGCAACCCACGCTGTCGGTGTCGATCAAAAAACTCGAAGAAGAGTTGGACGTCAAACTGTTTGAGCGCAGCGCCAACGAAGTGG
>Ga0228700_1000562_pt1 | contig 32462 bp, 42 predicted proteins | sample McNCre317_Aug_MG_FD_178019 | JGI IMG/M metagenome (GOLD analysis project Ga0228700, IMG submission 178019) | Freshwater microbial communities from McNutts Creek, Athens, Georgia, United States - 3-17_Aug_MG | ecosystem: Environmental > Aquatic > Freshwater > Creek | place: USA: Georgia...
GCGTGTTCAGGTGCGACCGCAAGACGGTCGTTTCGGCGCTGGGCAGGATGGGGGCGATGGAATGAATGGCCTGCCGTACTACAAGGCGTATCCGCGCGATTTTTTCGAAGGGACGGTCGGATTTTCGTTCGAACTCAAGGCGGCGTACCGGCTCGTCCTTGACCTGATCTATCAGCACGGCGGGGCCCTTCCGGACGACGCGCGTCACATCGCCGGGCAACTCGGATGCAGCGTTCGGGCGTGGAATTCGTACAAGGCGGCGCTGATCGATGCCGGGAAGATTTCGGCTGATCTTGGAATTATCTCCAACTTTCGCGCAGATAAAGAGTTGGAAAGTTTGGGATCATTCCGAGAAAAACAGCGCCAAAACGCATCGAAGCCACGCAAAAACAAAGGCTTAACCGCAGCCGTGGCTTTGCCAAAAGGCAGCCATACAGATACAGATACAGATAAAGCAGCAGCAGTAAGTAAAGAAGGGGCTGCTGCTGCTGCTTTTCTTCCATATTTCGGGGAGTGGAAACGGCGCGTGATCGATGCGATTTCAGCGATAACCGGGACCGCATTCGAAGGGTCGGACGACGCGGAAATTGACGTGTGGATGGCGGCTGGAGTGTCTATGGACCAGTGCATCACGATTGCCGGGAAGGTTGCCCGCCGGGAAGTTGCCAAGGACGGCGCGTGGCGTCCGAACTCGCTGGCGTACTTCACCCCGGCAATCATGGAACACGCCCGTCACAAGGATCGTGTCCGCGCAGAACCGGCATCACCCGCTGAAGCCGACATTGGCGTCTTGCAGTTTTGGGCTGACATGGTGAAGGGAGACGCCCCGATCCATGGCGGGGTGTCTCCGAAGATGCAAAAGGCGCTGCTGGACGCAGGTCTGGTCACGCCGCAGCGCATGAAGGAACGCTGCGGATGATCGGATCAGTCAACCGGACCCTCCCACCACGCCTTGCGGCGATCCCGGCGGCGGTAACCATCGCGGCCCGTGACGGTGTGCGGTTCGCGGTTCGGTTCGTGATCCTCGTACTGGTCGTCTTCGAACATGTCGCGGGCAGGAACCGCGCTGCGCTGCGGACGATACCGGCGGCGCTGTTCCGCCTCCATCGCCGCCCAAACTTTCAAATATGCGTCGTGCCGCTGCTTGTCTCTAACGCTGCCCTTGAAGTTGGAGGCGCTGATGTTCCGCACCCGGTTCAGGATCGCGGCTGCCACTTCCTCGCGGTCGATCATCGCGCGGAAAAGGTAATCCCGGCCCGGGGTTTTGGAGACCTTGGCGTTCGGGAAGACCGCCTCGATGTCACCGGCAATGCGCGCCCTTACCAACAGGGTTTTGCTAATCGGGCCAGAAGACCCATCGTAAGCACCTTTCGGGTCAACAATCGAAAGGAAGCTGTCTGCCATCATGATCCACATTTTATTTTCTCCAAGTCCGTCCGGTTTTGATGTGTGAAACCGCACCCTTTGTTACTCCATGGGCTGCCGCGATGACTCTGTGCGGGCGCTGGTCAAGGCGGATGGCATCGACCTGCTGATGCGTCAGCTTTCCGATACGCCCTTTCCTGTGCGCGTCGTCTAGGTTTTCCGCCTGTGATCCAGCGCGCAGGTGGCCCGGATTGCAGCATGGTCGGTTGTCGCAAGAGTGTAGAACCACCCCACCATGCGAGCCTTCGGCGTCTGGGATCGGCCCGTTTGAAACCACGTAAGCGGCCCGATGGGTCAGCCAGTGTTCCCCGCAAAAGTCGAATACCCCATATCCGTGGGTGCCAATCGCGCCACTCCACGGCCAGCAGGCGTCCTCGTCACCTCGATCAACGCGCCCGAAAATTGCACACCGAAGGGAACAGAATTTCTCCCGTCCTTTCGGCTTGAAAGTGTTAAGGCAGGTCGGGCAATACATGCTGCTGGCTCCACTTGAATAGTGTGTTTCAAGGGGTAATCGAAGCCAGCAGCTAAGTCCAGTCTTAAACCTTGACCTTGTCCAGCAATTCGCCCGCGATCCGTTCCATCGCAAGGCGGCTTTCTTGGAAAGGTTCGTACCGGGCGCGGGCGGTGATGGCCTGCGCGTGGTCCCACACGCTGACCGGCGGCTGGCCTTCTTCAGCCACGGCGGTGGCGATCAGTTCCTTCGCCTGCTTCAGCGAGAAGCCCAGCTTGGCCAGAAATTCCAGCCGATCTTCGTCCGTGGTCGAAACCACCGCGCCCTTGGCCTTGGCAACCCCGTCGATCAGCTTGGACGTGGCGCTTTGCGCGAAGGTTTCAAGGGCCGGGGCGGCGTCGCTGGCGAAGCGTTCCGGTGCCCCGGCGGTGTGGCGGAAGGTCACTTCGTTGAAGCCCTCGACCCCCCAAAGGTTCCGGTTCTGGCAGACCCCGCGCAGGTACATCGTGGCCACGCCGAAGGTCTTGTCGCCGACCTCGCTGTTCCAGACGTAGAAGCCCCGGAACATCAGATCGGGCGCTCCGCTGGCCAGCTTGCCGACTTCGATGGGGTTCATGTCATCGACCAGAAAGAGGAAAATGTCACGGTCGCTGGCGTAGAGCGTGGTGTTCTGCTTCGTGATATCGACCTGCGGATTGTAGGAAACCCCGTGGGAGGACGTCCAGTCGATGGTGCCCGGAACCTTCCAGTGCGTGTCGCCCGTTCCGTTCCCGGCAATCTTCATCACGGCATCCACCACGTCCCGGTCATAGATGCGCCCGTAGCGCGGCCCGGTGATCCCGCGCAGCAGCGTGGCCTGAAAAGGCATCGGGGCCCCGACGTCCGGGTCGTAGGCGGGCGGCGCGGGCTGCCGGAAGTAGATGGCCTGTTCCTTCTGCTCGTTCGCGCGCAGGCCGTAGTTCAGGTTCAGCGCGGCGAGGGCCGGGTCGATGCGGCGGGCATAGTTCGCCGGAACCCGGGCGATTTCGGCAAGCTGGTCGAATGCGTAGTGCGAGACTTCCATCGCCTTGCCGTCCGCTTCCAGCACCATGCCGGTCTTGCCGACACCATGCATGGTCAGTTGCCCGGGCTTGAACACTTGGGCGGTGCTTTCTTCGGCCCAGCGCGCGACTTGGCCGCGCATGTCGGAGAGGCTCAGAAACCGCTGATCATCCGGGCGCTGCGCCCATTGCTCGGACACGGTCGAAACCAGTTGTCCCTTGGTGACGTCAATCTGGTGGGTCATTTTGTGGCTCCTATCGGCTTGGCTGGCTCGTCAGTGGTCGAGTACCGCTCGACCAGACCCCCTTGCGGGGGTTTCGCCTTCACGCGCCGCTTGTCTGGTCCAGCGGGGCAACCTTGGCCTTCCGGATGCCGTCGATGATGTCCGTCATCATCATCGGGAAGTTTGCCATCAGGAAGTGCATCAGGGCTTCGATTTCCAGAGGGCCAAGCGCGACCGACATGTTGGCGTGGTGGTTTGCGCCCAGCCAGATTTGAACGAGGTAAGGGTCAATCCCAACGTAAGCCCCGTCTCCAAGGTGAGTTGTTTTCAGTGTGTGCATGGTGTGGCTCCTTGCCCGGGTTCATCCCGCGACACAGGTAACTTAGGATTTTCTTAAACGCATTGCAAGTTGAAACCGCCCAAAATGGGCGGAAAGTGCGTTATGGCTTGCATTGCCCTCGGTGTTCCCTTAGCTTGGCGATGTGGCTGGCTTCTCGCCCGCAGCCTCCGCTGCGGAACATTGGGCGGCACCTTTTGGCATCAACGCCGAAAGCGCGGGAGGGCGGATGGCTCCGGCCCTCCCGCTTCACATTTGGGGGGAACATGCCGCTTCGTCTCGAATACCGACCGATTGATGCCCTCGTTCCATACGCCCGCAACTCCCGAACGCATTCGAAAGAGCAGATCGCGCAGATCGCTGGGTCGATCCGCGAGTTTGGATTTACCAATCCCGTGCTGATTGACGACGATGGTGGGATCATCGCCGGGCATGGCCGCGTTTTGGCGGCCCGCCAGATCGGCCTGACAGAGGTTCCGACCATCACCCTATCAGGGCTGACGGAGGCGCAGAAGCGGGCCTATGTGATCGCCGACAACCGGATCGCGCTGAACGCAGGCTGGGACGAGGAAATGCTTCGTGTCGAGATTTCCGATCTGGCCGACATGGACTTCGACCTCTCGCTGCTGGGGTTCGGCGAAGCGGAACTGACCGCGATGCTTTCGCCCGGCACCGAGGGAAACACCGATCCCGATGATGTTCCGCCGCCGCCCGCAGAACCTGCCACGCTGTTGGGCGAGTTGTGGCAGCTTGGCCATCACCGCATCATCTGCGGCGACGCCACGGAGGCGGCCTGTGTGGCCCGCCTGTTGGGCCCGGTGAGGCCCGACCTCATGGTCACCGATCCTCCCTACGGAGTGGAGTACGACCCCGCGTGGCGCAACCAGACCGGGGCATCTAAAACCAAGCGCACCGGCAAGGTGCTGAACGACGACCGCGCCGATTGGCGTGAGGCATGGGCGCTGTTTCCCGGCGATGTGGCCTATGTCTGGCACGGGGCCCTGCATGCCGCGACCGTGGCGGAAAGCCTGACCGTCGCTGGCTTCGCCATCCGATCCCAAATCATTTGGGCCAAGGACCGTCTGGTTCTCAGTCGAGGGGACTACCACTGGCAGCATGAACCCTGCTGGTATGCTGTGCGCGCCAAGGGCAAGGGCCATTGGGCTGGCGACCGAAAGCAGACGACCCTATGGACCATCGCCAACAAGGATCAGGATGCTGATACGGTCCATGGCACCCAAAAGCCCGTCGAGTGCATGAAGCGCCCCATCGAAAACAACTCGTCGCCGGGGCAGGCGGTCTATGAACCGTTCTCTGGGTCAGGAACCACGATCATCGCTGGCGAAATCACCGGGCGGCATGTTTATGCCGTTGAGTTGAACCCGGCTTATGTGGACGTGGCAATCATGCGCTGGCAGGCGTTCACCGGCCTGCAGGCGACGCTCGACGGTGATGGGCGCACCTATGACGAAGTGAGGGCGGAACGGTGCAAACCCGTCGCATGAGCATGGTTGAGGCAGCGGTATCAACCGCCATCGGTTACGTGGTCGCTGCTGTGACGACCTATCTGGTCTTGCCGATGTTCGGCGTCGCGGTGCATGCTGGTCAGGCTGGCGGGATTGCCGCAGTGTTCACCTTGGTGTCGCTGGTGCGCGGGTACGCGATCCGGCGACTGTTCAACTGGATGGGGGCTCGCAATGGGCGAACTGACGTGGATGAAGGTGGCCCGCTCGTTCTACGGAATGCGCGAAATCCCGGGGGCCAAGCACAACCCGGACGTGGTGCGTCTGTTCGGTCTAGCCGGGCACCCGGAAATTCATGACGACGAAACCGCGTGGTGCGCGGCCTATGTCGGTGGCGTCCTGCATCTTGCGGGGATGGAGGGGACTGGCTCTCTGTCGGCGCGGTCTTACGAGCAGTGGGGCCAGCCGCTGGATCACCCGATGTATGGTTGCGTCGGTGTGAAAAAGCGCACCGGCGGGGCAGCTTGGCAAGGGCACGTCGGATTTGTGGTCGGGGCCAGCGACAGCGAAATCTTCCTGCTCGGCGGGAACCAGTCCAACATGGTGAGCGTGGCCGGGTTTGATCGCCGCGAGTTCACGGCGCTCCGCTATCCGCCCGGCGTTGATTTTCCGAAGGAACCGCGCCCACTACCGATGACGATCATGGGCGCGGCGGTGGCGGTGTCGGAGGGCTAGTTCTTCGTCTTGCCCTTCGCTTCCTTCAAGGCGTTCGCTTCGGCGATCTGCTTCGCGTAGGACAGCAGTTCATGCCCGGCCTTTTCCAGCACGATGGCCTCATGGCCTTCCTTGGCTATATCGCACAGGAAAGCCGTCACCCCGGAAAGAACCGCCGCGATGGCGGTTGCTCCGTCCGGGGCCCGCGTCCCGATCACACGCAGCAAGGTGGCGACATGGATACCAAGGCTGATCACGGCCTTGGTCTGTTCGTCGCTGGCTTCCGCCATTTCGCTTCTGACGACCGTAACCATCAGTGGACCCCCTTCTTCGACTTGACTGCGCTGGCTGCATTTTCCATGGCTTCTTTGACCATGTCAGCGAACTCCGCCGGGACGTTTTCCGGCGGCGGCCCATCCGGATCGACGGCGTAAACATTGGTTTCGATTTCCGTCATCATGCGGAGCAGGTCTTTCATCAAGAGAATGATTGCCGCACCCATATCGACGTCTTTGGCCATGCCAGCGGTGTAGGCCAGCACCCCCATCAGCATGGCGCGGCGGGCATCGGCAGGCTTTCCGCCAGTATCCCTGATGTGGGCGCTGATGGCTCGGTCGATGGCATTGGCGATTTCCGTCGCCGCAGCGGCTTCGTTCGGCGCATCCGCCGAAAGCAGCTTGAACCGTTCGCGTGTCTGCATGTCAGTCTCCTAGTGTTTGGTGGTTTCGGGGGCGGCATCATCGTCGCCCTCGATCAGCATGTTCATGCATGCGCGCATGTCGGTGAGGACCGCGTCGCGCGCAGTGGTCTTGTCCGGGCTATTGGTCAGCGCCATAGCCATTGCGGCCAAGGACGTGATCATGGCTTGGATCACATCCACCGGCGCGAGCCCCATCGCCTTCCCGGTTTTGGTCGCGGTCTGCGCGATGCCGGTGGACAGCGTGTAGATCAGGTCGTTCTTCCGATCATTTCCCGGCATCGGGCTTCTCCCCATCATCAGCGCCATGCAGAACGCCCGCATTGGCGCGGGTAATCAGCGTGTCGCACTTCTCGCCAAACGCCTCCCGGGCAAGGTTCAGGTTCCGGATCAGCGTCAGGGTGGGCTGATCCCCCGTGGCCTGCACCACCACCGCGACTGCCGCCGCCATCAGCAGGTCCACGGCCATGCCAACGTCATCGACGCCTGCCGCCTTCAGCCGGTTCATCAGAAAATCGACCGTCGCGGCTGCCGCATCCTCGTAGATGATCTGCTCGTCACTGGTCATGATCGGCCTCGCCCGTTTCGGAGGGGTCTTTCAACGCCTCCGTGAGCATCGACATGATTTGATCTGCGGCGTCTTTGGGGGAAAGAACAGCCATCGCCGCCTGCGCGCAGTTCCGGGCCATCATTCGCGGAAGTTCCGCAAAGATTTCGAGTTCATGGCCATCCTTGGTGTGCGACCCTGCGTAGGCGCAGGCGAACACCAGCAGCGCGTCGATGGTTTCGGCAATCGAAATGCCGTGCTTGCGGCCAAGTTCCTGCACGATGGGAAGCAGGGCTTCGGTAAATGCATGCTGCGCATCCCGGTCAAAGTCCGCTTCCCTCGTCGGGTTCGGCTTTCGGGATGCTTCGGTGTCGGTGGTCATTTCTCAGTTCCTTCCGTTTGGGGTTCAGTGGTTGCGTCGGTTTTCGCGGCCTTCGCCGCCCGCACCTTCGCCATGCGGTCCCTCATCGCCTTCGCCTTGGCCGCAGCGGCATCGTCTGCCTCGGCTTCGGCCCCGGTCTTGCCGCCCAAGGGCGGGGCAACCGTGTCCAGCCAGACCACCAGCGCATCGCGGAAGGCTCGCAGGATTTTCGCATAGGTGTTTGTCCCACCGATCATGCTGGCTTCCAGCCCTTCGCGGTTCCGTTCGATGGCCAAGTCGCGCAGCTTGTTCGCATGCGCTTGGCTGTGCCGGTTCGAACTCGGGAACTCGACCGGCCCGGGAAACGCCCCGGCCTTCGCCTGTTCCATCAGTTTCCGGGCCAGCGACGCCCGTTCCTTCGGTGCTTTGGTGGCCGCAACCCCCTGCGCCGTGCCCCGCTGCAAGATCGCCGCAGCAAGTTCATCACTCATGCCGTAGCCCAGCGACGGGCTCTGCGGCTGGCTGTAATCGTGGGTCATTTCCTTTTCCCCTTCGTGTTGCGCGCACTGTCCTGTTCCCAAGCCTCATGCGCCGCGATCACCCCAAGCGCGAGGCTTGCCAGCATCCAGAGAAACTGGCAGAGTTCGCGGATCGAGGCCCGGTCAATCAGGCAGCCGATCACGATGCTCCCAATCACGGTGGCGCAAAGGGAAACCCCAAGCGCAAGGCCGGTGTAGCGGATGAGTGTCATGGGTGGCTCCTTGGTCCGACACAGGCAACATGGCCCATAATGGGCGACTTTGCAAGACAGCGTATCAAAAATTTGGTGCGTTTAAGCGTTTCCGGTGTTGCGGCACTTCCTCCCGCCTACGCACCGGGAACTCCCCACCCCCGGTGCGGCATGCAGGCTGCCCGCTGGGGGTGGGTGATGGAGGAACCCATGGCCCGCAAGCCGACTGACCCGCCGCCCGAAAAGCCCAAACTGCGTCTCGTTTCTCCGGATGCTAAAAAGCCGCCCGAAATGGGTGGTTCCGCGCCGCGCACTCGCATTGGTCGCCCACCTTTCGAACCCACCAAGGATCAGCGCAATCTGGTCTGCCTCTGTGCGGCGATGGGATACACGCAAGAGCAAACCGCCTTCACTCTCGGGATCGACGTCAAGACGCTCTGCATCCACTTCAAGGATGAACTTGAAAACGGCGCGATGAAGGTGAACGGCGTGGTGGCCGGTAACCTGTTCAAGATCGCATCGTCCGCGACACACCCGCGCGCCGTGACGGCGGCCATCTTCTGGATGAAGTCCCGGGCTGGATGGAAGGACGGCTCCGAGAAGCAGAAGGTGGAGCCCGGTGATGGTGATGACGAGGACGAGGAAATCACGTTCTCGGTGAGCATCGGGGACAAGGGTGGCGCGTAAGGTCGTCTTTGAGCGTCCGTGGCTTTACCCGAAGCAGCGTGACGCGATCTTCGATTGCGTGGACATAAACGGCAAGCCGTCGCGCTACGCCTTGATCGAGGCCAGCACCAAGGCGGGCAAGACGTCGGCTTGTATCGCGTGGCTGGTCGAACAGGCCATGCAGGGCAAGAAGGGGCAGGGCTTCTGGTGGGTCGCCCCGGTCTATTCCCAAGCGAAGATCGCGTTCAATCGGATGAAACTTGGTCTGCCGCGCTGGTTCTACGTCCCGAACAACTCGGAAATGTTCCTGCGTCTGCTGAACGGGGCGATCATCTACTTCAAGTCAGCCGAGAAGCCCGACAACCTCTACGGTGACGACGTTTACGCTGCCGTTGCCGACGAGGCATCGCGCATGCGGGAAGAAGCGTGGCATGCGCTGCGCTCGACGCTGACCGCCACCAAGGGGCCCGTCCGGATCATCGGCAACGTGAAGGGCCGCAAGAACTGGTTCTACATGCTGGCGCGGGAGGCGGAGCGGGGCCGTCCCGATATGTCCTACGCCAAGCTGAACGCCTACGACGCCATTGACGGCGGAGTTCTGGAAGCCGCCGAAATCGAGGACGCGCGCTCGGTTCTGCCGGAAAACGTGTTCCGCGAACTCTATCTGGCCGAAGCCAGCGACGACGAGGGCAACCCGTTCGGTTTGGCGCACATTCGCGCCTGCCTCGGCGAACTGTCAGAGGCTCCGCCCGTCGCCATCGGCGTGGACCTTGCAAAGTCGGTGGACTGGACCGTGGTGATCGGCATCGACGCTCAAGGCCGCGTCTGCGGATACGAGCGGTGGCAGCGCAAGCCGTGGAAGGAAACGACGGCCAAGGTGCGCGAACTGGTGCGGGACTTCCCGACGCTGGTGGACAGCACCGGGGTGGGCGACCCCATTGTGGAAAACCTTCAGACCGACTGCCTTGACGTTCGGGGCTTCACCTTCAACGCATCTTCCAAGCAGCGGCTCATGGAAGGGCTGGCGCTTGCCATTCAAAGCGGATGGATCACCATTCCGGACGGCCCGATCCGCGCTGAGTTGGAGACGTTTGAATATGTTTTCACCCGGACAGGAGTGCGCTACAGTGCGCCCGAAGGTTACCATGACGACTGCGTGATGGCGCTGGCTTTGGCTGTCGAACGGTGGCGGTCTGGCGCATATCTCGGGGCAGGAACAACGCCTGCCGGGGTGGATCGCGTCAGCCCGTGGATGGATGAAGCAAACGCCTTGGCGGCGGACTACAGCACGGGGGCACTGGTGTGACAAAACGACCGACCGCCGCAACGGCGACACAGCAGGCCCCGGAGGGCGTCAACCGCGTCGAGTATTCACCCGATGTGTTCGGCTCCACCGGCCTTCGCCAGACTGGCGGCTTTGTCTTTGAGGAATTTCTGCGCGAACTGGCCGGGCCGAACGGGGCCCGCGTCTACCGCGAAATGTCCGACAATGACGGCATCGTCGGTGCGGTGATCTTTGCCATCACCACGCTTATCCGGCAGGCTGAATGGTCGGTTCAGGCGGTGGATGAAACGGACGAGGCGCAGATCGCCAAGCAGTTCGTGGAGGAAGTGCTGGACGACATGAGTGTGCCGTGGTCCACGGTCATCACCGAAGTCTGCTCCATGTTCGTCTATGGTTTCGCGCCCATGGAAATCATCTGGAAAAAGCGCGGCGGCCCGGACGGAAGTGACGGCACCACCCGCTCCGCCTACAGCGACAACCGCATTGGCGTTCGGGCCATTTCGCTGCGGGCGCAACCCACCATCATCCGCTGGGACATTGACGAAGTCGATGGATCGGTGAACGGCTTCTGGCAACAGCCGGTGTCGGGGGCGATGCTGTACATTCCGATCCAGAAGGCGCTGCTGTTCCGCACCACGGACGAACGCAACAACCCGGAAGGGCGCTCCATCCTGCGCTCATGCTACCGGGCTTGGTACTTCAAGAAGCGCATCGAAGAAATCGAAGCCATCGGTATCGAGCGTGACCTTGCTGGTCTTCCGGTTGCGCGCATCCCGGCAAAGTTCTTCCGGCGCGACGCGGACGCCAACGACAAGGCTGTGCTGGCGGCGTGGCAGACCATGGTCAGCACCATCCGCCGCGACCAGAAGGAAGGCATCGTGATCCCGTCCGACCGGGATCAATCCGGCAACGCGATGTACGATCTGGAACTGATGAACTCTGGCGGTTCGCGCACGTTCGACACCACCAAGATCATCGACCGATACAACCGGCAGATTGCCACGTCGGCGCTGGCGGATTTCATCTTCCTTGGCCAGCAGGCAACCGGATCGTTTGCGCTTTCGTCCGACAAGACGGCCCTGTTCGCTTCGGCGATCAGTGCGTTCATCCGCGCCATTGAGGGGGTGTTCAACCGTCACCTCCTGCCGCGCCTGTGGCTGCTGAATGGCTTTGACAGCGCAACCATGCCGGTTCTGTCGTGTGGCGACTTGGAACATGCGAACCTTGGCGAACTGTCGCAGTACATCACCTCTCTCGCCGGGGCTGGCATGCCGCTGTTCCCCGACCGCGAACTTGAAAACTTCCTCCGCAAGACCGCCGGTCTTCCGATGGCTCCCGAAGAAGGGCTTGAGGGCGATCCGGGGCAGATGGAGCCCAATCAACCCGGCGCACAGCCGAGCGACCAGACCCAAGGAGAGTGACAATGCATACCGAAAAGATTTCTCTCGGTGACCGCGCGATGGCTGGCATGATCGCAGCCAATGGTTTCTGCGAACCGATGGACCTGCATGGCCGGTACGTCGTTGAGGCGTTCGATGCAGACGGCAACCTGAAATGGCGCGAGGAAATTGACAATCTCGTCACCACGGCGGGAAAGAATGCCGCGCTGGATCAGGTGTTTTCCGGCACCGCCTTCGGCACCGCCTACATGGGTCTGGTCGATGGTGGATCTACCCCGACCTATGCGGCGGGCGATATCATGTCGTCGCATGCTGGATGGACCGAAAACACCGGCTATTCGAACGGCACTCGCCCGCAGCCGACGTGGAACTCCGCCGCCTCCGGCTCCAAAGCGACGACGGCCACGGCCTTCAACATCAACGCCACGGTGACCATCGCGGGCGTGTTCATCGCCACCAACTCCACCAAGGGCGGCACCACCGGCACCCTGTATTCGTGCGGTTCGTTCTCCGGCAACCGCTCTCTGATCAGTGGTGACACCCTGAACGTCACCTACACCGCCTCGGCCTGATAGGCCCGGCTTACCGCAACGCAAGGAGGCCATAAATGGGCGCTCGTTACTCTGCAACTCGCACATCGTCTGCTCTGTCGACCACCAACGACACAATGACCATCATTGCCCCTTCCACCCGGGCACTGAAAATTTGGGAAATCCGCGTCTTCGGTCAGGGCACCACGTCGGCTGCCAACGAAGTGCTGATTTCGCGTTCTACCGGCGGCACCACCGGCGGCGGCGCGATCACTCCCACTCCCTTGGCGACCCTGTCTCCGGCGTCGGGCGTGACGGTCAACACGACGTGGACTGGCCAGCCGACTATCGGCGTCGCCATCCGCCGCGTCGGCGTGAACGCGAACGGGGCGGTGTCGTCGCTGGTGTTTCCGCCGGGCTCGGAAATCGATGTCCCTCCGTCTGGTCAGATTTCCATCCGCTCGGCGAGCGGCACCAGCAACGTGACTGTCGAAGTGATCTTCGAAGAAGTCGGCTGATCCTGAATGTCCACGTTCTTCTTCGTCGGCGACGGGACCACGGACGTCCCTGTCTCTCTCGACGGGGAGGAATGGGTTATCAACGGCTTTTCCGGATTTTGGTCCGGGCAGGCGGCGGACCCTGATGGTGGTGGGCGCAATTCGCTTGTCACCATCGGGACCGAGTTGCAGCCGGTACTGTCGAGCATTGAAAACGACGACGGATCGGCAGTTTTTCAACGCCACGGACTTGCGGCCTATGACTATTACGGTCGAAACGACGGCTGGCGCTTGGAAAACAACGAGGGCGCGGAAAGCGCCTCTACCACAGGCGCGTCAAGCCTTACGGTCCAGCGCCCCGGGCTTACAGTGGACGGCGACCTTCTGATTGCATTTGCGGCGTTCTCCGAAGGCAAGGCACTGACGCCGCTCAGTGGTTGGAGCTTGGTGATTGACCAGCCAGCAGCGTCCAATGGCCGACCGCGCGTTCAGGTTTTTGTAAAAAAAGCACTTTCCGAACCATCGTCATACAATGCGGTGCTTAACAGCAGCGACACGTGGTCGTTCGCGGTGAAGCGGTATCCGGCTGGGTACGAGTGGGGCATCAATTGGGCGGTAACCGGCTCATCGTTTTCAACGACGCTAACCGCTCCATCGATCAATGTCGGGGCCAGCGCAATCTGGCTGACGCTGTTTGCTATCGAAATGGCGGTTGTGACGCCACCGTCCAGCGGAACTGTCCTGCTCATTACCCCCTCAAACACTGAGGGGTTCGTTCTGACTGAGCATGTCGGGATGCCGGGCGGGGCGACCGGGACTGAAAGCATCACCACGGCTGGGAACGACTTCTTGAACTCGTTTTCGATTGAAATTGCGCCAGCCGGTCAAGACCTTCCGTTCCTGCGCCAAACCGAAATGCCAGAAGATGGCATGCCTTCGTATTTTTCGCAGAACTATTCCGCACTGTTCGGCGACGACTTCACCGATTGGGCACTGGAAGATGCGTCCGGATCGGTCATCAACGAAGCAATTTCCGAGGCTATCGCGCTTCTGGATGCGATGAGCGAAAGCGTAGACGCGGTGGCGTCGCTTGCGGAGACGGGCGCGTTCTCTGACGCCTTCTCGACCGCTGCTGACGTCGGAAACGGCATCACTGAACCCATCACGCTTGCCGACAGCACATCGACGCAGGCTGCCATGGTGGCCGCTCTGACTGAGGCTTTGGCTCTTGCGGACGCGCAGACGGGCGGGCTTCTCATTTCAGAGGCGCTGGCTGAAGCCTTGGCGCTGGCTGATGCCATTTCGGCAGCCATGGCTGTTCCGGCTTCGCTGACGGAGGCAGTCTCGCTTGCCGACGCGCAGGCATCGGTAGCCGCCCTTGTCGCAGTTCTGACCGAAGCCATGGCCGCGTCCGATGCAGCATCCTCTGCCGGTTCGGCGCTCGGCGGATCGGCCAGCGAGGCGCTTGCGCTCGGGGACGCATCGACCGGCGCGATCACCGCCCCGGTGTCGATCACCGAAAGCCTTACCCTTGGCGACGGCGCGACCACGACGCTCATCGCCGTGGTGGCCATTACCGAGGCGGTCACGCTTGACGACGCCGAAACCGGCGACACCCCGAACGGCGCGTCCATCACCGAAGCGATCAGCCTCGCGGATGCCATCACCAGCACCGTGATTGCCGTGGCGGCCATCACCGAAGCGGCAAGCCTCACCGACGCGCAGAGCGGGCCAGTGGCGGTTGCCTTGGCGATCACCGAGGCATTGGCGCTGGCCGCCGCAGAAGCCGCCACAGCGGCGCTGCCGGGCGCTGTGAGCGAGGCTCTTGCCCTTGGGGATGCTGCCACCACGCAGCTTGCCGCCGCGCAGCCAATCACCGAGGCGGTAAGCCTTGCCGATGCAGCCACCACGCAGGCGCAGGTTGGGAATTCCATCACCGAGACTGCTTCGCTATCTGACACGCAAGCCGGGGCCGCCACCATGTCGACGGCCATGGCGGAGGCATTGACGCTGGTGGATGCGCCCGGCGCACAGATTGATGCTGTGGCGTCGCGCGTGGAACTGGTGAGCCTGTTCGACAGCCCTAGTGCGGTGGTTGTCGTACTGGTTGGTCTGCAAGAAGCCTTGGCGCTTTCCGATCTTCAAAGCGCGGCTCGTTCGGTGGCAGAATTCGTCACCGAAGCCATGAACCTGACGGCGGCAGTCACGGTATCGACCGGACAAGTCGTCTATACGCTTGTCAGGCCATACGAGTGGGGCGCATATTCCGCCGCATGTGAGTGGGTTTCCCCCTCGCGCATGACGGAATGGGCGACAAGCGCGGCAGCGCCCGAATGGGTCGAGGCTGGTACGAAGCGAGAGTGGCGCGAGGCGTCCACGACGATGGAATGGGGGCAGGCATGAGCGGTAACGGCGGAAGCGGTATCTACGATATCGGATCGTCCAACAGCTTCGCCATGGTCATCAGCGTGACCAAGGGCGGCGTGGCGTTCCCATTGACGGGGGCAACCGTTGTCGGCCATGCATCTGCGGATGGCGGGGCGACGACAGTGGCCGCCACCATCGACATGAGCGACGCAGCATTGGGCGAAATCCGGGCGCTGTGGGTCGGCGGATCGTTCGATGATCCGATGCCGACCACCAAGCCGGTCATGTGGGAGTGCCAAGTGGAAGCAACGCTTGGCGACGAGAAGCAAACCATCGGGCGCGACTTTCTGCGCGTGTTCAAGTCGATCTGAAGGAGACCGCGATGACGCAGGTTTACACTGAAACCACCACCCCCCTGACCGGGAACGCCGTTTTCACCGGCCCCGGGCGCGACAGTGGGGCAGGGGCTGGCGCTCTTGCCCGGGACAGCAAGTTCAACGCCTATGCCTTCGCCAACGTGGCCGGTACGCTCAAGATCGAGGCGTCCAACGATGGGACGACGTGGTATCGGGCGATTGCGGATCAGGCGGTGGGCGCGGGCGCGGCGGTGATCGCCAGTATTCCGGTCATCGCGCGCCTGCATCGGGCGGTGTTCACCAACGGCGCGGGCGCGCAAGCGACCTTCGTGCTGAACACCAGCTACACGGCGGCCTGATCTTTCGGAAGCCACCGGCTGGAAACCCGTGGCATGGAGCGGCGCTCGGCCTTCATCTTGCGCCGCCCCCATCGCGCGCCGCGTTCTTCGATGGGAGTGCGCTCCAAAAGTTCCAGAATGGCGATCACGTATTCGGGGATGGGCGTCTCGCCCGTGGTCCAGCGCCGAATGGTCGATGTTGAGCATCCGATTGCGTCTGAAAGACGCGACTGCCAGCCGTGCCCCTCAAGAGCAGCGTAACAACGCTCGGCGAATGCTGTTCCTGCTGGATCGGTCATGGCCCACGTCGGTTGGTTCGAACGTACCATAGCGCCCAAAACGGGCGCTTTCAAGGTGATGCTCATTTCTTCTTCCTCTGCGTTATTCCGATGTTTGGAACCGGCGGCAACCCCGCTGCGGACAGCGCAGCCCGGATGACTTCGGCTTCCCGGCGGTACACATGGGCCGCAGGCGAGGTCACGGCAAGGCTGTCGATCAGACGAATGTAGGATGCGAGGTGTTCTCCGCTGCGGGTGGTTTCCCATTCCCCGCAGCGGATCGTGACGTCGCCAGTGGCCGCGTCGACCGTTACAGTCGGCTCGCTCACACCCACACCCAATACAGGTTCGTGGCCAGAGCGATGGCGGTGGCGTGGCCCGCCTTGTCGGGCATCAGGATCGCCACGATGGTGGACACAACGATCCCGGCAGAAATCAGCATGCGGTCAACATGCCGCTTCTGCACATGGATCGGGCGGTGCTTGATGGGCACATTGGCCCAAAAATCCTCACGCATCATTTTCCCCCAGCATAACGTTGACGATCACAGCAGCCATCAGCAGGCCGCCCATGGTCGAGTAAATCCCATGGCCTTCCATCCAGACCGCGCCGCAATAGGTGGCGTGGATCATGGTTTCGGCCTTGTGGGAAACCCGCTTGATGAGCGGGTGGTTCAAGATGTAGTGTTTGACCTTGTGGATCATGCTGGGGTTCCTCCGCTATTTGGCTCCTTGGCGGAACAATTCGCCCATTTTGGGCTCTTTGTCAACATGGCGCATCAGACGCGAGGTCATATAAAGTGCCATTTCGGGCGTTTCGTGGCAGCACTGCACTGGTTTCCCCGCGCGAAATCGTGGCGAAGGTCAGCAACGATGCGCTCATGTCGGAAATCGAACTGGCTGCTCGTAAACTCGAACCGGAACTGGCAGAGGCGCTGCTTGCCATGCTGTCCGCTCTGCAGGACGTGGTTCCGCTGGATGAACTGGCCGCAGCCGTGAAGGCCGGGGATATCGACCGGATCATGCGGCTGATCGGTGATGCCAATCTGTCGCTCGCAGCCGGAAAGGTCACGGGAGCGTTGCAGGACGCGGCGTGGGCTGGCGGGGCCATCGCGGCGACCAGCATCAACTCCACGATCCGCGAGGCATCGTTCGTTTTCAACCGGCTCAACCCACGCCTGATCGACTGGCTGCAAGGGTACACTTACAACCTCGTCAAACTGACCAAGGACGAGGCGGGCGAGGCCACCAAGCAGGCCATCCGCGAGGCGATGACCGCAGGCATGACGGTCGGCAACAACCCTCTTACCGTTGCCCGCGACATTCGGGCTTCCATTGGGCTCACGCCCCGGCAGCAGAAGGCGGTCAAGAACTTCCGAACGGAACTGGAAAGCTTCCATCTGCGCGGCGGCGAAGGCGGGTACAATCTCGGGGCCAAGATCAGCCGCGTTTACGGGACGCAGGTCTATGCGCTGGGCGAGGATGGTGGCCCGGCGGACGGGATCACCGAACGCCGCCTGCGCGACTTCCGGTACGACGGCCATCTGTCGCGGGCGCTCAAGACCGGCGTTCCGCTCAAGCCGGAAAAGATTGATGAAATGGTGGCCGCCTACCACCGCAAGTACCTGAAGTATCGTTCGCAAACCATTGCCCGAACTGAGGCGCTGCGGGCAACGAACTATGGCGTTCAGGACGGCTGGCGGCAGGCCATCGAGGCTGGCAAGGTTCCGGAGGCGCAGGTTCGCAGGCAATGGGTGGTGTCGCGCGACGAGCGTCTATGCGAGGTGTGCGCCCCGGTGCCGAAACTGAACCCGAAGCGCGGCGTGAAGTTCGGTGAACCGTTCGCCACCCCGAAGGGCCCGGTTATGCTTCCACCCCTTCACCCTAACTGCCGATGCCATATTTTCATTCGCGTGTGGGAGCCCGAGCAACTTGCGTGAAGCCAAGGCGAGTGGCATGTTGTCCGCAACACAGGAGGGCAACATGGCCGCAAGCTTGATGGATCGGATCAACAAGATTTCCTTGCAGGCGTACGCTGTGATCGCCAAGGCCGGGCCCGTGGGTCACAAACATATCCCCGGGGATGGTGACGGAGACGGCATTCCTTACGAGGGGCGCAACAAGGGAAAGGTTGGCGCGGCGCAAGACGCGCAGTACCGGACGAAGCCGAACGAGGGCGATACGTCTCCGCACAATGCCGCATTCAACTACACATCGACGTTGCCCGACAGCGTTATTCTCTCAGCCCTCTCTGACAAAACGACAGACTGGAAGGCGATTGCCCACGACGCTTTGGCTGTCGAGGGATACGATGAGAACGGGAAGGGCGTTAAGGGGTTCCCGGCGCGAAAAACAAACGTTTACAATACGCCGAACCAGCACGATGAAAAGAACTGGTCTGCCTCCCGGCGCATCGCGGAAGTGATGGGTCTGATGAGCCTGCAAGCAAGATCGTGGATTGCGACTGGAAAGACCGACTTCGGCGCAGTGCTGCGGGAACAAGCGAAGATGCGTAAGTTGAAGGGATACTGATAATCGACTGGCACCCACTGGACGATGATGAATACGAACCGCCGCCGAGGATCATCCCGGCGGCGGTTGCACTTGCGGAACGACGCTGGAACGCAGAGGCGTCCTGCCTCGGTGACAGCTTCGGGCGCATATGGGCAATGACACGTCCGCCAAGCCGTGAGGCGCTTTCGGTGGTGATGCTTCTCGAAACAGCGCAGCCGTGGAGTGATCTGGCCGCGCTTGGGGTTCGCACTCCGGCAATCCAGTGGGCCCCTTCTCGCAGCATGGCCGAGGCCAGCGGCAAGCCTCTGCTGTTCTTGGTGGATGCCGCAGGCGAAGTGCGCTGGGCTAAAATCTCGGTGGTTGCTGGCGGCGATCCGGGTATTCGTACTGTTCCGGTCCCTGACTTTCGTCCGGTTTGAGCAGCAGCCAGAAGGCGGAAGCCGCGCCACGGATCACCCTTGCAGCCGCATGAAGGACGCGTTCGCCGCCCGGGGACCAGCACTGTTTTTCCATGTCTGAGAGTTCATCGGCAATGGCGATGAGGCGCTTGTAGACGTCGAGGCTGCTCAGATTTCTCGGCATTGTCCGACCGTGTTGGCCGCGCTACTATCAGACGAAATTACTCTTCGCACAAGGTGACGCATGGCCGACAACGTGGATATCAAAGACGCACATGGTGACGTCAAGACGATGATCACCACCGACACCACCGGGACGGAAATTCACGTCCCGCACCATCGCGTCGCCGCCGGTTTGACTGTGACGGGCCCGTCCGCCCAATCGGCGAACAACATGGACCTGATTTCTGGCGTTTCGAATGGCTGGTACGACGCAAGCCTATGGATGAGTGGGGCGGTCCAGATCATCGGCGGGGCTGGTATCTCTGCCGGTGCGGTCACGTTCGAACAGACCAACGACAACTCGTCCACCACCGGAATTCCGCTGGAAGTCACCGAACTTGGGGTGGTGAACACCAACTCGACGGTGGCGGCAATCACAATCGCGGCCAGCACTCGGCGTGTGTTCGGCTTCGGGATTTCCTGCAAGTACGTCCGGGCCCGCATCAGCACTGCTTTCACCGGCGGAACGGTGCAGGCCATCACACAGTTCTCACAGGCATCCTTTGCGGATATCAGCCTGAACGTCCAGCAGGCGACCGCCGGAAACCTGCTGGCTACGGTTACGCCGACCAGTTCTAGCAACACGGTCGCGGCTCAGGCGGCGGCTTCAACCAACTCAACATTGGTCAAGAACGGGGCTGGAAACCTGCTGACGGTGGCGCTCACCAACATGACCGCAGCGGCCAAGTATTTCAAACTGTACAACAAGGCGTCCGCGCCGACTGTCGGAACGGACACCCCGGTGCAGACCATTCCGATCCCTGCGAACAGCATCGTGGTTTTCGAATACGGGCCGGTTGGCATGCGGTTCGGCACCGGCATCGGCTTCGGCATCACAGGCGCGATGGCGGACGCCGACACCACGGCACTGGCCGCCAACGACGTGAAGGTCCATCTGACCTATTCGTGAAATTCACCTGACCTGACTGCGAGGCCGAAATGGATGATCTGGAAGCCCGCGTTGCGAACGTTCTGGCGCGGGCTGTCGCGCTGGAAAAGGACGCTGGCGGAGACATGACCGCTGGCGACGTTCACGTCCCGACCGCAGATTGCGGGGCGGACGGCAAGAAGCGGAAGAAAAAGCCGCTGGCCGAACGCGTCGCGGAAATGGTGGAAAAGCAGAACCGATGGCCTGCGGGAACTCCGGCTGGAAAGGGCGGGCAGTTTGCCCCCGGCAAGCATGGATCGGGCGGGTTCGTCGGCCAGCAGAGCCTGTTTGGCTGGGGCGGCTCCGCGCCCAAGGCAAAGCCGCAATCCCACGGGGTGGTGAAGCCGCTTGACGTGCCGTGGTTTACCACCGCCGACCCCGCGCTCAAGCAGCAGAACATCATCGCCGCCCACGACATGAAGGCACTGTCCGCAAACGGAAACGTCGGGGCGCTCAAGGCGTATCCGGTCCATCCGGATGCCAAGACGCTGGCTGAATACAAGACTGCGCTCCTGATGCAGCACGGCGTTCTTCCGCCGGGCGCGACCATCCATCCCGCAAAGAACGACAAGGGCCAGCCGGTTGGGGTGCTGAACCCGTCCGCAGCATCGCCGCGCAGCACATGGACCGATCCTTCCTCCACCGCAACGTTTGTGCCGGGTGGCCCGGTTCCGAGCGAACTGCACGGCGTGAAGATGGAGCCTTGGCATGGCCCGTCCACCATCGCTGAATGGAAGGGCGTCGAGGGAACCAATCCGCGCTTTGATGCGCTGGCCGGTCAGATCGAGGTTCCGCCCGGCAAGCACCTCGGCGCTGGCGTCATCGTCGTGGAGCCTGACGGTCGCGTTTGGCTGACCAAGCCGACAAACGGCTTTGGCGGTTATGCAAACACATTTCCAAAGGGGACCGTTGAGGACGGCCTGTCGCTGCAGCAATCCGCGATTAAGGAAGCCTACGAGGAAACCGGCCTTAAGGTGGAAATCGCCGGAGTGCTTGGCGATTACGAGCGGACTACCTCTGTTGCGCGATATTACATCGCCCGCCGTGTCGGGGGCACCCCGGCGAACATGGGATGGGAAAGCCAAGCGATCCGCCTCGCGCCGCCAGCCGACATGGCAAAGCTGCTGAACATGAAGGTGGACCAGAATATCCTAGACGATCTGCTCACCGAGCAGCATATCTAACGACACGGCATCGGCGAGGGCACCATGGCAGGAACGGCAAGCGCGAAGGTCCCGGCGAACGGCGGTCATTGGCAGAAGCAGGACCGCTGGCCTGCCGGATCGCCACTCGGTGGCCAGTGGAAGGCCATGGACGCCGATGGCGTGACGCTGCCGCCGACCATCGCGGGCGGCCTTACCAGCGCAAACCCGGGGCATCAGAAGAAGGTGGACGCGCTCTACGCAGCCGTGAAGTCCGGGGACAAGGTGAAGGTCGCGGGCGTTGCCGGTGATCTGAAGGCGAAGGTGGAACTGGCCGCCAAGAACGGCCTGAAGAACAGTCAGGCCAAGTGGACGGCGCAAGCGTCGCAGTACGCCGATCAGCTTTTGAAGGACATGCAGGCCAAGCCGAAGGCGGACGCGGCGGCCACGCGCGTCAGCAAGATGCCCAGCATCGCCAACTGGAAGGAAATTGGCGGCAAGCCGGGCGGCAGCAACCCGGGCGCGATGTATGCCGATGAAAACGGCGTGAAGTGGCTGGTCAAGGGCAACAACGCCTTCACCGGAAGCGTCGCCAGTGCCAAAATGTCGATGGACCGGGCCAAGAACGAGGTTCTGGCTTCCAAACTGATGCAGGCGGCTGGGGTCGGCGTGGCCGACATTCGCTTGGTTCATCTGAATGGGCTTCACGGTGGGCAAGTCGGTCCCGGGAACGTCGGCGTCGCTTCCAAGTGGGTGGATGGGCTCAAGAAACTCAGCCTGTCGTCGCCGCAGATGATCGGCGCTGCGCAGGCGGATTATGCCATCCATGCGTGGCTGGCGAACTATGACGTTCTCGGTCAGGACGTCGACAATCTGCTGATCGACAAGAACGGCGCGGCGGTCAACATCGACCCGGGTGGTGCGATCCTGTTCCGCGCGCAGGGCAAGAAGAAGGACGCCTTTACGGACGACGCGCCCGAATGGGAAACCATGCGCTCGGCCAACAGCCATCAGCAGACCGTGTTCGGCTCCATGAGCAAGTCGCAACTGGCCGAAAGCGCAAAGAAACTGGCCCTGATCGATGACGACACCATCCGTGCGCTGGTGGATGCCCATGGCCCGAGCGAGACGGTGGACAAGAAGGCTTTGGCAGACACATTGGTGGCGCGCAAACATGCTATCCTCGCAAAGGCCGGAGTGAACGCCGCCTCCACGCCGCCCAGCGACGCGGCCCCAGCGACGCCGCCGAAGATTTCCTCTGTGGCCAAGCCCGGCGCATGGAAGCCGCACGGCATTGCGAAACCGGATTTTGTCGCGCCCGCTACCAAGCAATATGATGACCTTGTTGGTTCGATCAACGCGCTCTATGCGGCTGGCAATCTGGACGGCGTTCTGTTTTGGGGCAGCGACAAGGGACCGGCAAGCTGGTCGATGTCCACCACCAACGGCAAGAAGATGACGGCCTATTACGAGGGGGTGAAGGCCGCCGCATTGGCAAACGCTGCGGATACTGGGGCGAGCGTGGCGCAAGGCGCAGCGACCGTGACCGGGAAGGACGGCAAGACGTGGGCCGGGGATGCCAAGGGCGTTCTGCAACCCGCAATTCGCGGTGGCGACCTGTCGCTTTCCCTTTCGGAACTTGAGGCGACGTTCCAAGGGGCGATGCAGAAGCATGGGATGACGAACGTGTACGGCAAGGGGTGGGCCACGGCTGCCCTGCCAAGCACATCCACGAACGCAGCATACACGATGCTGCAGGCTGCGGCGGCGGGTGATTTGGCAGCCCTGAAAAGCGCGACGCCGACTTCGGAACACTTCAAGACCGTTCAGAAAGACCTTATCGCTGCCATGACGGCGAAGCAGGCGGTGAAGGCGAAACCTCTCAGCGTCAAAGAAGTTAACGCCCTACTTAAAGAGACTGGCATCGCAAACCTTAAGTCCACACTTCTCGGCGGCGGGCAGTCTCAGGTTGTGGCCAACGTCATGACCCAACACGCAATGAATGGCGATCTTGCCGCGTTGTCTGGCGCAAACACCGATATTGACCCGACAGGAAAATTGGCGGCCTACAAAAACAAGCTGATTACCACCATGACGGGAGGTTACGCCCCGAAGGTTTCGGCACCAAAGGCAGAACCCACAAAACTTCCACTCGCGGAAGTCCAGCAAATCTTCGCTGCCGTCAAGGCAACGCACGGCATTCAGACGTCGACCAGCGAAGGTATGGCGATGATGCAATTCGCTATGGAGGGTAAGCCCGGCAGCTTGGGGGGTGTTGCCACCACAACTGCTTACGATGCTGATCTGAAACTGTCCCTGCTCACCGCTATGAAAGCGAAGAAGACATCGGCTGCCGCCACTGGCACTCCATCCGTCAATGGCATGTCGCACGACAAGCTTAACGACCTGTTCATGGACCTGACGGGAATTTCGCTGAACCAGCAGACCCTCAAGCCGGGCAGCGTCGCGGAAACACTGGCGAATGCGGCCCTTGCGGGCGATCTGCAAACCATCCTGAACACCAAAACCCAAACCGGAAGCATCGGTGAGGGCATGCAGATCGCGCTCATTCAGGCGTTCTCGACCGGTGCAAGTGCCGCGCCGCAACCGGCTCCTGAACCTCCCATCGTCATGCTCCATGCCGCCAAGGTCGGGCCAGCCCCCAACTTCGCGGCCATGAAACAGACGACCGGGGTGAACGCGCAGACGTTCAACAGCAAGCTGTCCGCCATCGAGGCGGCCTTCAACACCGGGGATGAAAAGGCCATCCTTGCCATGAAGTTCGGCATCAACACGCCGAACAAGCAGGCGGTGAAGGTGGCAAACGACGCGCTTGCGGCGCTGGGTTCGGTTCACCAAGTGCAGGCTGGGCAGGGCGCGAACGCGCATCCGGCGCTGATCGGCGGCACGTTCCAAAGCCCCAAGCCTGCCCCTGCCGTGGTGCAGACCGCTGCGCCTTCTCCGAAGGCCACGCCGAAGCCGGTCTATCGCATCCCGAGCCCGCCCGACTTCGCCAACTGGAACGGCCCGGGACACGGGCTGTCGTCCAAGGCTCCATTCAACAACCAGAACACCCAGCTTTCCGCCAAGATCAAGGAATTGGGCGACGCGCTGGACGTGAAGGCGCTGAACGCACTGACCTACCAGCCCATCGATGAAAACGGCTCGCCTGTCGGATCGCCCGTGCTGGTCTCGCAGCACAAAAGCCAGCACATCAAGGCGTATCTGAAGGACGTCATCCACGCGGTTCAGACGCCTTACGTCCCGACACACATCATGTCGGAGGCGGAACTTTCCGCTATCCCGGCGGTGTTCAAGGAGGTGGTGTCGAAGGTCGCGCATGTCGCTTCGCTCAAGGCCGCCACGGTCAAGATCGGGCGCTATGCGGCGCTGGGCAAGGTCGGAAACCTGCTGCACGACTTTAACCCGCCCATCGTGAGCCCGAAGACCGGCAACATGAATGTGCAATCCCTTTACGACAAGTCGAAGAAGGGGTTCAACGCGCTGACGTCCATCCAGCAGCAGGCCATCAAGGACTATACCGGCGGCGGATACAGCAGCCAGAACAACCCGATTACTGGTGCCGGGAACGACATGTCGCACCACACCATCGAAGGGCTCAAGAAGGCAGCGGTCACGCTCCCCACCGGATCGGTGATTTCGCGGAAGTTCACCTTCAAGACCGACCAAGCTGCAAACGTGGATGCCTTGGCCGCAGAGGTCGGCGGAGTGATCAAGGACTTCGGCATCATTTCCACCTCGACCAATCCGAACGTGTGGCACGAAACCATTCACCTCCGGATTACCACGGGGCCCGGCGTGAAGGGGCTGTACGTTGCTCCGAACCCATCGACCGGCGGAGGTGCGATTTCCGTTAACCCCGGGGAAAATGAAATCATCCTGCCCTATGGAACCAAGTTCTACGTGAAAAGCGTCACGAAGGGCGGAAGTGCCAAGGATAAGGCGGGATCATGGGGTTCCCATCAGGGCGCGGACGTTTATGTTGAACTGATTGCGCTTCCGGAGGTCGATTGGGATGCAAACACTTGAGGACGGTCTCATGTACGGGGTGGACTTCGCCAAAGCAGCGAGGTCCGCAGGCGTTTATCTCGGCGACACCGAAGCCGTCGCGGTGCTGATGCAGTCCTTCATCGCGGCTCTTGCGGATGCCTATGGCGAAGGCGACGCCGCCAAGGTGACGCATCTTGCCGATGTGGAGGCGCTGCGCTTCGCCGGGCAGATGGACGGCTTCACGCCGATCCCTGATTGGGCGTCGCGCGAAAATCTCGGGCTCTACGCCGCCAAGCACTGGTCGCTGCAGCCGGATGGAGGGCTGGTCGAAATTCTGCGGGGCGTTTTCCTCATGGCCGCCTCCACGGTCGGGGACATTATCATCGCCGCGCACGGTGGCGAAGCGGATGATCAGACGCAGTTTCGGATCGACATGCTGGTAGAGGCTTTGACCGCGACGATGACGAACACTTGGGAAATCGTCTATCCGCCAGAGGACGAAGCCTAAATTCCCCTCTTGTTGACTTGTCCTGTCGTGTTATAACCGAACGAACCGCGCAGGAGAGACGTATCAAGAATTTGATATGCCGCTTCTGTGGGGCCTTCGCAGCCGGGGTAGAGCAGTCTGGTAGCTTGCTTGGCTCATAACCAAGAGGACGCGGGTTCAAATCCCGCCCCCGCTACGAAGGTCAGATTTGTGGGGACGGCATGAACTTCGGCGTTTCATTCCAGTTCGAAAAGTCTGGCACCACCGGGCGCTACGTGCGCGGGTGGGCTTCGGTCATCGAGGTTGCCGGAAAGCCGGTTGTCGACCTGCAAGGCGACCGCATTGCGATGGACGAACTCCGCAAGGCCGCTCATTCCTTCATCACAGACGCCCGCATCGCCAAGGCGATGCATGCCGGTTCCAAGGTCGGTGAGGTGGTCGAGAGCGTCGTCGTTGACGATGATTTCGTGAAAGCTATGGGCGCAACAACCGACCGGCGCGGCTGGTGGATCGGCATGCAGATCACGTCCGAGGCGATTGCCAAGCGCATCCGCGACGGCGAACTGAAGGCGTTTTCCATCGGCGGGCGCGGGACGCGGACGAAGGTGGATAACAAATGAGCGGCGCGACGACCGATCTGAGCGACATGGTGATCGAGGAAATCAGCCTCGTTGACGAACCGGCAAGCCCGGGGGCGCATGTCGAAATCTTCAAGCGCGCGGGCGCGCAGGACGACACCTCCATGTCGGCAGCGGCGGTGATTGCCGCTGTTCTGAACGCCATGGAAGCCATGTCGGACGAAATCATCACCAAGGCACTGACCGGGAGCGGCTCTGGCTCCGCCGATCAGTCGGAACTGGCGAAAGCCGTTTTCAACGAGGTTCTCATGGATATCACCGAACTGAACAAGGCGCTGCAGGAAGCCGAAGATCGGATTGCGGCAGCCGAAGGCGCGATCACCAAGGCCAACGCCGACCACGCTGCCGAACTGGCCGCCAAGGATGATGAAATCGCCAAGCTGAATGGCGAAATCCAGAAGGGCAAGAAGAAGAAGGGTGACGGGGCCGACAAGGAGCCCGATGGCGACCCGGACGATGAGGAATTCATGAAGTCGCTGCCGGAAAGCATCCGCAAGCAGCTTGAGGAAGGCCGCGAGGCGAAGGTGGAACTCGCCAAGGCCCGCGAGAAGCAGGAACTGGACGCCGCCATTGCCAAGGCGAAAACGCTGGGCTCCGGCGATCCGGAAGTGATCGGGCCTCTGCTGCTGCGCGTTCGCAAGGGCATGACGACCGAGGCCGATGCATCGGCTCTGGAAACCCTTCTGAAGTCGACCGCCAAGATCGTGGACGCTTCGAACCTGTTTCGCGTTGCCGGGGCTGGTGGCGGGGGCGCGGAAGCCGAGCCCGATGCCATCATGAAGGCGAAGGCGGAAGATATCTTCAAGGCCGCCAACGGTGGGCTGACCAAAGAGCAGGCGTACACGCAAGCCTGCAACGAAAACCCGCAAATCTATGATCAGATCGCCAAGCGGCGCTGATCCTGCAAGGAGCAAGACATGGCGACCTCCGCTATCCTTCAAACCGTCACCGGCGTTGCTGGCGCTGATCTGTCGAGCAGCCAGTTCCTCGTTGTGAAGCAGAACTCGTCGGCGCAGATCGTGCTGGCCGGTGCCTCGGACACCACGCAAGTGGGCGTTCTGCAAGACAAGCCCGCTTCCGGCAAGGCCGGGTGCGTTGCCGTGAGCGGCCTGACCAAGGCTGTTGCCGGTGCTGCCGTCACTGCCGGTGTGGCGGTTACCTCTGACGCGAGCGGGAAGGTGATCGCTGCCACCACTGGCAAGAAGATCATCGGCTACGCGTGGACTGCCGCCGCTGGTGCGAACGAAATCATCTCGGTTCTGCTTCTGCCCGCCGGGCTGGCCTGATCCGTCACCAATCGAATAGGAGTTCACCAAGATGCAACCCACCGCTGGCGACGTTCACGTCAACGCGCCCCTCACCAACATCAGCATCGCGTACATGCAAAGCGCGGACGCCTTCATCGCGTCCCGCGTTTTCCCCAATGTCCCGGTGATGAAGCAGTCCGACCGCTACTACACCTACGACCGTGGTGCGTTCAATCGCGACGAAATGAAGCCCCGCGCGCCCGGCACCGAAAGCAACGGTGGCGGCTACACGCTGGACAACACCCCGACCTACTTCTGCAACACTTACGGCTTTCACAAGGACATTCCGGACGCCGTCCGGGCGAACGCCGACAGTATGCTGAACATCGAGCGGGACGCGTCCGAGTACGTGGCACTGAAGGCGCTGCTGCTGAAGGAAAAGGCGTTCGTTTCGAACTTCTTTACCACCGGCAAATGGACGACCGACGTGACCGGCGTGTCTTCGGGCCCGACCGGCGCGCAGTTCCTGCAATGGAACGATGCGAACGCCGACCCGATCATCGACGTCCGCAAGGGCAAGCGCACCGTTCGCCAGCTTACCGGCTTTGAGCCTAACAAGCTGACGCTGGGCCGCGCGACCTATGATGCGCTTCTGGATCACCCGGATATCATCGACCGCATCAAGTACGGCCAGACGCAGGGCGGCCCGGCGAAAGCCTCGTCGCAACTGCTGGCCCAACTGTTCGAAGTCGATGAAGTTCTGGTGATGAACGCCATCGAAAACACCGCCGCCGAAGGCGCGACGGCATCGCACTCGTTCATCGGCGGCAAGGCGGCTCTGCTGACCTTCACGCCGCCGACCCCGGGCCTGATGACCCCGGCGGCTGGCTACACGTTCTCGTGGACCGGCCTGATGGGTGCTGGCGCTCTTGGCGGGCGTATCCGCATGTTCCGCATCGAAACGCTCCAATCGGATCGCGTGGAAATCGACCTGAGTTTCGACATGAAACTGGTCGGGCCCGACCTCGGGTACTTCTTCGCCTCGGCTGTCGCCTGATCCGGGTGACGCTTGGCCGGGCCTTCGGGCCCGGCTATTCTTCTTCTCGCATAGTGAGCCACGCCATGCCGCGTTCGCAGATGCCTCTCCCCTTCAACCCGCAAGCCGAATATCACGCCGTGCGGGCGCTTACCCTCGCCAGCCGCGAGTACAAGCCCGGGGACAAGATTGACCCGACCGGCCTGACGGAACGTACCATGCGGAACCTGCATGCCGCTCGCCGCATCGCGGAGGGTCGCATTGTCGCACGGATCGCTCCGGCGGCAGAAACGGACGCTCCGCCGCTGACGGGCGTCTCTGGCAGTGGTGGGACCAGCCATGCGCCAAGCCCCGCCGGGACCGTCAAGCCGCGCCACGTGGTGAAGCGGGCCGGTCTCGGCGGTTTCAAGGTCATCGGCCCCGGCGGGCAGATTGTCGGGGACAGCTATCCCGACCACGCCTCCGCGCTGGCGGCTGCCAAGGCACTGAACGGTTCGAATTGAGGGCCCCTGAATGACGCTGATTGTCGAGGATGGAACGGGACGCAGCGACGCCGAGGCATATGCTTCGGTGGCCGCGTTCAAGACGTCTTGCGACAATCTTGGCCGCTCCTACGTCGGGATCACCGATGCGGTCATTGAGCAGAAGCTTCGTATCGGGGCTCTGTTCATCGATACGTCCGCCCGCTACAAGGGCGCTCGCTTGGTTTCCACGCAGGCGCGGGAGTTTCCCCGCTCTGGCCTCTACGACTGGTCGGGGATTGAAGTCACCGGCCTGCCCGCCCGCGTCGCGCTGGCGAACATCGAACTCGCGTTCAAGGCGCTGACAGATGACCTGATGCCCGACCTTGATCGGGGCGGGAAAATCCAGTCGGAAAGCGTCGGCCCGATTTCCGTCACTTATGCGGCGGACGCTCCCGCTGGCCGCGCCTACACGATGGCGCAGAACCTGCTTGGTCAATACGTTCGCACTGATGGTGACATGATGACCGCGCCGTCTCTGGCGACCACGGATGACGCATCGTTCTCGATGGCTATGCATGACACCACCGACCCGCTGACAAGCACGTAAGAGGACGCCGATGGGCAAGTATGCGTCCGCTCAAGACACCGCCGCCGCGCTCGTTGAGCGGCGCGGGGCCGCGACCACGGTAACCCGGCAGGTTCCCGGCACGTTTGACCCCATCACACAGGCCGAAATCGGGGCAACGGAAGCGGTCACCACGTTTCAGGCGGTGTGCATCCCGCCGACCGCGCAAGGCCGCTTTGTGGCCAACTCCCTGCAAAAGCAGATCGCCTTGGAGGGATACTTCGCGCTCAAGGGCCAGACTACGCATCCGGAGCCACTGGACGTGGTGACTTGGGCTGGGCAGCCTTACGTGGTTTTCCACACGCAAGTCTATGATCCCGCCGGGGATGGGGCTATTCTGGCAATCGTCTACATGGAGCGGTGACGATGGCTGGCCCGACCGCAAAACAGTTTGAGGCGCAAGTGGACCAATGGGTCCGCGATGTTCCGGGCAAGCTTGAAGCTTTCGCTCGGCAGGTTTGCTATGAGACGGCGTTTCGCGTGGTGCAGGCGACCCCCGTTGTCGTCGGTTTTCTGCGCGGATCGTGGCAGCCGTCCATCGGGGCTCCGCAAGCTGTCCCGACTGCATCCGCCGATGCGAGCGGCGCAAAGGCAATGGCATCTGTCGGGCTGGTGATCGCCAATCTGAAACTCGGCGACACCTTCCACATGTTCAACAACGCCGCATACGCGCTTCGCGTCGAGTTCGGCTTTGTCGGAGACGACAGTCTTGGCCGCACCTACAATCAGCAGGGGCGTTTCTACGTGACAGGAACACTCGCTTCGTGGCAGGACATTTGCACCCATGTGGCGAATGATCTGAAGGGCAAGGCATGAGTGACGGCATCGAGGTTTTCTTTCAGGATATCCGTTCGGCCTTCCGAACGGCCCTGATGGGCATTGCCGGGCTTCCGTCTGAAATCGAATGGGAGGGCCGCCCGTTCACGCCGCCCGCGACCGGCCCGTTCATGCGCGAAAACCTTGTCCCTGTTGGAACGCTGACCCGTGGCGGCGGGCCCAACGGCCTGCTGCAGCACCGCGTCATGCTGGCGGTGAACCTGTTCTATCCTTCTGGCTCCGGCACCCTCGATGCAGAGGCGGCTGCCGGGAAACTGCTTCGGCTTTCAGGCCCGGGACGTCCATCCAGCACGGCTCCGCATCCGCGACCGTGCAGGAAGTCGCCCGGCAAAGGCTCCTGCAAGAGACCGACTATTTGAATTGCCCCGTGACGATCACAGCGATTGGCTATACCGTCACCTGAGCATCACCCTTGGCCTAGAAGGAGAGACTTTCTATGTCCGTCCAACCCAACGTCAACGTGGGCCTCGCTTACAAGGTGGAAACCACCTTCGGCGTGGCTCCCGCAGCTTCTGGCGCGCAGTATCTGCGCCGTGTTTCGTCCACCCTTGGCCCGGTCAAGGACACGTTCGAAAGTCAGGAAGTCCGCCAAGACCTGCAAGTCTACGACATGCGCCACGGCATGCGGCAGGCTCGCGGGAACATCAGCGGCGAACTGTCCACCGCGACCTATGACGACCTTCTGGAAGCCGCGCTGCGCGGCACTTGGGCGGCGGGTGTTTCGGTGGCCCCCGCCGACTTCGCTACCGGCGTGACCGTCGCCACCCCGGGCACCACGTCCACGCTGACGTTTGCGGGCGCTGGCAACCTGATCACCAAGGGCTTCAAGGTCGGCGATATCGTCCGCACCACGGGTTTCACCAACCCGGCGAACAACTCGACCACTTGCGGCAACCTCCGCATCGTCGCGCTGACGTCGACCGTCATGACGGTCTATCCGGCGATTACCGCTGCGGCGCAGCAGGCGGCTGGATGGTCGGTTGCGGTCCCGGGCAAGAAACTGCAGTTCGGCACCACCAAGCGGTCCTTCACCTTCGAACACAACATGAACGATGCTCTGGTGTTCGACCGCTACAGCGGTGTCCGCGTCAACGGCTTCCGTCTCGGTGCTGCGCCGAACGGCATGTCGAACATCGACTTCGAACTGATCGGGCAAAGCTTCACTATCGGCACGGCGACGCAGTATTTCACCACGCCGACCGCTGAAACCACCACCGGCCTCTTGTCGGCGGTTGACGGCTTCATTCGCCTGAACGGCGAGGAACAGGGCGTGGTGACCCAGCTTCAACTCGACTTCACCAACAACTGCTCCAATGCCCCGGTGATCGGCACCAATATCTCGCCGGAAATCTACTACGGGCGCATGAAAATGTCGGGATCGGTCACGGCGTACCTTGAGGACGCCGACCTGATCAACGTGTTCGTGAACGAGAGCGAAGTCGATCTGGTGGCCACGCTGGAAGCCTCGGGCGCGGCCCCGCAGGATTTCCTGTCGTTCTCGATCCAGCGCCTGAAGTTCCAGACGCCGTCGCGCACCATCGGGGCCGAGGGCGGGGTGGTTGCCACCTTCCCGTTCCAAGCCCTGCTGAAACCGGGCGGCACCGGCACGGTGTACGATCAGACCACCATGGTCATCAACCGCTCCAACTGACGGTTGATCCTGACAATCTGGCCGCGCCGAATGACCACGGCGCGGCCTTCCTTCTGAAACCGGAGACGAGATATGGACTTCAACATTCCTTCCGCCGACACACTCACGATGTCCGAGGCTGGCACCGAAATGCATGTGCGTGATGCGCTGGGTCGCCCGATCCTTCTGGATGGCAAGCAGGACCATCCGTTCTGCATCACCATGATGGGGCCCGACAGCGTCGCGTACCGGCGCGGCATGCGCGATCAGGTTCGCAAGCGGGTTTCGCGGCCAGCCAACGACCCGGCAACCGGCCTGCCCATCGACTATTCCGCCGACGACGAACGGGAGAGCATCGAGACGATGGTCGCCTGCACGATTTCGTGGCGGAATTGCCCCGGCGTGAAGGGGACTGTCCCGTTCTCGAAAGAGGCGGCTCGGGCGCTCTATACCGGGTTCCCGGTCATCCGCGATCAGGTCGACGTCTGGATGGCGACCCGGGCAAATTTCATCAAGGCATCGTAACCGGCCTGCTGGCCTATGGGCAGCACCAGTTCACGATGCAGCAAGACGCT
>Ga0228700_1000564_pt1 | contig 32382 bp, 28 predicted proteins | sample McNCre317_Aug_MG_FD_178019 | JGI IMG/M metagenome (GOLD analysis project Ga0228700, IMG submission 178019) | Freshwater microbial communities from McNutts Creek, Athens, Georgia, United States - 3-17_Aug_MG | ecosystem: Environmental > Aquatic > Freshwater > Creek | place: USA: Georgia...
GGGGCGTAACTTGTTCGGCCAGCTCAGTGTGTATGAAAACCTGGAGCTGGGCGGCATCACGCTGGGCATGAAGACCACGCACGAACGCATCCCGGAAGTGCTGGAGTTCTTTCCCCGCGTGAAAGAGCGCATGAACTCGCGCGCCTCGGCTTTGTCGGGCGGTGAGCAAAAGCAGCTGGAGATTGGCCGTGCCTTGTTGCTGCGCCCCAAGGTCTTGCTGATCGACGAGCCCTCCATTGGCCTGTCGCCCATGGTGGTGCAGGACGTGTTCAAGCTGCTGCGTAAGCTGGCCGACCAAGGCACCACGGTGCTGATGGTCGAGCAAAACGTCAAGAGCGCGCTCAAGTACTCGGACAACGCCATCGCGCTGGAGTCGGGCCGTCTGGTGCTCTACAAATCGGCCGCCGAAATCCTGGCCGATCCGCAGATGGAACGCCTGTTCCTGGGTGGTGCGCACACCACCTCAGCCGCTGCGGTCTGAGGCGATTTGGCGATCACGACAACGGGGCCTTCGGGCCCCGTTGTTTTGCTGACTGCCGCTATTTGACGGCTGCCGTCCATGGTCATTGACGGTGTAGAAGGGGGGCAAGATGGTGTCATGGGCGGAGGTAAAGACGATCCGCAAGATTGGCTTGTGCTGATTTTTAGTGGCTAAGCATGGTCGAAATCGCCGATGAATTCAGTCTGTCATGAGGGGGGCGGATCGACCGGTTGAATCCGCCACCCATTGCTGTCATTGATCAACCATTGTCCAACGGTTGGAGTTTCATGCGACCAGACGTAACTCCTTGCTTCTCTTCCAGCATCTCAATCCCTAGAAACTCCGGAAGGCATTACTTACTGTCCCGGTTCAGAGTTTCCAGCGTGATGTCCACTCGCAATATGCTCAAGATTTTCCTTATTCTGTCGCCAAATTCATCAATTGAGTTAGAGCAGATTAAAGCATCTATGATTTTCTATTGGGCCACTCACCAGACGCTAAACAGAGGATGTCAAGCGACCAAAAAATCAATCACGGCGTGATTGAAGACATTGGCGTATTCCCAATGCGGCCAGTGCCCGCATTCATCAAACACCAGTGACTGACGTTTGGGCAAGGCATTGAAGCTGGCCATTGCAGGAAAAGGTTGCACAGCATCCTGTTTGCCCCAGACCAGCAGCACAGGAACAGCGAGCGTCTGCAACCGAGGGTCTTCACACAGTGGCTTCATAGATGGCCATTGACCTGTGGCTGGCAAACGCAACGGAAAAGTTTTAACAATCTCAGGTTCTGCACTGGCTTCGTAGCGCTCGATCAGCGTTGATTCATCCAGTTGTTTGGGGGCATGCACCATGCAATGCATCAGGTGCCGCATCTTGTTGAGGGTCGGACCTTCCTGTGTGTAATAAGTCAGCAGCCCGACAAGACCTGGTGCAGGGGGCAGCCCAGATATCCCTCCAGCTGGCGCAATCAGCACCAGGCGCTTCACCCTTTCGGGACACAACATAGCCGCATGTAAGGCTGCTGCGCCGCCGAATGATCCCCCCAACAGGCAGGCCTTGGGGATGTCCAATGCATCCATGAAAGCTACCACTGCTTGCCCAGCGAGCTGCAAAGGATCTGCAGCCTCTCCTGACTCTGGCATCAGGTTCTTCGACGACAACCCCCATCCAGGAAAGTCGATGGCATAGACCGTGAAATGTTGAGCCAGCGCATCAAGATTACGGGTATACGCGGCCAAGCCATTGGTGCCGGGCGCCGCACCATGAAGCATCAGCAGGGCGGGCCCTTGACCTCGCACCACGTAATGGATTCGCCAACGCTGGCATTGAACAAATTTCCCTACCTCCGTTGTTTGGCAATCAGATTTATTTGTCATGTCAATCACCATAACCAGGGTTAATGCGGTCCAGCTTTCGCAGCAATGCAGGCCAGACAAGTCGATTGGCCAATTCTTGCATCCCGCCAGAGCGGCTAAGAGACGCATTTTTTTCAATCACTTCTGGGGCTGTTGGATATTCTTGTTCTCGCGTCGCGATCGCCCTCGTCCGAACCTGCATGCTGCATGCACGCTCAAGAAAATACATCCGCAAAAATGTTTCGGCACAATTCCGACCAACAGTCAAAGTACCATGGTTACGCAGCAACATGGTGTTGTGCAGCCCGAGGTCTTTTTGCAAACGTGGCCGCTCTGCATGGTCCAGGGCCACACCTTCGTAATCGTGGTAGACCAGATCCTGCATGACCAGCTGCGCTGTCTGGTTCAAGGCAAGCAATCCCTCCTGACTTGTGGCGACAGCAGTGCCATCCAGAGTGTGTAGGTGCATCACGCATCCAGCGTCCTCACGAACTTCATGCACAGCCGAGTGGATGGTGAACCCCGCAGGGTTGACCGGATGGTTCGACTCACCGACCACACGACCATTGAGATCCACCTTCACCAGACTGGAGGCAGTGATTTCCTCGAACAACAGACCATACGGGTTGATCAGGAAATGGTGCTCTGGCCCCGGCACCCGGGCCGAAATGTGGGTGAAGATCAAATCATCCCAACCAAACATCGCCACCAAGCGGTAGCAGGCGGCCAAATCGTTACGCACCTGCTGCTCTGTTTGCTCGGCTCCAGAAATGGTTGACATCGTGTTCATTTGAGAATCCTTTTCAGACCTTCGGTCAGTTGGGTTGCCGCCTCTGGAGAAAAATGACTGCTTCGCCAGGCTACCCACCCATCGGGTCTGACCAATACTGCGCCATCTGCCTCTATACCGTAACGTTGCAGGAAAGTGCCTTCCTTGTCTTTCAAATTCGGACTGTCAATGACATGAAATCCGATGTTCAGTCCGGTGGCTTTAGCCAGTTTCTCAACCTCCGGCTGCCACGGCGCGCCCTTGCACCCCGCTAACACCGTGAATTCCGAGCCGAACAAGTCCAACGTCGAGAAGCTGTCATCGCTTTTCTGTAACCACACATGTGGAGCACGGTGCCCTGGCCGTCCCGTCTGGATGTAATCCACATAAGCGTCACGTACCTCGGGAGGGGCCGATCCATCTGGAATCACTGCGCTAGATTCATAACAGGAGCCCAATTCAAGCCCCAATTGGTTACCGTAGCGACGAGTCTCCTTAAGTACCTCTTCTGCAGACATGTCGGCAGGTGCCTTGCCTACGGAAATCAGACGCATCTTGGTGACCTGGCGCGAATTGTGAAATGACTGTTCGGCTACCCATCGGGCATAGGGCCGACGTTCAGTGGTATAGGTCTCCAGCAGGCTTCTTCCGGCTTTTCCGCGTAAGTAAAGTGCTAACTTCCAGATCGCGTTGTGCATACCTTGCATGCCGGTGTTGACCCCTAACCCCCCTGTCGGCGGAAACATGTGTGCAGCGTCCCCCATCAACAAGACCCGACCAACTACAAAATTTTCAGCCACCAAGGCATTCATCTGCCATTTACCCACGGACTGGACCTGCACATCCAGGTCATCCACGCCCGAAGCATCCCGCACCCATTGCACGCAACGCTCTTGCGTGAACACATCCGTAGACCATTGATCCTCCGGCACACTGATCTGACAGAGCCAACGGCCGCGCGCATCCAATGGCTGGAATACGCCGGTAGCTTTTTCATTGCCAATGAACAACAAAATGCCAGGACGATTGCTAGCGTAACGCTCCAGATCAGCCTTAAAGTAACAGTTGATGAAGTGGGCGATCTTTGCGGTGCCATGCATGGGCATCTTGAGCAGAGAACGCATGCCGCTGCCAGCACCATCTGCCGCCACCAAAGCACTGCCTCTCAGCACAGACTCTTCGCCCGTGACCTTGTTGCGAACACGGATTTCCACACTCGTCGCATCGCCGTCATGGCCACTAATGAACTCGACCATTTCATGACCGAAGCGCACATCCACCAACCCTGACCGTTTGGCCTGACGAAGCAAGACCGGTTCAATCATGTCCTGCGACGACAGAACCGAGCTGACTGGGCTCAATTCGGGACCGGCCCCTATAAACCCCTTGGACTCTATGTGGCCGGTTTCTTCGCCCACAATGCTTCCGGAGAATCGAATAGGGGACTTCCACTGTATCGGTAGATCAAGCTCTCGCAGTTCATCGTAGATTTCTCGCCCCCAGAGACGCGCGATTTCCATGGTGCGGGTATTGAAGTTACGCGTTTTGGGGTGCCAGCTCGTGCGGTCGTTGCGCTCGATCAGGATCGAAGGAATCTGGCAACGTGCCAGTTCCACAGCGGCACCCAGTCCCACTGGGCCGCCGCCAATCACGATCACTGGTAGAACAGGTGTGTTAGAAGAATTCATGGCAATACTCCTTGTAGCTATCTAAATTTCAGTCGCAGCAATCCCCAGCCACCATCAGGTGGACACACAAAGACGATGCAGTTCAGTTGAAGAAGGTCAGGGCTCAGCGTTTCATGTTGTTCTCGCGAACAATTACGCTGAAGCGTTCGTAGTCAGCTGCAATAGAGGTACTAAAGGAGGCAAGACTGTCCCCTTTTGGGGTAAAGCCTATGTCTTTGACCTTTTGGCTGATTTCGGGGTGAGTGATCACCTTGACAAATTCCTGATGAAGCTTGAGCACAAGAGGTTTGGGCATGCTGCCAGGCGCAAAAATAGCCTGCCATCCCACCATCGTGGCTTGTGGATACTTCTTCCCAAAAGGCTCAGCTGTGGGAAACACCTCCATTTGCGTATCTCCTGTGTTTGCAATCACACGCATTCGTCCCGTGCTGACAAAACCCTGCAATGCAGTATCTGGCGGCACCAGGCTGCAATCGATCTGACCACTTGTGAGATCCGCCACCACACTGCCTGCGGTGTTGTAGGGCACAGGCACGATATCAATCTTGGCCACCTTCTTGAGCATCTCGATGACCACGTGTGGAGGAGATCCAACGCCATAGGTAGCACAGCTGAGTTTGCCCGGGTTCTTGCGTGCGTACTCAATGAAATCATCAAGCGTCTGGATAGGCAATTTCGGGTTAACCACCAGCATGTAAGGCGTCTCCGCCGTGCGAATGATGGGCGTCAGATCCTTGAAGAAGTCAAACGGCTGTTTCCCCAGTAGAGGATTAATGATCAGAGCACTAGAGTTAAGCAACAGGGTGTACCCATCCCCGGGTGACTTGGCCACCAAATCTGCCCCGATTGCACCTGATGCCCCAGGTCGGTTGTCGATGACGATAGGTTGTTTAAGCGATTCCTTCAGCTTTTCGGCATACATGCGTGCCATCACATCCGGAACAGTACCTGCCGGAAAAGCCACCACCAACTTGATCGGGCGATCCGGATAAACAGTTTGCGATTGGGCTGCATTCGTTACAACTATCGTCATGACTGCGAGTATCTTCAGCAATTTTTTGAACACATTGTCTCCTGTCTGTTTTGAAAAATACGTATCGAACGATAGGTCCAACAGGGGCGAAAAACAATCAACAGTAATCAATGCCGGTATCATTCATCGTTGATACAAGGTTCACCATGAAACAATTGAACTTTTTGCACCTCGTTTACCTGAGGGCTTTGATTGAAGAGCGCAGCGTGACCCGTGCGGCTGAACACATGGGGATTGGACAGCCTGCCATGTCCAGCGCACTATCCAAGCTTCGCCTGATCTTCAGCGACCCCTTGCTCACCAGCACTCGCAATGGGATGGAGCCTACTCCCCGAGCGCTGGAATTGATGCGACTGAGCATGCAAATCTCAGCCCTCGTCGAGGGACGCGGGGTATCGCAACAAGCCTTTGTTGCAAGCGAATCCAGTGTTCACTGGAAAGTCATGGCCTCCGATGCAATTGCCCGAGCTCTACTGCCTTCGCTGATGGAAAGGATTGGCACGCAAGCTCCCAAGATGCGGTTGACAGTACAACCAGGCGATCCCAGAAAATTGCAAGACTCCTTGCGCGATGGTGAATTTGATCTGGCAGTCACCTTTGCGCGAAACCCTGCCTCCGAATTGCGCCAAGTTGCGCTCTATCCTCAGAAGCTGGTGGGTATCGCCCGCAAAGACCATCCTCACATTCAGGGCAAGGTCACCCTGAAGCAGTTCCTTCAGCAAGCCCATGTCCGATGGGGAACACCGCCAGCGTCCTATACCACTCTCGAAGCTATGGTGGATGAAAAGCTGGCTCAGCTTGGACATAGCAGGCAAGTGAATCTAATGGTCTCCAGCATGAGCATCTTGCCGGAAGTCGTGGCCAAATCCAATTTGATTGCGGTGATTCCTGAACGGGTTGCCTACAAGGCCAGTCGTGAGTTGACGGTGCAGGTATTCCCCCTTCCATTCAAGGTGCCACAAGTTGAAGTCAGTTTGATCTGGCACGAACGACTACACCATGACCCAGCGCATAAGTGGTTCCGAAAATGCATCCTAGATATATCTCGCCAAGATGTAATTCCTGAGCAAAGATCAAGTTCCACCTAGTTTGGTCAAAAAATCAGCAGAGCCCCCCCCTTGCGGATGTCAATTCAGACGAACCGCGCGACTGCTTAGGCTCTCTTCCACTCAAACTCATTGACGTTTTCCGCATGAATATGTGGGTCGGATCAGCTTCGCACCGGCGAGGCAGCGATCAAATTGCTGCTATCGACACAAAGCAGCATGGGCTTGAGCGCATTGAATGACGGCACCTGGCCGCAAACAGTCGTGCCGCCCAAAATCGTTCGATCATGGACTTGCCAAGCATGATCAACATGCAGGAATTCGCATGGGTGTTCCGGGAGACAGTCATCGAATAGCGTTGACTGCGCAGCAAACCGTTGGGGGCAAGGATTTACAGGTCCATGCTTTTGGCACGCAGACTCACATGGTGCATGGCGTTGCTGATGAAGACCTTGGTCAAGCGGCTTTGTTGCTGGGCATCTTTGGAAAAGCCCTTTTGTTGCAGGCGTGTGGCCAGTTCGTTGGACTGGTGGGCTTTTTTCAAATGCGCGCTGACGATGCGGAATTCTTTTTCAATCGCATCAGTGATGCAGGCCGAAGGGCTGGTGGTCTGGATGTCGGTCATGGGGTCTCCTGTGGGGGTGATGGGGTGAAAGGCGCCCGTGTGCAGCCTCATGGCACACGTGTCCACTGCACTTTGAGTGAGGGTGTGTGGCCTGCAACCAGCAGCCACTCGTCCTTGTTCTGGTGCAGCGTGCCTTGGCCCTCGGTGATGCGGATGTCCTGCGCGGTGTGAGCCGGGAACACCCAGGTCATGTCCTGCAAGGAGGTCGAACTGCTGGCCGAGATTTCTTGCAGGCCCTGTGCGTTGGGCCCACGAATCTGCCACCTCACGTCTTGCCGGCGTTTCATGAAATCAGACAACTCGGCCATGCTGTACCAGCGGAACTGTCCCTGCGCTTTGAGCTTTTTCACTTCGGACTGGATGGTTCGGAGCGTCTTTTCAAAATGGGGCGAGGCGGCCGGGTGAAAGTAAAACAGCCGCGCCATGTGCTGTTCGCTCACGTGGTCCAGCAGCAGGCGAATGAAGTCGGTGATCTCGATTTCCGCCATGCCTTGTTCCTGCACTTCGTCGAAGGTGGCAATGCGTTTGAAGTTGGAAATGGGAAATGCCCACAGGCCAGCGTGTGGCGAGGGTCGCTCGTGGATGAAAGACTGCGTGGGGCCCAGGCCGGTGTCGGATGTGGCGTAGTAGGCCTTGAAGCCTTTCTTGTCCAGCCAGGCGGTGGCCCAACTGGGCTGGTTGCCCATGGGCGCGGAATAGACCTTGGCCAATTCACCGATGGTGGTGCTCACGCTGGCGTGGTTCCTGTCCAGATAAGGCTCGAATTCGCGCTGGTTGCTCTCATCGGCCTGATCGCCATACACGTTGTGAACCCAACCGCCGTGGTTGCCGATTTCGTGGCCTTGGGCGTGTTGCCGTTTCAGGAATGCCTGCATCCACAGGTTGTTGGGCAAGTTCAGCCCCAGACCATCGGCTGCGCGGATGGCGTCTGGCCCGGCGGTCACGTGGATGGAGTAAGGGCCGTCGTCAAACCAGCCTGCACGTTCGAGCTCGGCCAGCGGTTCTTGCGAGGCGTTCGAGTCCACATGCAGGTTCAAAACAATGCCGCCTTGCGCCTGGGGCGTGGCCGACAGGCTGGGCTGGCGCACCATGTCGCTGGCAAAAAACGCGAGCAAGCGGTGCAGCAGGTAACTGTCGGTACGCGTCTTGAGGTAGCCCAGTGGCACATTGGCAAAGAGCACCTGGCCCCGGCCGTGGGCGTGTGTGGACACGATGGGGGTGTCGTCTTCGGCGCGCAGCAGGGTTTGCACAGGCTCCAGCGGCTCGGTCATGTAGTGGCTGTAGACCAGGTGCTTGTAGGCATAGGTGGTCAATTCGCCCCAGTCGTCCGCATCGTGCGCGCCAAAGTCCAGCTTGCCGGGTTGAATGCGCAGGGCCTGCTCGGCCAGACGACTGGCGTAGACAGGGCTTTGCGCGATGGTGTCGTCCTGCAGTTGCTCGTACAAGCCATAGCGCATGCCCACCAGGTGCGACAGGCGCGAGGCCTTGTCCGCGTAGGTGCTGGTTTGCAGATTGAACAAGGCGGCGTCGAAGGTCACCATCAGCGGCCCGCCTTGCGCCACGTATTGCGACAAGGTGTTGACCAGCAGATCGGACGCCTGGCGGTGCACCGAATCGGGCAAGAGCACGCCGGCGATGGCCGTGTGGTTCGCCTGCGCCCGGATGAATTCGTCGGCGGTCATGGGCGTGACGACCAGGCCTTCTTCTTGTGCGGCTTCCAGCCAGGCGCGTGTCACGGGCAAGGGCAGAGCGTTGGCATCGGGGATCAGCAAAACAATCCCATGGCCTGAGCGCATGGGGCTGCCCTTGGCCTGTAAAGCCAAGGTGCTCCAGACCACGGCTGCGGCGATGACCAGCAACCAGATGACCATGCGCAGCGTGATGACAGGGAGGTGGCGTCGTCGCATGGCTCAGGCCTCCCGCAGCCCTGGGCTGGGTGCATACACCCGACTGGCCAGCCAGGCATACACCGCCACAAAGATCCACAAATCCAGCAAGCTGCCAAAACCAAAGAAAAGCACGGGCATGAACAGGATGGACAAGTGCTCCAGCAGCCAGGCTTGCAGCAGCAACTTGTGTGGCAGCATCAGCGCAAAGTAGGCCAACACCAGGCAGGGCACGATGAGCTTCTGGTACAGCGGCACCTGGAGCAGGCCCCAGCCCAGGGTCAGCATGGGCGGGATGACCCACATGAAGCCATAGCCCATGTCCATCAGGGCTTGCAAGTGTTTGCTGATGCTGTACGGAAAGCTGGCGGGCGTCCAGATGAAGAACACACAGGCGCTCAAATGGATCAGGCTCAGCGCCCTGAGGGTGGTGCGCAGCGGCCGAAAGCGGTCGCTGAAAAAACCACTGAGCAGCCAAACGGCCGCGATGCCCACCACGCTCCAGGTCAGGCTGGTGCTGGACGGGGCAAAGCTGCCGCCCTCCAACGCCGTCCATTCGATGGCGCTGCGTCCTGTGTTCAGGCGTGGGCTGACCGACAGTGCCAGCACCTGGGACCAGGCCGTGAAGATCCATTGCCAGAAATCGAGCAACCAGGGCTTGATCAGGGCCAGCAAGCCCAGCGGCACAGCCGACAAGACCAGCCATTGCAGTGCTTTGGCCCACACCCAGGCAGGGGCGGGCAGTCGGGCCTGGGTTTCAGGCCAGGAGGCGGTGTGCGCATTCATGGCAAATCCCTGAAGACCGCCAGCTGGATGCCATCGCGCCGGTAATAGGGGTTCTTGTAGTTTTCGGCGCTGGCCTTGATGCCCCAATGTGTGCCGACCCAGTGCTGCACCGTCAAGGTGCTTTGGTGGCTGGCAAAGCGGGCGATCGAGCCGATGTTGCCCAGCGACTGGTAGCCCTCTTCGCCCCAGCCGTAGCGGCCGGTGATCAGGGTTTGCTTGTGGCGCCCCCAGGTGGCTGCCATGAAGTATTGTTCGGTGCCCACATTGCCGGGTTTGCTGTCGGTGTGTTTGACCTCGGCCTGCAAGATCCAGGGCTGCTCGAAGTACCACGTGGCCCCTAGGCTGATGTTGTCATCCTGGTGGCCATCGGGTGATTTGTAGTGCCCCACGCCCAGGCTGGCCACCAGGTTTTTGGTGGGCAAGAACTTGCGGTGCAAGAACGCATCGGCCCGGTAGCGCGGCAAGTAGGCCACGCCATTGCCGCCACCGACCGCCAGCGAGGCGTACCAGTCGGTGTCCAGCACCACGGTGTCGCCCACCCCCACGTATTGGCCGTCCTGATTGAAGCGGTTCATGCTGGCCACTTCGCCCGCGATCTGGTGCGAGCCCAGTTCGTAGATGCCGCGAACACCCACTTCGCGCCAGTTGCCGTAATCGGCACTCAGGTGGTGGTGGGCGCTGTACAGCTCCACGCCGCGCCAGCCCAGCATGGCGTTGGGCAAGTCGGTGGTTTGCGTTTGTGCCATGGCACAGGGGCTGATGAACCCCAAGGCGAGCCAGCTCAGGCGGGTCAGGGCATTTCTGGACATCTTCATAAACGGGCTTTCAATGCGTGGTGCGGGCACAGGTCAGGACATCGGCAATGCGTTGCGCGGAATGGCCGTCGCCAAAGGGGCTTTCGTGCACCTGCATGGCGCGGTAAGCCCAAGGGTCGTTGAGCAAGGCGGACGCCTGCTCCACGATGCGGTGCGGGTCGGTGCCCACCAGGACTGCGCCCCCCGCGTCGACCAGCTCTTGTCGTTCGGTGCTGTCCCGTGTGATCAGCACCGGGCAGTGGAAGGCCGAGGCTTCTTCCTGGATGCCGCCCGAATCGGTCAGGCAAAAATGGCAACGTGCCAGCAGGCTGATCAGGGCCGGGTACTCCAGCGGATCGGTCAGGCACAGGCGTTGTCGGCTGGCGGTGTCCAGCGTGCTGAACGCATTCTGGATGTCGGCCCGCACGCTGGGGTTGGGGTGCAGGGGCCAGACCACGGTCAGGTCAGGGTGCAATCTGAGCAGGATGCCCACGGCCGCTGCGATCAGCTGGATCGGACGGCCCCAGTTTTCGCGGCGGTGCGCGGTGACCAGCATCAGGCGCGAGGCCCCATGCCGGTACAGAAAACTTTGTGCCTCGGGCGGCAGGGCCTCCAGTGCATGGCCTTGCTCTACCTGTGATTTCACCCACAGCGCGGCATCGATCACGGTGTTGCCGACTTCATGGATCTGCTGCGCAGGGACGCCTTCGCGCCGCAGGTTGTCGGCCGCTTGTGCGGTGGGCGGAAAGTGCCAGTGGGCCAGGCGGCCAATCAGTTCGCGGTTTTTTTCTTCCGGAAACGGATCGTGCTGCCCGGTGCGCAAGCCCGCTTCGATGTGGGCCACCGGCACATCGCGGTAGTAACTGGCCATGGCGCCCACAAAGGCACTGGCGGTGTCGCCTTGCACCAGCACCACATCGGGCTTGACGTCGGCGAGCACACGGTCAATGCCTTGCAGCAGTTCTGCCGTCAGGTCTGACAAATTGGGCAAGCGGCGCTTGAGCTGGATCTGGTGGTCCGGGTCCATGTCAAAGAAGGTGTAGAGGGCTTGCGCCACGTCTTCGTGCTGGCCGGTGTGCAAGACCTGCACGTTTTCGCCGCGCGCCTGGAGGTTTTTGTAAATCGGAGCCATCTTGATGATTTCAGGGCGGGTGCCCATGCAGGCCAGATAGGTGGTCATGAACAGTCTTTCGAATTGGGAAGGGGAGTGGTCAAGGGGGGGAGCAGTTGGGCCACCACCTCGTCGGTGACGGTCCAGAAAAAGCTGTGGCGAAAAGGCAGCGCCTTGTGTTGCCAGCAGCGCACGGTGTTCGCATCGCCTTGCTGCCAGGCCACCACGGCGATCAGCCCCCATGGAAACTCGTGGCCGATCTGCTCAAGCCAGCCGCTGCGGTGCAGGGCCATCCAGCGCTGGTAATGCTGTTCAGCCCCGCCGGGCACCTCTGGAAAGCCCACCAGCAAGGGGTAAATCTGCGCTGTGGCATCGGGGTAAAAAGCATGGCCCGGGTGCGGGTGTTCGGGCTGCGTGCTGACCCGAAACAGCCCGCGTTCGGCATCCCAGAACGTGGTGCGGATGTGGTGTGCCAAGCGCGAGCCGGGCAAGGTGGACCAGACTTCCAGGTTGTCCATGAACAAGCCATGCGCCACGTGTGGCGAGACCTTGTAGATGCCCAGGCGCGTGTCTTGCAGCTGCTGCAGGTCTTGCCAGGCGCGCGCTTCCAGCACGCTGGCCTTGAGTTGCAGGCGCTCGCTGGCAGGCAGATGGCGCAGCAAGTGCAGCCACAAAGCCAGGGAAGAGTCGTCCGCGTCGGGGGCTTTGCACCAGATCCAGCCCTGGGGCGTTTTGCAATAGCGCCCCAAGTGCCCTGCGGCGGTGTAGTGATCGGCCAGCCAGCGTGCCCAGGGCAGGGCATGGGCCGAGATGTCCATGCCTTGCGATTGGGCCAGCCACAGCGCCTGCAATGAAAAATACGGATCTACCGTGTCGCCATGGTGCTGCACCGTGATGGCGCCACTGGCATCGGTGTAGCCCGACAGGTCCAGTGTTGGGGCGGCACTGGCGGTGCACACCGCCAGCATGCAGGCCAGCGCGGCGAGCCCGCTGCGCAGACTTTGCAGGGCACGGCGCATCACACCACCCGCCCTGACTGGCAGGCCCAGACGGTGCCATGCACCACCGCGCCTGCTTGGGCCACCAGCTGGGGTGCGCTCAAGGTGCTGGGGTGTTCCAGGCGTCCGATCACCACGCCAGGGCCCAAGTCCACCCGGACCTCGGAGACCACCGGCCCTTGCACCTGAGTGTCTTGGTGCAGCGCAATGGCCTGCTCGCTGAACAGCGCACCACGGATGCGGCTGCGCGGGCCCACCTGCACCGCGCCATGCACCTTGATGTCACCCTCGACCACGCAGTCTGCGCCCAGGGTCAAGGTGCCCATCACCACCAGCGGACCCGTCACCAGCTGTGCATCCGCGATGTGGCAGTCGCCCTGGATGCGCCAGCCGCGATCCCCCCAAGGCTGCGCATGCGGCAGTGTCATCAGGCTTGTGCGGAGCGGTTCTGGGCGGTGGAGGCGGCCTTCGGTGTCTGCGCTGCCCAGCGCAATGGTGGGGGCCATGAGTTTTTGAAACTGGCTGCCCGAGCTGGCCAGAATCCGGACGCTGGCGCTGACCACCGGGGGCGTGGCGACATCCTGAACCAGACGCACCTGGGGCGATGTGGGCAGCCCCTGATGGGGTCTGGCGGTTTTCAGGGCCAAAGCCAGTGCATCGACCGGATGGCGCCACTCTTGCCAGGCCGGGTAAAACGGCAGGGCCAGCAAGGCAGCGGTGAGCACGAAAAACACCGCGCTCCAAAGGTAGACCGATTCGCTCATGCAGGCACCTGTTTGGCATAACGGGTTGTTTTGTTCCAGACCAGTTCTTTTTTCGTGAAGCGCTCACTCACGCAGGCCCACAGCGCCGATGACACGACCGGCATGCACACCACAAAGCTCAGCAGTTGCCAAGGCAAGAGCCGGATGCGCCGACCCTGGCCATCGATCAGCAAGGCATAGACCATTTGCAAAAAAGCCGAGAAACCGCCCAGCGCGCTGTAGACCACCAGCAAGGCGCCCGGTATGAACAGCGTCAAGGCCTCGGCGGCGTTCATGTAGTACAGGCCCACAGCGATCACCCAGCCCAGCAGCAGCAGCGGTTGCATCAGGAAAATGTTCAGCAGCAGCAAGCCGTCCAGACGCTCACGCAGCGACACCGCGCGGCTGCTGGCCAGGCGCCAGGCCTGGCCCAGCAAGACCTGGTTGTGGCCCTTGGCCCAGCGGTGCACCTGGCGCAGCCGCACCGACCACTCTTCGGGCACTTCTTCGTAGCAAGCGGCCTCGTTGTTGTAGACCGTTTTCCAGCCGCCGATGAGCAAGCGGATGGTGATGTCGGTGTCTTCGGCCAGAACGTCGTCGCGCCAGCCGCCCACCGCCTGCACGGCCGAGATGCGCACGCCGCCCACGGTGCCGCCGTATTGCGGCACGGCGCGCAGGTTCATGCGGGCTTGCTGGTCGACCTGGTAACCGGCTGCGCGTTCCATGTCGAGCATGCGGGTCAGCAAGTTGGTCGACACATTGCGTGGCACCACACGGCCCATGACGGCCCCGACTTCCGGGTCCAGAAAGGGCGTCACCAATTGCCGAACCAGAGCCGGCCCGGGCGTGTAGTCGGCATCGAAGATCAAAGCGATGTCGCCCACGGCATGGCGCATGGCGTCTTGGAGTGCGGCCGCTTTTCCGGGCTTGCCGCCTCTGCGGTGAAAAGCCACCAGGCGGCCAGAATGGGCTTGGACCTGCGCATCCACAATGGCCTCCGTGCGGTCGGTGGAGCGGTCGTTGACCACCACCACTCGGATGCGTTCAGCCGGGTAGTCCGTCTGCAGCAAAGACCGCATGCTGTCGGCGATCACTTTTTCTTCGTTGTGCGCCGCGATGAAGACGGTGACCTGAGGCCACTCGGCCTGCTCAATGCCCGCGTAGGGGTAGCGCTGCGCACCCCACATGCGTTGCACCGAGAACAGCGTCTGCCGAACGCCATACACCAGCATGACCAGCGCGATCAGCCCCAGCGCCATGGCCAGCAAGACACTGATGGGGCGCTGCTGCCACAGCGCCGTCATGTCCTGGGCCCGAGCCAGGCCCGGACTCAAGACCCACATGCTGACCCCACCCGGTGCCCATTGGGCCAACCGGAAATCCATCGCTCGCATACATCACCTTTTTCATGTGCAGGGGGGGATGTTGCGTGGCATGGGCCCAGGGCTCAGGGTGGCAGCACACATTGGCGCTGGGCCAGTGTGCGGGCCTTCGCACAGGGGGCGCGGTTCGCGGGTCTTCGTGGCTTGAGCAACGGTCAATGGTCGATGCGCTTTCTAAATTGAAGGCACGCCATGACAGGGTTGTCAGGGCTTCCATTTCTGAGGGAGTTGGTTCATGCCCGGCTATTTTTATGGTTTCCCAAAACCGTCTGATCCGGCGCGCGCTCTGGGCGCAGTGCCAGACATGGCGCTGTGTCGTGTGCTGCTTGGCTTGACTGTACTCAGCGCAGTGCTGTCGGCTTGCGGAGGTGCTTCGGGCAACAGTCCTGCAGCCAGTGCCGGCACCGATGGCGCGGCGGCGGCCACCCTCGTGCCGCAGGTCAATGTGCTCAGTTCGGCGTCCACGCAAGACAGTGCGGTGCTGCAAGACAGTGCTGTGGCACAAGCACAGATGATGTCCTTGTTTGCAGTGGCGCCGATGGCGCTGGACACCGCAGCTGCTGTGGATGCCGGGGCCTTGATGCTGTTGTTGCCCGATGGGCAGAACATGAACGATCCGCGCATCGCAGCTTGGCTGGACGCGGCTTCGGAGTTGGGCATCCGCATCCAGCCGGTGACCGACGCGCAGTTCTTGTCCCTGGGCTCTGCGGCGCAGGCTTATGCGGGCCTGATCCTGCCCGATGGGCTGCATGTGCAGGCCAGCGATGCGATCGTGGGGGCTGTCCGTGATTACACCCAGCAAGGTGGGCGCACGATGCTGGTGTTTGATTTCGGTGCGCTGACCACACTCAATGGCACACCGGTTTACCCGGTGCCCAAATCGCGCCTGAGCGATTTGGCGGGTGTGGACTATGTGCTGTACGACGCTTTGCGAGATCGCACCACGGGCCTAGGGCCGGTGACCGCCTTGCGCAGCACCTTGCGCACTTTGCAGGTGCCGCCCGGCAAGTCCTTGCCTTTCATGGGCATCGCTTCCGTGAACACGGCGGCCAGCACCACGACCAGCACCAGCACATCCACCACGGCCAGTCCCTTGCTGAGCGCAGCCCGGATCTCCGATCAGTCGGCGCTGTACCTGCCAGTCAGCCCCAGCGATGCAGGCGGTGCCAGCGGTTTTGATCCGCAGCAATACGCCGCATTGCGTTATGCCAACTCTGGCACCCGCACAGGCACGGTGCAAGCGCGTTCGGTGAGCATCGATCTGGGCCGTGCCATCCCGGGTCAACCCGTGGCCAAGACCACCTCGTCGCCGTTGACCTCCGTGATGACAGTGGCAGCGGCAGCGGTGGCCGATCCGGTGGACGCCTACAACGGTTATTTGCTGGGCCCTTTGATTTACCCCAGCTATGTGACGCAGGGCGACTTCGGCACAGCGCCGGGACAGCAGATGCTGGCCACATCGCCCCAGTTCGGGCTGGTGGCGGGGGTCAACCCGGTGGGGGCCGGGCAGGTGCTGTTTGTGAATTTGCCGCTGACCTACCTCAAAGGGCGAACCGATGCCTTGATGATGCATGGCTTCTTGCATCACTTTGCACACAACATGCTGGGCATGGCGCACCTGTCGGCCATGCCCAACGGCGTGGCGGGCATGACCTTTGATTGGCACCTGGATTCGATGGCGGCGCAGACACCGACCAACAACCTGATCAAACTCAATGTCTTCAACGACCCGCAGGCCTTGTTCTCGATCGAGATGACCGCAGGACCCGATGCGATCGTCCCCGGGGACCACCAAGGCTGGAATTTGCTGAACAACAAAAGAGCCCAGCAGTTCCTAAAAACCTTCCAGACAGCAGGCCACAGTGTGGGCTCGCATGGGGGCTGGATTCACGACTACTACGGGATCAATGTCTCGGAAACCAACCAGCTGCTCAGTACCAACAAAGCGTGTGTGAATTCACTCATCAAGGTGGACAACTATTTGCAGTGTCTGGTCATGAACCGGCAAGCGGTGGATGGCGTGACGGGAAAGGCCGCTCGCAGCTATTCGGCACCTTTAGGCAACAACCCCCTGTGGGCCATGGACTGGTTGGAAAAACAGGGTGTGGTGGCGACCTATTTTGGTGGCCACACCGGCCTGGGCGCAACGCGACAGTACCGCGATGGCCAGTTGCTCAACCCGGCGATCTGGGTGTTCCCGGTCACGCCTGCGGGCTTGTACGCCACCTTTGAGGAGTTTCAGGATTACAAGGTGCCCAAAAGCGACATCACCACCTGGTACCACGATCTGATCGACTTCAGTGTGGCGCAAAACACCAGCCGCATGGTGTACGCCCATCCACCGGGGGCATCGCTGTGGAGCGATGTGCTCAAGGACATGCTGGCCTATGCCAAGGCGCAGGGTCCGAAATTCGCTTGGTACACCATGCCGCGCCTGGCCGACTTCATGGCGCGCCGATTGGCCGTGACGTGGTCGCAAAGCCCCGACCCTGCCAGCGGACAGACCGTGTTCAGCGCCTCGCATCCTGCGGGCCTGCAAGAAATGGTGTGGCGTCTGCCCAAGACGCGCTATGCCAGTGCGCCCGTGATCGTTTCGGGCGTGGCCACGGTGGATGGCTCGGATGCGGCGTTCTGGCTGGTCAAGGCGGGTGCGGGCACCCAGCTTGTGTTCCGGGCCTGAGGCAGCGTGCCGCTCAGTTCCGCTCGCTCAAGGGCAGGGGATTGATCGGTACGGCGATCGGGGCCGCAGGGGCGGTGGCATTGCCTTCTGCGCTGGCGCTGCCGCCGCAAGCGGGCAAGGCCAAAACCCAGGTGATGGCGCAGGCTTGCAAAAGTGCTTTCATCAGATGTCTCCAAAACCGTTGAGGATGCTTTGGGCGCGCTGGTAAAAGCCCAGTTCATTGATCGTCACCAACGCGCGTTGGTTGGCGTACTTCTTCTCGGTGGCCGCCATTTGCGTTCGGGCCCGGTTGGTGTCGCCCCGCTTGGCCGCCACATAGCCCAGGATGGCCCAGGGGTAGGGGTCGTAAATTTCACTGGGCCATTGCGGTGAATACCGGTTGAGAAATTGGTAGGCCGCTGTGAAATAGGTGGACAGCTCACTGACCCCAAATGCTTGCGGAAAAATTTGGCAGGTGGTGCCGGGGTAAAACGAGGTGCTGTCGGCGTGCGCGTCCTGATCGCTGGTTTTGAAGCCGCTGCGTCCGCTGTCCCACAGGTAGATCACCATGCTTTGTGCGATGGTGCTGGCGATGTTGTTGTAGTGATTGGACAGGGTGGATTCGCCCCGCAACGCCAAGAGACTGGCGAAGTCGCGCAGTGCGCGGTAGTCTTCGGCGTTGTTCATCATGTAACCGTAGTCGGCCACCGGGCTGATGCGCGGCAGTTGAAAGACCCGGCACAGGCCATTGGCTTTTTGCAGCGCTGCAATGTTCGCGTCCACCATGGCTTGGAGTTTGGCTTTGTTCGTGTCCCACCAAGTCCAGTTGTTCGATGCTCTCAGGTAACGCGCGGCCAGGGACACCAAAGTGGCGGCGTAGGAGTTGTCGGAGTCCGAGGGCACCAGCGTGATGTTTTGCAGGCTCGCATCGTTGAAGTTCACATCCTGGATGGCGTAGTCGCTTTGCACACGGCTCAGGTACAGGTCCATGTATTGGCGGATGAAGGTGTCCAGATCGGAGGCGTTCAGGTACTGCACGATCGGGATCAGACCGAGGTTGGTGAAGTACCAGTTGAGTCGGCCATCGGGTGCGATCAGGTAACCACGCGCCAGCGGGCCTGTGGTGACGCGCAGCGCCTTGATGGCGGCGATGGCATTGATCGGTTGAGTAATGACAGGCTTGCGTGCAAGGGCCAAGCCAGGAAGCGCAGCCGAGAGAGGCAAGAGGTTGAAGTGGCGACGTTTCATGGGGCTTCCTCAGGTGAAGCACACATCCTAGGGTGCATGGGCTGTTGCACCATGACCTGTAACGGGTAGGCCCGTTCCGGTTTGTGCGTACATCTTGTGGTCACCCGTTCAACAGACATAGCCATGCATGTATAGACATTCACACCGTTTGATCAGTGGTCGGCGCAGCCCGATTGCCAGAACATGACTTCTCAGTGGATGGCCCGGACATGAGCTCTTGCAGCTCAGGCGCTGATGCCATTTGATGTTCAACCACGAAGGCTGGCCAGTTGGACTTGCCAGCCTTCGTGACGAATTGAAAGATTGAGATGAATTACCCCCTCGTTGACAGTGCGCGTCAAAACCGGATCCTGGCCGGTATTCCCTTGAGCGACTACGCCCGCATGGCTGACCATTTGAAGCTGGTGGACTGGGTCTCTGGGCAGGTGGTGTGCGAGCCCGGTGACGCGCTGGATTTCGTGTATTTCCCGGTCAGCTGCACCGCATCGCTGGTGTCCAACACGCAAGACGGTGACTCGTCCGAGCTGGCCATGATCGGTCGTGATGGCATGGTGGGTGTACCGCTGGCTTTGGGCAGCACGGCCATGAACCACCGGGTCGTGGTGCAGTGTTCGGGGCAGGCCTACCGCATGCCGACCCATGTCTTCGTCGAGGAATTGACGCGTTGCAATGCCTTGCAGCAGCTGGCGCTGTGCTATGTGCAGGTCCTGATCACCCAGATGTCGCAAAGCATTGTGTGCACCGGACACCACTCGGTGATTGAACGGCTGTGCTATTGGCTGTTGACCAACCAGGATGCGCTGGCCAGTGAGCAGCTGTGCGTGACGCACGAGATGATCTCCAACATGCTGGGCGTTCGCCGCGAGTCGGTCACGCAAGCCTTGGGCAAGTTGCAGGCGGCCGGGTGTGTGTCCAGTGGGCGCGGCAAAATCGCCATCCTCGATCGCGATGGCCTGGCGTCTGGTGTGTGCGAATGCTTTTCTTTGGTGAGTGAGGAAACACGCCGTTTGTTTGAACAGGCCACACGCATGGGTGAGCGTCCTGCCGTGTGGTCACCGGGCGATGGCTTGTCTACACCCGGGGATGGCACGCTGCTGCAAAAGTACCAGGACGCCTACGATTTCGCGCCCGTGGGCTTTGTGAGTCTGGATGCCCAAGGGCAGGTGGTGCAGACCAATCTGGCCGGGGCCATCATGCTGGACATCCAGCGCTCTCAAAGCCAGGCCAAACCATTTCAGGACTTCATCGAGCTTTCGGATCAGCCCCGCTTTGCCGATTTTTTGCAGGAAGTGCTCAGTGGCAAATGCCGCCGCCACTGCGAACTCACCTTGCGCGGAACCGACCACCGGGCTGAGATCACGGTGCGCATCGACGCCACGCTGGACGATGAGGGCGAGGAATGCCAATTGGTGCTGATCGATGTGACGCAGGAAAAACGCGAGGCGGCCCAAAAGCTGGAGCGTGAGCGTGAGCAGCAGGAGATGCTGATTCGGCAGCCTTACATGGTGTGGTTCAAAGACCCTGAAGGGCATTTGATTTCAGCCAATGCCAATTTGATCGACAACTGGCACCAGCTGGCACAACCCGGTCGGCTTGAAAAAGTGGATGCGCAAAGCATGCCCTGGAACTTCTTTGACCGTTCATCACAGCAGTCCTCTCGGCCCGAGCTGTGAGCCGGGATGCTGCAGACCTCAGAGCAGGGGGCGCAAATTGCGGGCCGCTTCCTGCATCACGGGCAGCAGGCGGTGCAGCGCATGGTCGGTCACTTCGCGGTTGATGGGCATGGTCACGCTGATGGCCCCGTGGGCGACGTTGTTGCGGTCCAGCAAGGGCACGGCAATGCCCCGGAAGTTCAGCTCCAGTTGCTGCTCGGACACCGCCCAGCCCTGGCGCTTGAAGTGGATCAGTGCCTGGCGCAAAGCGGCATTGCTGGCGATGGTGTACGAGGTGAACGAGCGCAGCTCATGCGTGTCCAGCCACTGGTCCATCAGCGCTTCGTCCATGCTGGCCAGCACGGCCAGGCCTGCGGCCGTCACCTGCACTTGAAGGCGCGAGCCGGGCAGATAGCCCGATGAGGTGTGGCGGTGGCTGTCGCTGCGGGCGATGAACACCGTGTCGTCGCCATCGACCACGCCCAGGTAGGCGATCTCTTCGGTGCCTGCGGTGATGCGTTGCAAAAACGGCTGCACCAGGCGCGGCAGGCGGGCGGACTCCAGATAGGCATGGCCCAGACGCAAGATGCGCGGCATCAACCAAAAGAGCTTGCCGTCGGTGCCCACATAGCCCAGATGCGCCAGTGTTTTCAGGTAACGCCGTGCAGCCGTGCGCGTCATGTTGCAGCGCAGACCGGCTTCTGTGGCGGTCAGGCGGGTGTGGGCCGCGTCAAAGGCTTCGATGATGGACAGGCCTTTTTCCAGACCGGCAATCCAGTCGCGGGCATCGAGTGCAGTGGGATCGTTGGGGGGCAAGGCAGGCTCCAAGGTGTGCGTGCGATTATCGAACATCTGGGTGCGCAGAGGGGCTGTGCCTGCCTCGGGTGCGCAGGGCTGCCCGGTCATTTGCCACTAAGATCGGCGCATGAAACACCGCAAATTAGGCCCCTTCAACGTCAGCGCCATTGGCCTGGGCTGCATGAACCTCAGCCATGCTTATGGCGCACCTGTCTCTGCCGAACAGGGCGAGCGGGTCTTGCTCGCCGCGCTCGACCAGGGCGTGGATTTTTTCGACACCGCCGCCTTGTATGGCTTTGGCGCCAATGAAACCTTGGTGGGCAAAGTCCTGAAACCGCACCGCCAGAAATTCACCCTGGCCAGCAAATGCGGCATGCAGGGCGTGGACAAGGGCGATGGCACCAAGGTGCGTGTGATCGACGGCCGCCCCGAGACGATCAAAAAAACCTGCGAAGACGCGTTGCGCCGCCTGCAGACCGAGGTGATTGACCTGTATTACCTGCACCGCTGGGACAAGCAAGTGCCCATCGAAGACAGCGTGGGCGCTTTGAGCGACCTGGTGCGCCAGGGCAAGATCCAGACGATTGGCCTGTCCGAAGTGTCAGCCAGCACGCTGCGCAAGGCCCATGCCGTGCACCCGATTGCCGCGGTGCAAACCGAATACTCGCTGTGGACGCGCAACCCCGAGATCGCCGTGCTGCAAGCTTGCCGCGAACTGGGTGTGGCCTTTGTGGCGTTCAGCCCGGTTGCGCGAGGTTTTTTGTGCGGCCCGCTGGACATCGCGGGCTTTGACGCCAAAGACATCCGCCGCACCATGCCGCGCTTTGCACCCGAGAATTACGCCGCGAATCTGAAGCTTTTACCTGCCTACAACGCCCTGGCGCAAGAAGCCGGTTGCAGCCCGTCCCAGCTGGCGTTGGCCTGGCTCTTGCACAAGGGCGAGGACATCATCCCGATTCCCGGCACCACCTCGGTGGACCACCTGCTGGACGATTTGGCAGCGGTGGATGTGCAACTCGATGCCGGTTTGATGAACCGCCTGGAAGCGCTCATCAACCAGAACACGGTGGCGGGCGACCGCTACAACGCGCAGGCCAACAGCGAAGTCGATACCGAGGTGTTTGCCTGATGTTGGGCCTGCACTGCTGAGGGTTTCACCCAAAACGTCGGGGCTGAAGCCGCTGACCTACAAGAAGTTTTGTAGGCCGGTAGCTTCAGCCCCGACATGTTTTTTGCGGTGCCTTGATCGCTCAGGCGTCAGGTTGTGCCATCGGCGCGGCGTTCTTGAACGCATCCAGTTCGTTGCAGGCTTTTTCGATGGCGCAGATCAAGGGCCAGCGCGACAGGTCCACTTTGAAGCGGCGTGAGCTTTCCACTTGCGGGATCAAATACACATCGGCCAGTGTCGGGGTGTCGCCAAAGCTGAAACGACCACGCTGGGTGTCCGCGGCCAGCAGGGCCTCATAAGCATCAAAGCCCGCGCTGATCCAGGTGGCGCACCAGGTGTTGATGACGTCTTCGTTGGCACCAAACTGCTTGCGCAGGGTTTCCAGAATGCGGCGGTTGTTGAGCGGGTGGATGTCGCAACCCACGATGGCCGCCAGCGCTCTCACATGGGCGCGCGCGTCAGCACCTGTGGGCAGCAGGGCGGGCGTGGGGTATTTTTCTTCCAGCCATTCGATGATGGCGGGCGACTGGATCAGCACCTGTTCGCCTGTGTCGAGTGCAGGCACAAATTGCTGGGGGTTGACCGACTTGAAAGCGTCTTTCAGGTGTTCTTCCACACGCAGATCGACGGCCACATAGTCGGTCGCGATGCCTTTGAGGTTGAGCGCAATGCGCAGGCGGTGCGAGGTGCCGCTGCGGAAAAAGTTGTAGAGCTTCATGGGACAAATCCTGTGTGTGGGAGGGCGGGCGTCGTGCAAGGGCGCCTGCCCCAAGCCTGCATTATTCCGCAGCGCCGATGGTCAGCGCGACTTCGGCCACGCCTGCCACGCGGCCGGTGATCTTGTCGCCGGGCAGCACCGCACCCACGCCTTCGGGTGTGCCGGTGTAGATCAGGTCGCCGGGCTGCAGGTGGTAGTAGGTGGACAGGTCGGCGATGATTTCGCGGATGTTCCAGATCAGCTTGTCCACATCGGACGACTGCTTGGTGGCGCCGTTGACTTCCAGCGCAATGGTGCCGTGCTCGATCACCACGCCAGGCATGGGCACGATCTCGGTGCAGACCGAGCCTTGCTCGATGTCCTTACCGGTGTCCCAGGGACGGCCCTTGTCGCGGGCCACCAACTGCAGGTCGCGGCGGGTCATGTCCAGGCCTGCGGCGTAGCCGTAGACCAGTTCATGCGCGTTGGCTTCGCTCACGCGAAAACCTGCTTTGCCGATGGCCAGCACCAGTTCCATCTCGAAGTGGTAGTTGCTGGTGCGGGGTGGGTAGGCCACGGTGGCGCCGCTTTCCACCAAGGTCTGAGGCGACTTGGTGAAGTAGAAGGCCTGCTCGACACTCTTGTCGACAGGACGGCCCATCTCGACGGCGTGGGCGTGGTAGTTGCGGCCCACGCAGAAGATGCGGTTGATCGGGAAGCGCTCGGTTTGGCCGCGGATGGGCAGTGACTGGACGGCAGGGGGATTGAAGATGTAAGAGGTCATGAGTGTGGATATGAAAAAAGAAGGATTAGCCGCGGTTTTCGTACACACCCAGCTTGCGGTGCAGCGGCGATTCGTCAGCGATGAAAATGAAGGCCGGTTGCGCGGCGTTCAGGTTTTTCAGCATCACGGCTTCGTAGCCTGGCGCGCAGCAGGTGTCGGCTTCGGCCAGCGTGAAGGTGCTGTTCACGATCTGAGCTTGCACCGCGCCTTCGATGACGTGGAACACCTGGGCAGGTGAGCGGGCAGGCAGTCGCAAGGTCTGGCCGGGGCGCAGCATCAGGGCGTAAAAGCCCAGGATGTTTTCAGCGTCGCCACCGGTTTCGGGGTTGGTGTAGGTGACCTGCACATGCTCCAGCCCGGCATTGTCTGCGGCCAATGACTCCAGCGCCGCTTTGGCGTCTGTCCAGGCGTAGCGCAGCATGGGGTAAGCCTTCTTGCTGCGCTCGAACACATGCGATGGCACCACGCCGCCACGGGCGTACTGCTGGTCACCTTGGCCGGGCACCACGGTCTGGCGCTCGCCGTTGATGTGGTAGCTGGCCTCCATGTAATAGACCAGCGGCAGGTCCAGCACATCCAGCCAGATCACGGGGTCGGTGCCGTCATGGCCATGCTCGTGCCACAGGCCCGTGGGGGTCAGGATCAGATCGCCCCGGCTCATGGGGCATTTTTCGCCGTCCACTGTGGTCCAGGCGCCTTCGCCTTCCACCACCATGCGCACCGCATTGGGCGTGTGGCGGTGGCTGGAGGCCCATTCGCCGGGCATGAGCAGTTGCATGCCCAAATACATGGCGGCAGAGGCTTGCATTTTTTCAAGGCCGTGGCCGGGGTTGGCCAGCACCAGCACGCGGCGCTCGGCTTTTTCAATCGGGGTCAGCTCGCCCGCCTTCAGCAAGAGCGGCTTGATGTCACGGTAGGCCCAGCAAGTGGGCTGGGTCTGGCGGCTGGGCACCTTGGGCGGCAGCACGCCGCGCAGGCTGGGCCACAGGGGCACCAGGTTCAGCTCGCGCAGGTCCTGCACGTAGTCTTTGGGCAGATCTTCGAGTCGTCCGAGTTCTTGCATGTTCTTGTCCTTTTCAGTGGTGAGTCATGGCAACCGTGCGCTTGCATGGCTCTTGAAAGAATGCGTGCATATCATATGCGTGAATATCAAATAGACCAATGCCTGGATGGCGAAACTACTCGGCAAAAACCCTAGTGGCTGGGGCTGGCCAGAGGTTGGGCCACGGCCTGCATTTGCTGGCGCAGCCATTGGTGGGCGGGGTCTTGCTGGTGGCGCAGGTGCCAGATCATGTACATCGGCATCTCGGGGCAGACCACAGGCACTTTGGCACTGGCCAGGCCCCGCATCAAGTGGTGTTGCAGCAAGCCGGGTACGGTGGCCAGCAAGGGCGTGCCCTGCATGAAAGAGGGCAGTCCGGCAAAGCCCGGCACCTGCACCGCGAAGCGCCGCTCGATGCCCTGGCGCAGCAAATGCGCGTCCAGGTCCAGCGCTCGGTTGGGGGTGTAGAGCACCGTGATGTGTTCCGACGCCAGGTAGTCCTTCTTGCTGGCCGGGGCGCTGCGCACGGCGGGGTCGTAGAACACGCGGTAGCGGTCGGCAAACAGGCGCTTTTGCACCATGTCGGCGCCGTCAGGCGGGCGCGGGCTGATGATCAGCTGGCAGTGTTCCTGGCGCAGCATCTCGGGCGTGGGCACATCGGAGGGGATCACGCGCAGTTGCACACCCGGGGCCTGCTCGCGCAGGCGCTGCATGAGCGAGGGCAGCAGCGCATCGCGCTGAAAGTCGTTGGCCGCGATGGTGAAGGTGGTGCGCCACTGGCCGGGGTCAAAGTTTTCCGAATAGGCAAAGCGCTCCAGATCGCCCAGCAGGGCGCGGGCCCGCTCGGCCAGCGCCTCGGCCCGTGCGGTGGCCACGATGCCGCGCCCCGACTTGGCAAACAACACATCGCCCGTGATGCCGCGCAGCTTGTCCAGCAAATGGCTCACGGCCGATTGCGTCACGCCCAGGCGTTGGGCTGCGCCAGTGATCGAGCCCGTGTCCACCACCGTCACCAGCAGCCGCAGCAGCTTGGCATCCAAATCCAACCAATCGAAATTGTTCATGAGTCATATGATGATTCATCTGTTTATTTTTGGCAATGGTCTCGCGATACTTCAGCCCATCAACCCACCCGATGGAGCCCCCAGATGACCCCAAAGACACTCAAGATTGAAGGCACCACACCGTTTGACGGTGACATGGCCCGCAAAGGCTATGCCCTGAACAAGATGTGTTTTTCGTTCAACTCGGCCGAGAACCGCGCCGAGTTCAAAGTCGATGAAGAGGCCTACATGGCCAAGTACAACCTGACCGAGACACAGAAGGCCGCGATCCGTTCGCGCCAGGTGCTGGAACTGATCGCTGCGGGTGGCAACGCCTATTACCTGGCCAAGTTCGCGGGCATCTTTGGCCTGGACATGCAGGACATCGGCGCCCAGCAAACCGGCATGAGCAAAGACGCCTTCAAAGCCAAATTGCAGGCTTACGCCTGAATACAACGCGCGGGCGTGTTTGCTCATCGCGCAGGCGTGCAGGTTTGTCATCCTCGGGCTTGACCCGAGGATCCATGGATGCCGGATCCAGTCCGGCATGACAGACCCTCATTGCGCTTCGCTCGCAATGACATCCCCTTTCATCAACTGATTCAAGAACAGGACAAGCAAAATGGCCCAACTCATCGGCGGACTCGCCACCTCCCACATCCCCGCCATCGGCAATGCGATCCACAAAGGCCTGCAAAACGAGCCGTACTGGGCCCCGTTCTTTGCCGGTTACCCACCCGTGCAAAAGTGGTTGGGCACACAAAAGCCAGACGTGGTGGTCATGTTCTACAACGACCATGGCTTGAATTTCTTCCTCGACAAGATGCCGACCTTTGCCGTCGGCGCGGCCGCCCAGTACAACAACGCCGACGAAGGCTGGGGCATCCCCACGCTGCCGCCGTTCAAGGGCGAGGTCGATCTGTCCTGGCAAATCATCAACACGCTGATCGGCAAGGACTTTGACATCGTGACCTGCCAGGACATGCTGGTGGACCACGCCTGCACCTTGCCGCTCAAACTCTTCTGGCCCGAAGGCGAAGCGCCTGTGACCATCGTGCCGATCAACATCAACACCGTGCAGTTTCCGCTGCCGTCGGCCAAGCGGGTGTACGCGCTGGGCAAGGCGGTGGGTGAAGCAATTGCCGCCTGGGACAGCAGCAAAAAGGTCGTGGTTTGTGCTTCGGGAGGGCTGAGCCACCAGCTCGACGGTGAACGCGCAGGCTTCATCAACAAAGAATTCGACCTGCAGTTCATGGACAGCCTGGTGAGCAACCCCGAGTGGGCCACCCAGTTCAGCACGCTGGAGCTGGTGGAAAAAACCGGCACGCAAGGCGTGGAACTCCTGATGTGGCTGGCCATGCGCGCCGCCTTGTCGACCGCAGGCCCAAGCGTCAAGGAAGTGCACCGCAACTACCACATCCCGATCTCCAACACGGCCACAGGCCTGATGGCGTTCGAGGTGGCTTGATCGGGGACATTGAACGGTAGACAAGGGGAAACCCCTGTCTCCTTGGACTTTGGGCCCCGGGGCAAACCGACTAAAATTAACCGACCGCTCGGTTGGTTAATTCTGATGGACCGAGCTTTGTTCTTTTCAGAAAGCTCTCACCCATGTCCCAAGTCCTGCAAAGTTTCATCGGTGGCCAGTGGATTGGCCAGCAAGGCGCACAAAACCTGCGCAGCGCCATCAACGGTGCCACCGTGGCCCAGACCCATGCCGAGGCCATCGATTTTGGCGATGCGGTGCACTACGCCCGCACCGTGGGCCTGCCCAACCTGCTCAAGCTCGATTTTCAGGAGCGTGCCCAGCGCCTCAAGGCCATGGCCAAATACCTGGGTGAGCACAAAGAAACGCTGTACGCCATCTCGGCCCACACCGGCGCTACACGCGCCGACAGCTGGGTGGACATCGAAGGCGGCGCAGGCACGCTGTTCGCGTATGCGGGCATGGGCAGCAACGAGCTGCCCAGCGGCAACCTGATCCACGAAGGCCCGGCTTTCCCACTGGGCAAAAAAGGCGGCTTTGCGGGCACGCACATCCTGGTGCCGCGTGGCGGCATCGCGGTGCACATCAACGCCTTCAACTTCCCCATCTGGGGCCTCTTGGAAAAGTTCGCGCCCAGCTTCCTGGCCGGCATGCCCTGTATCGGCAAACCCGCTTCGTCCACCAGCTACCTGACCGAGGCCATGGTGCGCCTGGTCGAACAATCGGGCATCTTGCCCGCAGGCGCTTTGCAGCTGGTGATCGGCTCCACCGGTGACCTGCTCGATCGCCTGAACGGCCAGGACGTGGTGACCTTCACCGGTTCGGCCGATACCGCCGCCATGCTGCGTGTGCACCCCAATGTGGTCAAGCACAGCATTCCATTCAACGCCGAAGCCGACTCGCTCAACTGCGCCATCCTCGCGCCCGACGTCACGCCTGACGACGAAGAGTTCGACCTGTTCGTCAAGGAAGTCGCCCGCGAAATGACCGTCAAGGCCGGTCAGAAGTGCACCGCGATCCGCCGCGCCATCGTGCCGCGTCAGCATCTGGACGCTGTGGCCGAAAAGCTCAAAGCCCGTCTGGCCAAAGTGGTGGTCGGCGATCCGTCGGTCGATGGCGTGAAGATGGGGGCATTGGCCTCGCATGCCCAGCAGGCCGATGTGGCCGAGCGCGTGGCGCTGCTGCGCCAGAGTGCCGAGCTGGTGTTTGGCGGTGGCAAGGACTTTGCGCCGGTGGGCGAGGGCGTGGGCAACGGCGCTTTCTTCCAGCCCACGCTACTGCTCTGCCAAAAGCCCCTGCAGACCGACAGCGTGCACGACGTCGAGGCCTTCGGCCCGGTCAGCACGCTCATGCCTTACGACGGCATTGACGAAGCCCTGCAACTGGCCGCGCGCGGTCAGGGCAGCTTGGTCGGTACGCTGGTGACCAAAGACCCGCAGACTGCCGCACGCGTCATTCCTGTGGCAGCCGCCTTGCATGGTCGCCTACACATCCTCGACCGTGAAGCCGCCGTCGAATCCACTGGCCACGGCTCGCCACTGCCTCCGCTCAAGCACGGTGGCCCTGGCCGCGCAGGCGGTGGTGAAGAACTCGGCGGCATCCGTGCCGTCAAGCACCTGATGCAGCGCACCGCGCTGCAAGGCTCGCCCACCATGATCGCCGCCGTCACCGGCGAGTACATGCGCGGTGCCAAGCTGATCGAGACCGAGATTCACCCCTTCCGCCGCCACTTTGAAGATCTGCAAATTGGTGAGAGCCTGCTCACCCACCGCCGCACTGTGGGCGAGGCCGACATCGTGGCCTTTGGAGGCCTGTCGGGTGACTATTTCTACATGCACTTCGACGAGATCGCGGCCAAGGACTCGCCGTTTGGCAAGCGCATTGCGCACGGCTACTTTGTGCTGTCGGCCGCCGCTGGCCTGTTCGTCTCGCCCGCACCCGGCCCGGTACTGGCCAACTACGGCCTTGACACGCTGCGCTTCGTCAAGCCCGTGGGCATTGGCGACACCATCCAGGCGCGCCTGACCGCCAAGCGCAAGATCGACCGCAACAAGAAAGACGCCAACGGCGTGGGGCAGGGCGTGGTCGCCTGGGATGTGGAAGTCACCAACCAGCTGGGCGAAGTGGTGGCCAGCTACGACATCCTGACGCTGGTGGCCAAGAAGGGTTGAGGGGGTAAGTCCTGGATCCTCGGGTCAGGCCCGAGAAAGACAAACTTCCCACAGGCATTCCAAGCGCCTCACTGTCATTCCAAACTTTTCATCGTCATTCCCTGGCTTGACCGGGGAATCCATCTCGTCCGAAGCCCGAGCACAATACCCCAATGAATTGGTACGACCGGCACGTGCTGCCTTATTTGATTGACGTGGCTTGCGGCTTGCCCATGGTGCAGGCGCAGCGCCGCCAGTTGGTGCCTCAGGCACAAGGCAGGGTGCTGGAAGTCGGCATGGGCACCGGGCGTAACCTACCGTTTTACGACCGCAGCCGCGTGACGCGGCTGGTAGGCGTGGACCCAGCCATGCAGATGCACAGCCTGGCCCGCAAGCGCAGCCAAAAAGCGAGCATCGAAGTGGAGCTGATGAGCCTGTCGGCGGAGCAGTTGCCCACCGATGACGCCAGCTTTGACACCGTGGTCTGTACCTATACCCTGTGCAGCATCCCGGATGCTGTGCAGGCCCTGCGCGAGATGCGCCGGGTGCTGGTGCCGGGTGGCAAGCTCTTGTTTTGCGAGCACGGCCGGGCGCCTGACGACGGTGTGCGCCGCTGGCAGGAGCGCCTGCAACCTCTGTGGGGGCCGTTGACGGGTGGTTGTCAGTTGGGGCGCGACATTCCTGCCATGCTGGAAGCATCAGGCTTTTCGGCCACCATGCAATCGGCCTACCTGGCCGGTCCGCGCCCGATGACCTTTCATTACTGGGGCGAGGCGCACGCGGCCTGAATGGCCGCAGCTCGACGAGTTTTCGGTGCGCATCCGGGGATAATCATGTCCCATGAGATCCCCCATTGCCGTTGTCGACGTTGACCGTTGCGAAACCTGGACCCGTTACAAAAACGGTTTGTGCGACACCTGCGCGGCCAATTGCTGCACCATGCCTGTGGAGGTCAAGCTGGCCGATCTGGTGCGCCTGGAGCTCGTGGATCCGTTTGAGGCCGAGCACGAAGACCCCAAGCAAATCGCCAAGCGCTTGTCCAAGGCCGGGCTGATTGACCACTTCAATTTCAAGAACAGCATCTTCAGCCTGGCGCGCCGTGCCAGTGGCGACTGCCAGTTTCTGGACGCCAAAACGCGGCGCTGCACCGTGTACGACAAGCGCCCGAATACCTGCCGCCTGCACCCGCAAGTGGGGCCACGCCCCAACCACTGCCCTTACGGCAACAAAGCCCAGTCACGTTGAATGAAAAAGCCTCCCGACTTCGCAGTCGGGAGGCTTTTCGTTTTGAAAGGCCGTGCCGCTTACATCGAATCGATGAAGCTGCGCAGCTTGTCTGAGCGGCTGGGGTGCTTGAGCTTGCGCAGCGCCTTGGCTTCGATCTGACGGATGCGTTCACGGGTCACGTCGAACTGCTTGCCCACTTCTTCCAGCGTGTGGTCGGTGGACATCTCGATGCCGAAACGCATGCGCAGCACTTTGGCTTCGCGGGGCGTGAGGCTGTCCAGAATGTCCTTGACCACATCGCGCAGACCGGCTTGCAGGGCCGCGTCAATGGGCGCGGTGTGCGTGCTGTCTTCGATGAAGTCGCCCAGGTGGCTGTCGTCGTCGTCACCGATGGGCGTTTCCATGGAGATCGGCTCTTTGGCGATCTTCATGATCTTGCGGATCTTGTCTTCCGGGATTTCCATCTTCTCGGCCAGGATGGAGGCATCGGGTTCGAAGCCAAATTCCTGCAAGTGCTGACGCGAGATGCGGTTCATCTTGTTGATGGTCTCGATCATGTGCACCGGGATGCGGATCGTGCGGGCCTGGTCCGCAATGGAGCGGGTGATGGCCTGACGGATCCACCAGGTGGCGTAGGTCGAGAACTTGTAGCCGCGGCGGTATTCGAACTTGTCCACGGCCTTCATCAAGCCGATGTTGCCTTCCTGGATCAAGTCCAGGAACTGCAGACCGCGGTTGGTGTACTTCTTGGCGATCGAGATCACCAGGCGCAAGTTGGCCTCGATCATCTCTTTCTTGGCATCGCGGCTGGCACGTTCACCGGCGTTCATGCGCTTGTTGATGTCTTTCAACTCATCGAGCGGCACCACCACCTGCGACTGCAGATCCATCAGCTTTTGTTGCAGGTCCTGCACGGGCGGGATGTTGCGGCCCATGACGGCGCTCCAGCTCTTGCCTGCGGCGGCTTGCTTTTCAATCCACTTGAGGTTGAGCAGCTGCGATTCGACGCGCTTGCCGTTCTTGTCACGGCCGCTGAATTCGGCGATGAACTGCTCTTGTGGGTAGCCGCACTTGTCCACGATGATGCGGCGCAGTTCGCGTTCTTTCTTGCGCACGTCGTCCACTTGGCCGCGCACCATGTCGCACAGCTTTTCAATGGTCTTGGCGGTGAAGCGGATGGTCATCAGCTCTTCGGACAAGGCGGTTTGCACCTTGACGTAAGCGGGCGTGCCCCAGCCTTCCTTGTCGTAGACCTTGTGCACTTTTTCGAAGTATTCGGTGATGCGGTCAAAGCGTTCCAGGGCCTGGTTTTTCAGCTCTTCGAGCTTCTTGGTCAGGGCCTTGGAGCCGCCTTTGCCGTCGTCGTCATCGGCTTCGTCAAATTCGTCGAAGTCTTCTTCGGCCACATAGTCGTCGGCTTCGTTCAGGTTGGCGAAACCGTCCACCACGGTGGAGATGACGACCTTGCCTTCACGGATTTCGTTGGCCATGCGCAGGATTTCGGCAATGGTGGCGGGCGATGCGCTGATCGCGGCCATCATGTCCATCAAGCCGCCTTCGATGCGCTTGGCGATTTCGATTTCGCCTTCGCGGGTCAGCAGTTCCACGGTGCCCATCTCGCGCATGTACATGCGCACCGGGTCGGTGGTGCGGCCGAATTCGCTGTCCACGGTGGACAGGGCGGCTTCGGCGGCTTCTTCGGCTTCTTCTTCGGTCGAGCCCGTGGGCG
>Ga0228700_1000568_pt1 | contig 32028 bp, 34 predicted proteins | sample McNCre317_Aug_MG_FD_178019 | JGI IMG/M metagenome (GOLD analysis project Ga0228700, IMG submission 178019) | Freshwater microbial communities from McNutts Creek, Athens, Georgia, United States - 3-17_Aug_MG | ecosystem: Environmental > Aquatic > Freshwater > Creek | place: USA: Georgia...
GTGTGGCGCTGTGCCGTTTGCTGCTGTCGCGCCCCGACATGCTGCTGCTGGACGAACCCACCAACCACTTGGACGCCGAATCGGTGGACTGGCTGGAGCAGTTCCTGCAGCGTTTTTCGGGCACCGTGGTGGCCATCACCCACGACCGTTACTTCCTGGACAACGCCGCCGAGTGGATTTTGGAACTCGACCGGGGTCACGGCATCCCTTACAAGGGCAACTACTCCACCTGGCTGGAGCAAAAAGAAGCCCGTCTGGAGCAGGAGCAGCGCACCGAAGACGCCCGCACCAAGGCCATGAAGAAGGAACTGGAGTGGGCCCGCGCCAACCCCAAGGGCCGTCAAGCCAAGAGCAAGGCCCGTCTGGCCCGCTTTGAAGAGCTGAGCGACTACGAATACCAGCAGCGCAACGAAACCCAGGAAATCTTTATTCCTGTGGCCGAGCGTCTGGGCAATGAAGTGTTCGAGTTCAAGAACGTCAGCAAGTCCTTTGGCGACCGCATGCTGATCGACAACCTGAGCTTCCAGGTGCCTGCGGGTGCCATCGTTGGCATCATCGGCCCCAACGGCGCCGGTAAATCGACCCTGTTCAAACTGATCTCGGGTCGCGAGCAACCCGACAGCGGTGAAGTCAAGATCGGCCAAACCGTGAAGATGGCCTTTGTGGACCAGAACCGCGACGACCTGGATAACAACAAAACCGTGTGGGAAGACGTCTCGGGCGGCCTGGACATCATCAACGTGGGCAAGTTCCAGATGGCCAGCCGTGCGTATTGCGGCCGCTTCAACTTCAACGGTGGCGACCAGCAAAAGAAGGTCGGCATGCTGTCGGGTGGTGAGCGCGGCCGTCTGCACCTGGCCAAGACCCTGATCGAAGGCGGCAACGTGTTGCTGCTGGACGAACCCTCGAACGACTTGGACGTGGAAACCTTGCGCGCTTTGGAAGACGCGCTGCTGGAGTTTGCCGGCTCGGTCATGGTCATCAGCCACGACCGCTGGTTCCTGGACCGCATCGCCACCCACATCCTGGCCGCCGAAGGCGACAGCCAGTGGGTGTTCTTTGACGGCAACTACCAGGAATACGAAGCCGACAAGAAACGCCGTTTGGGCGAAGAGGGCGCCAAGCCCAAGCGCGTGCGCTTCAAGGCTTTGAAGTAATCGCTTCTTTGCACAAGACAACGGGCCCTTCGGGGCCCGTTGTCGTTGGTGGTCTGTTGTCGTTGGTGGCTCTGTGCAATGGCGCTCCGTGGCCGATGTGATGCGTCATCCTGGGTCTTCGTGCGATGTGTTTCGTCACCCCGGGCGAAGACCCGGGGTCCATGCTGGTGTAAGGTTGTTTGTGGTGTGGCTTGAGCGGGGTTGTGGCAAATGGATCCCGGATCAAGTCCGGGATGACAGTCAACATCCGGGATGACCGGCAACATTCGGGATGCTCGACCAAAGTCCGTGAGGCGCGGCAACATTCTGGAGGACGGGGCACAGTCCGCGCTGGATGCCTCAGCGTGATGCTTGTTGGGCTTTCTCAAGCCACAACTGCAAGCTGTCCAGCAAGTCCTTTTGGCTGAAGGAGCAGCTTTCTTCGCTGAACAAGGCGCTGGCTTCCATGCGGTCGAGCAGGTCGCCCAGCACCAGGCTGAATTTTTCAGGCAGCTGCAAGCTGGCTGCACCGTGGCGCCATTGCTGAATCAATGCACTTTGGCTCACCTGGCCTTGTGTGCAGGCGCTCAGCGTCTCGCGCATGCGGTTCAGGGTGTCGAGTGCTGCGCTCATGGTCATGGGTCTCCTGCAGATTGGGGGCATTTCGAGGCGACAATCATGCCCCATGAAAGCCAAATCCCTCAAACCCATGCGCCTGGAAGACATCTTGTTCAGTCAGGGCTTTGGCACGCGGCGCGTGTGTGCCGGACTGGTTCAGCAAGGCCACGTGAAGGTCGCCGGAGAAACCATCACCGACGCCGGAGAATTCTTTGAGCCCGAAGGTCTGGTGTTCAATGTGCAGGGCGCTGACTGGCCGTTCAAGGAACACGCTTATGTGCTGCTGAATAAACCTGCGGGCACCGAGTGCTCGCAAAAACCCTCGACCTGGCCGAGCATCTACACCTTGCTGCCCGGCCCCTTGCGCCAACGGCCGCAAAAGGCGGCGGTGCAAGGCGTGCAGGCGGTGGGCCGGCTCGACCAAGACACCACCGGCTTGCTGTTGTTGACGGACGATGGCAAATTCATCCACAAGATGAGCTCGCCCAAGCACCATGTGCCCAAGGTGTACGAGGTGACCACCAAACACCCGATCACGCCCGAGATGGTGCAAAAGCTCTTGTCTGGTGTGGTGCTCGACGATGACCCCAAGCCCGTCAAGGCCGCTGCCTGCGAGGCCGTGGGCGAGTTGCACCTGAAGCTGACCTTGACCGAGGGCAAATACCACCAGGTTAAACGCATGCTGGCGGCGGTGGGCAACCGTGTCGAGGGCTTGCACCGCTCGCAAATTGGCGGCTTGGTCTTGAATGATCTGGCGCCCGGTCAATGGCGCTGGTTGTCTGAGGACGATCTGGCTTTGCTGAAGGCCTGAGCAAAGCCCACAAGGGCCCGGCAGGTCGGTCGCTTCAGCTCCGGCGTTGGTGCGTTGGGTGGTGATGTTGGACCTGAAGGTCCAAGCTAGAGCGCTTTGATGAAGGTTTGTACCGCCTGCGCAACCGCCTCGGGCTGGTCGCGGTGGGGTGAGTGCCCGCAGCTTGGCAGCTTGAGTAAGCGTGTTGAAGGCACATGTCGGGCGATGTCGTCAATTTGAGCCATCGTGCCGTAGGGGTCGTCTTCGCCTTGTATGGCCAGCAAGGGCGCGGTGATGCTGTGCAGCTCGGCTCGGATATCGAAAGCGCGGAAGGCTTGGCTGAGCCAGACCTCGTTCCACTGCCAGAAGGCGCAATCCACATCGGCATGAAATGGCGCGAGCCTTTGGCGCAGCGGGCCGTGCTCATAAGCTTCGCGGGCGGCGGTGATAGCTTGTACCGAGATGTCTTCCACCATCACATGCGGCGCCATGACGATGCAGCCGGCCACCGGGTGCTGGCTGGCGTGGATGAGTGCGATGGTGCCGCCGTCCGAATGGCCGACCAGCACCGGGCGCTCGATGTCCAGGGCGCGCAGCAGGGCGGGCAATACTTCCAGGGCTTCATGGTGCATGTAGTCGGGCAACAGGCGGCCATGGCGCTGGCCGTTTTCGGTGCGCGAAGGGCCACGCACATCGGGGGTGGCATCCGACTGCCCGTAGCCTTGGCGCGAATAAACCAGACCGGTGCAGCCCAGCCGTGCGCACAGCTGAGCTGGCCAGTCTCGCCAAAGGGCCACGCTGCCCAGACCTTCGTGCAAAAACACCAAAGTGGGGCCTTCTTGGGAGGTATCGGGCTGGATGGTTTGTGTTTCCAGGCGGATGCCGTGTAGGTCAATGGTTTGGGTGGAGATAACGGGCATCAGATGTCCTTGACGGGGCCGATTACACTTGAAGGCTTCTAGAAAGCTTATCGCGTGATTGTCTTGCATCGATTTTTTCGTTCTTTGGGCCTGCTGGCCTTTTGTTTTGTCCAGTTGTCGGCTTGGGCCAATCCACCAGCCCCGGTTTTTGTTCTCAATTCGCTGGATGGCAATGTCAGTGTGATCGATCCGGTCACCTGGAGCGAGAAAAAGCGCATTCCCACGGGCAAAGAGCCGCACCATTTGTACCTCACGCCGGACGAGAAATCGGTCATTGTGGCCAATGCGCTGAGTGATTCGCTGACCTTCATTGACCCGCGTACCGCGCAGATCCAGCGCACGGTGACCGGCATTCTGGACCCTTACCAGTTGCGCTTTTCGCCCGACATGAAGTGGTTTGTCACCGCAGCCAACCGCTTGAACCATGTGGACATTTACCGCTGGGATGGTCAAAACGCCACCCTCGCCAAGCGCATTCAGACCGGCAAGACCCCCAGCCATTTGTGGATCGACAGCAAGAGCACCACGGTCTGGGCGTCTATTCAAGACAGCGATGAGCTGTTGTCCATCGATCTGCTCACCCAGACTGCGAAATCGCGCACCGCTGTGGGCCCTATGCCTGCCGATGTGTTTGGCACACCGGACGACAAACTCTTGTTGGTGGGCTTGACCGCCAGTGACGGAGTAGAGGTGTACGACATTTCGGGTCCGCAGCCGCGATTGGTCAAGAAGCTGTCCACAGGCAAGGGCGCGCACGCGTTCCGGGCTTTTGGGGACCGCAAGCATGTGCTGGTGAGCAACCGCGTGGCCAACACGATCAGCCAGATCGACTACACCAGCTTGCAGGTGGTGGCCGAGTTTCCGGGGCCTTCGGGTCCGGACTGCATGGACATCACGGCCGATGGCAAGTTCATTTTGCTGGCCTCGCGCTGGGCGCGCAAACTGACCGTGATTGACATCGCTTCGCGCAAAGTGGTCAAGCAGGTGTCGGTGGGCAAGTCGCCACACGGGGTGTGGACTTTGGACCATGCGCTACGCCAATAAGTGGGCGCTGGCAGTCCTGGTGTGGGCTGCTCAGACCACGGTGGCCACGGCGCAAACCGCCGCTTGCCGCCAAGCGGTGTACCTGACGTTTGACACAGGCCACATGGGCGTGGCGCCTTGGGTGGCGCAGGTGCTCCAGCGGCAGAACGTCAAGGTCACTTTCTTTGCCGCACAAGAAAAAACCCAACAAGGCGATGGCACTTTGGGCCAGCACTGGGCGCCTTGGTGGCGTGAGCGGGCGGCCGAAGGCCATGCCTTTGCCTCGCACACCTGGGACCATGCGTATTGGCGTGCCGACCTTCAGGGTGTGCAGGCTGGCCGTTTCAAGATCCGGCCCAGTTCGGGCGCACAGGCCGGGCAAGACCTCACCTGGACGCCTGCGCAGTATTGCACCAACTTGCGCCAGGCCGCCCAGCGCTTGCAAGACATGACCGGACAGCGGCCCTTGCCGCTGTTCAGGGCGCCGGGTGGCAAGACATCGCCCGCTTTGTTGCAGGCAGCACGCCAGTGCGGTTATGCGCATGTGGGTTGGGCCGATGCGGGTTTTCTGGGCGATGAATTGCCCAGCGACAAATTTCCCAACGCGCAGCTCTTGCAAAAGGCGCTGGCGCGTATCCGTCCGGGCGACATCCTGATGGCGCATTTGGGCATCTGGTCGCGGCAGGACCCGTGGGCGCCTGCGGTGCTGGAGCCGCTGATTGAAGGGCTCAAAGCCCGGGGCTTGTGCTTTGCCACCTTGCGCGAGCACCCGCAGTACAAGGACTGGATCGCGCAACACCCACTTGAACTCTCGGGGCATGCGGTTTCGGGACAATGAGGCCATGGACGTGTTGACCGACGCATTCGCTTTTTTGCAGCAATGGCTTTTTGAGAACCTGGTGCAGCCTGTGGGCTTTGCGCTGGGGCAGGGCCATTTGCTGGAGACCGCCTACGAAGGCACGGGCTGGCTGGTGGTGGGCTTGTTGCAGATTGCGGTCATGTTGGCGGTGATCGGGCCCTTGCAAAAACGCTGGCCTGTGGAGCCGATGGCCGATGCGCGGGCGGTCAAGGTGGACATCCTCTACACCTTGATCCACCGCTTGGGCTTGTTCAAGCTGGTGATGTTTTTCACGCTGGAGACCTGGTTTGAAAACAGCTGGGGCCATTTGCGCAGCATGGGTTTGCCCACCTGGCATCTGGACCAGGTCTGGCCTGGTGTGACGGACCAGGCGGTGGTCAGTTTTGTGATCTACCTGGTGTTTTTCGATTTCGTGCATTACTGGGTCCACCGGGCGCAGCACCAGTCGGCACGTTGGTGGGCCTTGCATGCCTTGCACCACGCGCAGCGGCAAATGACGATGTGGTCCGACAACCGCAACCATCTGTTGGACGATGCCATCACCAGCTTGCTGTTGGCCGCTGTGGCCATGTTGGTGGGCGTGGGGCCAGGCCAGTTTGTGGCTGTGGTGGCCGTGAGCCAGTTGAGCGAGAACTTCCAGCACGCCAATGTGCGGCTGTGGTTCGGGCGCGTGGGCGAGCGCTTGTGGGTCAGCCCGCGCTTTCACCGTAGGCACCACAGCGTCGGCATTGGGCACGAGTCCGAGTTGGGGGGGCGCAAAGTCCTGGGGGGCTGCAACTTTGGGGTGCTCTTGCCCTGGTGGGACATGCTGTTTGGCACAGCCGACTTTCAGTTGCGCTACGACGCCACGGGCGTGCGCGATCAGTTCGAGCAAGGCCGCGATTACGGCCAGGGCTTTTGGGCGCAGCAGTGGCTGGGCGTGCTGCGGCTGCTGGGGCGGGCCTGATGGGTTTTTCTCCGTCACTGCGAGGAGCGAAGCGACGTGGCAGGCCAGTGGTCAGTGAGCTGATAAGCTTGACCTCATGAAGTTGTTGATCGATTCTTTCTGGCGTGCCGCCATGTATTGCCTGATGCCGCGCGTCATCGGCTTGTCCTTGTTGCCTTTGGTCCTGACGGTCGCGCTGTCGGGCTTTTTGGGCTACATGTATTGGGATGTGGCGGTGTTGACAGTTCAGCGCTGGCTGGAAGCGTCCAGTTGGCTTGAAGGCGTCTGGCGCTGGCTCGAAGGGGTGGGGTTTGCCAACCTCAAGACGGTGGTGGGGCCCTTGCTGGTGATTTTCTCGGTCACGCCTTTGGTGGTGGTCGTGTCTTTGCTGGCGGTGTCGTTTTTCATGACGCCTGCCTTGGCCCGTATGGTGATGGGGCGACGTTTCCCGCAGATGCAGCGCAAGCAGGGCGCCAGTTTTCTGCACAGTGTGGGCTGGTCCTTGTTGTCGGTCTTGTTGGCGTTGGGGGCGTTCTTGCTCACCTTGCCTTTGTGGCTTGTACCGCCTTTGGCCATGTTGTTGCCCGCCCTGGTCTGGGGCTGGCTGACTTACCGCGTGATGGCTTTTGACGTGTTGGCTGAATTTGCCAGCCAGGATGAGCGCCACACCTTGATGGCCCGTCACCGCATGAGCTTGCTGGCGATCGGCGTGATCACGGGCCTGATGGGCGCAGCGCCCAGCCTGGTGTGGGCTTCGGGCGCCTTGTTTGCAGCCGCTTTTGTGATCCTGGTGCCGGTGGCGATCTGGATTTACACCCTGGTGTTTGCCTTTTCTTCCTTGTGGTTTGCGCACTATGCGCTGGCCGCTTTGCAGGCCTTGCGCCACGAGCCTGTGCAGGCCAGTGTGGACGAAGTTTTGCCCGCTGTACCTTTGCACGCCTCGGCCCGTTTGGGGCTGGACTCTGATGACGTCACGGACGTCGATCCGCGCCGCATTCCCTGAGTCTTTTCAGAAAGCATTGAACATGACACCTTCATTTGGGTTGATCATCATTGGCGATGAAATCATGTCCGGCAAACGCCAGGACAAACACATGCCCAAAGTCATCGAGCTGATGGCCGCACGGGGGCTGAGCTTGACCTGGGTGGAATACGTTGGCGATTCGCCAGAACGCATTACCGCCACGCTGGCCCGTGCCTTTGCCTCGGGCGATGTGGTGTTTTCTTGCGGCGGCATTGGCGCCACGCCCGATGACCACACCCGCCAGTGCGCGGGCAAGGCCTTGGGCGTGCCCTTGGCGCTGCACCCCGAGGCGGAAAGCCTGATCCGCGAGCGCATGCAGGACACAGCCAAGGAGCAGGGCGTGCCTTATGAGCCTGACCGCGCTGACAACGTGCACCGCCTGAACATGGGGGTCTTTCCCCAAGGCGCGGACATCATCCGCAACCCGTACAACAAGATTCCGGGTTTCACTTGCGCAGGGGCCCACGGGGGTGCGGTGCATTTCGTGCCGGGCTTTCCGGTGATGGCTTGGCCCATGATCGAATCGGTGCTGGACAGTCGCTATGCGCAGCACTTCCAGCAAAACGCACAGCTTGAAAAGTCGGTCATCATTTTTGGCGCCATGGAGTCCACGCTCACGCCTTTCATGGAGACCATCGAGGCGCAGCATCCGGGCGTCAAGGTGTTCAGCCTGCCCAGTGTGGACCACCCGCAATGGGGGCGTCACATTGAGCTGGGTGTCAAAGGCGAGCCTGAGCTGGCCGAGACGGCCTATGTGCAGCTCAGGGCTTCGCTGGACAGCTTGGCTTTGGCGTATGGCCCCGAATTGGTGCGAAACCTTTAATTGCACTAATTTGGTTCATAATTGCACCAAATTGGTGTTCAAGTTGGGCGGCTTTTTTCGCGCAGCCGGGCCAGAAGCCTCTCAGTCAGAGGCACAATCGAAGGATGTTCGGATGTGGGGGCCTGGGTCAGAGTTGGCACAGAAACTGCATAAGCTGAGCGTAGATTTTTAACACCTTTTCCAACCAGGAGAATTTGATGGCCAAGACCGTCGCAGACGTGATGAAGATGGTGAAAGAGAACGAAGTCAAGTTCGTTGACTTCCGTTTCACCGATACCCGTGGCAAGTGGCAGCACATTACTGCGCCTGTGTCGCAGTTTGACGAAAGCAAGTTCGAAGAAGGTCAGGCTTTTGACGGCTCGTCGATCGCTGGCTGGAAGGGCATTGAAGCTTCCGACATGTTGTTGATCCCCGATGCCAACAGCGCCTTCATCGATCCTTTCTTCGAAGAAGTCACCTTGGTTTTGATCTGCGACGTGATCGAGCCTACCGATGGCAAAGCCTACGAGCGTGACCCACGTTCGATCGCCAAGCGCGCTGAGACTTACCTCAAGCAAGCTGGCCTGGGCGACACCGCCTTCTTCGGTCCAGAACCCGAATTCTTCTTGTTTGACGACGTGCGTTGGAGCACCGAGCCTAACAACACCTTCTACGCGATTGACGAAGCCGAAGCCCCATGGAACAGCGGCACCAAAGTCGAAGGCGGCAACAGCGGTCACCGCAACCGTGTCAAGGGCGGCTACTTCCCAGTGCCTCCCGTTGACAGCACGCACGACATGCGCAGCGAGATGTCCTTGATTCTGGAATCGATTGGCATTCCAGTCGAAGTGCACCACCACGAAGTGGCTGGCGCTGGTCAGTGCGAAATCGGCACCCGCTTCTCGACTTTGGTTGAGCGCGCCGACTGGACCCTGATGCAAAAGTACGTGATCCACAACGTGGCCAATGCGTACGGCAAAACCGCCACCTTCATGCCCAAGCCTTACGCTGGCGACAACGGCTCCGGCATGCACGTTCACCAGTCGGTCTGGAAAGACGGCAAGAACCTGTTCGCAGGCAATGGCTACGCTGGCTTGTCTGAATTCGCCTTGTTCTACATCGGCGGCATCATCAAGCACGCTCGCGCCCTGAACGCGATCACCAACCCCGGCACCAACAGCTACAAGCGTCTGGTGCCTCACTACGAAGCCCCTGTGAAATTGGCTTACTCGGCCAAGAACCGCTCGGCTTCGATCCGTATTCCCAACGTCGCCAGCGACAAGGGCCGTCGCGTGGAAGCCCGCTTCCCCGATCCATTGTGCAACCCCTATCTGGGCTTCGCTGCCTTGTTGATGGCGGGTCTGGACGGCGTGGAAAACAAGATCCACCCCGGCGAAGCCGCCACCAAGGATCTGTACCACCTGCCTCCAGAAGAAGACAAGTTGGTGCCAACCGTCTGCTCCAGCTTGGATCAGGCTCTGGAAGCCCTCGACGCAGACCGCGCTTTCCTGACCAAGGGTGGCGTGTTCACCGACTCGTGGATCGACGCTTACATCGAATTGAAGATGCAAGAAGTCAACCGCAGCCGCGTGGAAGTGTCTCCTGTCGAATACGACATGTACTACTCGCTGTAATCCATACCATGCGGATTGCACAGCTCAGTGCAAAAAAGGACGGCCGAAGCCGTCCTTTTTTTTGTCGCTGCTTGGGGCTGTTGTTGTGCTTTGTGACCGTGCAGCTGTCGGCTCAAGAGGCGATTTACCGTTGCGGGCAGGAATACACCAATGTACCCCAGGGCAAAGCCGCTTGCGTGCGCATGGCCACCTTGCCTGGCGTGACGGTGATCGAAGGCACTCGCCCCAACGGTGCGGCGCAGGCCGTGCGCACCACTTCGGATGAAGGCACGGCTTTGGTGCCAGCTGCGCGCACCAAAACGGATGAGGCACCTTCGGCGCAGCGTGAGCGCGATGTGCAGGCCCGTGCCATCTTGATGCAGGAACTGGAGCAGGCCAGGCGCCAGCAAGTGCAGTTGCAGCAAGCGTCCAAAGACGTGCCAACGGGCCAAGCGCCCGAGAAGGTGCTGGCCTTGAAAGCAGCCATTGAACGCAATCAGCGTGACATCGACAGTTTGCAGCGTGAGCTTTCCCGTCGCCCTGTGGCGGCCAACCCTTGAGAAAGACCATGTCTTCACCCGTTTCCCGTTTTCAGGCTTTTGATTTGTTGGCCACGCCCATCGCCGTGATCGAAGGCGAAGGGCGCATCAGTTTCGTCAACGCGGCACTGGAAGACGTGATGGGCATGTCACGCCGCAGTTTGACCGGGGCTTATCTGCCCGATTTTTTTTCCGACCCTCAGCCGTTGAAGCATGCCCTGATGGGCGCGCAATCCAACGAGTTTGCGGCGTTGCGATACGAAGCCATGCTTAAACGCCTGCACCACGGCGACAGCTTACCTGTGCACATGATCGTTGCGCCATCTGACCGTGCGGACGAAGTGATCATCGAGTTGCTGCCGGTGGAGCAGCAAACCCGCCAGGAACGGGAAGAGCGCTTGCTGGAACAGGCCCAGGCCAACAAGGAGCTGATCCGCAATCTGGCCCACGAGATCAAGAACCCGTTGGGGGGGATCCGAGGTTCGGCCCAGTTGCTCGAGATGGAGCTGGACAGCAAAGACCTCACCGAATACACGCAGGTCATCATCCACGAAGCAGATCGCCTGCAAACCCTGGTGGATCGGCTGTTGGCGCCACACCGCCGTCCGCATGTGGTGGGGGATGTGAACATCCACGAAGTGTGCGAGCGCGTCCGGTCCTTGATCCTGGCCGAGTTCCCCAAGGGTTTGAAAGTCGTGCGCGATTACGACACCTCGATCCCCGAGTTCCGGGGCGACCGAGAGCAGCTGATCCAGACGGTGCTCAACATCTCGCACAATGCGGCGCAAGCCTTGGCGGAGCGCATCGCGCAAGGCGATGCACAGATCGCTTTCAAGAGCCGGATCTTGAGGCAAGTCACGTTTGGCAAGCAGCGTTATCGCCTGGCACTGGAATTGCATGTCATCGACAACGGGCCTGGTGTACCAGACTCGATCAAGGACCGCATTTTCTTCCCGCTCATATCGGGACGCGAAGGCGGTTCAGGCCTGGGGCTGACGCTGGCGCAAACCTTTGTTCAGCAACACCACGGCATGATCGAGTGTGACAGCGAGCCCGGTCGTACGGACTTCAAGATTTTGATTCCGTTGCCTTGAACCCAAGAAAGCCCCCTCAGATGAAGCCGATCTGGATCGTAGACGATGACCAATCCATCCGCTTTGTGCTTGAGAAAGCATTGCTGCGCGAAGGCCTGCCCACACGCAGTTTCACCAACCCTCGCGAGGTCCTGAAAGCGCTCGACTCGGAAGAAGGGCGCGATGGCCCGCAGGTGCTGGTCAGTGACATCCGCATGCCAGGGGGGTCGGGGCTGGACCTGCTGGCCACCATCAAGCAACGCATGCCTGGTTTGCCCGTCATCATCATGACGGCGTTCTCTGACCTGGACAGTGCCGTCTCGGCGTTTCAGAGTGGTGCCTTCGAGTACCTGCCCAAGCCTTTTGATTTGCCCAAGGCGGTGGAGTTGATCCGCCGTGCGGTCGATGAAAGCCAGCGCGAGGACGTGGCCGAAGAAAAAATGGTCGATGCGCCCGAGATGCTCGGCCAGGCCCCGGCCATGCAGGATGTGTTCCGTGGCATCGGGCGTTTGGCGCAAAGCCATGTGACGGTGCTCATCACGGGCGAGTCGGGCTCGGGCAAAGAGCTGGTGGCCCATGCGCTGCACAAGCACTCGCCGCGCGCCAACCAGCCTTTTGTGGCCATCAACACCGCCGCCATCCCTAAAGATTTGCTGGAGAGTGAATTGTTCGGTCACGAGCGCGGTGCGTTCACCGGCGCACAGGCCTCGCGGCGCGGGCGCTTTGAGCAAGCCGATGGCGGCACCTTGTTCCTCGATGAAATCGGGGACATGCCGTTTGATCTGCAAACGCGTTTGCTGCGCGTCTTGTCGGACGGGCATTTTTACCGCGTGGGCGGGCACAGCGCGGTCAAGGCCAATGTGCGCGTGATCGCGGCCACCCACCAGGACCTGGAGGAGCGCGTCAAGCAAGGCGTCTTCCGTGAAGACTTGTTCCACCGCCTGAACGTGATCCGTCTGCGTTTGCCCGCCTTGCGTGAGCGCCGCGAGGATGTGCCGATGCTGGCGCGTTATTTCCTGCAACGCAGTGCGCAGCAGTTGGGCGTGGAGCCCAAGCGCATTTCGGAAGCGGCCATGGACAAGCTCGGGCAGTTCCAGTTTCCGGGCAACGTGCGCCAGTTGGAGAACATTTGCCATTGGCTGACCGTGATGGCGCCAGCGCAGGTCATCGAGCTCAAGGATTTGCCGCCTGAGGTCTTGGCAGGGGGAGCACCTGCGATCACCACGCCAGAGTTGTCGGCTGCACCGGCATCGCCTGCTGCGGTTGAATGGACCGACTCGACGAGCGCGCCTTTAACGGCTGTCAGCCCCATCGTGGGTGTGGCTGCATCCGCTTCAGGCAGTGCTTGGGAATCGGGTCTGGAGGAGGAGGCCTTGGCTTTGCTCCATGCCGGGCGCACCGATGTGTGGGATGTTCTCACGCGGCGTTTCGAAACCAGCCTGATCCAGGCGGCCTTGTCGACCACGCGGGGGCGGCGCATCGAAGCGGCTCAAAAGCTGGGCATTGGTCGCAACACCATCACCCGCAAAATTCAGGAATTGGGCATCGACGAGTGATGCCCTGGAGGCAGATCAGTCCGAAAAAGGGTCCTTGAGCACCACGTCGCTGAGGGGAAAAGCCACACAAGGCAGCACGCAGCCTTCGGCTTTTTCTTCGGCGGTCAGGCCGGGCCAGGCCATCTCGTAGCGCACCTGGCCTGAGACCAAATGGCCGATGCAGGTGCGGCAGGTGCCCGAGCGGCAGGAGCTGGGCCATGTCAGGCCGCCTTGCTCCAGTGAGTCCAGCAAGGTCTGCTCGGGCCAGGCGTCAAAGCTGCCACCATCGGGTTCGATGCGGGCGTTGAAAAACGGGATGCCTTGGCTCATTGTGTGATCAGGTGGGGCCTTCAAACACCAGTTTCCAGCCATCCACTTCTTTTTGCCAATAGGTGCGCAAGAAGACGGGTTGGCGTTTGTCTTTGACGTTGGGGTCGGTCATGGTCACCACCATGGTTTCTTCGCCATCGTTCCAGTGGAGGACCGATATCACTTCGAGAGGTTTGGTTTTGCGTTGACCCCATACGCCCTGGACCAACTTGGGCCACCAGTGGTCGAGGTCCAACGCATCGCGCTCGAAGCGGCGACTGTAGTGGGTTTTCAGTTTGGCTGCATCTGCACCTTGGCGGTCTGTAATCCATTGGTCCAGAACCGGCTTGAAGCTGCCGTATTGGTATGAGATTTGGTTGGCAGGCACCCAATCCAGCTTGTCTGCAATCACCACGGGTGTCATGCGCCAACCTGGCAAGTTGAGCAATTGCTCCATCTCTGTATTGGCCAGCACCACGCAGCCGTCTGTGGCCTCAGGGGCTCTTGAGTATTGGGCGCTGGGCGTCCCGTGCAGCCAGATGCCTGACCCCGTTTTGTTGCGCATGGCATCCACAGCGTTGGGGAAGTTCAAGGTCAGCGCACCCGCACCGAACAAGTCAGGCAAAGTGGCACCAGGCAAATTTTTCTGAATGAAATACACGCCAATCGGTGTTTTTCCATCGCCTTCCTTGACTTTGCCCACGCCGTTGACACCCACAGAGATATAGGTTTCCTTGATCAATTCAAGTTTCAAACGACCGTCTTCGCCCGTGCGATTGGCAAACCAGTAGAGCCGTGAGCGGGAGGCATCCACGGCTGCGACATAGGGTTGTTGGGCGGCCAGGAAGGCCACCGCTGCAGGTACCTGTCCTTGCAAAGCTTGAGGTGCTGTGCGGTTCATCCGGCGCTTGGCTTCCAGCACCAATTCTTCGAGTCGGCGCAAGGCGGAGGGTTGGGTCTCGGCATCCAGCTCTACGCCTTCGACGGGCTGATGGCTGCTGATGTTGAGCAAATCGGCATACAGCAATTGGCCCAATTGAAAATTGGGAAATTGCGTTGCGAGACTTTGTGCCGTCGCCAAAGCCTGAGCACGTTCACCATCGCCCAGATGCTGGTAGATCTGTCGAACCAAGGTTTCTGGATCTTTGGCGGTGATCACGTCTGTGGTGATGCCGGGTTCAAACTCCAGCTTCCAGCGCATGGGCTCTGGTGTGGCCTGGAAATTTTTCTGAAGACTGGCGGGTAAATGTTCGCGGTCAGACAACCACCATGCTGTCACCCCGAAGGCGGCCACCAGCAAAGTCGGTAATGCCCAGCGCAAAGGCCATGATTTTGAGCTTTTGCGATGGGATGATGGTGTGGCGATGCGACGAAAGTTCAATTCACCGTCTCACGTGTGATCAGCCAACGATCGCCTTGTTTGGCCATTTCCAGGGTCTTGTGGCTGTTGCCCTTGAAGTTGTCAGATTCGTAGATTTGCTGGAAACGAGCAGAAGCTTTGTTGCCTGTCACCTCAATTTTGAGGTTGTTCACTTCCACGTTGATGGTTTTTTTGGAAATGATGCGCACCCGACGATCACTTTCCCATTTGGCTCTGGACATTTTGTCGGGTGGCGTGAAGCTGCTGCCATACGAGGCCAGGTAGCGGTTCATGTCCTTTTGACTCCAGGCCTTGGCCCAGACCGACACGGCAGTGCGAACATCTGCTTGATCGATCTTGGCCTGTTTTTGCAGAGCATCTTCTTTCTTGGGCTCTGGTTTTGGCGTAGCCACAACAGTGGTGGCTGCTGCTGGTTTGGCGATCGGGGCCGATGCTGGAATGGCAGGTGCCGGGGCTGTGGGGGGCACTGTTTTGACAGCAGCTTGAGCAGGCGCTGCAGGTGCTTGGGCTGGTGTGGCCACCGCAGGAGGTGTTGCAGGCGCCGACGGTACAACCAGCGCGGGAGGCGCCGCAGGTACAGCTTTGGCCGGTTCGATGTGGGCCGGTGCAGCTGCCGCATTGGCTGCGGTTGCCTGGGTGCTTGTATTGCCCGGAGGGCGCTTGTTCGGATCAATGCTCCCCAGCAAGGTCAATTGTGGCGCACTGTTTTTGATCTTGCTGTCAACTTGTAAAGCTTTGGCATAGGTTTGCTTGGCCAGTTGACTTTGGACATCGGATAAATTTCGGTGCGCTGCTGCATAGCTGGGATGCGTTTGCAGGGCTTTTTCCAGATTGGCCCGGGACTCTTCCAGCTTGCCCTTGGCGGCATACAGCACGCCCAGGTTGTTGTAGGCCTCTGACAGGTCAGGATGTGATTCCGTGAGTTTCTTGAATGTGTCGATCGCCTTGTCGGTTTGACCTTGTTGCGCCTGAATCACGCCTTCCATGAAACGCAGTTGCACATCTTTGGGCGCATTTTGACGCTCTTGTTGGAGCAACTTGAGGGCTTGTTCCAACTGTCCGGCTTGAATGGCTTGTTTGATGTTGTCCTGGGGTGTGGGGGCGGCTTGAACCGCCACAGCACCGGTCAAGCTCCATGCCATTTGCAGCGCCAGGAGTATTCGTGAATATGAATGCTTTGGTGCCTTGTCGGACAGCGATTTTTGATCAAACAACATAGCCAAATAAGGTTTTCTTAAACCTGAGAATTGTAGCCAGTCATCTGCAAGCTTCTTGGTGTCAGTCCAGATAGTGATCAGATGGCCAGATAAGGCAAGCTGGCGGACCATTCGATCGGTGTGTTGAAGTCCATCCAGGCCTCTGTGAAGGGATGCGGAAACGCCAACGCTTGTGCGTGCAGCATCAAGCGCGGGCTCAGTGCTTTGATCTCTGGCGGGGCATACAGCGAGTCGCCTAGCATGGGGTGGCCAATGCTTTGCATGTGCACCCGCAATTGGTGGGTGCGGCCAGTCACCGGCTCCAGCTCGACCAGGGTGGCGTTTTCGCCGGTTTGCAGGGCGCGCCAGCGGCTGCGGCTGGCTTTGCCGTCGGGGTGAATGATGTGGATGGGGCGGCGGTCCCAGTCCAGCAAGATGGGGCCGTCGATGGTACGCCAGCCTTCTTCGTCGGGCGCTTGTGTGGCTTGCGTTTGTGCAGGGTGTCCGGCCACCACGGCCATGTAGCGTTTCTTGACCTGGCGGGTTTCAAACAGGCGGCTCAGGCGGCGTTGCGCCTCGATGCCAAGCGCCATGAGCAACAAGCCTGAAGTGTCTTGGTCGAGCCGGTGCACGATCAGGGCTTCGGGGTAAATGGCCTGCACGCGTTTGGACAGGCAGTCTTGCTTGTCGGGGCCGCGGCCCGGAACAGACAGCAGGCCGCTGGGCTTTTCAAGCACCAGCAGGTGCTCGTCTTCGTGGATCGGTGTCATCGAAAATTCAAGAGGCCGGTGACCCTGGCCATCAAGCTTGAAGAGGTCAGGAGGGTTTGACTTTGCCGCGAGGCGCCACAAAGGTGGTCGGTGCCATGGGGCGGTCCGAGGTGAACGTCTTCGGTGCGGACGTGTCTTTTTTCGGCTTCTTGGCCATTTTGTTGCTGCGTTGTTCGCCTTTGGCCATGGTGCATCCTCGGTGGTCATCCCGGATTGGGAAGTCTTTGATGGTAAGGCACAAAGCCGTTCATTGACCTTGTTGCGCTGTACTTGATTGGCGTCAATGGCGTGTGGTGCGATGGACCCCGGGTCAAGCCCGGGGTGACAGATGCACAGGTCCATGTCATGCCGGACTTGATCTGTATCCACAGTTCGATGTCATGCCGGACTTGATCCGGCATCCATGATTTACTTCACCTCAGTCACGAACTGCTCGCGTGGGCGGCGCACTTTTTTCAGGCCCACCAACCAGTCGCCTTCGGCGCGGTAGCCCAGCGGCACGATGGCCACGCTGCGCAAATTGCGCGCAGCCAGACCCAGGATCTCGTCCACAGCGGCAGGCTCGAAGCCTTCCATGGGGGTGGCGTCCACTTCTTCGTAGGCGGCAGAAATCAGCGCAGCACCCAGGCCAATGTAGGCTTGGCGAGCAGCGTGCTCGAAGTTCACCTTCGGATCGCGGCCTGGGTAATTGGCCAGCAGCATCTTGCGGTAGTTTTCCCAGCCTTCGTTGGTGCCACCGCGCTCGGCGTTGGTGAAGTCAAAGTAGGTGTTGATGCGCTCGGCGGTGTAGTTGTCCCAAGCGGCAAACACCAGCAGGTGCGAGCCTTCGGTCACTTGGGCCTGGTTGAAGGCCTTGGGCTGGATCTGGGCGCGCACGGCGGGGTTGCTGACCACGATCACCTCAAACGGCTGCAAACCGCTCGATGTGGGGGCCAGGCGAGCGGCTTCCACAATGCGGTCCACCTTCTCTTGTGGCACGACCTTGGACGGGTCCATTTTTTTGGTGGCATAGCGCCATTGCATTTTCTTGAGCAAATCGGACATGGTTCTTCCTGGTTGGTTTGGAGGGATGCGTGATTGTGTCTGAAAGGCTATTCCACCTGCTGCCATGTGCCTGTTGGCAAGTCACGCAGATGATACGGACCCACAGCGATGCGGATCAGCCGCAGTGTGGGCAAACCTACTGCGGCCGTCATGCGGCGCACCTGGCGGTTGCGGCCCTCGCGAATCGTCAGCTCCAGCCACGAGGTCGGGATGTTCTTGCGTTCGCGAATCGGCGGCTTGCGCGGCCACAAATCGGCCGGTGGCTCCACAGCCTGGGCGCGGGCGGGCAGGGTGGGGCCGTCATTGAGCATCACGCCCCGGGCCAGTGCGGTCAGCGCCTTGTCGTCCACCACGCCTTCGACCTGCACCAGATAGGTTTTCTCCATCTTGAAGCGCGGGTCGGCAATGCGGGCCTGCAGCTGGCCGTCGTCGGTCAGCAGCAGCAAGCCTTCGCTGTCGGCGTCCAAACGCCCGGCCACGTACACGCCGGGCAGGTCGATGTGGTCCTTCAGGCCCTGCCAGCGCCCTTCGGGGGTGAACTGGCTGAGCACGCCGTAGGGTTTGTTGAAGCGGATCAGCATGGGCAAGTCATCAGGTGCAAGGCAAGGGCGTGAGCGTATCAGGTCGGTTAGCATCCCCTGCATGAGTTCCCAATACGAATGCCTGAAAAGCGCCGACCTGTATGCCGAAGCCTTTGGCGTTCCGGCCCCTGAAACCCTGCTGGACAAAGAAGTCTGGCCACGCAAACAGGGCTTTTTCATCCGCAAGGCGCACACCGATGCACCCGCTGTGCCCGACGAAGCGGCACCGCCTGTGGTGCTGGAGCTGGCCCAAGGCCAGTTCGGTCTGGTGCCCACCTGGGTCAAGTCCACGTCGGACGCCAAACTGCGCTCGACCAAACTGGCGGTGACCCGTTACGAGACCATGAGCACCGCCACGCCCACGCGCGAGACCTGGCTCAAAGGCCAACGCTGCATCATCCCGATGCAGGCTTTTTTTGAAGACGACTGGCGCAGTGGCAAAGCCGTGCCCACCCGCATCGCCCGGGTGGACGGCAAGCCCATGGGCGTGGCCGGTTTGTGGGAACACTGGACCAAAGACGGCGAAGCCATCACCAGCTTCACCTTGCTCACGGTCAACGCCAACAGCCACGCACTGATGAACCGCTACGGCCAAAACGGCAACGAAAAACGCATGCCCGCCATCCTGAACGAAGGGGCCTGGTCCGCCTGGCTGAGCGCCCCGTTGGACAAAGCCCGCGAGTTCATGCGCGCCTATCCGGCCAACTTGCTGCTGGCCAATCCGGTGCAGAAAAAGTAAAGCCAGCGCTCAAAGCGATTGCCGGTAGCGCTCCAGCATCTGGGCCTGGGTTTCGGCTTCGATCTCTTCGCCCTTGAAGGCACGGATCTGGTCGCGCAGCATCTCGGCCATGCTGGGCAGTTGCGCCCGGTCAGCATGGCGTGATGCATCCCACAAGCCAGAGCGCATGAAGGCCTTGGCGCAATGCAGGTAAACCGACTCCACCGTCAGGCGGATCACCAGCGCGGGCGTGCGCCGCGCATCGGCGCACATGGCCAAGTCAGCCGGGTCGGTGGACAGCACGGCGCGGCCATTCACGCGCAAAGTCTCGTCAAAGCCCGGCACCAGAACAAAGTGCCCAAGCGGCCCGTGGTGACGATGTTCTCCAGCGTGTCCAACCGGTTGTTGCCCGGCGCATCGGGCACCAGCAGCGTCTGCGCGTCCAGCACCTTGACGAAACCCGGCTCGCCCCCGCGAGGCGAGGCGTCCATGTGCCCATCCGCGTCGCTGCTGGCCAGCACCACAAAGGGCGACAAACCAATGAACCGCACCGCATGCGCGTCGAGCGCCGGGATCTCTTTTTTGAGCGAACGCTCACGGGCGGGACCGTAGAGCTGGCGCAGGGCGGGGAGGGTGGTGATGTCATGGGTGGACATGGGCGGGGTGCTGTGGGCAGGCGAAATACCCAAATGGGGTTGGTTTGTGCCCAATTTGGGTATTTGGTATGGACTTACTGTGGTGATTCAGCCCGCTATGGCTGGGTAAGCGCTTATTCGGCCGCAACCCTGTCAAGTTGGTCTTTGAGTTTGGGCAGAGCCGTTTGCAAAGTGTCCCAAACCACGGCGAGGTCAATATCGAAATAACCATGTGCAATGCGGTTTCGCATGCCTCGCATGCTTCGCCATGGAACTTCAGCGTGCTGGGCTGCAAACTCAGGGTGCTGGTCCATGATTTTTGTCGCCGCTTCGCCCAAGACAATCAAGCTCATCACCACTGCCTGCTGGGTGCGCTTGTCTTGCTCGAAATCTGGCTGTGCCATGCCTTCTGTGAATGCCTGTGCGTCAGCGATCGCTTGACGCATGTGATCTAGGTAATCGGGCAAACGATTGATCGTCATAGCGGGCGGGCTTCTTGCACCACCGCATCCCGAAACTTGGCAGGCAAGTCTTTCGGTGTGAGCACATCCACGGATACACCCAACAAGGTTTGCAATTCGTCTTGCAAGCCACCCAGATCAAACAGCGTGGTGCCGGGCAGAGGGTCAACCAACAAATCCAAGTCGCTGCCCTCGATGTCATGGCCATGCAAAGCCGAGCCAAACACGCGAGGGTTGACCACGCGATAGCGGGCTGCTGCTAGGCAGACGGCGTCGCGGTGTTGGCTGAGTGCTTGGGATGGTCGCATGAGGTGTAGTTTAAAGCGATTGAACGTCGCTGCCTATTCAAGAGGCAGAGTTAAAACCCAGACCATCGCCTTAAACCCATGCAGCACGTGACGACTGCAAAACCTGCGCCCAAGCCGTCAGGTTTTTCCAGAGCGTCTTGGGGGGCGTGTGGGTGCGCTGAGCCACTTCTTCCAGGCCAGAAACGATCAAGGGCAACGGCGCTTCGTCGAGCAGGGTGGACACCTGGGGCAGCAGTGCATCAGGCAGCTCACCGCTGACCAGCGCCTGCGCCAAAGCATCGGGCAACCTGTTTTACGGCACCACCATTGCCGTGACCATTTTGGTGCTCTCCAAACACAAGGCAGACACCACCACCCAGTTCATCGACGCCAGCGCGTTGTTCAAGAAAGAAACCAACAACAACACGCTGCTGGATGAACACATCGAGCAAATCATGGCCGTGTTCGACAGCAAGGCCAACGTGGACCACTTTGCCCGCTCGGTCAGCCATGCCGAGATTGCCGCCAACGACTACAACCTGTCTGTGAGCAGTTACGTGGAGGCTAAAGACACCCGCGAAGTGGTTGACATTGCCCAGCTTAACGCTCAACTTAAAACAACCGTTGCCAAGATCGACCAGCTGCGCAAAGACATTGACGCCATCGTGGCCGAGATTGAGGGCGAGGAGCAGGAAGCATGAGCAGTTTGGACTTTATGAGCAAGCTGTTGGATGGGGCGGCGGTGGAGTGGAAGCTGTTGGGGGAAGTTGGCGAATTTATTCGCGGCAATGGAATGCAGAAAAAGGATTTCGTTGAGGCCGGATTCCCTGCTATTCACTATGGCCAGATCTACACGCGCTATGGCCTTGCAGCAAATGCTGCACTTACTTATGTAGAAGAAGGATTAGCCAAACGGCTAAGAAAAGCTAAAAAAAATGACCTCTTATTAGCAACCACTTCTGAGAATGATGAAGACGTAGTGAAGCCTCTTGCATGGCTTGGTAACGATGTCGCTATTTCTGGTGACATGATGCTTTTTAGACACAATCAAAACGTCAAATACTTAGCCCATTATTTTCAGACGAACGAATTTCAAGAACAGAAACGAAAATACATCACAGGCGCAAAGGTTCGCAGAGTTTCAATTGGTGATCTGTCAAAGGTTACCGTCCCCATCCCCTGCCCAGATAACCCCAAAAAATCGCTTGAAATCCAAGCCGAAATCGTTCGCATCCTAGACGCCTTCACCGAGCTGACCACCGAGCTGACCACCGAGCTGACCACCCGCAAAAAACAATACAACCACTACCGCGACCAGTTGTTGAGTTTTGAAGATGGGGCGGTGGAGTGGAAGACTTTGGGTGAAGTTATAGCCATGCGAGCGGGGCAGCATATTTCTGCTAGCAAAATTTCGAATATTGCTAGCGAGGAGTACGTTTACCCATGTTTTGGCGGTAATGGAGTTCGAGGCTACGTTAAGAATAAAAGCCATGATGGCGAGTACTTGTTAATCGGACGACAAGGAGCTCTTTGCGGAAACGTTCAACGTATGAAGGGAAAGTTTTATGCCACTGAACACGCCGTTGTTGTGACTGTGAGTGATGTGGTAAATCTTGACTGGGCGTTTCACATGCTAACGCTGATGAATCTTAATCAGTATGCGTCACAGTCTGCGCAACCCGGTTTAGCGGTTGGGAAATTAGAGGGTTTGAAAATCCCAATTCCATCCTTGGCTGAACAAATTCGGATCGCGAGCATCCTCGATAAATTCGATGCGCTGACCAACTCCCTCACCGAAGGCTTGCCCCGCGAAATTGAACTGCGCCAGAAGCAATACGCGCACTACCGCGATTTGCTGCTGAGCTTCCCGAAGTCGGAAACCCATGGAGATGCCCATGCCCAATGACCGCCCGGTGAAAGTGCAGTTGTTTGAATCCACCCATATCCGCAGCCATTGGGATGCCGAGCGTGAAGAGTGGTTTTTTTCCATTGTCGATGTGGTCGCCGCGCTCACAGAAAGCGTCAACCCGACAGACTATTTGAAGAAGCTGCGTAAACGGGACGAACAGTTGCGCGACTACATAGGGACAAATTGTCCCCAGGTAGCCATGCCCACCGAGACCGGCAAAGCAAGGAAGACATTGGCCGCAACGACCCAGCAGCTGCTGCGCATTGTTCAATCCATCCCCTCCAAAAAAGCCGAGCCTTTCAAGCTCTGGCTGGCCGAAGTGGGCAGCCAGCGCCTGGACCAGTTGCAAGACCCGGAGCTGAGCATCGAGCAGGCCATGCGCGACTACAAGCGCCTACATCCACGACTTTGTGTTTGACGACGGGCGCATCCAGAACATCTATTTGCTGGACAAAAAGCACGTTGCCCGCAACAAGGTGCAGGTCATCAAGCAGTTTGAGCAAACGGGCACGCAGGCCAACCGCTATGACGTGACGATTTTGGTCAACGGCTTGCCGCTGGTGCAGGTGGAATTGAAGAAGCGCGGTGTGGCGATCCGTGAGGCCTTCAACCAGGTGCACCGCTACAGCAAAGAGAGCTTCAACAGTGCGAACTCGCTCTTCAAGTTTTTGCAGTTGTTTGTGATTTCCAACGGCACCGACAGCCGTTACTTTGCCAACACCACGCAGCGCAACAAAAACAGCTACGACTTCACCATGAACTGGGCGAAGGCGGACAACAGCTTGATCAAGGACCTGAAGGACTTCACCGCCACGTTCTTTCAAAAAGACACGCTGCTCAAGGTGTTGCTGCGCTATTCGGTTTTTGACACCAGCAACACGCTGCTGGTGATGCGCCCTTACCAAATTGCCGCCACCGAGCGCATTTTGTGGAAGATCGGCGGCAGCCATCAAGCCAAGAACTGGAGCAAGCTGGAGGGCGGCGGCTTCATTTGGCACACCACAGGCTCAGGCAAAACATTGACCAGCTTCAAAGCGGCGCGTTTGGCCACCGAACTGGACTTCATTGACAAGGTGTTTTTTGTGGTGGACCGCAAGGATCTGGACTACCAGACCATGAAGGAATACCAACGCTTTTCGCCCGACAGCGTGAACGGCTCAGACAGCACGGCGGGCCTCAAGCGCAACCTGGAAAAGGACGACAACAAGATCATCGTCACCACCATCCAGAAGCTCAACAACCTGATGCGCACCGAGGCCGACCTGGCCATTTACGGCAAGCAGGTGGTGTTCATTTTTGACGAGTGCCACCGCAGCCAGTTTGGCGAAGCGCAGAAGAACCTGAAGAAAAAGTTCAAAAAGTTTTACCAGTTTGGCTTCACGGGCACGCCCATCTTTCCGGAAAACGCCTTGGGCGCAGACACCACCGCCAGCGTGTTTGGCAGTGAGCTTCATTCGTATGTGATCACCGACGCCATCCGCGACGAGAAGGTGCTCAAGTTCAAGGTGGACTACAACGATGTGCGCCCGCAGTTCAAGGCCATTGAAGCCGAGCAGGACGAGAAGAAGCTGACCGCCGCCGAGAACAAACAGGCCTTGCTGCACCCCAAGCGGATTGAAGAAATTTCGCAATACATCCTGAACAACTTCCGCCGGAAAACCCACCGCCTGCAGCCGGGCAGCAAGGGGTTTAACGCCATGTTTGCCGTCAGCAGCGTGGACGCGGCCAAACTGTATTACGAGACGCTCAAAGACCTGCAAAAGGACACAGACAAGCCTTTGCGCGTGGCCATCATTTTTTCGTTTGCGGCCAATGAAGAGCAAGAAGCCATTGGCGACATTCAAGACGAGAGCCTGGAAGTTTCGGCACTGAACAGCAGCGCCAAAGAATTTTTGACAGCCGCTATTGGCGACTACAACGCGCACTTCAAGACCAGCTTCAACGTGGACAGCAACGGGTTTCAAAACTATTACCGCGATCTGGCCAAGCAGGTCAAAGCGGGCGAGATTGACTTGCTGATCGTGGTGGGCATGTTCCTCACGGGTTTTGACGCGCCCAGGCTCAACACCTTGTTCGTGGACAAAAACCTGCGCTTTCATGGCCTGATTCAGGCGTTTTCTCGAACCAACCGCATCTTTGACGCCACCAAGACCTTCGGCAACATCGTGACCTTCCGCGACTTGGAAAAAGCCACGGTGGACGCCATCACCCTGTTTGGTGACAAGAACACCAAAAACGTGGTGCTGGAGAAAAGCTACAAGGAATACATGGAGGGCTTCACCGACGTGATCACGGGTGAGGCGCGGCGTGGCTTTGTGGAAGTGGTGGCTGAACTGGAGCAGCGCTTTCCTGACCCGTCGGCCATCGAGAAAGAGGCCGATAAAAAAGCCTTTGCCAAAGTGTTTGGCGAGTATTTGCGCATTGAAAACGTGCTGCAAAACTTCGATGAATTCGCCAGCCTACGGGCTGCGCAAAGCCTGGACCTGCGGGACACGGCAGCGGTTGAGGCCTTCAAGGCGCAGCATGGGCTGACCGATGCCGAATTTGCGGCCATGCAAAGCGTGCAGATACCCAGCGAGCGGGCGATTCAAGACTACCGATCGGCCTACAACGACATCCGCGATTGGCTGCGCCGCCAACGCGAAGGCCAGCAACCCGAGCAGTCCAGCGTCGATTGGGACGATGTGGTGTTTGAGGTGGATTTGCTCAAATCGCAAGAGATCAACCTGGACTACATCCTTGAGGTGATCTTTGACAACAACAAAAAGGTCAAGACCAAAGCCGCCTTGGTGGAAGAGGTGCGCCGCGCCATTCGCGCCAGCTTGGGCAACCGTGCTAAAGAAAGCCTGTTGGTGGACTTCATCAACCAGACCGACCTGAGCCAGTTCGACGACAAAGCCAGCGTGATCGAAGCCTTCTTCACCTTTGCGCAAGCCGAGCAGTTGCGCGAAGCGCAAGAACTGATCAGCTCAGAAAACCTGAATGCCGACGCCGCCAAGCGCTACATCGTCCACTCACTCAAACGCGAATACGCCAGCGACAACGGCACCGAACTCAACGCCATGCTCCCCAAAATGAGCCCCCTGAACCCGCTGTACCTGACCAAAAAGCAGACCGTGTTTCAGAAAGTGGCTGCGTTTGTGGAGAAATTTAAGGGAGTTGGTGGGGCGATTGGATAGGTGCACACATTTTTGGGCAGCTTTCTGCATGTGCTTAGTGGAGACCTGTCGGGCATTCAGGCAAAACTGCGCTGCGCCAATGCCATCGCGTCTCGCGCAAAGCGCTAACTAATCACACCGCGCCGCCACCGCCTGCGCGGCGCCAAAGCGGGGGCGGATGGCTTGGTCAAAGGTGGCGTTTTTGGCGAAGTGGTCCTCGGGGATGAATTCGGTGAACCAGAAGTGGAGGATGAATTCGGTGAACCAGAAGTGGAGGATGGATTGGGGTTGCACAGAGCATCTTCTCTTTTTGATTGTTAGTTTGATTTAGCTCCGCTTCCGTTCGAGCGCCACCCCCCAATTTGCAATCATGGAACCAAGCTCAAGCCAATCCTTCGAATTAACAGACGTTCTAATTCGTTCGCACTGCTTTTGTATTGTTATTTTTGAGCAATGTGCGTTAAATCTATCTAAAGTTTCATCCCCCAAGCCCGGTAGGAATATGCATTCACATTCTTTCATTTTTATTTTTGGACATTGATCATTGGCGCTACATTCTGGTGCACATTCAAATGCACGAGCAATTGTCGTTGTCGATTTCTCCCAGTGCTCACGCTCTCTTTCGTTGACATTCGTAGTCTTTATCCGAAATAGTTTTGTGCCATTCTTCATATCGAACCACTTGTGCAGTTCTGAATTATTAAATACATACTTCCTTAAGTAATCCAATCGATTGCTTAGTTCGTGTATTGCAGAGGAATTTTCTATTGAATCGGTAATTAGATTAACAGGTAGAATATTCTCTATTTCGCTGCAATTTAATTCTTTGTGGTGAATAACCCAATTTGATTCGGTTGTTATTTCGGCGCATTTTTTTGTTGGAATGCAGGAGTCATCTTTTGGATACGTTTTATCTGTATCTGTTATGGCCAGGATAAACTGTCTCCGGCTGGCTTCTAATTCCAATAACTTATTTGAAATTTCTGCGCCACCGCCACTATCCTTCGATAGGTTAATTTTTACCCCTTTAGGTCCACAGATATTTAAGGCGTGAGTTGCGCAGTTCAGATAAGCTGTTGCATCACGTAGATTTTCAGCCAGTATGCAAGCTGGTACTAGCGCAACTTTGGCAAAATGTTTAAGTGGAATTTGCCAAGTACTAGGAGCCAAAAAACACGGTTGTTCAATACTTGGATCGACCGAGACACGGAATTTTTGCAATTGTTCGAGGGATTTTAATTCGGAGAATCGAGCAAGAACAGAGCCAATTGATGCACGACTCGCAAGTGAAAGTCCAATGTCGCGCAAGAAGCCTAGTGTTTTACGATCGGAAAAAACAATATGTTCGCCACGAAAAAAGCTTGCCCATATTGTTTCAATTGCTGATAGCGATTCATAGTCACTTGCAAAATCAATTTCTACCAATTTAGGCGAAAGAGATATCCACATGCCTTAACTTTCTGGATCAAAAAAACCATATGGCCAATTTGTCAATGAGCCTTCAGGGTTGAAATGTGAAATACGACACTTGGTTGTACCTGGTTTTTCATCGTCAGGCTCAAAAAGGACAACTGAGACATCCTCCGGATTTATGACCTTGCCCTCAATTAGTGCTCCAAGGCGATTAACCAAGTGCTGGCTATGTGTCTCTACTATTAGTTTTGTTCCGATTGGTGAAGATGATTTTTCAGTGCCGCTACTGCTCGCGCTAGATCTTGCAAAACCAGCGAAAACATCACCAAGGCGTGCCTGATACTCTGGATGAAGATGGAGCTCAGGTTGCTCGATAACAATAAAGGAAGCTGAGGCGATCCGATTGGCGGATTGACTGGATGACCAGAGCTGCGCAGCAATTGGAAGAACCTGTGAAATCCCAAAACCCATGTCAGCAATGTTCGTAGGTGTTGTATCTCCCGAATTGGTTGCCATTACTGTTAGCTGTGCACCTTCCCGATTCGGAATTACATCTATTGATAAATATTTTTGAGTCCAATGGCGGAAACTTATAAGTTCCTTTTTTGACAAACTATCTAAGAACATCGGAAAATTTCTCCCTTCGGGATCAATCTCCGCGACAGCTAGGTCAAGTCTTCGGTAGTATCGCTCTGCTGTTGCTCTGAGTGGTTTAAGGTATCTGACCCGTGTGAAGATGTTTGCGATAGCCTCATCGAGCATATCAATGATTTGGTCTAAATTTGCTGCAACAAGTGCAGGAGCAAGTTGTTTAACAAACCAATTGTTTTCTGACAAACTGGGCTTCAATGCTTCCCAGGCTTGTGGTCCCTGTATGTCGCGGATAGCTTCTACAAGGTCCTGACGGTTTGTTACACGTAATCGGCTTGCAATCTCCGAAACTGTATCGTCACTGGTATTGCCATGCAGTTGTGCTCGGATCTTTGAAAGTAGGGTCGAGCGCCAAGGATTCCTAGCTGTGGTCAGATCATTTGGATTCTCTGGATCTGGTTGGACAAATATAAGGCCTGGAAGAAGTTGTCCTTGGGTTGCACCAATGATCGTAGATCCTTGAGAGAAATTTTGTCCATCTATACTTACTTTTTCTACTAAGTTATTTGCTGATATGGAGATGTCGATGACCATGCCAGCGATTTCAATTTGGACTTTTGAAGCCTGTGCAGATTCAATGTTTGGATCATTTTGAAGAGTAAGTGTTACTTTGACACTATCCACACGTACTTCATTTTGATCGCGACGTGTGTAGTAGCCTCGTAATGTGTTGGCCGCAAACTTTCTTCGTCTTAGGGCATCTTCATCTGCTAAATTAAGTTCGAAAATTAACTCTAGATTGGTGGAGCCCCGCGTAATTGCTTGTGTGAGTGAGCCATAGTCCACTAGGTCACCAAACCACAAAATTGGGGAGCGTTTTCGTCGTTCTACACTTTGCCTGAGCAATGGGAACAGTCGAGCAAAGCTGCTTTTCCCCACACTGTTTTTACCCAAAAGAATCGTAATGGGTCGAAGTTCGATACTTGGCGATAGGTCGTAAAGACTTCTAAGTCGTCTAATTCCCAAGCCGGTAAGCTGAGCCATAATTTTTCCTTTTCGTCGGGATATTCAGAAGTTTATTTTCCCCAAGAATCCTTCAACCCCGTCACCCGGTTAAACACCGGCTTGGCTCCCGCCACATGATCCCGGCGGTCCGCCACAAAGTACCCAAACCGCTCAAACTGGAACTTCTGGTCTGGCTGCGCCCCGGCCAATGAAGGCTCTACATAAGCCGTGACGACCTTCAAGCTGTCGGGATTGAGGCTTTGCAAGAAGTCTTTGCCGCCCGCATCGGGGTGCGCTTCGGCAAACAGGCGGTCGTACAGGCGCACTTCCGCTTGCACGCCGTCGGCTACGGCCACCCAGGTGATGGCGGCTTTGGCTTTGACGCTGTCGGCGCCGGGCGTGCCGCTCTTGGTGCCGGGGATCACTTTGGCGTGTACTTCGGTCACTTTGCCTGCCGCGTCGCGTGCGCAGCCTATGCATTCGATCACGTAGCCGCCTTTCAGGCGCACCACGTTGCCGGGGAACAATCGTTTGTAGCCCTTGGGCGGCACTTCTTCAAAGTCTTCGCGCTCGATCCACACTTCTTTGCCGATCAGGAATGTGCGGTCTGCGGGCGGGGTTTGGCCCTCGGCCACCGCACTGTGGGGCAGGGCGGGTTGGGTGCAGGCCTCGGTGTAGCTGTCGCTGCCAAAGGCTTCGGCCCAGTTGGTCAGCACGAGCTTGACGGGGTCGAGCACCGCCATGCCGCGGTGGGCTTTGTTTTCCAGGTCTTCGCGCAGGCAGCCTTCTAAGGTGTTGTAGTCGATCCAGCTGTCGCTTTTGGTCACGCCAATGCGGTCGGCAAACAGGCGCAGGCTCTCGGGCGTGTAGCCCCGGCGGCGTAGGCCCACGATGGTGGGCATGCGCGGGTCGTCCCAGCCGCTGACTTTGCCTTCACTCACCAGTTGCGCCAGCTTGCGTTTGCTGGTGATCACATAGGTCAGGTTCAGGCGGGCAAATTCGTATTGTTTGGGGCTGGGCGCGGCCAGCAGACCGCACTCGCACAGGCGCTCCATCAGCCAGTCGTAAAACGGGCGCTGGTCTTCAAATTCCAGCGTGCAGATGCTGTGGGTGATTTGCTCCAGCGCGTCTTCGATGGGGTGGGCAAAGGTGTACATCGGGTAGATGCACCAGGTGTCGCCCGTGTGGTGGTGGGTGGCGCGGCGGATGCGGTAGATGGCCGGGTCGCGCATATTGATGTTGGGCGAGGCCATGTCGATCTTGGCGCGCAGCACGGCGGCGCCGTCGGCCAGTTGGCCGTCGCGCATTTCGCGGAATCGCGTCAGGTTCTGTTCAACAGTGCGGGTGCGGAACGGGCTGTCCACGCCGGGCTTGCCAAAGTCGCCCCGGTTGGCACGCATGTCTTCGGCGCTTTGCTCGTCCACATAGGCGTGACCAGCTTCGATCAGCGCTTCGGCAGCGCGGTACATGAAGTCGAAATAGTCGCTGGCCTGGTAAGGCGCGGCGCTGCCAGCGGCTTGGCCCAGTTGTGCCCAGTCAAAGCCGAGCCATTTCACAGCGTCGATGATGCTGTTGACGTATTCGGTGTCTTCTTTTTCGGGGTTGGTGTCGTCAAAGCGCAGGTGGCACACGCCGCCGTATTCCTTGGCCAGGCCGAAGTTGATGCAGATGCTTTTGGCGTGGCCCACATGCAGGTAGCCGTTGGGTTCGGGCGGAAAGCGGGTGCGGATCTTGGCCGGGTCGGGCTGGCCCGCAGCGTGGTGCGCGGCGTCGCCGGGGCTGCCTGCCCAGCGGCGGCTGGCGTAGGTGCCTTTGTCCAGGTCGTTTTCGATGATCTGGCGCAGGAAGTTGCTGACTTTGGTTTCAGCCGTGTCTTTAGGGGTGGGGGCATTCATAGCGCTTGATTTTACGGGGTGGCCGCGTGCTTTCAGGGGCCGGGCAGGTTACGTCTGGACACCATTGTGAAGAGGGGCTTGTCTACCAAACGTCGGGCTGGTGCGCTACAGGTGCAGGCGGGCCTGTGGTCTGCCACCACTTTCAGAGGTCAACACATGTCAACACTGTTGTTCAAAACCTGGGGCCGCAAGGCGCTGTTGTTGGGCGGTCTGGCCCTTGGGCTGTCGCAAGTGGGCTGCGCGCAGCCGGTGGTGATGGAGCCTTCGGTGTCGTTTTCAACGCAAATTGGCCATGCACCGGTCTATGCCCAGGTGGGCCTGCCCGGTGCTGTGTTTTACGGGCAACCGCAGGTAATTTACGCCCCACCCCCGCCGCCCCGGGTAATTTATGCGCCGCCGGTTTACATGCCTGCGCTTGGCTGGGGCTATGGGGTGCAATACCGCCACGGCTGGGGTCATGATCGCCATGAAGGCGGTTGGGGGGAGCGCAGAGACGAGCAGCGCCGGGATGGCCGTCGCGGCGGGTATGGCGACCGGGATGACTGGCGGCGCTGAGCGTTCTGGGGGGTCCATCGGCTCTTGCTTTTAATTTACCCGGGTAATTTTATTTAATCCGGGTATAATTTGAGCTTGCCGCTTTGAAAGCTTGTTTTGACCGACGTTGCCAACCCCGTTCCCCCGCCTGATTTCATTGCTTTTGAAGGGCCCCGCTGCCTGGCCCGTGGCCCCTTGGCCTATGTGGCCTTGCAGGTCAAGGCCGCCACCGAGGCCCGGCCGCTGGCCCGGTTCATGGTGTTCAAAGCGCTCAGCAGCGAGATCATTGACTTTGACCACAGGGGCAGCGCAGACGAGGTGTTGGCCCGGCTGGCGCTGGCGCATCCCCATGTCGATGCACCCGCAGCAGCAACAGATGCCAGCACAGATGACAGCGCCGTGCCAAGGTCTGGTCCCGGCCGGCCCAAAATGGGTGTGGTGGCGCGTGAGGTAACTTTGCTGCCGCGCCACTGGGCGTGGCTGGCCAGCCAGCCCGGCGGGGCCTCTGTGGCGCTGCGCAAGCTGGTGGAGCAAGCCCGCAAGTACAGCCATGTGCATGATCAGCGGCGTTTGTCGCAAGAGGCCAGTTACCGTTTCATGTCGGCTATGGCGGGCAGTCTGGACGGTTTTGAAGAGGCCGCCCGCGCCCTTTTTGTCGCCGATCGCCCCCGTTTTGAGGCCCTTATCGCCCCGTGGCCGACCGACATACAGGCCCATTTGCAGGAGCTGGCGCAGACCGCCCTGATGCCGGCTGACGCCACCTCCACATCGGAGTTGCCCCATGCGTGAACACTGGCATAACAAATTCCGATCCCGCGAAGCGGCCATGCCCTTCATCATGCTGGCCGTGCTGATCGACATGGCGGCCATTGGCCTGATCATTCCGGTGCTGCCCGAGCTGGTGGGCAGTTTTGCCAACAGCCAGGCCGAGCAGGCGCGCTGGTACGGCGTGGCGGCGGTGGCGTTTGGTGTGGCCAATTTTCTGGCCTCTCCGGTGCTGGGGGCCTTGTCTGACCGCTTTGGACGGCGGCCGGTGCTGTTGCTGGGCTTCATGGGGTTGGGCGTGAGCTTTTTTGGCACCGCGTTGAGTAATTCCCTGTGGGGCCTGATCGCCGTGCGCACGCTGGGCGGGGCCATGCAGGCCAATGCGGCGATTGCCAACGCCTATGTGGCCGACATTTCTGCACCCGAACAGCGCGCCAAACGCTTTGGCCTGCTGGGCGCGATGATGGGACTGGGCTTCATCGTCGGGCCGGTGATAGGCGGCTTGCTGGGGGCGGTGCA
>Ga0228700_1000569_pt1 | contig 32022 bp, 31 predicted proteins | sample McNCre317_Aug_MG_FD_178019 | JGI IMG/M metagenome (GOLD analysis project Ga0228700, IMG submission 178019) | Freshwater microbial communities from McNutts Creek, Athens, Georgia, United States - 3-17_Aug_MG | ecosystem: Environmental > Aquatic > Freshwater > Creek | place: USA: Georgia...
TTTCGAGCCGCGCTTGACAAATCCCCCCCCCCGCGCAAGAATTCCTGTTGCGTATTCGCATCTATAAATGGGGGATTTATGAAATTTAAACTACTCGCGGGTTTCGCCCTGCTCACGATTGCTTTGACCGGTTGCACCGCGGCTTCACCAGCCGCTGAAAAGTCGCCCGTTGAGGCGTCAACGCCATCGCCGACGGTGGCTAAATTGGCTGATGCCTGGAGCCAATCAACTACAGCCACGGCCGCCCTAATTTCGAATGACCTATTCCACGCAGGTGTCTGTGTCTCGGAGCCCAGCAGCTCGGACTCGGCATACCAAGGTGGCGACATCGAAAAGATGCACAACGCCGGAGAGTTCCGGATTTGCGACAACACAGTCGACTCGTCGGCCGCAGCAAGCGAGAAGGTCGCCTGCGCTGCCCGTCTCTGGATTTCGAGCGGCAAGGACTATACCGCGACAAGCGGGCAACGATCGTTGTCCTACGAAGATGGCTATGACACAGCTCTCTTCTATGGCCAAGGATGGGAAGTCGCTCTAGATCCATTCATGTCCTTCGAGCTCGACCCAAAGGACATGCTTGACCTGTGTGGGCCTGAGATTGAAAAGATTTCGAGCCTCATTGGCGGCTCAGTAACGACTTACGGCCAGTACTAGACCTATGCGCGCCATCAAGAGCGCACTAGCCGCACTTGCGCTAGTGGCATCATTATTAGTTCCTGCCCTACCGGCCCTTGCCGCTGGCACTCAGATCAGCGTCGTATCGCCGACAAACGCCGAAGGCCTAACCAATGGCTACCTGAAGCTCAAGATTCAATTCTCGGGCGGCGTCGCTGACCACGCCAGAAATTGTGTCGATCTGGGCGCAACATACGGCCAAACATTGCACCTCCTGTTCGCGGCTGGCTCGACCACGGTAGAGGCCCTGGGCAGCGAGTTCTATTTCTCGGAGGTTGCGGTCTCACCCACGGCTCTAACCTGTGAGTTGACCAAGTACATGGACGTATATCGCTTTGACCAAGCCACTGAGTCCGTGCCGTTGAGATTAAGCATTCGCACTGATGACGGTGGCCAAAGTGCCTTGAGCACAGTGCTCTATAACCCTGCGTTCAAGGGTCAGGTCGGCATCACATCACCAGTTCGTGGGCAAACGGTCTCGAGCACCTTGCATATCGATTATTCGATTGTGCCTGGCGCAAATCGAACTCCCGACTCTGTGTGGATCGCGATTTGCCGCACCAGTTGCGATGAGGATGCTCCGCGCTTTATCGATGTCTTGACACTCGATACAAACAACTATGGAGTGTCGGGTGCAGGGATAGTTCTAGCTGGCGGCACTTATGGCGCGGACGTTGCATTCACATCGACGGGTCTCGCTGAAATTAGTCTTCGGGCATCGTTCGGAAGCGTGGATAACACTTCGTCCGTAATGGTCAACGTTACAAACGACATCTATACGAGCGCAATCTCGTGGGACACAGTGCTCAAGCTAGGGAAAGTGAGCGAGGTCACGCTCACACCTACCATCGATTGCGGAGCAGGCTATTTCATCCCTGGCGGCAAACTTTCTTGTAACTTGACTGTCGACACGGGCACGCTTCGAACAGAAGTACCTCTCCTTGTTTGGGGCTCCTCCAATGGAAACCAAGCGGTCGCCCTAGGTTCGGCCACTGTGGCATCTGGGAAGCGTATTTCCTTTCAGGTAAATATTCCTAAAACCGCGTCGTCATATCGATTAATTGTCTCGCCAGTTGGTGTGCCTAGCATTGTGATTGACAAGACCTACGGTCCTCCCCCGCCGCGTTTTGTATCGGTCGTTTTACCCTCCAACGTTCGAAGTCATCGACCCTTCAAAGTCTCTCTAACCTTGTCAAAAAAGGTTGGTGCAACGTGCGAGGTCGCCATTAAGGACGTTGGCACTATTGGGAGCGTGCGAATTAAAGACGGAAAAGGCTCAGGTTTGGCCACAATTCGGCTTTCAACCACAGCGCCCAAGTCCATAAAGACCCCACTGGTGATCCGTTGTACGGACTTGTCTGGCGCATGGTCAATTTCAAACAACAAGACGATTACGACCACCAAGTAGGAGATAAATGTTTTGCAATAAATGCGGTTCAAATGTCGGAGAGTCTAAGTTTTGCCCTGAGTGCGGAAGCCCATCGCATGGTCCAATACCTGAGGGAAACCGAGAAGTTGTAGACGATGCGCTTGCCAAAGGTGGCGCTTCTGAGGCGGCAAAGAGTTCCCGCGGGCGCCGCTGGATACCTTTTGCGATTCTCGTTGCGCTCATGCTGATCGCCGCTTCGCAAGGCAAGACTCTGTTCGGAATGATTGCGGGAACAGACTCTGGCCTGGTAACCCTAGACAGCTCCAAGGTCGAAACGCTCTTGGTGGACGGGCTATTGGAGCAGGCTGGCGAAACGGTTACCGCCTGGTGCCCAAACCCCCTAGCCGCAAAAGTCGGCGAGGTACGGCAGTGTCAGGTGACCGATTCAACCGGCAAGACCTATTTGGTCGACATCACTATTCAGAACACGCAGGGTGATATTAGCTGGCGGCTGGATAACTAATACGACAGCGCAAAGCAGAAAGCCCTCGGTCTCCCGAGGGCTTTCACGCTTAACGCATACGGCGATTAGTTGCCGCTAACCTGCTTGACCCACTGGGCAAAGCGAGCAGGGTTGGTGAGCTCGCCGGTGTACTGCTGGTCGCCGATCACGATGGTCGGGGTGCCCTTGACCGGCACCTTCGAGCCAGGCACAACATAGTCGGCGGTCAGAACCGTGCTGGTGGCCGAGGCGACCCACTTGCCATACGACTTGTTGTTGATGCAGGTCTGGATCTTGTCGGCGTTGGTGACGCCAACGTTCTGAGCGGTCTTGAACAGCTCCGAGTTCTCTGGGCCAGGGGTCAGCTCCTGCGGCTGGTTCTCCCACAGTTTCTTGTTGTATGCCCAGAACTCACCAGGCGAGTTTTCGGCAACGCAGATGCTCGCGTTGGCCGCGCGGCTCGAGTACTCGTTTGGCGAACCCTGGCCGTCGAGGAACGACAGCGGGTGCAGTTCGAGGGTTGCATAGCCCGAGTCGAGCCAGCTCTTGATCTGGTCGCCGTTAGCCAACTCGAATCCCTGACAGATTGGGCACTGGTAGTCAACGTAGATCTTGATGTTGACCGGAGCCTTGGCGCCTGGGGTGGCCGAGGCGGTTGGAGTGCTGGTTGCTGTGAACGGTGCGCCACCAACGCCGAGCTTGATGCCGTCGTCGTATGAATAGCTGACCGGCTTCATGTCGTTCGGCTGCGGCGAGTTCGCGCCGTTAACCAGCGCAAAGACCACGACGCCAACAAGGGCCAGCGAACCAAGGATGATGCTGAGCTGAATGGTGAGGCGCTTGCGCTTTTCGCCGCGGCGGTGCTGGTCGCGCATTTCGCGCGCCTTGGCTCGTGCGGCCTCGCGCTGTTCGTCGCGCGTTAGTTTTTCGGTCATGACGCATCCTTTTCGGTTGATTCGGTCACGAATTGCACCGTCACGTTTGAGTGACAGATGCGGTTTTCTAGTCTAGGTCAGGCCGCCACGATGCGATAATGAACGGGTTGAACGGCCAGTTCAGCGCCCTATCACTACGGATCGTCCGGCACGTGCCTGCCGGTGAAGGAGAACCATCATGGCGTCAGTCTCATTTGACCACGCAACCCGCCTCTACCCAGGCGGCAACCGCCCAGCCGTTGACCAGATCAACCTCGACATCCAGGATGGCGAGTTCCTCGTCCTCGTTGGCCCATCGGGCTGTGGCAAGTCGACCACCCTGCGCATGCTCGCAGGCCTCGAAGAGGTAAACCAGGGTCGCATCCTCATTGGCGACCGCGACGTAACCGACGTGCCTCCTAAGGACCGCGACATCGCAATGGTCTTCCAGAACTACGCGCTTTACCCTCACATGACCGTTGCCGAGAACATGGGCTTCGCCCTGAAGATCGCCGGCGTGAGCAAGGAAGAGCGTGCGGAGCGCGTTCTTGAGGCCGCAAAGCTTCTTGACCTCGAGCCATACCTGAGCCGCAAGCCAAAGGCACTCTCGGGTGGTCAGCGTCAGCGTGTTGCCATGGGCCGCGCGATTGTTCGCAAGCCACAGGTGTTCCTCATGGACGAGCCGCTGTCAAACCTCGACGCCAAGCTTCGCGTTCAGACTCGTACTCAGATTGCTTCGCTGCAGCGTCGCCTTGGTGTAACCACCGTTTACGTGACCCACGACCAGGTCGAGGCAATGACCATGGGCGACCGCGTTGCAGTGCTGAAGGACGGCGTTCTGCAGCAGGTTGACACCCCAATCGCTCTCTACGAGCGCCCAGCCAACGTATTCGTTGCAGGCTTCATCGGTTCGCCAGCCATGAACCTCGTTCAGCTGCCAATCGTTGCCGGTGGCGTTCAGTTCGGCAACATCGTGCTGCCAATCGCGGCTGACGTGCTTGCCAAGACCTCGGCTAAGGAGATCACCGTCGGTATCCGCCCAGAGAACCTCAAGGTTTCGAACGGCTCGGGCATCGAGGTTGAGGTCGACGTAGTCGAAGAGCTCGGCGCCGACGGCTTCCTGTATGGCCACACCACCGTGAACGGCGTCGCACAAGACGTAGTTTCGCGTGTTGACGGACGCAGCCACCTGAAGACCGGCGACAAGGTCACCCTCGCACCAGAGGGCGGCATCACCCACTTGTTCGATGTAGAGACCGGCCTGCGCCTTAACTAAGCGTTGACCTCACTCGACATCACGGCTGCCACGGTAGAGCCAGCACTGCTGGATCTACCGTGGCATTTGCCTTTAGAGGAGTGGCCGGCCGAGAACATCGCCGCGCTGCCAAAGGGCCTCTCGCGTCACACCGTGCGCTTCGCGCACCTGGGCGATCACGTCATCGCGATCAAAGAGACCCTCCCCGAGCTGGCCAAGCGTGAATACGACATGCTCAAGAACCTGCTCAAGCTCGATGTTCCTTGTGTCGAGCCGTTTGCGATCATCAACAATCGACACGACGCCGTCGGCGAAGAACTCATGTCGGTGTTGATCACTCGCCACCTCAAGTTTTCGTTGCCGTACCGCGCCATGTGGTCGCAGGGCCTTCGCCCCGAAACCGCGACCCGGTTGGTCGATGCGCTTGCGCTGCTGCTTGTGCGCCTGCACATCGCCGGCTTCTTCTGGGGCGATGTGTCGCTGTCGAACACGCTGTTTCGCCGCGACGCGGGCGCGTTTGCCGCATACCTCGTCGATGCCGAAACCGGTCAGCTCTATGAAGGTGGTCTGTCGCGCGGTCAGCGCGAGAATGACCTCGAGATTGCGCGAGTCAACATTGCTGGCGAACTGATGGACCTGATTGCCTCGGGCAACGCCGTGGCCGGTGTCGATGCCGTTGCCACGAGCGAACGAATCGTCTCGAAGTATCACGAGCTATGGGAGGCACTGACCGGCGCCGAGACCTTCTCGGCCGGCGAACGCTGGAAGATCAGCCGTCGTGTCGAACGCCTGAACGACCTTGGCTTCGACATCGAAGAGCTGTCGATTAAGACCGACGGCAGCGGCACGACAGTAAAGATTCAGCCAAAGGTTGTTGACGCTGGGCACCACACTCGTCGCCTGTTGCGCCTGACCGGCCTCGACGTCGAAGAAAACCAGGCTCGTCGCTTGCTGAACTCGCTCGACGAGTATCGCCTCAAGCACGAGCGCGTCGGCGCCGACGAAGAGGTGCTGGCCCACGAGTGGCTCTCGCGCGTGTTTGAGCCGGTTGTGCTCGCCATTCCGCGCGAGCTATCGGGCCGACTCGAACCAGCCGAGATCTTTCACCAGGTCGCCGAACACCGTTGGTACATGGCCGAGAACTCGGGCCGCGGCATTCCGCTGCAAGAGGCAGTCGATTCGTATGTGCGCAACGTGCTGGTGCACCGCCGCGACGAAGAGGCCTACCTTGGAGCCACCACCACCGAGTCAATCACGCTGCCCGAGGCCGTGCCAAGCGGCACGATCATCGCGGTCGACGACGACGAGGTCGACTGGCGCGACCTGGTCTAGGCAAAAGTTGAGGGCTGTCTTGGCCCAGAAATGCGAAATCGCGCCGGCTGCAGTCGCAGTCGGCGCGATTTTCGTTATTTGAGGCTTAGGCGATGAAACGACCGGTCGCGGCACGAGCCGCGCTGATCTCATACAGCACTACCGATGCAGCGATGCCGGCGTTCAGCGACTCGGTGTCGCGCGCGATAGGAATCGAAAGCACGACGTCGCAGGTTTCTTGAACCAGGCGCGAGAGGCCCTTGCCCTCAGAACCAACAACCACGACCACGGGCGAGGTGCCAAGGTCGAACTTTGGCAGGGTGACGTCGCCATCGCCGTCGAGGCCAACAACAAACAGGCCGCGCTTCTTGAATTCCTTGAGGGTCGCGGTGAGGTTGGCTGCAAGCGCAACAGGAACGCGTGCGGCAGCACCGGCCGAGGTCTTCCAGGCTGCTGCGGTAACACCGGTCGAGCGACGCTGAGGCAGAATTACGCCCTGGCCACCGAATGCGGCAATCGAGCGAATGATCGCGCCGAGGTTGCGTGGGTCGGTGATGCCGTCGAGAGCAACCAGCAGTGGTGTCTGACCACGCGAAATGATCACGTCGAGCATCTCTTGCGGGTGGCTGTACTTGTATGGCGGAACCGCCAGCGCGATGCCCTGGTGCACCGAGTCGAAGCCGGTTAGGCGGTCGATCTCGGGGCGGGTTACCTCGCTGACCGGGATGCCGCGCTTGTTGGCCAGGGTGATGGCCTCCTTGACGCGGTCATCCATCTCGATGCGCTGAGCTAGGTAGAGCGCGGTGGCCGGAACCTTGGCGCGCAGTGCCTCCATCACCGAATTGCGACCCGAAAGCACCTCGCTCTGGTCTGCTGCCTTGGCAACGCGCTGCGAGTTGGTGCGGCCAGCGCCGCCGGTGCCGGCGGTGCGAGCGGTAGGCGCAAGGAACTCGCCGCGCTTGACGCCGGTTGCCTCGCGGTGCTTGTTTTCGGCCTGCTTGGCCTTGTAAGCCTTGTGGTTCTTGCGGTCTTCGGCCTTAGGGGTTGGGCCGCGACCGGCGAGCTTGTCTTTGCCCTTGCCGCCGCTGCCTACGGTTGCACCCTTTTTGCCGCGCGCTGCGCCTGGACGACCTGGTTTTGCCATTAGTTAATGCTCCAATTGGTTGCGTTGGCGGCATCTTCTAGCTGAATGCCAGCCGCCTTGAGTTGATCGCGAATCGCATCCGATCGCGAAAAGTCTTTGTTGCTGCGAGCCGTCGCACGCTCTTCGATGAGCGAACGGATGAGCCTGTCGAGCGCCGCAGCCTCGTCGCTGTCGCCGGCGGTTGCCGCCCAAGCCTCGGCCGTCGGGTTTAGGCCAAGCACGTCGAGCATCGCGATGACAGCCGATAGTTCGACCGCGGCGGCCGCGTCGTTGGCCGAATCTAGAGCGGCGTTGCCAGTGCGCACCGCGTCGTGCAGCGCGGCGAGGGCTGCTGGCAGGTTCAGGTCTTCATCCATCGCAGTAATGAACGCGGTTGGCAGCTGGCCGTAACGCTCGCTTGCCGATTCGAAGCGGCGCTCCCCCAGTTTGCGGCTCGCGCGGGCCACGAAGCCTTCGATGCGTGCCATTGCGCTTTCGGCCTCGGCAAGAGCCGAGTCGTGCAGGTCGAGCACGCTGCGATAGTGCGCGCTGCCCAAGAAGTAGCGCGCCGCAATCGGGCGAGACTGGGCAAAGAGGTCGGCGGCAAAAACGCTGTTGCCGAGCGACTTGCTCATTTTTTGCCCACCGATGTTGACCAGGCCGTTGTGCAGCCAAAAGTTTGCGAAGGCGTCGCCAGCCGCGCGCGACTGGGCCAGCTCGTTTTCGTGGTGCGGAAAGCGCAGGTCTAGGCCGCCGCCGTGAATGTCGAATTGCGCGCCAAGGTAGCGGGTCGCCATGGCCGAGCATTCGAGGTGCCAACCTGGTCGGCCGGCGCCGTAGGGAGTCGCCCATGCCGCGGTCGCTGGTTCACCAGGCTTGCTTGCCTTCCAGAGCGTAAAGTCGCGCGGGTCGCGCTTGCCGCGCACGCTGATCTCGGCGTCGTCGGCCATGTCTTCGATGCGCTGGTTGGTGAGTTCACCATAGGCAGCCCACTTCGACGCCGCGAAATAGACATCGGCCGAACCGTCTTCGGCTGGGTATGCGTAGCCGGCCGCGATTAGTCGCGCAATTAACTCGAGCATTTCGGCGATGTGGCCGGTAGCTCGCGGTTCGTAGGTTGGCGCGGCTATTCCGAGCGAACGATAGGCCGCGTTGAATTCTTGCTCGAAACGATAGGCCAGCGCCCACCACTGTTCGCCAGTCTCGCGAGCCTTCTCAAGCACCTTGTCGTCGATGTCGGTGACGTTGCGAACCATGGTCACTGCAAGGCCCTTGACCTCGAGCCAGCGACGCAGAATGTCGTAGACCAGCGCCGAGCGCAGGTGGCCAACGTGAGGCGCGCCCTGCACTGTCGGGCCGCAGACATACATGCCAACTTGACCGGGGTGAAGCGGCGTGAACTCGCGCAGGCTCTGGGCCTTCGAGTCATACAGTTTCATTGCCATGGTCATTTGACCAGCCTACCTTCGGCGCGCTGCAGCAGGGCGGTCGCGACGGCAGCAACGCCTTCGCTGTGCCCCAAAAAGCCGAGCCCGTCGGTGGTGGTTGCCGACAACGTGACCGGCGCCTGTAGCAGCTCGGTGAGCGCACCTTCGACTCGCACGCGATGTGGCGCGACCTTTGGACGATTGCCGATCAGCTGCACGCTGACGTTGGCCACGCGCCAGCCAGAGTTGGCCAAAAGTTCGAGCGCGCCAAGCAAAAACACGCGGCCGTTTGCACCAGCAAATTCTGGGCGGTCAACACCAAAGTTGCTGCCGATATCGCCAAGGCCGGCGGCCGAGAGCATTGCATCGACGATCGCGTGGCTAATCGCATCGCCATCGCTGTGGCCATCGAGGCCGCGTTCGCCCGGCCATTCGACAGTGCCCAAATAAAGCGGCTTGGTCATGTCTTGGCTAAACCGATGAGTGTCGGTTCCGATACCGATTCGAATCTGCGCCGCGGCCGATTCGCCTGCGACCAAGGCATAGGCACGATCGACATCGGCCGGTGTGGTGATCTTGAAGGCCGCCGAATCGCCGGCGACGAAACCAATCTCGCGCCCGACCGATTGCATTAGGGCCGCGTCGTCGGTGTGATCGGCATCGGCTTGGGCGTATGCGTTCAGCAGCTCTTCGGCCACGAATCCCTGCGGGGTTTGTGCCGCGCGAAGCTCGGTGCGGTCGACGGTCTCAAGCACCACGTCGCCCGAGATTCGCTTGATTGTGTCGACCACAGGTTCGACCGGCACAATGCCCCGCGCCTGCTCGCGAACCGCGCGCGCCACGCTTGCGAAAACGACTGTTGGAGCAAATGCGCGCGCTGCGTCGTGCACCAGCGTGATTGCGGCGTCTGGGTGCTGCACCTGTAGCGCCTTGGCGATTGACTGCTGTCGGGTTTCGCCGCCGGCAACGATATCGATTTGAACGCGGCTGTCTGCGGCCAGGTTTTCGACGGTTGCGCGAGCCTCGTCGAGCAACTCGCCAGGCGCGGCCACGATCAGCTGCAGCAGGCCCTCGAGGGCGAGTGCGCGCTCGACGGCATACGAAAGCAAGGTTCGCCCAGCGATTGGCAAAAAGGCCTTAGGAACGGCGGCACCGAGGCGCTCGCCCTTGCCAGCCGCCACGATGACCACCGCGATGTCTCGGGAGGTCATGAGGTCGTTAGGCTCCGGCTGCTGCGAGCACGACGTCGAGCTGTGCCGATGCGTCGTTCTCGTCGGTCTTGTGGGCAAGCGCGAGCTCTGAAACCAGAATCTGACGAGCCTTGGCCAGCATGCGCTTCTCGCCGGCCGAAAGACCACGGTCTTGGTCGCGGCGCCACAGGTCGCGAACGACCTCGGAGACCTTGATTACGTCGCCCGAGGCAAGCTTTTCGAGGTTGGCCTTGTATCGACGCGACCAGTTGGTTGGCTCTTCGGTGAACTCGGCCTGCAGCACGCCATAAACGCGCTGAACGCCATCGGCGTCGATCACATCGCGAACGCCAACGCTTTCGACGTTGTCGGCTGGCACCCAAATGGTCAGGTCACCCTGAGCAACCTTGAGCTGCAGGTAAAGCTTGGTCTCGCCGCGGAAGACGCGGTCGCTGACATCAATGATTTCTGCCGCACCGTGGTGTGGGTAAACGACGGTCTCGCCGACTTCAAAACGCATTAGGAAAATCCCTCCGGAAACCCCAATTTTACCACAGAAACCCCCATTTCTAAAGGGTAGGATTGCCTTGAAAAGCATTCGCAGGAGGAATGAATGATTCGCAAGATTGCCGCTGTAACTTTGGCCGCTGGCGTGATGCTCGGCACCGCTGGTTGCAACATGATCACCCACGTCGCTTCGAACGACGTTTATGCCCCATCAGACGGCGCTCAGACCACCGCTGGCGATGTCAAGGCACGCAACTTCCTGCTGCTCGAAGACGGCACCAAGACCCTGCTCATCGGTTCGCTGGTCAACAGCGGCATCGAGGCAGCGGCCGTCTCGCTCAACTACATCGACGGTGGCGCCAGCAAGGTTGCCCAGGTCAACCTAAACGCCAGCCAGAAGTTCGACCTCGGCTACAACGGCACCGCAGCCCTTCCGGTTGCAACTGAGCTAAAGCCAGGCGCCGTCTACCAGGTTTCGATCACCGTATCGGGCAAGACCGCCCAGATGAGCGTTCCAGTGCTTGACGGCACCCTGCCTGAATACAAGGCAATTCTCGACGCCGCCAAGTAGGCACTCGACACAATCCTTTGGCTTCGGCCAAGCAAAAAGGGCATCCGCAGGGATGCCCTTTTTCTTTGAACCGGCCGGTCGCGACATGCGCCTCGCGACTCGCGCCTAAACCTCGAACTTGTAGCCGAGGCCGCGCACGGTCAGCAGGTGCACTGGGCGCGCAGGGTCGTCCTCGATTTTTGAACGGATGCGCTTGACGTGAACATCCAAGGTCTTGGTGTCGCCAAAGTAGTTGCTGCCCCAGACCCGATCGATGATCTGGCCGCGGGTGAGCACGCGATTGACGTTCTCGAGCAGCAGTTCGAGCAGCTCGAACTCCTTGAGCGGCATGGCGACCTTTTTGCCGTGGACCAGCACCTCGTGGCGCTCCAGGTCGACTCGCACCGGGCCGGCCTCGAGCACGTTGGTTGGGGTGACTGCCGGCTCAACGTTGCGACGCAAAACGGCCTTCATGCGGGCCAAGAGCTCGCGCGATGAATATGGCTTTGTGACGTAGTCGTCGGCGCCGATCTCGAGGCCAACGACCTTGTCGATCTCGCTGTCTTTGGCGGTGAGCATGATGATCGGCACGGTCGAACTCTGGCGGATGACTCGGCACACCTCGTTGCCGCTCATGCCAGGCAGCATGAGGTCGAGCAAAATCAAGTCGGCACCGGCACGCTCAAAGGCCTCAAGGGCCGCATTGCCATCGACGGCCTCGACCACGTCGAAGCCCTCCTTCTGCAACAGATAGACCAGTGGTTCGCGCAGCGACTGTTCGTCTTCGACGACCAGGATTTTTGTCATTTCTTTGCCTTCTTGCTCGGCTTCTTTTCGGCCTTTTTGGCCTCAGACTTTTTGACGGCCTTTTTGATGGCCTTCTTTTCAGACTTGCTGCGGCCAACCGCCGCGGCCCCAGCCACAGGAATTCTCAGGGTGAAGGTCGAGCCCATGCCCTGCTTCGAAAACACAGACACCTCGCCCTTGTGGTTGTGTGCCACATGCTTCACGATGCTCAATCCCAGACCGGTGCCGCCCGTCTGGCGCGATCGCGAAGGATCTACGCGATAGAACCGCTCGAAGATGCGCTTTTGGTCTTCGGCGCTGATTCCAACGCCGCTGTCGGTGACGGCAATCTCGGCGATGTTTTGGGTCACCGCGAGGCCAACGCCCACCTGCGAATTTTCGTCGGAGTAGTTGATCGCGTTTTCGATGAGGTTGCGCAATGCGGTGACCAGCATGCCGTGATCGCCATAGACATAGATTCCTGCAGGCGCATCGACACCAATGCGCACCTTGCGCGAATCGGCCATGTGCTTGTTGAGCTCGACGGCCTCATCGACCACCTCGTGCAGCTCGACCAGCGAGGCATTGCTGGCCACCTCGGCCGATTGCAGACGCGATAGCTGAATGATGTCTTTGACCAGCGAGCCGAGTCGCTTGGATTCACGAACCAGGTCGGTCGAAAACTTCTTGACCATTTCGGGCGAATCGGATGCGTCTTGTAGCGCCTCGGCCAGCAGGCTGATCGCGCCAATCGGGGTCTTGAGTTCGTGCGAAATGTTGGCGATGAAGTCGCGACGGGTCTCGTCGAGGCGGTGTGCCTCGGTGCGGTCGTCGACCAGCAGCAGCACGTTTTGGTTGCTCATCACGGCAGCACGTACGTGCACCCAGGTCGAGTTGCCGCGCAAACCGCTCAACAGCGTGGTCTCGAGGCTCACCGGTTCTTCAGACTCGCGGGCGGTCTGAACCAGCTCGCGCAGTTTCTTGTGGGCCAAAACTCGATTGTTGACCAGCCCCATGGCCATGGCGCCGTCGGTGGCGCGAATTACGGTGTCGGTCTCGCCGATAACGAGGCCCGCTGAGGCCAGCACATCGAGCACCTCGGTGGCGCCATCGACGATGTTGTTTCGGTCGTCATTCACCTTGAGTTCGGCGCGACGAAGAGTTCGCAAGAACAGCACGAGGACGATGCCGGCACCGGCCACAAAGCCAATCCCCAGGGTCGCCCAACTCGCAAAGTTCACGAGGTTAACACTATGCCGACCCAAATGGTTTAAGAATCCAAACTCCGCGTTCTGACGCGGTTTTTGTCGTGAGTTCAGCCATAGTTCACCGCTTGTTTGCCAATTGCTGAAAGAGTTTTTGCATTCCCTAAATCAAGGAGCATGATGCGCGAAGTTTTTCAGGACCAGCTGCGTGAGGTTCAGGACCGTCTGGTAGAGATGGCCGAGTCGGTCACCCAGATCATCGACGACGCATCGAGCGCGTTCATCAAGTCTGATGTAGCACTCGCCGACCGCGCAATCGCACTGGCCGAGGCAAACGAGAACAAGGCGCTGACCCTCGACGAGCTCGTGATCCGCATTCTTGCGCGTCAGTCGCCGGTTTCGCGCGATCTGCGCATCTTGGTTTCGGCACTTCGCATCAGCGCCTCGCTCGAACGCATGGGCGCCCTGGCCGGCCACATCGCGGCCATCGCACGCTACCGTTACCCGGGCAGCGCCGTTCCTTCGGCCCTCAAGGCAACCTTCGAAGAGATGGGCATGCTCGACATCGACCTGGCCAAGAAGATCGCCAAAATTCTGCGTTCGACCGATGCCGATGAGGCTCGTGCGATTCAGGCACAGGATGAACGCGTCGACCAGCTGCACCGTCACGTATTCGACGTGGTGCTCGGCGAAGAGTGGAAGGAGAACGCGATGTATACCGTCGACGTGACCCTGGCCAGCCGTTACCACGAGCGCTTCGCCGACCACGTGGTCGACATCTCGAGCAAGATCAGCTACCTCACCACCGGTGAATGGGTCGAGCACGAGCTCTAAATTTCTCTACTGCTGAGTCGCGAGCAGGGGTAAAACTGCGGCAACCTTTCCAAAACGAAAAGGCCTCCCAACCGGGAGGCCTTTTCTGTTGCTTGGTGCAGGTCTTGCTGCGGCGGGCTACTTCTTGTTGCCCTGTGCGGCTACGGCTGCGGCGCCAGCCGCTGCCGCCTCTGGGTCGAGGTACTCGCCACCGGCCACGATTGGCTTGAAGTTTTCGTCGAGCTTGTAGACCAGCGGAATACCGGTTGGAATGTTGAGCTCGGCGATGTCGTCGTCGCTAACACCATCTAGGTGCTTGACCAGTGCGCGCAGCGAGTTGCCGTGCGCGGTAACAAGCACGGTCTTGCCGCCCTTGAGTGCCGGCTGGATGTCGCTCATCCAGAACGGGAGCATGCGCTCGAGCACATCCTTTAGGCATTCGGTCTTAGGAACATCGCCGCCGAGGTCGGCGTAGCGCTCGTCGTTGGCCTGCGAGTATTCGTTGGCGTCGTCGATGGCAGGAGGTGGCACGTCGTATGAACGGCGCCAGGTCTGGAACATCTCTGGGCCGTATTCGGCCAGGGTCTGAGCCTTGTCTTTGCCCTGCAGAGCGCCATAGTGACGCTCGTTGAGGCGCCAGTCGCGAACCACGTCGATCCAGACGCGGTCGGCGGCATTCAACGCGATGTGCGCGGTGTTGATCGCACGGCGCAGGCGCGAGGTGAACAGGAGGTCAGGCTTGAGGCCCGATTCGGCCAGCAGCTCGCCGGCACGCTTGGCCTCGGCGCGACCCTGGTCGCTCAGTTCGACGTCAACCCATCCGGTGAACAGGTTTTCCTGGTTCCAAACGCTGTTGCCGTGGCGCAACAAGATCAGTGTGTATTTCGCAGTCATGCAGTCAAGTTTAGACGCGGGCCTCGACCGCATAGTCTTTCTTCGGGAGGTCGCAGTGGTCAAAAAGGCTCAACCGCTTGTCGCCGGGCGCGGCAAGCCAGTCGGCAACATCACGCGCGGCACCACCAACCCAAACCGTCTTCGCCGCATTGATCGCTACATCGCATCGCTGTCGGTGATGCGTTCCACCGACCAACCGGTTGTCGTCGACCTCGGCTTTGGCGCCAGCCCGATCACGGCGATCGAGCTGCTGCAGCGGTTGAGCAAGACCAACCCAAACACGCATGTGGTTGGCATCGAGATCGATCGCGAGCGCGTCGAACGCGGGCTAGCTGTTGCCACCGAAAACCTGCACTTTGCACTCGGCGGCTTTGAGGTGCCGATGCCAGCCGAATTTGCGCCGGGGCGCCCAGCCACCGTGATTCGCTGCCTCAATGTGCTCAGACAGTATGACGAGAGCGATGTGCCACAGGCCTGGGCGCGCATGCAGTCGCGGCTCGCCGCCGACGGAATCTTGATCGAGGGCACCTGCGACGAACTTGGCCGAGTGGCCAGTTGGGTGACGCTCGATGTTGATCGGCCGCTGTCGCTAACGATCAGCCTCAGACTCGCCGAGCTCGAGTGGCCGTCGAAGGTTGCCGAGCGACTGCCGAAGGTGCTGATCCATCACAATGTGCCCGGCGAACGCATCCACGATTTTTTGACCGCGCTCGATGTCGCGTGGCGCAATGCGGCCGGGGTTGGGGCGCACTCGGCAGTGCAGCGCTGGCAGGAAACCTGTCGCGAGATTGCCGACGCCGGTTGGCCCGTGATTGGCGACAGCAAACGTTGGCGTCTCGGCGAACTAACTGTCGACTGGGCTGCTGTCGCGCCGAGCGCCTAAACGACGGGCAACTCGTCGCGAGCGTCGTCTTCGCTCATGCCAGACGCGCAGAGCAGGTCGACCAACATCGGTCGCAGCAGCAACAGCACGCTGGCCTCGCGCAGCTGGTCGGCGATGCCGAAGCGCTTGGGGTCGAGCTGATGAATCACCTCGAGCAGTTGCTCTTGGGCGATCTCGAGCTGTTCGGGCTCGTTGAGGCCGCGTTCGAGGCTTTGCACGCCCGCCTCAACCTGCTCGAGCAGGTCGGCCAGATAGGGGCGCGAGACTCCGTCGCGCAGCAAGAAATCGATGCGACGAACCACCACGCGCAAGTTTCGCGTGGCTAGGTCCATTCCGCGCAACAAACGCATCTGACCGGCTAGTTCGCCGCGATGCTTGCGCAAAAACGGGCTGATTCGACTGACCGATACGGCGCTGTCGAGCGACATGCGCCAGTTATCGATGAGCGGTTGAGTGCGACGAACGCGAACCAGGGCCGCGTCGGCCACCTTGAAGTCGTGCGACAACAGCGCCTTGCGCACATCGGCAATGGTGCCCAGGAAGGCATCGAACAGCTTGCCCGCATCTTTATTGGCCATGCCACGCGGATCACGCGGAATCAGTGCCGTGACTACCAGGGCCGTTAGGCCACCGAGCAACCCGTCAATCGAGCGCACGAACGGCCCACCGGCTGGCGCCGCGAGCAACTGCACGAGCATTGCCTGAATGCCAACGGTCAGGGCGAACGAGGCGCTGCCGATCATGAAGCGTGCGATGGCGAGGCTAACGGCAAGCACGACCGCCATTTGCCAGACACCCTGCCCAAGCCAGGTCGAGAGCAATTCGCTGAGGGCGATGCCGGTGATCATGCCTAGCGCGGTTTCGGCAACGCGACGCGGGCGGGCGTCGCGAGTGAAGCCAAGCGAGGTGATCGTCACGGTCACCGCAAAAAGTGGCACCTGGTGCCCCAAAACAAAGTGGGTGAACGAGTATGCGCCTAGCGCGGCGATCACGATTTGGGCGATCGGCGCGAGGCTCTCGATCAGCCGCTGAGCGGCGGCGGTTGGCCGCCAAAACAACTTCATGCTGCGCCGCCCATCAGCCCTTGCCGCCCATCAGGTTTTTGCGCGTGAGCCCGCGCGCCGCGAGGTTGGCCACGTTGCCCGCTTCTGGTGGAACGATGACCTCCTGGTTTGCATCGATGACCTGACCGGTTGGCGAAACCACCTGCAGTCGCGCATCGGTCGGCACGCCGCGCGAGATCACGGCAAGCGCGATCGGGCCCGCCTCAAAGTGCGTCGCGGTCGAGGTGATTCGACCGCGGGCGGCCTCGGCACCGACCAATCGAACCTCGTCGCCAACCGCAGGCAACTCGTGCCCAGAGCCATCGAGGTGCAACAGCACCAGGCGACGCGGTGGGTGCCCCAGATTGTGCACCTTAGCGACCGTCTCTTGGCCACGATAGCAACCCTTGCTCAGGTGCACTGCGGTGGCCAATAGGTCGAGCTCGTGCGGCAGAGTGCGGTCGTCGAGTTCGGGCTCGGCTGGGCGATGCGCGGCGATGCGCAGTGCGTCGAGCGCGTTCGTGCCCGCTGGTTCCAGGTCGGCAAACACCGCGTCGGTTGCGCCGATGGCAACCAGATTCTCGAAATAGTTCCAGTCGGCAGCCGCATGCGCAGTGGCCTCGGCCGACGCATAGCGGAATCCGCCCGCAGCCGTTGCCGGCCATGGGTCGTTCCAGTGCAACTCGGCGGTGGCCAACGGCGAACCAATGGTCGCGACTATCGCATACCGATTCGACACATCGTCGATTTCGACCTTCGAGCGAAACACCATGCGCTGCAGCCAGGCGACCAAGGCCTGACCGCGCTCGGCGCCAACCCAAAGCCAGATCGCGTCTTCGGCAATCACCAAATGGATGTCTTGTTCGACGTGCCCTTGCGGGTCGAGCAACAGCGCCTCGACCGATGCGCCGACGGGCTGCCCCTGAATGTTTTGCGAAAGTAGCGCATGCAACCAGCTGGCGCGGTCGACTCCCCCGACGCGAATCACGGTGTGAGCATCGAGCAATACCGCAGCCGCACCCGCCAACAACCGGCGCTGCTCGGTCAACGAATTGCCAAAGTGCGCTGTCATGACTGCCTAACTAGACGCGTTCGAGGCGCGCCGACGCGTGCGACTTGAGCTCGCTGCCCGGCAGGGCGATGTCCCAAACCCAAAGCAGCGCGTTTTCGACGAGGCCATACAGGCGGGTCGAGTGACGGTATGTCTTTGCGCCCTCGAAGGCCACACCCGAGACCGAGGCTAGGTCAACCCGAGCGCCCTTGATCTTGCCGTTGTAAAGCTCGGCCACGCCGCCCGGGTGCAGGGTCGAAACCTGAATGTCGAAACCGCCCTCGTTGTTGCGCAGTTTCTCGAGGTCTTCGCGGGTCTTGATCGATGGTTCGCCGGTGCCAGGCAAGAAGCCAGGGCCGTGATCGGCCGATTCGGCTGGGCGGGTCAAACGCCAATAACCGAGTTCACTCGGCAGCGGAATCGAATTCTCGCCAATCAACTCGGCCGAAGAAATGTAGGTCAATACGTTGCGGCCATCGTGCGCAAACTCGATGCGCTGGCGGAATTCGTATTCGGTGGCCTCGCCCTCGACGCCATCGGGCTTATAGCTGATTACGCCAGTGCCCTCCCACTTGCCAACAAGAAAGGCGAATGGGGTTAGTTCGAGCGGGAGGTCCTCAGGAAGGACAAACAACTACTTCTGACCCTTAAAGAGCTTGTAGAGCACGACGCCCGAAATGCCAGTGATGGCGAGCGCGGCAAGAACCAAAAGGCCGGTGAAGAAAATCTCAAGGGAGAGGATCATGTGCCTAGTCTAACCAGCCAACGAAAGCACAAGCGTGTCAATGGCCAGAATCAGATAACTGCCGCCGGCCACATAGACCAGACGCTTTACAAATCCCTGCGGCTGGGCACGAAACAACTGGATGAGCGACACCAACGCGACAGCACCGGCAAGGATTGTGCCGAACGCGATCTCGGGTGTGTGCCAGGGCGCAGGCGAGCGCACCATCAGCACCCAGGAGCTGACGGCGACCAACGCCCAGATGGCGATGATTTCGACCCAGTGGTTTTTCACTCCTCAATCATCGGGCATTCGGGCAAAACGTAGAAGTAAACACGAGGCAAACCGAATGAAACGCGGGTCTAAAATGGTCGAAAGGCGTTTGGAGAGAGCATGGCGCAACTTTTGATCCTGTCGGCTGCGGCCAACAGTGAAGTTTTGCCTGCCCTAGGCCTGTTGAGCCACCGAGTGCGCCAGATGCCAGCCGAGCCCGCAAACCTAGTCAGTGCCCCAGGCCACGACCTAATTTTGCTCGATGCCCGCCGCGACCTTGCCAACGCAAAGGCACTCGCCAAGATCCTGGTAACTACCGGCCTATCGGCGCCGATGCTGGTCGTGGTTACCGAGGGTGGCTTGGCCGCAATCAATGCCGAGTGGGGCGCAAGCGACATCATTCTCGAATCGGCAGGCCCTGGCGAGATCGACGCCCGCATCCGACTAGCGCTGGCACGCGCAAACGAACGCCAAAACGAGGGCAAGATCAGCACCTCGGGCGTCGTGATCGACGAGACCGCATACTCGGCCAAGGTCAACGGCAGCCCGCTCGACCTCACCTATAAAGAATTCGAACTGCTCCGCTTTTTGGCCCAGCACCCCGGCCGCGTGTTCACCCGCGAGCAGCTGCTGAGCGAAGTGTGGGGTTACGACTACTTTGGCGGCACGCGCACGGTCGATGTGCACATCCGTCGCCTGCGCGCAAAGCTTGGCGACCTCGAATCGCTAATCGGCACCGTGCGCAACGTTGGCTATCGCTTTAGCCCAAGCGAACAGGCCGACGAGTACGCCGACGCATACTGATCGTTTTTGCACCGAGCCAAAGTTCGGCAACCTAGCGTTCACCCTCCTGTGGCACGATTGACTCATGTCTTCTGAAGAAACAATGGCGATTGACCTGCCTGACCTCGACAGCACCCTGCCTGCCGACCGGTTTCTAGACCGCGAACTCAGCTGGTTGGCGTTCAACCAGCGCGTGCTCGAGCTGGCCGAAGACCCAAACCTGTATTTGCTTGAGCGCGTCAACTTTTTGAGCATCTTTGCCTCGAACCTCGACGAGTTCTTCATGGTGCGCGTTGCCGGCCTGAAGCGCCGCATCGCCACCGGCCTCGCTGCCGTTTCGAGCAGCGGTCTCGACCCGCAAGAGGTGCTGAGCGAGATTTCGGAACACGCCCACCGACTGCAGCGTCGTCACGCCGAGGCCTTCATCGATGTGATTGAGCCGGCGCTTTCGGAACGCGGCATTCGAATGGTTCGCTGGGCCTCGCTGAGCGACGCCGAAAAGGCCGAACTGCACGCCTATTTCCAGAGCCAAATCTTCCCGGTTTTGACCCCGCTTGCCGTCGACCCGGCCCATCCGTTTCCATACATTTCGGGTCTGTCGCTAAACCTTGCTGTCGTGCTGCGCAACCCAGAGGCAGGCACCGAGAACTTTGCCCGTGTAAAGGTGCCACCACTGCTGCCGCGCTTTGTGCGAGTGCCTGGCGGCGAGCCAAACGCCCGCAACAACGGAATCGTTGACGTGCGCTTTGTGCCACTCGAAGACCTGATCGGCGAGTTCCTCGGCGAGCTGTTCCCTGGCATGCAGGTGCTGCAACACCACGCGTTCCGTGTTACTCGCAACGAAGACCTCGAGGTCGACGAAGACGAGGGCGAGAACCTCTTGGTTGCACTCGAGAAAGAACTGCTGCGTCGCCGCTTTGGCCCACCGGTTCGACTCGAGGTCGCCGACGACATCAACCCGCAGGTGCTCGAACTGCTGATGCGCGAGCTCGACATCAACGACGACGACGTCTATCACCTGCCGCGCCCGCTAGACCTAACCGGCCTCTCAGAGATCGCATTCATGAAGCGACCCGAGCTGCACTACCCGCCGCACCCGGTCATCACAAACCGCTATTTGAAGCCGGTAGAAGACGACGACCAGAGCTTCTTTGCCGCGCTTCGTGCGCGCGACGTTTTGGTGCACCACCCATACGAGTCGTTCGCGACATCGGTGCAGGCGTTCCTTGAGCATGCCGCCAACGACCCGAAGGTCTTGGCAATCAAGCAGACCCTGTACCGCACCTCGGGCGACTCGCCGATTGTCGATGCGCTCATCCGCGCGGCAGAATCGGGCAAGCAGGTCTTGGCCCTGGTCGAGATCAAGGCGCGCTTCGACGAGCAAAACAACATCGGTTGGGCACGCAAGCTCGAGCAGGCCGGCGTGCATGTTGTGTATGGCATTGTGGGCCTCAAGACCCACTGCAAGCTCTCGCTCGTGATTCGCCAAGAGGCCGGCCACCTGCGTCGTTACTGCCACGTTGGCACCGGAAACTACAACCCGAAGACCGCGCGCTTCTATGAGGACTACGGCCTACTGACGGCACGCGAGGCCGTTGGCGAAGACCTGACCAAGCTGTTCAACCAGCTGTCGGGCTATGCGCCAGACGCCACCTTTAAGTCGCTGCTGGTCTCGCCAAACGGCGTGCGCGACGGCCTGGTCGAGCGCATCGACCGTGAGATCGCGTTCAAGCAGGCTGGCAAGGATGCCCGCATCCGCGTAAAGGTCAACTCGCTGGTTGACGAGCAGATCATCGATGCCCTGTATCGCGCGTCGCGTGCAGGCGTTGCGGTTGATGTGGTCGTTCGCGGCATGTGTGCATTGCGCCCTGGTGTGCCTGGTCTGAGCGAGAACATTCGTGTGCGTTCGGTGCTCGGGCGTTACCTCGAGCACTCGCGCATCTTCACGTTCTTGGGCGGCGGCGACCCGGCCGTGTTCATCGGCTCTGCCGACATGATGCACCGCAACCTCGACCGTCGCGTTGAGGCACTCGTTCGAATCACCCAACCGGATCAGATTCGCGAACTCAACGGCCTATTTGACCTTGCGATGGCCGAGACCTCGAGCTCATGGCACCTGTCGAGCGACGGCAACTGGGCACGAAACCAGTACGACGCCGAGGGCAAGCCGTTGACCGATGTGCAGGATCACATCATGAAGAGCGTCTACGCGGGCAGAAACAAGGGCTAAGTGGCAGCGACCGTATTCGCCGCCGGAGCCGTTCTCTGGCGCGTCGAGAAAAACAAATTGCGCGTTGCCGTTGTGCACCGCTCGCGTTACAACGACTGGAGCTTTGCCAAGGGCAAGGTCGATCCGGGCGAGCTGTTGGCGCAAACCGCGGTTCGCGAAATTCGCGAAGAGACCGGCCTCAAGGTGCGCCTTGGCGTAAAGCTTTCGACCAGCAAATATGAGCTGCCCAATGGCAACGCCAAAGAGGTGCACTACTGGGCGGCGCGAGTGACCGACAAGGCGCTGCACACATCGACCTTCAAGCCCGACGAAGAGGTAGCCAGCGTCGACTGGTTGACCCCCGAAAAGGCTCGCGAGGTGCTTAGCTACGACTTCGACCGGCAGCTGCTCGACGAGGTTGAGGCACTACACAAGCAAGAGAAGCTCGACACCCGACCGTTCATCGTTTTGCGGCACGCTAAGGCAACTCCTCGCGCCGATTGGATGGGTGGTCGCGCGGTCGACGACGGCAAGCGGCCGCTGCTGCCCGAGGGGCTCAAGCAGGCCCAGGCACTCGTGCCGCTGATCTCGGCGTTTGGCCCAAAGCGCGTCTTCACCAGCCCATGGTTCCGCTGCCGCGCAACCGTTGCACCGTATGCGGCTAAGCGTCGCATCAAGCTGATCGAACGCTCGGTGTTTAGCGAACTCGGCAACTTCCGTGGCCCGCAACGCACCGCAAAAGAGGTGCTCGACATCATCGACGAGGGCAAGGCTGCGCTGATCTGCGCCCACCGCCCGAGCCTGCCGACCATCCTTTCGGCGCTGGCCAGCCTTGGCGACTCGACGCAGGCCGAGGCGCTCAAGGCGGCTCGTGCGCTCAGGCCATCCGACATGGTTGTGGTGCAGTTGACCACCGGCAAGAAGCGCAAGGTGGTTTCGGTCGAGACCTATAGCCTTGACTGATGACCGCTAGCAAGTCGCCGACTAACCTAAAGCAGCCCAACACCACCCTTCCGGTGATTGCCCTCTTGACGGTTGCGGTTGCCTGGGGCGGGGCCTTCGTGGTCATGAAGCCAGCCATCGAACACCAGCCGTTCTATGACTTTTTGGCGATTCGATTCACGATTGCGGCGCTTGCAATGGCTTTGGTTCGCCCTCGGGCACTGCGCGCGATCACACCAAAGATGATTGCCACGGGCCTGATTTTGGGCGTGATCTTGGGCCTCGCCTACGTGACCCAAACAATCGCACTTGCCGAGACAACCGCCGCGATCACGGGCTTTCTGACGGGCCTATATGTGGTGCTCACTCCCCTGCTGTCTTGGCTGCTGTTTCGTCATCGCGCGAGCGGCAAGTTGGTCTTTGGCGTGGTGTTGGCAACCTTTGGTCTGGCGCTGATCTCAATCACCGATATCGGCATCCAGCCTGGACACGTTTGGGGCATCATCTGCGCGGTCTTGTATGCGATGCACATCGTTGGGTTGGGCAAGTTCAGCGCGCGTTTTGACGCGTATCCGTTGACCATCATCCAGCTGGTTGGTGTTGCGCTCGTGAGCTGGATTGGTGCGATTCCCGACGGCTACCAGGGCCCGCAGGGCGGCGACGGCTGGTTTGCGGTGCTGTTCACCGCGCTGTTTGCCACGGCCGCGGCATTCTTTGTGCAGACCTGGGCGCAGGCTCGAATGGATGCCGGTCGCGTGGCCATCGTTTTGACCAGCGAGGTAGTGTTCACCGCGGTCATTTCGGTTGCGGTGGGCCAAGAGGTGTTGTCGTTGCAAACCGTGCTGGGCGGCGCGCTGATGGTTGGCGCGATGTTGCTCGTGGAATGGCCGAGCAAGCGTCGCGGATTGCCCGCCGAACCGGCTGGGCCGTCGGCCGCACTCGCCGGCGAAATAAATGTCGCAACCGAAAGTTAGCCTTTAGTTCTTAGGGCTCACGCCCGTTCTCAGCCAGAAAGAGTGCCCCATGGATCTCACCCCGGTTCTGCTAGTTGCCGAGCTTGCCCTATCGGTTGTCCTGTTGATTGTGGTTCTGCGCCGCAAGAGCGACGCGGGCGATTCGGGTGCGGCAACCCGCGACCTGATGGCCGTTCGCGACGAACTGGCTCGCGCCATCGCCGCGTCTCAGACCCAGCTCGACAATCGCTTCGAGCAGTTTCGCACCTCGCTAGACAACTCGGCCAAGAACCAGCGCGACGAGGCAACGGCTGGGCGTCAGGAGCTCCAGAAGTCGCTGTCTGATGCGCTTGCCAGGGTCAACGATCAGGTGCGCGAGCTGAGCGAAAACAACACTCGCAAGCAGACCGAGATGCAGCAGGCAGTGCAGATTTCGATCGACAAGATGCAAAAGGGCAACGAAGAAAAGCTCGAAAAAATGCGCGAGACCGTCGACGAAAAATTGCAGGGCACACTCGAAAAGCGCTTGGGCGAATCGTTCAAGCTCGTCAGCGATCGACTCGAGTCGGTGCAAAAGGGTCTCGGCGAAATGCAAAACCTCGCCAGCGGCGTTGGCGACCTCAAGCGCGTGCTCACTAACGTAAAGTCGCGCGGAACCTGGGGCGAGGTTCAGCTCGAGCGTCAACTCGAAGACATGCTTGCCCCAAACCAGTACGAGGCCAATGTCAAGACCAAGAAGGGCTCCGATTCGCTAGTCGAGTTTGCGGTCAAGATGCCGGGTCGCGAAGAAGGCGAATACGTCTATCTGCCGATTGACTCGAAGTTTCCGCAAGAAGACTACGAACGCCTGCTGACCGCCCAAGAACAGGGCGACAAAGAGGCAATCGAGAAGCTTGAAAAAGAACTCGAGAAATCGATCAAGTTGCAGGCCAAGACCATCCACGACAAATACATCGACGTGCCACACACCACCGACTTCGCGATCATGTATCTGCCAACTGAAGGCCTGTTCGCCGAGGTCGTTCGCCGCCCTGGCTTGACCACCGAACTGCAAAACAAGTTCCGTGTTCAGGTCACTGGCCCGAGCACATTCAACTCGTTCCTGAACAGCCTCCAGATGGGCTTCCGAACCCTAGCAATCGAGAAGAGCGCCTCCGATGTCTGGAAGGTGCTCAGCGCCGCCAAGGCCGAGTTCCAAAAGTATGGCCAAGTGTGGGACAAACTTCAGCGCCAGCTCGAGACAGCCCAGAAGACGGTCTCTGAGGCCAAGACTCGAACCAACGTGATCGAACGCAAGCTCAAGAGTGTCGAATCGCTCGAAGTCGGCGAATCGAGCTCAGATCTGCTTGCGCTCGAGGCCGAGGCAATCGAAACCGACCTGGCCTCAGACCCGACCACCGACGACCGAGCCGAATAGCCTGCTTAGTCGATGTCGCGGCGCAGTGTGGTGAACACAGCAACCGCGGCAAAGACAACGCCATAGAGCAACAACAACCCAGCCGCGGGTGCCGGATCGAGGTAGTCGGCGGTGCTCAGCGTTATCGGAATCTGTTTGCTGTTTAGGTTGAGCTTGAGGTTCATCAACGAGGTAATCAGCCCGGTCGGCAGGTATTTGCCAACCTCGACAAACAACACGGCCAGCAAGCGGTCGACCAAGAAGATCCAGAGAGTGCCGGTCAAGACAGCAGCGTTCTGCGAGCGAATCAGAGTGCCGATGCCAACACCCATGACCGCTAACACGGCACCCGTGAGCGCCGACGACGCAAAGTAGTCGGCAAAGATGTAGTCGTGTGGCGCGGCGGCATCCTTATAAAAACCGAGCGCTATGGCCGCCGCAATCATCGAGATGCCCGTGGCAATAACGTTGAACACCGCACCCACAACCGCCGAGACGCCGAGCTTTGCGACCAGCGCCTTCCAGCGCTTAGGAGTGGCCAGGAACGTTGCGATGGCGGTGTGCTGGTGAAACTCAGACGACATGGCATAAATGCCGAGAATCAGCATGAACATGTAGCCGCCCATGGCCTTGGCATAAAGCCCGTCGACCACGTCGGGCGAACTCAGCGGCATCGCAAGGCTGCCGCCCACGCGCACAATCGCATACGGGCTAAAGGCGGCTCCAAGCGCGCTGATTGCGGTTGCAGCCAGCAGCAGCCCCCAATTGCGCCGCAGCCAGAGGAACTTCAGAAACTCGCTCTTGACCAGATTCACTTGGCACCTCCGTCGATGTATTGCTTCACGCCGAGCAATCGCATGAATGCGTCTTCGAGGCTCTGCCCCTTGGCAACCGCTGCGAGTTCGCCAGCGGCAACCAAGACTCCGTGATTGATGATGATCACGTCGTCGACCGTGTGCTGCATTTCGGCCAATTGGTGCGACGAAACAAGAATCGTGCGGCCCTCGTTGGCCAATCCACGCAGAAAACCGCGCAACCAGGCGATTCCCACCGGGTCGAGCCCGTTAGCCGGCTCGTCTAGCACCAAAACCTGAGGGTCGCCGAGCAGAGCCGCAGCCAGCGACAGACGCTGACGCATTCCAAGCGAGAAACCCTTGGTGCGCTTGTTGGCCACCTGTGAAAGCTCAACGAGTTCTAGCACCTCGGCAACGCGACTCGTTGCAATGCCAGCTGCAACACACATGATGACGAGGTTTTGTTTGGCGGTCAGCGAGCCATTAAAGCCCGACGAATCGAGCACGGCGCCAACGTGGTTCAACGGGTGTTCGAGCTCGGCATAGGTCTTGCCATCGATAGTGGCGGTGCCCGAGGTTGGCAGCGCCAACCCCAACAGACACTTGAGCGCCGTGCTCTTGCCCGCGCCGTTCGGGCCCAAGAAACCCGTGATGCGGCCAGGCTTGGCCGTTGCGGTCAAACCGTCGACCGCGGTTACATCCTTATAGCGCTTTGACAGTGCCTGAAATTCGATGGTGCTCATTGCATCGCCTCCATTCGCAAGCCTACGCCCGCGTTAGCGCACGATTGCTCCTGAGCGATCGCTTAGCCGCGCTTGGCGCGTTGTGCCACTGGGTCGGCAATCGGCAGGCTCTCGACCAACTTTTTGGTGTAATCCTGTTGCGGATTGGTCAGTACCTCGCGGGTCTTGCCCTGTTCGACCAGTTTGCCGCGATGCATAACCAAGACTCGGTGCGCGACCTGATCGACCACCGCCAAATCGTGGGTGATGAACAGGCAGGCAAAGCCGAGCTCCTGCTGCAAACGCGCGAACAGCTCGAGCACCTTGGCCTGCACCGACACATCCAGTGCACTTGTCGGTTCGTCGGCGATGACGAGCTTTGGCTTTAGCGCGAGGGCTCGCGCTAGGCTCGTGCGCTGACGCTGACCACCCGACAGCTCGTGCGGGTAGCGCTCAAAGTATGCGATTGGCAACTGAACGGCCTCGAGCAGGGCCTCGACCGCGGGCCGGGCCTCGTCGAGCGAACCGGCGACCTTGTGAACCAGCATCGGCTCGGCAATTGCCGCACCAATCGTTAGCAGCGGATTAAAGCTCGACGCCGGGTCTTGAAACACGAAGCCGACCTGGTCGGCCACGGCCTTGAAGTCGGCCGTCTTGGCGCCAACCACGTCGAAACCAAGCACCTTCATGCTGCCGCCGGTTGCCTTGGTCAGGCCAACCATCGACCGACCGATTGTTGTCTTGCCAGAGCCGCTTTCGCCCACCAGACCGACAACCTCGCCAGGGAGGATGTCGAAGCTGACGCCATCGACCGCGGTGAACCCGGCTCGGCCAAAGCGCCCCGGGTAGGTGATGGTCAGGTCGCGGGCCGCAACGGTCGGCTCTGCCGCCGCACTCGACAACGGCAGCCGCAGTGGCGCGGTCTGGCCGATTCGCGGAACCGCCGCCAAGAGCTTCTTGGTGTAGGCCTCGCGCGGGTTAGCAAACAGCTCATCGACCGGCGCCTGCTCGACCAAATTGCCCTGATACATGACGGCAACGCGGTCGGCCAGGTCGGCAACAACACCCATGTTGTGGGTGATGAGCAAGATCGCGGCGCCGGTCAGATCGCGGCAGGCACGCAACAGGTCGAGAATCTCGGCCTGCACGGTCACATCGAGTGCTGTGGTTGGCTCGTCGGCCAGAATCAGTTTGGGCTCGAGCACCAAGGCACACGCGATGACAACGCGCTGCTTTTGACCGCCCGAAAACTGGTGCGGGTAATAGTCGACGCGGGTCTCGGGTTCGGGAATCCCGACTCTGCGCAGGATCTCGATTGCCTTGGCGCGCGCGGCCTTGGCATCGAACTTTTGCCCCTTAGGGGCGTGTGCACGCAGACCCTCGATGATCTGCCAGCCGACCGTATAGACCGGGTTCAGGGCCGTGCTTGGTTCTTGAAACACCATCGCCGCGTCGTGCCCACGGGCAGCACGCAGCTGTTCGGCGCTGAGCGTGAGCACGTCGTGGCCATTTAGCAGGATCACGCCCTTCGCAGTTGCCGTGCCAGGCAGCAGGCCAAGCACCGAACGAGCGGTGACAGACTTGCCCGAACCAGACTCGCCCACCACGGCCAGCACCTCGCCAGGCTGCACCTGCAGGCTCACGCCCGCAACGGCGTTCACCGTGCCGGCATCGGTGGCGAAGGCCACCTGCAGGTTTTGGATGTCAAGAATTGGCTCGCTCATGCGGCGACCTCCTCGGCGTCTAGCACGGCCGAAGACCGCGCGCGCAGGCGTGGGTCGGCAAGGTCGTTGAGGCTCTCGCCCACCAGCGTGATGCCCAGCACCACGAGCACGATAGACACACCAGGAAAGACCGAGGTCCACCAAATTCCGGCCGACACATCGGCAACCGAACGATTCAGGTCATAGCCCCATTCGGCGCCCATGGTTGGGTCGATTCCGAATCCCAAGAAGCCAAGGCCGGCCAGGGTCAGAATTGCCTCGGATGCGTTCAGCGTCAGAATCAGTGGCAGCGTGCGGGTGGCATTGCGGAACACATGACGAATCATGATTCGCCAGTGGCTTGCGCCGATCACCTTGGCCGACTCGACAAAGGCCTCACCCTTGACGCGCAGGGTCTCGGCGCGCACCACACGGAAATACTGTGGAATGAAGACGACGGTGATTGACGACGCCGTGGCCAGGATTCCGCTTAATAGGCCACTGCGGCCACCGCTGATCACGATCGAGAGCGAGATGGCCAGCAGCAGCGACGGGAACGCATAGACCGCGTCGGCAATCACTACGAGCACGCGGTCGATCCAGCCACCGAAATAGCCCGAGACCAGACCCAGAATCACACCCGCAAAGATCGACATCAGAACGGCGACCACGATCACCATGAGCGCGGTTTGGCTGCCCCAGATCACACGGCTCAGCACATCCATGCCACCGACCGTGGTGCCGAGCAGGTGCTTGGCCGATGGCCCCTCTTGCGCGCCAAAATAGCCCGAGGCATCCTGCAGCTGCGCAAAGCCATACGGGGCCACCAGCGGCGCGACCAGCGCCAGCAAGACGAAGAAGCCCGTCAGGCCAAGACCGGTGAACAACATCGCGCGTTGCACGCCGCGGCTGCGTCGAATCGAACCAAACAGTGTTGCGCCGAAGCGCTTTTTTGCAGTGGCCATCAGAACTTGATCCTCGGGTCGATTAGCGCCGCGACAACATCGACGATGAAGTTGGTTACGGCCACAATCACGGCCAGCAGGGCCACGATGCCCTGCACCGCAACGAAGTCGCGCGCGTTCAGGAAGGTCGATAGCTCAAAGCCGAGGCCCTTCCATTCAAAGGTGGTTTCGGTCAGCACGGCACCGCTGAGCAGCACGGCGATCTGCATGCCAATCACCGTGATCACCGGAATCAAGGCCGGGCGGTAGGCGTGCTTGGTGACCAGGCGATACTCCGATACGCCGCGCGAACGCGCCGCATCGACGTAGTCGGTGTTGAGTGTGCCGATCATGTTGGTGCGAACCAGACGCAAAAACACGCCGGCGGTCAACAGACCCAACGCGAGCGATGGCAACACCGCGTGGCTAACCACGTCGCCGATCAGCCCGGCATCGCCGGTGCGCAGCGCATCGATAAAAAAGAAGCCCGTTGGGCTAGGAACGGTCTGCAGCAACAGTTCGGTGCCAACCGATGCGCGACCGGCGACCGGCAGGATCGGCAGGGCCACGGCAAAGACCAACTTGAGCAACAGGCCAACAAAAAACACCGGCGTCGCATAGGCCAGAATGCCGAACAGACGCGCAAGGGCATCCTTCATGGTGTCGCGATAACGAGCGGCGAGCATGCCCAACGGAATGCCAACCAACAACGCGATGATCACCGAATACACGGTCAGCTCGACGGTTGCCATGCCATAGGTGCCGAGCAGTTCGCCGATCGTCTGGTTGGTCGAAATCGTGCGACCAAAGTCGCCGCGTGCGATCTGCGCCAGGTATTCGAGATACTGCACCCAGACCGGCCGGTCATAACCAGCGGCATGGATGCGCTTGTGCAACTCTTCGTCACTCAGGCGGCCGCCGAGCGCAGCCGTGATTGGGTCGCCGATGGCTCGCATAACGAAGAACACCATCGAAACCAGGATGAACACGGTCGGAAAGATAAGCAGGAATCGCACGCCCAGATAGCGCAGCAGCGGCGACTTCAAAAAGCCGAACGCATTGGATTTTGTTGTGCTCATACCCGTTTTCTTCTTCGAAACTATTTGCCCAGAATAGGGCAAGCAACAGCAAAGGGCCGGCCAAACGACCGACCCTTTGCCAAGGCGTTACTTACTTGGTTAGCGAAGCAAAGCGCAGCTTGAACGATGCGTCAAGAACCACACCCTTGATGCTCTTGCCGGCAACGACGACCTGCGAACCCTGCAGCAGTGGAACGGTCGAGAGATCCTTCGCTACTGCGAGCTGGATTGCCTCGATCTCTTGCTGACGAGCGGTTGCGTCGGTCTCGACACCCTGCTTGGTGATCAGAGCGTCAACCGCTGCGTTGTCGTAGTGGTTGTGCAAGAAGCCACCCTGAAGGAAGAACGGAGTCAACCAGTTGTCGGCGTCTGAGTAGTCAGGGAACCAACCGAGCTGGTAGGCAGGGTAGGCATCCTTCTTGCGCTCGTCGGTGTAGGTGACCCATTCGGTCGACTGCAGGTTGACCTTGAACAGACCCGATGCCTCGAGCTGGCTCTTGATCAGCGCATACTCATCGCCCGATGATGGGCCGTAGTGAGCCGGAGTCCACTGCAGGTTCAGCGTCACCGGCGAGGTGATGCCGGCTGCCTTGAATGCGGCCTTTGCGGCGTCGACGTCAGGTGCGCCGTTCTTGCCATAGAGGTCTTTCAGAGGCTCGACAGCGCCAGGGATGCCGGTTGGCACGTAGCTGTAAAGCGGAGCATAGGTGCCCTTGTAGACCTGGTCGCTGATGGCCTGGCGGTCGACGATGTGCGCGACTGCCTGACGAACTGCGAGGGCCTTCTTGGCGTCTGCATCGGCGGTCTTGGCACCGAATGGCTGGGTGTCAAAGTTGAACACGATGTAGCGAATCTCGCCACCAGGACCCTTGTGCACGGTGACATTGCTGTCGCTCGAGAGCGACTCGATGTCGGTTGCCGAAAGGCTGCGGGCTGCAACGTCGATGTTGCCCTTCTGAACGTCGAGCTTGAGGTTGCTTGAGTCGGTGTAGTACTTGAGGTTTACGACGCTGTTGACGGCGGCACCGAGGTTGCCGTTGTAGCCATCGAACTTCTTGAAGCCAACCAGCTCATTCTTCTTGTATGAGGTGATGTCGTACTGACCAGCGAACGGGTGAGCCTTGGCGATTGCTTCGTCGGCCAGGATCTTGTCAGCCGGGAAGGTCTCTTCGTCGATGATTGGGCCAGCCGGGCTCGAGAGAGTCGCAGGGAAGGTCTGGTCGTTGGCGTTCTTGAGGTGGAAGACAACGGTGGTGTCGTCTTTTGCCTCGGTCGATTCGAGGTTCCAGAGCAACGACGATGGGCCGTTCTCGTCGGCGATCTTGACGACGCGGTCGAAGCTGAACTTGACGTCGCTCGCGGTAAGGTCGTGGCCGTTAGCGAACTTGAGGCCCGACTTCAGAACGACGGTGTATTCCTTTGGCGAGGTGAACGATGCCGAGGTGGCGATGTCTGGAGTGACCTCGGCCTTGCCCTGAACCGAGTTCAGCAGGAACGGGTAAACCTGGTTGATGATTGCGAACGAACCGTTGTCGTATTCGGCCGCTGGGTCGAGCGAAACGACCTGGTCGGTGGTTCCAACGGTGATTGCGGCCGAGCCGCCGACTGATGCGCAGCCGGTGAATGCCGCTGCCCCAAGCGATGCGATTGCTGCAACGCCAAGAACACGCAAGGTGGCCTTGTTGACGTTAGTCATGTCTCCTCTTTCTTTGCCAGACATCCTCATCTGGCACGTGAGGTTGAGTCTAAGGTTTGCCAATTTGCCGCGATGAGTATGGGCTGGATTGTTACCCAGTATTTACTCGCTGGTAGACTCTTGAGGTTGCCTGAGTTCGATCGGGTAATGGCGGGCCTCTAGCTCAGTTGGTTAGAGCAACGGACTTTTAATCCGTGGGTCGTGGGTTCGATCCCCACGGGGCCTACCGAACGAAAACATCCTCAGCATTTGCTGGGGATTTTTTTGTTTGGTTCGCGTTGTCGCGAGAAACCTAAGCGGGCCCCC
>Ga0228700_1000570_pt1 | contig 32020 bp, 51 predicted proteins | sample McNCre317_Aug_MG_FD_178019 | JGI IMG/M metagenome (GOLD analysis project Ga0228700, IMG submission 178019) | Freshwater microbial communities from McNutts Creek, Athens, Georgia, United States - 3-17_Aug_MG | ecosystem: Environmental > Aquatic > Freshwater > Creek | place: USA: Georgia...
CTTGGCATGCGTGAAATCCCCCCTCGCACGCCTTCACCGTGCCGTCATGGGTGTAAGTCTCGCCAACCGCGAACTGGAAGTCACGGCATTTGAAATCTGCGTCAAGGCCCTTGAAGGCGGTGATTGGTGTGGTGTCGGGGGTGAATGACATGGCCATCAATGCACCGTCACCGGCTCAATGATGATCGGGCGGCGAATGTGCTTGTCGGCCCAGACGGTTTCCAGATCGCAGATCGGCGTGACGACGACTGCCTGCCCGCGACTGTTGACGATGATGACTTGCATCCTATCCTCCTTGGGCGGCGGTGGTGCCGCCCTGTAGGATGGAATTTAGCCAATCGCTAAATTTACGGCAAGGGGAAAATTAGCAGATAGCGAAATAATTTTTCGCCGACTTAGCCAATGAGAGAATCAGAAAGCAAAAAGCCCCGCGCTATGGCGGGGCTTATGGATAGCTTCTGCGCGCGACTTGGCCATCTATTCGGCGTCAGAAAGCGCCCATTTCCACAGCAGGAACAGGCCAAGCAGGACAGCAAACAGGGCGAGGCCGGGGAATTCAGGCGCGAAGCCGTCGCCACTCAGGGAATTGATCATCCTGGCTTCGAACCCGCCTTCACCGCGCCCGAAGCCAGTCAGAAGCGCCCCGAGCGCGAACGCCGATAAGCCGGACAGGGATGATCTGGCCCAAAACGGCGATACACCGCGATACAGGCGGAAGAAGATGGCGGCTATGATTGCAGTGTGGGCGAAAACCCCGACTGCGTTCCCGATGAAATATGCTGACATGGCCCCTCGATCCTATCCGCCAATTGCGGCCGATTCTGTCTATATGTTGTTTGGAGTGCGATCCTTTATGGGGCCGCTTCCTGCGTCCGCAAAACCTAGCGGTAGAGTTCCTTTCCGTTCTGTGTTAGTTCTCTATTGGTTCTTGAGGGGGTGCTTAACGTGGATAGCGATTTTATCAGCGACGTGTTTCTGAAGCTAAGCGAGGGGGGGAAAGATCGCGTCATTGCGTATGGCGAGGCGCTTGTTCGCTCTGAAGAAGCGCGGCGGCAAAATCCTCTACCCGCTTCCGATCATCATCCTGAAGATTGCCAAGAATAGTCAAAATCTTCCCGAGATGATCGCCTTCGGACGCGATCAGCGCCTCTGGCTGCACGCCAAGAGCGGCTGATATCCGCGTCATCAAGTGGTTGTTGAGGTTCTTTTTCCCCCGCTCCACTTCGGAAATGTGCGGGACTGAAACCCCCACCAGTTCAGCCAGTTGGGCGATGGTGAGGCCACGAGCCTTGCGCAGTGCGCGAATGTTCAGATTTAGCGACATGCGAAAAGCATACGCTATCCATGCGGGCCGAGACATTTGCAAATGGATAAATGTTGTTTGCATGGCGTTTAGCTATCAGCTAAATTGGTGTCATGCAGACACTCAGCACATATCTCGCTGGCCGCAAGAAGGCCGATTTCGCCCGCGCTATCAACGTGAGTGATGCTCAGCTGAGCCAATACCTCTCTGGATATCGCCGCCCGTCCTACAAGAGGATGCTTGAGATCGAGCGCCTCACAGATGGGCAGGTTTCTATTCAATCGTGGCAACATGTTAATTCACATGGTTTGTCCGCCGCAGAAAACAAGGGGCGCGGGGCGTGACGTGGCTTCCTGTTTCTTTTGCGGGTCTGCTTTCGCGCCTTTTGGGTTCCAGCAACCCGGCCCGCGAAGCGAGCGCACTGACCGGCGGCGGATATGGTCATGCCGCGCCCATGTTCAGGACGCAGAGAGGCGCTGGGCCGCTACTTTCGGAGCGCGACCGCTTGGCGAAAGAGGCGGCGAAGGCCCGCAGTCAACACCGCCCTGTCAAGCCGATCTATTCGGCGGCGCGTAGGATTACGCACGGCATTCTGTCGCGGGGTGTGCGGTGAGGGTATTGGTTGCCTGCGAATTTTCCGGGACAGTCCGGCGCGCCTTTGCTGCGAGAGGCCATGACGCTTGGTCCTGTGACCTGCTTCCGGCAGAGGATAGATCGAACCGGCATATCATCGGCGATGCCCGCGATCTGTTGGGCGATGGATGGGATTTACTCATGGTCGCCCACCCGCCATGCACCCGCCTGTGCAACAGCGGCGTTCGCTGGCTGGCAGAGCGCGACCTGTGGGCGGACCTGGATGACGCCGCCGCACTGTTTTCGGCTTTCTGGAACGCGCCGATCGAGAGGATCGCCGTTGAGAACCCGGTCATGCACCGCCACGCCAAGGCGCGGATCGTCAATTATGAGGAACCGGCCCAGAGCGTCCAGCCATGGCAGTTTGGCCATGGGGAAACAAAGCGCACCTGCCTCTGGCTCAGGAACCTGCCGAAATTGATGCCCACCAACATCGTTTCCGGGCGCGAACAGCGCGTCCACAGAATGCCACCCGGCCCGGATCGCTGGAAAGAGCGGAGCCGGTTTTTCAGCGGAATTGCAGAGGCCATGGCTGACCAGTGGGGCGGCGATCTGTTCGCGAGGGCCAGCGCATGACAAACCGCGAGGCCCCCATTCAACGCGCAATAGTCGCCTATCTGCGCCACGTCCTGCCCGACGCCATTGTGCATCACTCAGCCAATGAGGGTGGCGATCTGTTCGCGAGGGTCAGCGCATGACATCCGAAGCCCAAGCGCACCGATCAATCCTGGCATTCCTTCGCCTCGCCCTTCCGGGGGCAATCATCCACCATTCCGCCAACGAAGTCGCCCTGTCAGGCAAGGACGTGGCGCGGGCGATTGGCAAGGCGAAGAGCCTAGGAATGCTTCCGGGCTTCCCGGACATCATCATTCTACCGTTCGCGCATATCGGCCCGCTGTTTTTCGAGGTGAAGGGGCCGAAGGGCCGTCTGTCACCGTCTCAGGCCGATGTTCTTGGGCGTCTAGATGGCCTTGGGTATCGCTGCGCCGTGGTTCGATCAATCGACGATGTGCAGGCCCGCCTGTCGGAATGGGGCGTGTGGACTGCCATAAAATTCGCGGGAAAAATATCATGACGATCAGCCCTGAGAGTATTCGGGCCTGCCAGCGCATCCGCGCCGGGATTGGCAGTGTCATGGGTAGAATTATCGCCGAAGTGGCCGAGGAATGCGGCATTTCGCCCGCCACAATTCTTGGCCGTGACAAGACTGCGCCGATAGCCCGCGCCCGCCAGATTGTCATGTTCGAGGCCCGCAAAGCTGGATTTTCGCTGACGCAGATCGGGCGGGTTCTGGGGCGGGATCACACGACAATTCTGGCTGGCATCCGCCGCGAGATAGAGCGGAGGGCGGCAGAGTGACTGATTTTTACAAGTTTGATCCGGCAGCATGGGATTTCGGAACGGCGAATTTGAGCCTCGAAGAGGAGGCCGCATACCTTCGTTTGGTGAACGCAATGCACAAGCATCGCGGCCCAATCCCGGACAATGATCGCGTCATTGCGGGCCTGTTTAGATCATCTACGCGCAAGGCAAGATCGCTTGTGAGCGCGTTGGTTGAGGCCGGAAAGGTTAAGGTTGAAAACGGGTTTATCAGCAATGATCGAGTCATTTCGGATCTGGTTCATCGTGGGTTCGTGACCATTTCGAGGGCTGAAAGTGGCGCGAAAGGTGGGCGAACCAGAGCGGAAAACGCCGCTAACGCATTGAAAGATAACAATTCAAGTGAAGCAATTGCTTCAAGCAGAGAAGAGAAGAGAAGAGAAGAGTATTCCGTAGCTAACGCTACGGACAGCGAAGCCGTCGATCCAGCCAAGGCTGTTTTTGACGCCGGGGTGAAAATCATCTGCCGATCCGGGGTGTCTGAACGGCAGGCCAGATCATTTCTTGGCAAGCTGCGCCGCGACAATCCGGGGCGTGATGGGGAAATTCTCTCGGCCATCATGGATTGCGGCAGGGCGGGGGCTGTCGATCCTATCCCATGGATCACCCGCCGCATGTCGAAACCTGCGCAACCCGATCTTGCCGCCATCTTTGCCAAACTCGAAGCCGAAAGCCGCCAGCAATGAGCCTGCACGAAAGCGATATCAAATCCCGCCTGTCCAGGTTTCTGGATCGGAAGCACATGCCGAAACGCCTCGAAGGTAAGGGCGGGGCGATGGAGGACGAAATCAGGGCGCTTGTCGCGGCAATCGTTCGTAACGCCCCACGGACGGCGGATCGGCTGGCGGACTGGTGGCCGATATTCGAGGCCACCCTGAGTGAGGATTGCGGTCCGATGTGGCCGACGGAACGCGAAATCCGTGATGCGGCCAAGAAGGCCCATCGGGATGCACCGAAAGCGCAGGCCGTCGATTGGGTGATTGATCCGGCGGAACTGGCATCCCGTCGCATGGCCGCTGGCGAACCTGTCGGCGATAGCTGGATTTACGGTATCGGGGCTTGCGAACTCGCGGCCCGACGTCTGGTGACGGAAGATCAGATGCGGGCCTACAGATCGGCAGCGTTCTTCCACCGCAAGGACGTGCTTGGCGAAGAAAACGCCCTGGCATGGGAAGCAGAACAGAAAGCCCGCCACGAGCAGGCCAAGGACATATGGGCGCACCGCAACGATCCGCGCGGACATCGATCGGCGCAAATGCCGAGCAAACGAACCTCAGAACTGAAAACGGAGATTTAAGAGTGAGCAGTCACAATTTCAGCGCGTTCACGGCGAAGTCGCCAGCACTGCAATCGGAAATGGCCCGCGCGCTTCAAATGGAATCCGCTGGCGGCGAAGTCGAGGGATTGATAGGGCAGGATGGCCAAAAATCAAAGTCGGGCCTCTACGGTGCATCTGGAGAAGATTTTGCCCTGAAGCCGAAAAAGCGGAAAGTGCGTCTGGACCGCAGTGATTTGCGGGCGAATATCGAGGCCGGAATGACAGTGGATGAAATCGCAAAATTCCACAGCGTCAGACGCAGTTGGGTGCGGCAGCTTGCCAGGGATATCGGATGCAAATTCCAGGAGCCGGTTTTTGACGACGCAACATTCGCCAAAATGTGGAATGATGGGGTGAAGGCAAGAGACATTGCCGAGGCCATGCGGGTGTCGGAAAGCACTGTCAGCGCGTATTCCCGCCGCCTTGGGCTGGCCCGCAGGACGTGTGATATCCGATCTAAAACAGATCTGCGCCTGATGATGAAAATGTCGGAAGACGGAGTGGCGCGGGATCGCATCGCATCTCACTTCGGGGTGACGCCCGAATATATCCGCCGCAAAATCCGCTCCATAAAGACGGGAGAACTTGTTCTGGACGCGCCCCAAAAGGCCGAAGCGCCGAAGCCCGAAATAAAGGCCCCGAAAATGCCGTTCCACCCCTATTGGACGCCGGAACTTGATCTGCGGGTAATGATAACCAATGGGAAATATGACGCCGTTTCCAAGCTGGCAAAAAATCTTGGCCGATCCATCGGATATGTCCTGCAACGCTGGCACCAAATGAGGGCCGCGCGATGATCGGAGTTGGGTAACTCCTTTCCAACTCCTATCCAACTTCGGTGAGACAAATGATCAACGCTTTCAATTTCAAAACCGCCTTCGCCAATCCACGCCTTGCCAAGCTGCACGAGGATCAGATCGCGCAATCCATGGTGGCCATGTTCGGGCTTAACGGGCGCGATCCAATTTCCAAGGACGAAATGACATTTCACAGGACACCGCCCGGTGCCGTGGTTGATGTAATTGAGGCCCTGAAATCCGGCCCGATGACGGCTAATGAGATATCAATCAGGACGGGCCGAAGCCGCGATCATGTGCGCAAGATATTGGTTTCTCTGCATAAAAACGGTTCCACCCGTTACACATATCGTGATACAAAAAGCAGGGCCGTGAAGGTGTGGGAATTGGTTGATGAGGCGCATGATGAAAATCATTGAGGCCGGGGGCGAATGATGAACAGCGTCATAAAATCAGCTGTAATAGGGATATTCCTGCCGTTCGATCAGGCCACCCTGGGCGCCACTGCCCACTATAGCTGGAGAGAAATAGCTTATGCGCCTGAGGTGGTGGCCTTCAGGAAGGCGCAGGATTATTCGGCCATAAACGCCGAGTTCACCCGACGGGCTAAAGAGCTTGGCTTGCAGTATTATGGCTTTTTCGAATTTGAGACGTGTCTCGATGGGATAGTGGTGTCGTCAAAATTGGGCTATGCCGATGGTTTGCAAGATGGCGGCTGACAAAGATCAGATCATATCAACCCTCGCAGGCATCAATGAGGGCCTGCGCATCAGCCTGCGCCACATGCAGATCGAGCGTGACAACGCAACCCTGCGCCTCAGGATAGACAAACTGGAGCGCCACATTGCCAAGCTACAACGCCAGATCATAAATAGCACCGCACAAGCTGCCGCGCAAATTTTCAGGGGGCTTGAGTGAGTATCCATCAATCATCCATCTGGCAAAAAGCCTTCCGCGTCGGTGAGACAATCGCCGGGGATTACACTCGCGCCGGGACATCCATCGGTGATGGCGAAATCATCTGGGCGCTACTCTGTGACGCCCATAAAGTCCTGCGCCTCGCCTACAGCGGCCCGCCCCGCTCAGGCTACCCGACAAAATCCAGCCTGCCAGATACGCCCGATGAGGTGACATACTGGCACAAACTGAGCGCCTACCTGTCAAACGACGCGGTGGATGAAATCCCGGAAATCGAGGGACGCCCCCCAATGCCAAGCGCCGAAGATGTCACACGCGCCGAAATCGTGATCGACGTATTTCATCACGCTGTAACACTGGGCCGCGATAAAAAACGCGCCGTCTATCTAAAGGCCTGTGGCAAGCGCCCCCGATCCATCACCCGCATCACTGGCCTGGACACAACATCGCAAAAAGCCGCTAAGCGCAGGGCCGTATCTCAAATGCTGGCATTTATCAGCGCACGGATGGCGTGAAAATTTCCCCACACTTGACGAATGTCCGAATTTACCCTAGGCTTCACGCCACAATCCAGAAGGCCGCCCGGTAAAACGTGGCGGCTTTTTTATTTGGGGACAGACATGAAGCCGAAGAAAAAAGGCAAGGGCGGAAAGAAGTGCTGAAACGTGGCCGCCCGCCATTCCAGTGGACGGTCGAAATAGAGGAAGAGATTCTCTCGCGCCTCGCATCTGGTGACGCTGTATCGACAATACTCGGCGGAGATAGAGATGACTTCCTTCCAAGCGAAGCCGCTTTCTACAGCCGCATTGCAGTCGATCAAGATTTTTTCCAGAGATACATGCGTGCGCGCGAGGCTCAAGCGCATCGTGAGACTGACGAAATCCGCCGGATTGCAGACGACGCTACGCCAGAGGGTGTGCATGTGGCGCGGCTCCAGATTGACGCGCGGAAATGGCGTGCTGCGAAACTGGCCCCCAAAGTCTACGGGGACAAGCTGGAATTGGCTGTGACAAAGCCGAAAACCGAGGAAGAGCTTGATGCTGCAATTGCCGCAAAACTGGCAGCAATGGCCGCAAGCGGACAAGGCGGAACTTCTTGATCTCCTGTCCGCCAAGGATCGCTTGATCAGGGCAAGCCGCCTCAAGTATTACAAGCCCTACGCCAAGCAAATCGAATATCACGCCACGAAAGCGCGTGAGTGCCTGTTTATCGCGGGCAACCAGCTTGGGAAAACTCTGGCTGGCGCTGCTGAAATGGCCATACACCTGACTGGGGAATACCCAGACTGGTGGGGCGGTCATCGGTTCACGCGGCCAATAACGGCGCTGGCCGGGTCAGAGAGCTACGAGCTGACGCGCGATGGCGTACAGAGGTTGTTAGTAGGCCCCCCCGCGAGCGAGGATGAGTGGGGGACTGGATTTATCCCGCAGCGGACCATAATCGAGCGGACGCGCCGATCTGGCGTTTCCAACGCCCTGGATAGCGTGACGGTGCGCCATGCGTCGGGGGGATCATCGACACTGCTATTCAAGGCCTATGAGCAGGGCCGGGGTAAATGGCAGGCCAATACGGTTGATTACGTCTGGTTCGATGAGGAGCCACCTGAGGACGTGTATTTTGAGGGCATCACGCGGACCAATGCGACGCGCGGCCTGATCAGGGTGACGTTCACCCCCCTCAAGGGCATGTCCGGCGTGGTGGCGCGGTATCTTATGGAGGATAGCCCTGATCGCGCAGTCGTCACCATGACGATTGACGACGCAGATCATTACACGCCGGAGGATCGGGCGCGGATCATCGCCAGCTATCCGCCACACGAGCGCGAGGCGCGGACGCGAGGGGTTCCGTCTCTTGGATCGGGCCGGATATTCCCGGTTGAGGAGGCCGCAATCACATGCGAGCCTTTCGACATCCCGCGCCACTGGCCGCAGATAGTCGGAATCGACTTTGGCTGGGATCACCCATTTGCCGCATGCCGGATTGCATGGGATCGGGATAGCGACACGATCTATGTCGTTGGCGAGTATCGCCAGCGCGAGGCCAGCCCGATCATTCACGCGGCGGCGGTAAAGCCTTGGGGCGACTGGCTTCCCGTTGCATGGCCGCACGACGGCTTGCAGCACGACAAGGGATCAGGCGAACAGCTTGCGGCGCAATACCGGGCGCAGGGGCTTGGGCTACTGCCTGAGCGGGCGACGTTCGAAGACGGCTCAAACGGCGTCGAGGCTGGCGTGATGGACATGCTGCAGCGCATGCAGACGGGGCGGTGGAAGGTGTTTTCGAACTGTCAGGCATGGTTCGAGGAATTCCGGCTCTATCATCGGGAAGATGGAAAAATCGTCAAAGAGCGCGACGATCTTCTGAGTGCCAGCCGCTATGCGTTGATGATGAAGCGTTTTGCGGCGGTGAAAACAGCGACTGAATACAAATTCGAGCGGCGGAAAATCATCTGATGACTGATCTCAAGACAATCGCTGGCATGGTGCGGGATGCCGAACGCCATGCAGAGGCGCTGTCAAAGGACAGAATATCCGCGACAGAATATTATCAAGGCAAGATGCGTGATACCCCGTCCGACACGGGGCGCAGCGCAGTCACGACACGCGATGTGCGCATTGCTATTAAGCGCATCATGCCGTCTATCGTCAGGACTATTCTCGGCTCCGACAATATCGTTGAATATCAGCCGGTTTCGCCGGGGGATGAGGAAGGCGCGCTGGCGGCGTCTGACTATATCAACCTTGTCGTTCTGCAAGACAGCGGCGGCAAGAGGGCCATCCATGACGCCATTCACGACGCGCTGCTGTTGAGAAATGGCGTCCTGAAATGGTGGTACGAGGAAAAGACGCGCGTCAGCATTTCCAGCCACACTGGGCTTCCTGACGAAGCTTTCGCTGAGCTTGTGTCCGATGATAGCGTTGAAGTGTTGGAGCATACGGAGCGTCAGGACGCGGTTGAACTTGGCGAGGCGCAGCGGGCGATCACGGTTCATGACTGCAAGATCAGGCGTGTCGTCAAGGACAGACAGGCTCGCGTCGCGGCGGTTCCCCGTGAGCGGTTTTTGATCCACCCGGACGCAATCACGCTGGCCGATAGCCTGCTGGTGGGCGAAAAGACGGAATTGCTGCGATCCGATCTGGTGGCGATGGGCTACGACAAGGACATGGTGGCCAGCCTGCCGCAGTCCGACGAGGATGAGGTAGAGGAAAGCATTCGCCGCGACGTGATTGTGAACGTGGGCGGCGAGACGGATGAAGCCCAGGAAATCGACTACTACGATCTGTTTGTGCGCATTGATCTGGACGGCGACGGGATTGCCGAACTGCACCACATGTGTTTTGCGGGCGGGCTGGCAGAGGCTAACCTGCTGGTCGATGAGCCGGTTGACGATGTGCAATTCTGCGATCTGGCCGCGATCCGACAGCCGCATCAGTGGGAAGGTGTCTCGGTATATGACGAGATGCACGATATTCAGCGGCTGAAAACGATCCTTCAGCGGCAAACGCTGGACAACCTCTATTGGCAAAACTCGCCGCAGCCGATGATGCAGCACGGGACGATTAAAAACCCCGATGCCGTCTATACGCCTGAATTTGGCAAGCCGATCATTGTCAATCAGGGCGTTGATGTGCGTTCCGCGCTTGGGTTCAACAGCGTTCCCTTCGTGGCGCGCGACAGCTTCACGATGCTTGAATATGTAGATCGGGAAGCGCAGGACAGGACGGGCATTTCTGACGCCTCATCGGGTCTGGCCCCAGAGGCGCTGCAAAACATGACAGCTACGGCGTCCGCGATGATCGAACAGGCGGGCATCGGGCAGACTGAATTGATGGTCGCGACGCTCGCGGACGGGCTGAAAGTCATGTTCCGGGGGTTGTTGAAGCTGATCATCAAGCACCAGGACGTTCCTCGCATGGTGCGCCTGCGGGATCAGTGGGTTTCGTTCGATCCGCGCGATTGGAACGCGGAAATGGATTGCACCGTCAACACCGGGCTTGGGGCAGGCACCCGTGAACGGGATATGGCTGTCTTGCAGCAAATCATGATGGTACAGGAAAAGATCATGGGGGCATTCGGGCCGAATAACCCGTTTGTAAAGCCTGACAACATCTATTCGGTTCTGAAGCGCATGGTTGAGGCGGCTGGCCTGAAGGACGCAAGCCCCTATTTCACGGAACCCGATCCGCAAGAGGTTCAGGCGCAGCTTGACGCGCTCAAGAACGCGCCAAACCCCGAGGAAATCAAGGCCAAGGCGCAGATGCAACTCAAGCAGGCCGAGTTGCAGATGAAGATGGAAATCGACAAGGCCAAGATGCAGGTGGATTCCAACAAGGAACTCGCCCAGATGCAGGCCGATTTGCAGGTGAAGGCGGCTGAGCGCGAAACGCAAGTCATGCTGGCCGAAAAGGAACTGGCGTTCAAGCGCGAGGAACTGCTGGCCGAACAGCGGCTTGAATATACCAAGCTTGGGATTGACGTGGCTGCGGATGGTGCGCCCGTCAATCAGCACGCTATCGAGATGGCGCAGGCCATGCAGACGATTACGGGAATGCTGCAACAGATCGGGGCGCACTTCGCCGAGGCATCGAAGCCAAAGCGCGTCATCCGGGACGAAAATGGCGATATCATCGGCGTTGCGCCGTATGGGGTTAATTGATGGCGAACGCGATCTATCCAAAATACAAGGAAGGCGTCATCCAGGCGGCGGCGAATACGTCTCTGACTGGGACGGTGAAGGTTGTTCTGGTGGATACCGGGACATACACCTATTCGGCTTCGCACCAATTCCTGTCGAGCCTTACGGGGACGGTTGGGACGGCGCAGACGTTGGGGACGAAAACCTATACGAATGGTGCCTTTGACGCAGCGGACGTGACATTCACGGCTGTCTCTGGGGCCTCAGTCGAGGCTATGGTGATTTATATTGACACTGGCGTTGCTGGGACTTCGCCACTTGTGGCTTACATCGATACGGTATCGAGCGGGCTTCCGGTGACGCCTAACGGCGGGGACATCACTGTGACGTGGAACGCGTCTGGAATTTTCACGATCTGAGGCATCACATGATCGGCATCGGCTCCCGCGTGCGCGTTCTCGCGCCATTCGATCAGCTTTACCCTGATATCTATGTGATCGACGGGCAGTCGGAAACGGGCGCATGGCAGATCGACGGGGTTGATTTTGCCCCCGAGCACCTGGAGCTTGTGGAATGACAATCACCACGCTCGACGGCGTTCTGGCCGGGATGCAGGCCCCTGTATCGTTCAACAAGTCGTCAGTCACGCCGTTGGCCGCTGCAACGCGCCGCGCCTATACATGGTGGTATTCGTCGGGGTGTCCGGGGGCTTCGGTTGCCCCATCGCCGGGCATCAACGGTGCGACGTGTGTGTATGGTAACGCCGATGTACTTGGTGCGCTCACGCGATCAAACCCGACAGGCGGACAATCCGCCTATCTGGCGCAACTTCTTGCTCTTCCGACTGGTCAGGCGTCGACGGTCCTGTTGCTGGACAGGATTTGGCACAACTCAGGGCTGTCTGTCACGTCTACGACTGCGCAGGCAATCACGCCTGTGGCAATCCCGGCGCGGGATCAAAACGGCACGACGAATGGCCTTGGCGTCATTGCTGGCGTCGAATGGTCGTCGGCTGGTGGCGCTGGAACGCCTACGGTAACGCTGACTTATACAAACCAGGCGGGGACAACGGGGCAGACGGCTACCTTTACGGGGGTTGCTTCGCCACCGGCGGGAACAATCGAGTTCTTTGCCCTCGCGGCTGGCGATACGGGCGTGCGCGCCTGCACGTCGTTTATTCAGTCTGCGACAAGAACAAGCGGGACGATGCACCTGTGCCTTTACCGCGTCGTGGCAATGGTTGGCTCTGCCGTGGCTGGAAACGCAGGCGTTACCGACTTCTTCACGTCCGGGCGCCCGCAGATTTACGACAATAGCTGCTTGCAGCTGGCCTATATCAATTCGTCGACGACGGCGAACGGCCTGTTCGGGACGTATGTGGAGACGCAGGGATAATGGCGATCACCACAAGGGCTGGGGCAATATCCGGGCTGCAAATTCCAACGTATGTGGCAAAGGCTCTGGCGGGGGATAGTCAAGCAACAAACAGACTTATTACAAGCTGGTATGCTACAGGGTGGCCCACGGCGGCAACGGCGAATGCTGCTGGGATCAATGGGCAGGCCGTGTCGGCAAGCACCTATCCTGCCAACTGCATACAGCGCAACAACCCGCCATCTGGAAATGCCTACGTCAGCGATCTGAGCCTGTCGCAGGGGGTTAACGGCTCCAACCTTCCGGGCGTCATGTATCTCTGTGACAGGCTCTGGGAAAACAGCGGGCTGTCGGTAACATCCACGACTGCGCAGGCGATTACTCCAGCCACGCTGCCTGCCAGAGACAGGCTCGCATCGACAAACGGGGATAATGTCTGGGCTGGCGTCGAATGGTCGTCGGCTGGTGGCGCTGGAACGCCTACGGTAACGCTGACTTATACAAACCAGGCGGGGACAACGGGACAAAGTGCAACGTTTACCGGTCTTACGGCTCCACCTGCCGGGACAATGGAAATATTCCAGCTTGCGGCTGGGGATAATGGTGTTCGCGCGCCAACGTCGTTTATCCAATCCGCCACACGGACAAGCGGAACCATGCACCTTGTCTTGTTCCGCGTCATTGCGGCTGTGGCCATGACAATTCCTGGGCGTCAGGCGCAGGGCGATCTGTTCCGGCTCGGGTTCCCGAAAGTCTTGAATGATAGCTGCCTGTTTTTCCTGTTCAGATCGAATTCGACTTCACAACTGCCGATTTTGACGGGGCAATACCAAGAAACCTGGGGGTAAGTCATGTCGGGTGAAGGTGCGGCACTCGGCGCATTCTGGTTCATCGATCAGGATGGCAATGGCGCGCACCATCTTCTGCGCGATGACTGGCGCACAAACGCAACGGCGGTCCCGTTTATTCGAGACTTTTTCCCGGCGCAGCAAATCGTTGCGGCGGCGTTCTCTGATAGTGACACGTTCCCCGGCGCAACAATCACACAGCCTGGTGCCGGTTCACAGACAATCACGGCGGCATTCTTCGACGATTCCGCTGACACGTTCCCGCCGGCGACACTCACATCAACGGCGGCAATCATCGCCGCCACATTTACCGACGCCGATACGTTCCACAGCGCCACGGTTTCGGCCGTCAATTCAATAATTGCAGCCGCGTTCACGGATGGCGACACTTTCCCGTCCGCGACGGTTTCGGCCACATACACGATCAACGCAGCGGCGTTTGCAGATAGCGACACTTTCCCGGGGGCAATCGTAAGCCAGCCCGGGGCGCAGGCGATTGTTGCGGGCGGATTTGTCGATGGCGACACTTTCCCCCCTGCCGTTGTTTCGACTGGTCAGGTTGTCACCATTCGCGGGGATGACGCTTTCGGATCATCCGGGGCGCGGGAACGGTTCTGGCGCAAGCGCGCAGAAGATTGGCTGCAAGAAAACCTGCCAGAGTTGCAGGACGCGATTTCCGCGCCAAAGCGGGAACGAAAGAGGATTGCGCGGGACTTCCTCGCAGCGGTCCCGGAAACGAATGACAGTGAACTGAGGCCGGTTCTGACGGCGGCGGCGAACATAGCCCGCGCGCTTCTGGCGCCGGCCCCAGACTACACGGCACTTGCAATGCAGGTTGCGCACGAAATGGCCCTTGTCGAACAGGCAAAAGCCAAGCGGCGCAGGCAGCGGGATGCAGAGGCCATTCTCTTGCTGGTGGCGTGATGACTGAAAACGAACGCAAATCCCTTGCAGAACAGATGATGGCAAACCCCCTGTTTGCCGTTGTTCTGGGCGAACTTGAGGCCAGCGCGATTGAGCGTCTTGTTTACGCCACCGATGATATTTCCCGCCATGAATGCCAGTTGCGCGTTCAGGCGGTCCGATCTTTCCGCTCCGATTTGGTGGAAACACTAAGCACCCGTGAGCCGAAAGGCGCGCCCGCATAAGCGGGGCGTCACCAGCCAAAAAGGCATCCAAATGAGCGACGAATACAACACCCCGGATTCCGGGACTGATAACGTCAACCCCCAAGCACCCGATACCGCAGAAGACTGGGATTACTACGACCCTGATGAAGATCAGGACACCGAAGAAAGCCCGGAAGTCGCTGCGACCGAAGATGGGACAGAAGAAGAGGCCCCAGAGGCCCAAGTCAGCGAGGAAGAACCAGAGGCATCAGCCGCGCCAGAAGCGCGCGTTGAACTTGCCAATGGGGAAAAGGTAACTGTCGCCGAACTGGTGAAGGGTTATCAGCGCCAAGCTGACTACACGCGGAAATCGCAGGAAATCGCCAATTCACGGCGCGCGATTGAAGCGGACGCGAAGCGTATCGAAGGCATCACCGAAGCCTTTATCAATCACCTGTCATCCCTCATCCCGGCCCCGCCGAGTGAGGCCCTCGCCCTGCAAAACCCCGGCGCGTATGTGGCCCAGAAAGCCCAATATGATGCTGCGATTGCGCAGGTTCAGAAGCTTGTCGAGATCGGGCAACAGCCCAAGCAGATCAGCGCGGACATTTCCGCCGAAGAACGGAACAGCGTTATCGCACGGGAAAACAATGCCCTTGCAGAACGGTTCCCCGAAACGGCGACGAAGGAAGGTCGGACGCGATTTTTCGAGGCGGTATCCGTTGCCGCTGCGGAACTCGGGTTCAGCGCGGACGAGTTGAGCGGGGTTCTGGATCACCGTCTTTTTTCCTTGGCGCACTATGCCAAGATCGGAATGGACGCCCTGAAGGCCAGAGACAAGGCGAAGGCGAAGGTGGCGCAGGTCCCACAGGTAAGCCCGGTAAAGCCCGGCAAGCCCGGGAACCCTGCAAGGAATGCCGATGCGATGCGGAAGCTCGCCCGGTCAGGCTCCATCCATGACGCGATGAAGGTTGATTGGGAATAACCCTCCCATCAAAGGACACCTAAAATGGCAGTCATTACAAACACCTTCCAGACAACCTCTGCGAAGGGCAACCGAGAAACTCTGGATAACGTTGTTTCGCGGATCTCCCCGGAAGATACCCCCGTCTATTCGATGGCCCAAAAGGTATCGTTCGCGGGCATCCACCCGGAATGGGAAACCGTCGATCTGGCAGCCCCCGCCGACAACGTGCAGCTTGAAGGTGACGAATATACCTTCGGTGCCACTGTCGCGGCCACGCGCTATGGGAACTACACCCAGATCATGCGCAAGGAAGGCATTGTTTCTGGCACTCAGGATAATGTCGACAACGCTGGCAGCGCCGAACAGGTGAAATACCAGAAACTGCACAAGGCCAAGGAACTTCGCCGCGACGTGGAGTTTTCCATCGTCACCGCGAACGCCTCTGTCGCTGGCGCAACCCGCAAATCCGGTTCGCTTTCGACATGGATCACCTCGAACGTGTCGCGCGGCGCAACCGGCGCAAACGGCGGCTACAACACCGGCACCGGCCTGACGGCTACGCCCACGAACGGCACCCAGCGCGCATTCACCAAAACCATCATGGATTCGGTGATGCAACAGGGCTACGTCAACGGCGCGAACTTCAGCCAGCTTGTCGTATCTCCTTATGTAAAGTCGGTGTTCGTCACCATCATGTCGGATGCGAACGTTGCTTCCTTCCGCTTTGCGGCAACGGCGGGCAAGGAAAATGCAATCATCGGCAATGCTGATATTTACGACGGCCCATTCGGCAAGGTCATAGTTCAACCTAACCGCGTCATGGGCGGTTCGGCGGCTCTGGCCCGCAATGCCTTCTTCATTGACACCGAATTCCTGCAATACGGCTGGCTCCGCAATATCCAGGAAGACAAGGAAGTAGCGAAAACGGGCGATGCGAAGAAGTTCGTCATCCTCTGCGAAGGCGCTCTGAAGCCCCGGAACGAAAAGGGCTTCGGCGTTGCTGCGGACTTGTTCGGCCTGACAGCTTCGAGCTGATCTGTTCACATTCTGACAACTGGGCGGGGGCTTCGGCCCCCGTTCTTCATTTCAGGGGGCCGCAATGGCAAACCAGAACTACACGGCATTGCTTCTTTCGGCGGCGTCCGCAAGCGTCAACGGAAACGATATCGACAATCTCGGGGGGCGCTTTGCAATCGTCACCATCGATATCACCGCAATCACCGGCACCACGCCAACTGCCACTTTCACGGTGCAGGGCAAGGATCCGGTTTCCGGCAAATACTACACGATCCTTGCGTCAACCGCTTTGAACGCGGTTGCAACAACGGTTCTGAAGATTGGCCCCGGCCTGACGGCTGCGGCCAACTCCGTCGCAAACGACATCATGCCAACGGTTTTTCGCGTCATCGTGACAATCGGCGGCACAACCCCGGCAGTCACTGCCACAGTAGGAGTGCAGCTCATTGGCTGAAGAACAAAAAACCCCCGTTGAAACTGTCCGCTGCGTTATCGTGCGCGATTTCTGGGACGCGGACGAGGTTCGCCACCCTGCGGGCAAGGAAATCGACGTGCCTGTAGCAGCGGCATTCGATGGCATCGAAACCGGCATCCTGAAGCGGGTGAAGTGATGCAGATCAGGGATGGCGATTGGGTTCTGTTTAGCCACGATCCGAAGCTTGGAAGAACCGTCTGGGCGCTTGAAAATCCCGACGGTTCGACAACCTACCGCACGGATTACATGGTTCAGCATACAGTAGATATCAATCAGGCGCAGCGGAACATCGCCGCGCAAGGCTGGAAGGGCGACTATCACCACGTCGCCTCCATCCCTCTCAACGTCTACTACGACCAGCTTGCAGAAGCCGCGAAGCAGAAAGACGACAAGTATCTGTCAAAGTGGCTCAACGACGGCGACAACCGCGCATGGCGCACGAAAGATGGGATGATCTAAGGTGGCTTTCGCTGATTTCCTTGATCTGCGCACGGCGGTTGTCGAACAAGTCCAGAAGCCCGATATTGTGGATGTGTTTCCGCGCCTTGTTTTTCTGGCCGAAGCGAATTTCAACCGTCGCCTTCGGCTGAAAGATCAGGTTACATCAACGACAGTGACGATTGCCAGCGGAACGGCGTCCCTTCCGGCTGACTTTCTGGCGGCGATCGGCCTTTATGACGCCAGCGGCTATGAATACGTCGAACAGCCGTTGCAGGCGGTGAAAACCAGCGGAACTACGGCTTTCTTCGCCATTTCGGGCGGCAATATCGTCACCAAGATGGCGGATGGCGCAAAGACACTCGAATATTACGCCAAGATACCGACAATCAGCGGATCAATGACGGCGACGAACTGGCTTCTGACAGCCGCGCCTGCGCTCTACCTCTACGGCGTCGGACTTGAAGCCGCGAAATATGCCAGAGACGCGGAACTATCGTCCGCGATGTCTCAAATCCTCGAACAGGAATATCAGGCCGTCCTTTCTCAGGACGAAAGCGCCAGATATTCGACTGTACGCGTTCGCCTGCAAGGGAATATCGCATGAGCCTGCTGACGATTTGCCAAGGGCTTGCGAAAAACGTAGGGATGGCGGTTCCAACAGCCGTTATAACCTCATCTTCGCGTGAATGGATCGAAGCCGCGCAGATGGCGAACGAGACGGGCGAAGAACTGGCGCGCCGGGTGGATTGGGGCAAGCTCCAGGAATACACGACACTCACGGGCGACGGAACAAACAAGACATTTGCCCTTCCGTCGGCCTTTTCGCGGCTTTCACCCGGCGTTTGCGTCACGGCCAGCGGGGCGATTGTCCGGCCATTGACGCGGGCCGAATGGAATACCCTCACGCCTGCGCAGGGTTCGCCGCGCTATTTCCTGCTTGAGGGTTCAGACATCACGCTTTGGCCCTATCTGGCGAATGCCGCGACGGCAACGGCTCAATATCAGTCGAAAAGCTGGGCAAGCTCGGGGCAAACATTCGTTGCCGACACTGACACGTCATTGATTGACGAAAGCCTGTTCCTGAAGGCCCTTGTCGTGCGCTGGCGTCGGCAAAAGGGCATGGATTACGCGGATTTCGAGGCCGAATATGAGGCGGCGTTGCAAAACTTCGCCAATTTCGACAACAGGACGCGCCTATGAGCGTTCTGGCAAAGAAAATCCCGCCAGTCCAAAAGATGCAAGGCGGGCAGGCGACTGAAAAGCCGCTGGCGCAAAGCTTCACGTTTCCCGCCCCGATCAAGGGATGGGTTTTGAACGAAAACCTTGCAGGGGTTTCTCAGGGTTCGGCGCGCGTGCTGGACAACTGGATATGCACGACAACCGGGATCAGGCCGAGAGGCGGGGCATCAAAGTATGCCACCCTTCCTGCAGCCTGCACGTCCCTGATGACATATCGCGCTGCAACCTCAAAATTCTTCGCAGCAACGGCTTCCGGCATTTATGACATAACGACACCCGCAAGCCCGACAACCGTCCCCAGCGCGGCTGTTTCGGGGCGCGCGAACGGTTTCTATTCTTCCGCGATGTTCGGAACCGCTGGCGGGACGTTCATGTATGCCGTGAATGGCGTTGACAGCCCTCTTTTGTTCGATGGGGCGACATGGACGGCGATCACAGGGGCATCAACGCCCGCCATTACGGGCGTCACGACAAGTAACCTGATCAACGTCTGGTCATTCGCAAACCGCCTGTTCTTTGTGGAAAAGAACAGCATGACGGCTTGGTATCTGCCTGTTGACAGCATCGGCGGCGCGGCCAATTCGTTTTCACTGGCTGGCGTGTTCACGCGCGGCGGGACGCTTCTATTCGGCGGCAAGTGGTCGATGGATGCGGGCGATGGGCTTGATGACAAGTGCGTATTCGTATCCTCAGAGGGCGAAGTTGCGATCTATCAGGGAACAAACCCCGGCTCGGCGGCTGATTGGTCCTTGGCTGGCGTTTACTTCATGCCAAAGCCCATGGGCCGAAATGCTTATATTCAGGCTGGTGGCGATCTGCTTGTTGCGACGGAAAACGGCCTTATCCCGGTTTCGGCCTCAGTCAACACAGACATCGGGGCCATTGAAACCAAGGCTGTTTCGCAGCCGATTGCCCCCTATTGGCAGAACCGTGGGAAATCCCTGATCCAGCTTGGATGGGAAATCATCAAGGCCCCAGGATCTGGGATCATGGTTGTTTCGCAGCCTGACACGTCAGGGGTGACAAAGACGTGCCTCGCGACGAACCTCATAACCGGGGCGTGGTCGCGGTTCACCGGATGGGATGCGCGTTGCCTTGGCTCATATCTCGGGAATGGATATTTCGGGGCCGCTGATAGTTGTGTCTATCTGATGGATGCGGGCGGAAGCGACGGCGGGGCGATCTATACGGCAGCATATCTCGGGCAGTTCGAGCATATGGGCGTCTATGGGCAGACGAAAACCATTCGCCAGATGCGGGCGATGTTCCAGACAGGAACGCCGATCAACCCGCAGCTTCTGGCCAAGGCCGACTACAACGAAACCCTGGCTTCTCCCCCATCTTCGCCTGCGAACTACACGACGGACGCATGGGATTCCGGGCTTTGGGATACCGCAATCTGGGACGCGACGACATCGGCCCATAATGAGGCAACGTGGGTTTCAATCGGGGTCACAGGCAAGATGATTGCGCCTGAGTTGCAATTGACCTTTGGGGTGACGCCGACCCCATCGGTTGAGCTTGTGGCCATTGATGCGCAATTCCATGTCGGGGCGGCGGTGACGTGACGTATACATATTCGATAGAGAGATACGCCGACACGCTTGATGAAATGATGCCGATCTATCGTCGGCACTATCAAGAAATGACGGATCGTCTCGCTACCGCCGGGGTCGAAGTTTCCCCGTTCAACCCGCGCTTCGACGCATATATCGAGGCTAATGATCGCGGCGATCTGATGCATTTTCTTGTCAGATGCGATGGGGATGTGGTCGCCTATGCGAATGTTTACGTTTGCCGTGATATGCACAATCAAGACCTGATAGCTCAAGAAGATGCTATCTATGTTTTGCCGGGACATAGAAACGGTATTGGGCGGAAGCTGACACTGAAAATCCTTTCGGCCCTGAAAGCCGGGGGGGTGAAGCGCGCCCATATGACGGCAGCAACGGACCCGAGGGCGGCAATGCTCTGGAAGCGCCTAGGCTTTAAGCCAACCGGCGAACGATTGACGATGTATTTCTAGGAGATCGCGAATGTGCGCGCCAAAAGCTCCGGCCCCCACCCCGCCCAAAGACGTTAGTGCGGCCACAACCGGCACAAACGTCTCTACTGCCATTGCAAATGCCTATTTGCAGAACATGGACGAAACGACTGCTGACGGGACGAAGACGTTCAACCAGACGGGAACGGTTCCAATAAAAGATCCATATACCGGGCAGACGTATCAGGTTCCGCGCTTCAGTGTTACGCAAACCCTTTCCCCGGCGCAGCAGGCAATCAAGGACCAGCATGACAATGCGTCCTATAACCTCGCGGAACTCGGCAACAACCTCTCAGGAACACTTGGCCATCAGCTAACTGGAAACTTCCGCCTTGGGAATGAGCCAACGGAAGCGCGCCTGTTCGATCTGGGCCGCAAGCGCCTTGATCCAATGTTCGCGCAGCGGGACGAGGATTTACGCACGCGGCTTGCCAATCAGGGCATTAAGGCCGGGACTGCCGCCTATGATCGGGAAATGGCGAACCTAGGCCAGCAAGAGAACGACGCCTATAACCAGTTGCTTCTGAGCGGTCGCGGGCAGGCATCTCAGGAACTGCTAACGGAAGACAACCAGCGGATCAACCAGATTTCCGCCCTGCTGAATGGCGGCCAGGTTTCGCAGCCTAACTTCATGACGGGGGCGAGCATCGGGGCAATCCCGACGACAGATAATGCCTCGATCATCGGCAACTACGACAATGCAAAACTTGCGGCGTGGCAACAAAATCAGGCCGCAATTGGCTCCATGCTTGGTGGCTTGGGGGGGCTGTTTGCCGGTGGTGCCGATAGTGCCTTCAACGGCATGCTGGCTCTCTCGGACGAACGGGCGAAAACGGACAAGAAGAAGATCGCCGAAACCAAGGACGGCATGGGCATCTATTCGTTCAAATACAAGGGCGACAAGAAAACCCAGATTGGCCTCATGGCGCAGGAAGTCGAGAAGAAGAAACCTTCTGCGGTGAAAACCGGGGCCGATGGCCTGATGCGTGTTGATTACGGAAAGGCGCTGCACTGATGTTTGCACAGGGTTCATTCGTGAATGACGCCAACCTGACGCCAGAGCAGATTGCGCGCAAGCGAGCCATGATTGCCGCTCTCATGCCGCAATTCGGCAACGCACGGTATGTTGGCGAAGGGCTTGGACAGCTTGCAACCGGAATTGCGATGGGTCGCCAAAATCGCCGCTTGGACAAGCAGGAACAGGCTGGGCTTGATCGCGCGAATGACGTTTTTTCGCGCCTGACGGCCAACCCAACCGGGAACGGTGGCTTTTCCGTTCTCGGGCTGGCACCTCAACAGGCCCCTGCGGATATGGGGCCTGTGAAGATCGACAACGCCCCGACAACCTATGATCCCAAAGCGCCTTGGGCAATCGGCATGGACGCCATGACGGCCATTGGCAAGACGCCTTCGCCCGCGAACCTTGAGGCAGGGCTTGTGGCGCGCGGCATGTCCCCCGTGGCCGCAAAAGGCTCCGTCATGGCGATGAATGACGAAAGCGGGCTTAATCCTTCGATCAACGAAAAATCCCCCATTGTTCAGGGATCGCGCGGCGGGTTCGGCCTGAACCAATGGACAGGTGATCGGCGGGTTGCGCTGGAAAAATACGCGCAGGACACCGGGCGCGATGTGCGTGATCCGCAGGTTCAGCTTGATTTCCAGATGCAGGAACTACAGGGGCCGGAAGCCCGCGCGGGCCAATCTGTCATGTCGGCTCAAACGCCGGAAGCAGCTGCGGCAGCGATGACGCGGAATTATCTTCGGCCAGCCGATGTGGAAGGACGGGTTGCGAAATATCAGCCGCAAATCCCCAGCGAACAGCTTTATGCAGCCCTTGCAAACCCGTGGCTTTCTCAGGAACAGAAGGACGTGATTTCCGGCCTGATTGCCAAGCAGGAAGCGCAGAACGTGCCGAAAGAGCCGATCAAGGTTGGCGGCGTGTTGCTTGATCCCGTGACGTTCAAGCCGATTTTTGACGGGCGTGATCAGGGGGGTGGCCCTGACTTCGGGAAAACCCCTATCACCTTCTACGATAACGATGGGAACCCGCGAACCGGGTTCATGGATGCAAACACCGGGAAGATTGTTCCTGCGGAAGTCGTCGGAGGTGGCGTTGCCGATCCGATGCGATCTGCTGCTGACACATCAAACGCAAGGGCTGTCGGCAAGGCCAGTGGCGAGGCAAAGGCAGCAATCCCCGGCGCGGGCATGATGATGGATGCTATTTCATCGGAAATCGACGCCCTAAAAAATGATCCCTACCTTGACAGCATGCTTGGCCCGCTTGACAGCCGTAAGTGGAACTTCACGGCGGATGCGGCGCGGGTTCAAGGCAAGATGGATCAGATCCAATCAGGGGCCTTCCTTCAGGCCCGTCAGCTTCTCAAGGGCGGCGGCGCAATCACCGATTACGAAAGCGGAAAGGCTGAGGCGGCGTTCGCAAGGCTTTCGGCGGCGCAAAACTCGGACGACTACAAGGCCGCGCTTGATGACTTCATGAAATACGTCCGCATAGGCGTTGATAAATTGCAGGCTCAGGCGGGCATGGCGGGGGCGCAACCCGCAGACAGCGGCCTGTCAGAAGATGAAATGAAGTGGATGGCCCCCTGATGGATTACACCGCTCAGCAATTCAAGGACGCCGCCCGCCGGGCCTATCAGGCCGGGGATTATGCCTCAGCCAAGAGCCTGATTGCGCGCGGGCGGGCGCTTGAGGCCTCGCAGCCTTCTGCTGAAACCGGATCGGCGCTTTCGCCTGAACAGATTGCGTCATTGAAAGCGGCAAAAGCCGGAACGCTAAAGGTTGATCCGGCTCATCGCGCCCAAGCTGAAGAACTGAACGCCAAGGGCCTAAAGGCCATTGTTGGCGATGAAGGCCGGGTAATGGCAGGGCTTGAAGGACACGCCCAGGGCATCACGCTCGGGCTTAGTGATGAAATTCTTGCCGGGATGGATCACTTCATTGATGGAAAAGACTACAACCAGTCTCTAGCCTTCCGGCGCGCGCAACTTGCCGCAGCGCGCGACAATCATCCCGGCTATGCCTATGGCGGTGAATTGATTGGAGCGGTTGTTTCCCCAATCAATAAGATCTCGGCCCCATTCAAGGTGGCTGAAGGGGCTGGCGTTGCCGCGCGCATTGCCCCAGAGGCGGCGAATGCTGCGCTTCAGGGCGGTCTTTACAGCTTCAATGCTGCGGATGGTGGTGCAGGTAAGCGGGCGGAAAGCGCGGCCTACGGGGCTGGTATTTCTGGGCTTATTGGTGGAGCGCTCCCCGTGGCTGGTAAAGTAGCGGGCTTTGCGAAAGATCACCTCGTAAAGAACCCGGCGCTTGCGGTTTCCGGGGTAAGGAATGACACGGTTGCGCGGAATTACGTCGCGGATGTTCTGGCCAAATCAGGGAAAAGCGCCGACGAAGTTGACGCGGCTGTGGCAAGGGCCGCTGCGAACGGGCAACCTGAATATACCGTTGCGGATGCTATCGGGAAGGAAGGTGGGCGGGCGCTAGGGGCGCTTTCCCGCGCCCCGGGTAATGCACGAGACAAGATCGCGCAAGCCCTCTGGGACAGACAGACAGAACAGGCCAGCCGGATCGGCGGCTTCATTGGGGAAGCCTTCGGGGCGGATGGCACGAAGAAGGCCATGCGGAAGGCCGAAGAGGCGGTGAGAAAGGCAGAGGCAAATGTGAACTACGGGGCCGCTGGAAGCATGGCGGCTCCTGTTGACGTTCGCGGCGCTCTCGCCACCATTGATGAACGCCTGAAGCCGATGCGGGGCATGGGCGTTGCTGATGATGGGATTGCCGCGAAGCTGGCGAAATATCGCAGCAGGCTTGCGGCGGCAAATCCGAAAAAGCCAAACACGTCAGTCGAACTGTCCGACTTCAACCGTGTTTTGGGGGTGAAAAGGGAAATCGGCGACGAGATCGGGGCAGCGGTTCGCGCTGGCCGCAATTATGAGGCTTCAGAACTCGGGAAACTGAAGGCCGCTCTTGATTCCGCTCTTGAAGATGCAAGCCCCGGCTATCGCAAGGCAAATGACGACTTTGCTGCGGCGTCTCGCGTCATTGATCAGTTCGACGAGGGTTCCAATGCCGCCAGAACCGGGGTTCGATTTCAGGACACGATTGATCACTTCGGCGGGTTGAACGCGCCACAACAGGACGCGTTCAGAACCGGATATGCGGACGCAATTCTTGGCAAGGTTGAAGGAAAAGACATCGGTGTAAATGCGACGCGCAATTTGACAGGCGAAAAGCGCGCGGCTGAAATCGCAGCAATGGATAAAACCGGCAATCTGAATGATCGGATCGCCCGCGAAGCCGATATGTTCAGAACGCACAGCGTGGCTACCGGGGGTGCGGCAACAGCGGAGAGGTTGAGCGATGACGCCGTTCTTTCGGCAAGCCTGTCGTTCGCTGGCGATCTGGCGTCTGGGAATTACAAGGCGCTGGCGCTCAGGGCGGCGGGCAAATTCGTTGCCGCAGGGACAGGCCAGAATGACGCGACGAAAGCAGAAATCGCCCGCATCTTGATGGGAAGCGACATCAAGACTGCGATCCAAGAGGCAAGAGCCATGAATATCGCCAAAAACGAAAAGGCGGCGATTATCAGGGATATTCTCAACCGGGCGCTTATGCCTGTGAAAGCCGGTGCTGCTTCTTCATATACGTCACGCTGACCACTCGCGGTAAAGCAAGCCAGCAGAAATCAACATCGGGAACAAAATCCCGAACAGAGAAAGGCCAGACGGTTTTTCGCCAGCCCTGTCTGCGCTTCGCAATGACATCGTGAAGCACATGAATACGACTTGGCCCAGAAACACGCCTGCGGCCACGTCGAGAATTCGAACGTGAAGAAAATCGGTTGTCATTCGCTAAAATAACCTCCATCCGGGGCCGCAATGATACCCCGATCATGGAATTGCGCAAAGCCAAAACAGAACGCCTTCGGGCGTTCTTTTCTTTTCAATGAGGGGAAGTCCAGTGCCAAGAGACGGAAGCGGGGTATATTCCCGGCCAGCGGGAACGGTTGCCACGTCAGGCACGGCTATCGAGTCCGCGAAATACAACACATTCACGGCGGACGTTGAAGCCGATCTTAACGCGGCAAGGCCGATCAGTTCCGGCGGGACGGGCGCAACGAGCGCTTCCGGCGCGCGCACGGCCTTGGGGCTTGCCATTGGAACCAACGTGCAGGCCTATGACGCCACGCTGCAAAGCCTGTCGGCGCTTGGAACCGTCGCGGACAAGTATGCCTATACAACCGGCGTTGACACATGGGCCGAAGGCACGATCACGGCATTCGCCAGGACAATTCTTGACGACGCCGACGCCGCAACGGTTCGCGCCACGATTGGCGCTCAGGCATCAGATCAAGACTTGACGGATTTGGCAGGAATTTCCGGCGTCGACGGTGATATTATCGTTCGCAGCGGCGGGGCATGGACGCGCCTTGCGAAAGGAACGGCGCTGCAAGTCCTGCGCATGAATGCTGGGGCGACGGCTCAGGAGTATGCAGACCCGCCCCCAATCTGTCGCGCGTGGGTGAACTTCAACGGCACCGGGACTGTAGCGATCAGGGCTTCCAGCAACGTTTCTTCTATCACTGACAATGGCGTCGGCGACTATACCATAAATTTCACCAACGCCATGGCAGACACGAATTATTCCGTGGTGACTACAATCGGCAGGCAGGACGTGAACTTCAAGGCCGGGACGCTTGGAACCGCATCGGGGCGGACTGGTTACGCAACTGGTTCATTCCGTGGCCAAGTTTGCCTAGGGAACAACGCAGCAGCAGCAGACGCCGATGATATCAGCGTCGTCATTTTCAGGTGATTGAAATGAGCGTCATCGTCTACCGAAACCCCGATGGGGGGCTTTGCGTTGTCTACCCAAGCCCGTTTTGCGAACTCTCCATAGAGGAAATCGCGGCGAAAGACGTCCCAGAAGGGTGCATGTGGCAGATCGCTCCTGACAGGCCGTCACGGGATCATGACTGGAACGGAACGGATTGGATTTATGCCCCGCCCGATCCATCGATTGCCATTGAAGCCGCCCGCGCCCAAATGAAATGCAGCCGCTTCCAGGCCCGTGCAGCCCTTTTGCAGGCTGGGCTTCTTTCAACAGTTGAAGCGGCAATCGCGCAGGCCGATCCCATCACGCAGATGGCGTGGACGGACGCTGTGGAGTTTCGACGGAACAGCCCGACAATCTCCGCTCTGGCTCAATCCTTGAGCCTGTCGGATCAGCAACTTGATGATCTGTTTACCTCGGCGATGGCAATCGAGGCGTGAAATGAACCAGGAAGATCAAAAGCTCATTTCAACCGCCCTCGATACGGTATTCGGGGGCCTGTTCACTACCATATTTTCCGCTTCAATGGGTCGTCTGATGTGGCACGCAAGGGAAGTCAGGCAGGGGCGCAGAAAATTCCTGTCAGTCGAAATCCTCTGGGACGTTCCAATTGCGATTGGAATGGCAATCGTGGCTGAAGGGATTGGGGCCTATTTCGAGTTTTCCCGGCCCATCACGTCGGCCCTTGTTGCCGTCTGCGCATATCTCGGCCCGCGCGGCTTTGAAGTCTGGGCGGAACGCATTCTATCTGGGCGGGAAAAATAGACATGGGCTTTCAATTCGGCGCGCGCAGCCTCACCAACATGGCGGGGCTGCACCCTGATATTGCATCCGTCGTGCGGCGGGCGCTGACGCTCACAACGCAAGATTTCGGCATTGCCGCAAAGGCAACGCGCACGGCGGAAGAACAGCACAAGCTATTCCTCGCCGGGGTGTCTCAGAAGGACGGCTACAAGCACAAATCGAACCACCAACTGCATGCGGACGGCTATGGATATGCGGTTGATCTGACGCCGTTTATTAACGGCAAGTTCGACGTGAACAACGAAGAGGCGCAATACCCTATCGCCGCTGCCATGTCTCTAGCGGCGGGCGATCTGGGCGTCAAGGTGACGTGGGGCGGCAATTGGCTTGAGCCGCTTTCCGGGCGAACGGTGGCCGACATGAAGGCTTCTGTCGCGCGATACAAGGCCAAACACCCGGGGCCTGATTTCATCGACTTGCCCCATTTCCAACTCTGAAAGGGAAAACCATGAAGGGCTATAGGACTATCATCGTTAACGCTCTCATCGCTGCGGCCACCGGCGCGCTGCAATATGGCGCAGGCGTCAACTGGATCGAGGCCGTCGGCCCGACGTGGTCCGCGCTGATCATCACCGGGATCAACGTCGCGCTGCGCCTGATCACCACGACGCCCGTTGGCAAGGCATGATCGCCGCGCTTCTGGGCTTCATCGCCCGCGTTCTCAGCCCCCTGTTGCCGCTTCTGACGGCATGGGGGGCGGGCAAGCGTGATCAGGCGCTGGTCGATGAAAGCAACGATCTGGCGGGCTACAAAGCCACGCGGGAAAGGATGGACAATGCGCGCGAGGATAAAAAGGACGCTGACACTGCCGCTCTTGCTCGGGCTGCTCGTGAGCGGATGCGTGAACGGCTCAGGGATCAGCGATAGTGCGATCTGCGACGGCACCCGTCAGGCGCGGGCGGAACACGCGGCGGCTCTGGCGCAGTCTGCGGATGATCGGGCCGTGGTTACGGGCGCGGCGCTGATCGACCTGATCGACGCGGGGTGCCGATGATCCGCATCGCCCTTGCCTTCGTCCTGATCGCCAGCGCCGCTCAAGCCGGGCCGATCCTGCGCGTCATTGACGGGGATACATACATCATCGCCGCGCCGTGGCTGCCGCCTGAACTGGGCAAGACCTTGAGCCTGCGGGTGCTGGGGATCGACACGCCGGAACACGGGCGCAAGGCCAAGTGCCCCGAGGAAGCGGCGCTGGCCGACAAGGCAACGACTGCCGCGAAAGCGTGGATCGCGACGGCAAAGACCGTCACCGTCACCCTTCGGCATTGGGACAAATACGGCGGGCGCGTTGACGGGACAGTGATCCTGGACGGCCAGTCGATCGGCGACAGGCTGATCAAGGCCGGTCTGGCGCGGCGCTATGACGGCGGCGCGAAACAGTCATGGTGCAGATAGATATAGCCGTTCACCACGCCTCTGAGCGCCGCCATGCGTGGGTCGATGCTGCGGCGAAGCGGCCCCGGATTGATCGCCGGGGCCGCGATTGATCGCCAGTTCATTGAACCGCGTAATGGTCCAAAATATAGGCGACCTTATCCAGTGGCGTCTTTACTAGATCGTCAGTCATTTGGGTTCATCGGTTATGGGGCTAGGTAAATCTCCTATACTGGGCTAGTTTTCGCTACACTTCGCAGCCGCGACCGCCTTTTCCAGATCAGCTATTCGCGAGATCAGTTCAGGTATTAGGGATCGAGCCAATACGATGAAGTCTATGTTTGCCGATGATGGCTTCTCGTCAATATATCGCGACCAAGCCCCTATATCCTGCACAATACAGGTCTTATACCCATCAACGAAAGCACAAATTATCCCGGAAGATTCTTCCCACGGGCCAGGAGTTACGCCCTCAAGCGAGGCTTTTGCGCGGGCGATCAGATCATCGGCATTATGCACTTTCTGCATATTGCCTTTGTGCCGCGCATCCAGCAAGGCCTCGATGCGCCCGGGGGATAGGGGGTCGGGTTTACCCGCGCGGATATGAGCGCAATCCGCAATGTCACACTGCGGACAAACTTTGGTGGTCATGGCTCAATCCTCGACAAAATCCCGTGGGTTAGGCTGGAAATAACCTGCGCTTGAGTTGATAAAAGCCGCGTAAATTCAATCCTTTCGCTGCCGTATCGCTTGTAGTTATCAGCCATGAGGCAAACGGCCTTCAGCACGTCTCCGGTTGCGTTGGGATAAGATTTCAATGCCTCCGTGGAAATTCGGGTGACGATTTCCTCATCGGTTTCCGTTTGTTCACGTATTTTTGTAATATCCCTGACGTTCATTCTTTCTCTCCTTTGCTTTGCACCATGGCGCTTGTATATGAAACACCCAAACCCTTCTGGCGCAGGTAATCCAGCCAAATATCATCCCGGGCTTGGCGCAAATCTTTGATTTGGTCGAACGCTAGGTCGATCATAAACCGCCAGCGGAGGCGATCGATCGGGATGCTGTGCTTAATATACGTCCGTCCACTGTCTTGTTCGCGAAACTCGTAGCTGATCACGCCAAGATTGTATCGATCCCTCGAAACCAGTTCCCAGCCCACCTCTGACGTAAGCCACTCGATCACTTCATCGCGTTCAAGGGTCATTCTTTCTCTCCTTTGATCTTTGCCAGAGCGGCGCGAGCGATTTCACCATAGGGGCTGTTTGGCCCAATGCGGCTGATCTCTGCCAGCGCCTCTACCAGCCCCTCTATCGCGTCTGTGTCGAGGGCGGCGAGAATGCGGGCGGTGTAGTCGGCTTGCGCGGCGGCTTGGGCGGCTTCGAGGGGCATCGGCGCGTGATGATGGTGGCCGTAAACAAAATGTCCGTTGCGAAACCATTGCCACTTGTCTTGTTTCCGACTTCCCGCAACTGAGTAATCGCCGACGCCGCCAGGCATGCCCGCGCGTAGACGGTCTGGATAACTGCCTTTCATGGAGTCAGGCAACCACACCAACGGTTTCACGAGTTTTGAAAAGTCGGTCATTTGTCGGCCTCATCAATATTGCGGTGTTCGACGGTGAATGTCAGTGCGGCCACCCATGGGTTTCGGTCCCACGCACCGGGGCCATGCAGGCTGTTCCAGAGTTCATGGAAGCTGTCGCGGCAGACAGACCCGCATTCGCCGGATCCATCCAGGCAGGCACGCTGTCTGCGTGCATGAATGTCGGTAGCCTCGATGCCTTCGGCTATCGTGTCGTTTAGGGTGATCTCCTGCAACCGCTGCACCCGCACGTCCGTCACGGTCAGGGTGATCCGGCTGGCCCAGCGTGGCATGTGGATCGAGGGCTTGGGGCGCGTGAAGTTGCCAGAGGTCTGGTTGCCATCGGCCCAATACCACGGCGGCATGAAGCCGTTGCGATCCACGTCCAGCGTCTCGTAGCTGAACGCCTCCCGCACCCAGAGCCGGTCGCTGGGGGCGTAGCGCAGAAAATTTCGCTTCCCGCATGGGGATAGAAAGACCTTCAACCCATCGTCATCGGTCTGGCAGAAGCCGCCGAACTGCTTGACCCACCGATTGGGGTCAGATCCGTTGCACACGACGTCAGGCGGATAGCGCCATAGCCCGGCCTCATTCAGATCGGGCTGCGGTTTCAGCACCCTCCGCGTCTGCGACTTGCGCCCGTCCAGCAACGCCCGAACCATCGGGGCGGAAAATATGATTGGTCTGTCGATCATGCTCGTTCCCCCTTCCGCAGCCCACTCAGGCGATGTTCGAGCTTTGCCGTGGCAAAGATCGTGGGTTTCAGTTCGGCGGGTGCATGGTCGTAGGCGCGGCCTGACTTGCCGTTCAGGCGGGGGAGCATGCCCTGCGGGATGCATTCCCAGTTCGACGGGTCGCAATTCGTCTTGTCGCCGTCCAGGCATTTCAGCACATGGCCGTCCGGTATCGGGCCGTGTTCTGCGACCCATAGTTCCTTGTGTTTGAACGCCATATGGGTGCGATAGCCGGTGAACGGGTTGGGGCGGTCGACGCAGATCAGAACATATCCATCTGGGTTCAGGCTTTCGTAGCCGATGGACTTGGCGTTGTGGGGATTGCGGCCGCGCCGGAATTGGGTGGCCTGGCTATTTGCGTTGGGCGGCAGCTTGCGGCCCTTGGTCCAGGGCGCGTGGCCCTTTTCGAAGTGCCCGGTGCGCCCGGTCTTTACCTTGTTCCGCTTGCGCCAGCCAATGATCTGGGCGGCGGTTGCGGCTGCATCAGGGAAGGCGGCGCGGAAGGCCGGTTCGACATCGGCGCGCGAGAGGGTGGCGTTCGCGCGTAGCCAGTCGATCTGCTCGGGCGTCAGGACGGTGGATTTGCCGCGATTGCGGCGGCGCGCATCCGGGCCCGCCGACCAGCCCATGCGAACACATAGGGCCTTCAGGTTGTCGTGGGTGACCTCTGGCCGGTTGAAGGCCGCAACGAACAGCGTACGCAATTCCTTGCGGGGCATCGCTGCCCGCGCCTTGATCCAGGCCAGCTCGTCTGCGCTGTAGCTGATCCGCTGGCCCCTCATTTCTTGGGGGCCTTTCCGATCATCGGCAGGTGCGGCACGATCTGCGACCCGTGTTCGGCGAAAAGCTTCGCGGCCTGCAGCTGGACCTTGGCGTTTTCGGTGATGCGATCGGCCACCTCGACGATCGCACCGGCGCGCGAAACCTCGGCCGCGATTTCCTCGGGTGTCTTGTTCTCGAGGTCCAGGCGCTGGAGGGCGGCGAAAAGGTAGTCGTTCAGTTCGGCGAGGGTGCTCATGTTCCTATTTCCGTTTCGATGTCTTGCAGCGTTTTGACAGCCCCGGCAGCGCGGTGAGACCCGGCAGGTTCTCGGCCCGGAAGGTCGTGACGTTCGGCATATCCGGCAGCGCGGTGAGACCCGGCAGGTTCTCGGCCCGGAAGGTCGTGAC
>Ga0228700_1000574_pt1 | contig 31742 bp, 34 predicted proteins | sample McNCre317_Aug_MG_FD_178019 | JGI IMG/M metagenome (GOLD analysis project Ga0228700, IMG submission 178019) | Freshwater microbial communities from McNutts Creek, Athens, Georgia, United States - 3-17_Aug_MG | ecosystem: Environmental > Aquatic > Freshwater > Creek | place: USA: Georgia...
ATGGCTGGAACTTGTTCGCTTTGATCCGGATGGATCAACAAAATGATTTCGTAATGACGCATGGACACTCCTTGTGGATATGAAGCTGCCTGCGGCGTCTGACGCTGGCAGCAAGGGAAAAGCCCACGATTATAGTCAATTTTTAAGCGTTTGAGGCAGCTTGCTGCCTAGATAACCCAATAAGAGGCCCATTGGCACCCCAAAAACGCCGGCACAGACAGGATCAAGCCCGAGCCACAAGGTGTCCGATGCATGCCAATGCAACCGCATTTGCACCCATGGATGATTGGCCGCGATGTAATAAGCACATACCAATAACCCAGACACCATGGCCAACAAGGCGCCCACCCGGTTCATGCCACGCCAATAAATGCCCAGCAGCAGCACGGGAAAGAACGTGGAGGCCGCTAAAGAAAACGCGCAGGTCACCCAAAACAAAATACTGACGGGGCGATGGGTGGCAAACCAAGCCGCCAACAAAGCCACCACCATCAACAAAATTTTGGACAGCATCACACGGCGCAAAGGTGGCGCGTTGGGCTCTGCTGTTTGGAAATACAAGTCTTGCGCCAAGGCGTTCGAGATGGTGAGCAACAGACCATCGGCGGTAGAAAGCGCAGCAGCCAAGGCGCCAGCCGCCATCAACCCGGTGAACACCGAAGATATGTGCGTCATCTCTGGCACACCGAGCACCAGGTAGTCGCTGAACAAACGGATGTCGGCAAACTGCACGATGCCGTCTTGGTTGTAGTCCTGAATGCTCAAGAGCGCCAGCTTGCGCAATTTCAGCCGATCAGCCCAATCGGGCAACTGATCGAGATGCGAGCCCACCAACTCGTTCAACACAAACGATTTGAGTAAAACGGCCAGCGATGAAGCACACAAATACACAATCACAATGAATGCCAAAGCCCAGACCACGGAACGCTCTGCCTCAACGGGCGTGGCTGTGGTGTACGAGCGCACCAAAATATGTGGCAAAGCCGCGGTGCCTAACATCAAACAAAAGACCAAGGCCAAACTGTTGTTCCAGCCCGAGTTCCAACCGTCTAAATGAGGCACTTGGAAGCCCACAGGCCGATCAATGGCCTCACCCAACACCTCTCGTTCAGCCTGCCAAGCACTCACCAAACGGTCAACCGATGTTTCGCGCCAAGCTGGGTTGGCCTCTAGTTTTTGAATGTCGCGCAATGAGGCGTTTTCAGATTTTGCCTTGGCCACCTGGCGGGCCACATTTTGGCGCTCAACCTCACGCGCATAGACGGGCTCGGCAATCTTCACGTCCAACTGACTCATGCGCAGGCTAATGACATCACGCGTGGCCAACTCCGCAGGATCAGACTCAATCTGTTTGGCGCGGGCCTGTATTTGTGGCAATGACTGCGCGGCTGCAATGGTCACAAATGGATGGCCTTGCGTCTTGAACGACACGGCCATGGCCAGCACCACCATCGACACCACGATGACCACGCACTGCACACCTTGCGTCCAGGTGACCGCCCGCATGCCCCCCAAAAAAGAACACAACAGCACCCCACCCAGCGCAAGGAACACCCCCAACTCAAAGGTCAACCCCGAGAGCATGGAGGCCACCAGTCCAATGCCATAAATTTGCGCCACCAAATAAACGCTAGAGCACAAAATTGCCCCCCACGCGGCCAACCAGCGCACGGCCGAGCTGTCAAAGCGGCGGCCTAAAAAATCAGGAATCGTGATGGATTGCGACAGATTGAGCTTGGCTGCGAACAAAAAACCCAACAAACAAAACCCGCCTGTCCAACCCAGCAAATACGCCAAGCCCCCAGGATGCTGACCATCTCCAACAAAACCATCCGACAACAACAAACCTGTGAGACCAATGAAAGAAGCCGCAGACAACCAATCTGCGGCTGTGGCCATGCCGTTCATCGGTGCACTGATGCGGCGCCCGGCCACAAAATACTCTTCAGGTGTCGTGGTGCGGCAAAACATGCCAATCAGCGCATACCCAATGATGGACACCACCAAAAAGAAACCATTCACCACGCCCTTGGGCACGCCCGCGAAATCAGCAAGCAACAACAAAAGCGTCAACAGCACCAACCCAGCAAAGCTGAGCAGCAACAAACGCCAAGGCCAAGGTTTAAGACGCATCATCGGTCGGATGCGAGGTCTGAGTTCCCCACCATGCCAATAAGAAGTAAAGCACAGGAACCGCTTGTGCGACCCATAAAAAATGAAGCATGGTGGCATCCGGAAGCAACCAAGCCACGCCCAAAGATCCCACCGTCAATGCCACCAACCCCACCACACCCCACAACGCGCGTCTTGGCAAAACCGTGACGTCGATGGCTGGGGGATGCGGCGCCTCTGACTCAGAGGCTGTAGAGGGCTGCGGCATCAAGGCGGTGTTACTTGGCCAGTGATTTCCAAGTGTCGATCACGCTGTCTGGGTTGAGCGAAATAGAGCTGATGCCCTCGTCGGCCAACCAGTGCGCAAAGTCGGGGTGATCGCTGGGGCCTTGGCCACAGATACCCACGTACTTGCCTTGCGCCAAACATGCGGCAATCGCCTTGCTCAGCAAGGCTTTCACGGCAGGGTCACGTTCGTCAAAGTCAGCGGCCAACAACTCCAAGCCAGAGTCACGGTCCAGGCCCAAGGTGAGTTGGGTCAGGTCGTTCGAACCGATGGAGAAGCCGTCAAAGAACTTCAAGAAGTCGTCCGCAAGAATAGCGTTACTCGGCACTTCGCACATCATGATGACCTTGAGGTCGTTCACGCCACGCTTCAAACCGTGCTCGGCCAACAAGTTGGTCACACGCTCAGCCTGGCCCAAGGTGCGCACGAACGGCACCATGACTTGCACGTTGGTGAGGCCCATGTCTTCGCGCACGCGACGCATGGCTTCGCACTCCATCGCAAAAGCTTCGCCGAAGTCTTCGCTGATGTAGCGCGCAGCGCCGCGGAAACCCAGCATTGGGTTTTCTTCCTCTGGCTCGTAGCGGCTGCCACCAATGAGCTTGCGGTATTCGTTGGACTTGAAGTCAGACATACGCACGATGACTGGCTTTGGATAGAACGCCGCAGCGATGGTCGCAATGCCTTCGGCCACTTTGTCCACATAGAACGCACGAGGCGAAGCGTGGCCACGGGCCACAGACTCGACGGCCTTCTTCAAATCGGCATCCACATTGGGGTAGTCCAGAATCGCTTTGGGGTGCACACCAATGTTGTTGTTGATGATGAACTCCAAGCGGGCCAAGCCCACGCCGTCGTTGGGCAACTGGCAGAAGTCAAACGCCAACTGTGGGTTACCCACGTTCATCATGATCTTGGTTTTGATCTTGGGCATTTCGCCGCGTTGCACTTCGGTCACTTCGGTCTCTAACAAACCGTCATAGATCAAGCCCGTATCACCTTCCGAGCAGCTCACGGTCACCAAGGTGCCGTCTTTTAAGCGTTCGGTCGCATCGCCGCAACCCACCACCGCAGGAATACCCAACTCACGCGCAATGATGGCGGCGTGGCAGGTACGGCCACCGCGGTTGGTCACGATGGCGCTGGCGCGCTTCATCACGGGTTCCCAGTTAGGGTCGGTCATGTCGGTCACCAACACATCGCCAGGTTGAACCTTGTCCATCTCGCTGATGTTGTGCACCAAGCGCACAGGGCCGGTACCTATCTTTTGGCCAATCGCACGGCCTTCGGCCAACACGGTGCTGTGACCTTTGAGTTTGTAGCGCAGCTCGGCTTGGCCTTTGGCTTGGCTCTTCACGGTTTCTGGACGCGCCTGCAAGATGTAGAGCTGGCCGTCAGTGCCGTCTTTGCCCCATTCGATGTCCATGGGTCGGCCGTAATGGGCCTCAATCACCATGGCGTAGTGGGCCAATTGCTCCACATCGGCATCGGTCAAGGAGTAGCGGTTGCGCAACTCTGTGGGCACATCCACGGTCTTGACCAATTTGCCTGTGGCTTTTTTCTCTTCGGCTGTGGAGAACACCATTTCAATGAGCTTAGAGCCCAAGTTGCGGCGAATCACAGCGCGTTTGCCCGCCTTCAAAGTTGGCTTGTGCACATAAAACTCGTCAGGGTTCACCGCGCCTTGCACCACGGTCTCACCCAGGCCATAGCTGGAGGTGATGAAGACCACATCTTCAAAACCAGACTCGGTGTCGATGGTGAACATCACACCCGCCGCACCGGTGTCAGAGCGCACCATGCGTTGCACGCCAGCAGACAAAGCCACATCCGCATGGGCAAAGCCTTTGTGCACGCGATAGCTGATGGCACGGTCGTTGTACAACGAGGCAAACACTTCTTTCATCTTGTGCAGCACTTCGTCAATGCCATGCACGTTCAAAAAGGTTTCTTGCTGACCTGCAAAAGAAGCGTCAGGCAAATCCTCAGCCGTGGCTGATGAGCGCACCGCGAAGGTGGCGGCCGCATTGCCTTCAGACAAGGTGGCAAAAGCGTCCGCAATGGCTTTTTGCAAGTCCGCGGGAAAAGGCTGGGCTTCCACCATGGCACGAATTTCGGCGCCCGCTTCAGCCAAGGCACGCACGTCTTCGGTGTCGAGCGCGTCCAAACGGGCGTTGATTTTGTCGACCAACCCGTCGTAAGCCAAAAACTCACGGAAGGCGTGGGCCGTGGTGGCAAAGCCCGTGGGTACGCGAACGCCCGTGGGCAATTGCGAAATCATTTCGCCGAGGCTGGCGTTTTTACCGCCAACCACTTCGACGTCCGTCATTCGAAGTTTTTCAAAAGGAACCACCAAGGCGGTAGGGCTGAAAAGTGCAGTCATAGACAAGCTCCAAAAGTTAAAACGGGTGCGACCATGCAGCGCGGCGACTTATGTGTTTTTTGAATGGGTCGATCAGTCTGCGTGGCGAAATTCGGATAATGCGTCATTGTAGGTGGCCGATATGGCGACTTAGCCGCCAAAACCTGTCTTTTTGGCTTTACTCACTTTGAAAGTTTTTCATGCCCAACCCCACCGTTTTCTTTGTGTCTGACGGCACCGGCATCACCGCAGAAACCTTTGGCAACGCCATCTTGGCGCAGTTCGAGGTGAAATTTCGCCACATCCGCATTCCGTTTGTGGACTCGGTGGACAAAGCCCACCAAGCCGTGCGTCAAATTCTGCACACGGGTGAGGTAGAAGGTCGCAAACCCATTGTGTTCACCACGCTGGTGAACATGGAGGTGTTGAGCGTCATCTTGGACGGCTGCGAGGGCAAAACCATGCTGATGGACATGTTCAGCATCTTTGTGAACCCCCTCGAAAAAGAACTGGGCATCAAGTCGAACCACCGTGTCGGACGTTTCTCAGACGCCAGCAAAAGCCAAGAGTACCGTGAACGCATCGAAGCCATCAACTTCAGCTTGGCCCATGACGATGGCCAGCTCAACCGAGATTTAGAGTTGTCCGATGTGATCTTGGTGGGCGTGAGCCGCAGCGGCAAAACCCCCACCAGCTTGTATTTGGCGATGCAGCACGGGTTGAAAGCCTCCAACTACCCGCTCATCCCCGAAGACTTCGAGCGCCGCCAGCTGCCGCCGGCCCTGATACCACACAAAAAGAAAATCTTTGGCCTGACGATTCAACCCGAGCGACTGAGCGAAATTCGCAACGAGCGCCGCCCCGACTCCAAATACGCCAGTCTGGCCAATTGCCGCCACGAAGTGGCTGAGGCCGAGGCGATGATGCGCCGCGCCGGCATTCGCTGGCTGTCCACCACGCACAAGAGCATTGAAGAAATTGCCACCACCATCCTGCAAGAAATCAACCCTGAGCGCTTGATCTACTAAGTACAAGCACCCACAAAAAAGCCCCGCAGCCATAAAAAGCTGCGGGGCTTTGGTTTGAGAGCGCGCGGATTTACAAACCGATGGCGGCAATACCAGCCTTGGCAATTTGCGCGTCTTCGTTTGATTTGACGCCGCTCACCCCCACGGCACCAATGCATTGGCCATCTTTCATGATGGGCACACCACCTTCGAGCATGCCTTTGACTTCAGGCGCAGTCACAAACGACACGCGGCCGCCATTGATGACATCTTCGTAAATCTTGCTCTCACGACGACCCAGCGCTGCGGTGTGGGCTTTGGCTGGCGCAATGTGAGAGGAAATCGCAGGGGCACCGTCCAAACGATGCAGATTCAACAAATGACCACCATCGTCCACGATGGCAATGGTCACCGCCCAGTTGTTTTTCAAAGCTTCCGCCTCAGCGGCGGCGGCAATGGCTTTGACATCTGCGGATTCGAGGAAGTGTTTGGTTTTCATGTGCAACAAGTTTGAAAAGTAAGAAAACCTCAAGCATACCGACTCTGAACGCCACACTACCTCACCCAAACACAAAAGAAACCTCAATAAAAGTAAGCGATAGCCCCTCCCCTCTTGAAACCACTAGAATCCGCCCCATCTGAATCATCAGGTTTATAGGAGAGCTACACATGATGAATGACAACATTCAAACCGTTGACTACTACGTTTTGCCAACGGCTGAACGCAACCGCGTGGTGCGCAACACCTACTGGTTGCTGGCCATCAGCATGCTGCCCACCGTTTTGGGTGCGTGGCTGGGTGTGACAACAGGCCTCGGTCACGCCTTCTCGGGTGTCATGGGCATGATCTTGATGATGGCCGGCGCTTTCGGCTTCATCTACGCCATCGAGCGCACCAAAGAGAGCGCCACAGGCGTGTACGTGCTGCTGGGCTTCACCTTCTTCATGGGCATCGTGCTCTCACGCATGATTGCCATGGTGTTGGGCTTCAAGAACGGCGCCGAGTTGGTCATGACGGCATTTGCCGGCACCGCAGGTGTGTTCTTTGTGATGGCCAGCTTGGCCACTGTCATCAAGCGCGACTTGTCTGGCATGGCCAAATGGCTCATGGTGGGTGTGGTGGTGTTGATGGTGGGCAGCATCATCAATGTGTTCGTCGGTTCATCCGCTGGCATGATGGTGATTTCCATGTTGTCCATGGCCATCTTCAGTGCTTTCATGCTGTATGACTTGAAGCAAGTGATGGATGGCGGCGAAACCAACTACATCAGCGCCACGCTGACCCTGTACTTGGACGTCATCAACGTCTTCCAAAGCTTGCTGGCATTGCTCGGCATTTTTGGTGGCGAACGCGACTGAGCGTTTGAAGCATCCACAAAAAAGGGACCTCACGGTCCCTTTTTTACGTCTGCAGATCAAACACGGCCATGCTCTCAACGTGCGCCGTGTGCGGGAACATGTTGACAGCCCCTGCATACGACATGCGGTACCCCGCTGAATTGACCAACACACCTGCGTCACGCGCCAAGGTAGACGGGTTGCAACTCACATACACAATGCGCTTTGGCGGAGTCCAACCTCCACGTAGCTCGGGCTGTTGATGCAACTCAGCCAAGGCTTGCACCAACGAGAAGGCACCTTCACGTGGGGGATCGACCAACCATTTGTCTGCAGCACCATCTTGACGCAGTAACTCGGGCGTCATCTCAAACAAGTTACGCGCCACAAAGCTCGTCGGCGCCAAAGCTTGGTCGCGACTGGCTTGGTTGAACCCATAGTTCTCGCCCGAACGCGCCACCAACGCCTCACTGCCCTCAATGCCCAAGACCTCGCGTGCGAGCGTGGCCAGTGGCAAGGTGAAGTTGCCCAAGCCGCAAAACCAGTCAATCACACGTTCGGTCGGCTGCACATCCAACAAACGCAAGGCACGCGTGACCAGCACGCGGTTGATGTGCGGATTGACTTGTGTGAAATCGGTGGGTTTGAACGGCATGGTGATGCCAAATTCAGGCAAAGCGTAAGACAGGGGTTCGCCCAAGGCACCCTCCATCAAACACACCGTGTCTGGGCCTTTGGATTGCAACCACCATTGCACGTTGTGTTGGGTCGCAAAAGCGCGCAAAGCATCCATGTCATGCGCACTCAAAGGTTCCATGTGACGCAACACCATCGCGGTCACATGGTCGCCACAGGCCAGCTCGATTTGCGGCAACGTCTCACGCGCCTCCATGCCCGCGATGAGTTTGCGCAAAGGCATGAGCATGGCGTCGACGTGCGGCGGCAAGATGGGGCACTGGCGCATGTCAGCCACATAGCGGCTCTTGCGCTCGTGAAAGCCCACCAGCACTTCGCCCTTCTTCACCACATAACGCACCGACAAACGGGCACGGTAGCGGTAGCCCCATGCGGGACCTTGGATGGGTCGCAAAATGGTTTCAGCCTTGACCTTGCCCAAGTGCCAGAGGTTGTCTTCGAGGGCACGTTGCTTGACGGCGATTTGTGCAGCCGCATCCAAGTGCTGCATCTTGCAGCCACCGCACGCCCCAGCGTGCAAGCCAAAGTGTGGGCAATTGGGCGTGACGCGCTGTGACGATTCGTGCAGCACTTCCAGCAGCGAGGCTTTTTCCCAGTTGTCTTTTTTGCGGTGCACATTGGCGCGCACCACCTCAAAGGGCAAAGCGCCATCAACAAACACCACTTTGCCATCGGCGCGATGACCCACACCTTGTGCGTCAAGGTCCATCGATTCGATGGTCAGCGCGTTATCGGGCCATTGTTTTTCTGTGGCCACGTCTTTTGTCACTTCAGTCATCAGTTGGCCGAAAGGTACTTGGCAGGATCAACCGGCTTGCCTTGACGGCGAATTTCAAAATGCAGCTTCACTTGATCCGCATCGCTGCTGCCCATCTCCGCAATTTTTTGACCACGCTTGATCACTTGGTCTTCTTTCACCAACAAGGTTTGGTTGTGTGCGTACGCTGTCAAATAGGTGTTGTTGTGCTTCAAAATAATGAGGTTGCCATACCCGCGTAAACCTGCACCGGCGTACACCACACGACCATCGGCAGCGGCTAATACAGGGTCGCCCACTTTGCCACCAATGTCTAAACCTTTGTTTTTCGCCTCATCAAACCCCGAGAGCAAATTGCCACGGGCGGGCCATTGGAAACTGATGGACTCTTCAGCCCCCGCAGATGTGGCCACAGGCGCAGAAGCCACTGCAGCAGGCGCTGTTGCGGCACTGGGCGATGACGCCGCCACAGTCGCGGGACGCGTGGCAACCACCTCTTGCGTTGGTGGGGCCACGCGCAACACTTGACCTGTTTCAATCAAATTAGGGTTGTCTAACTTGTTCCATCGCGCGATGTCACGCCCACTTTGGCCGTGGTCCATGCCAATGCGAATCAAGGTGTCTCCGGGCTTGACGGTGTAGTAGCCGGGTTTGCCTGCGTTTTCGGCGCCGGGCAACACCCGCGTAGCGCTACGCGCACCACCAATGGAGTGATCATCCACAGGGGCCAAACGCCCTTTGTTCGAGCACCCAGAGAGCGCAACCGCTGTCACCAGGGCAGCGATACCCCACATTCCGACACGAGACATTCTTATTTCCAAGTATTCAAGCAATGCCTGATTTTAGAGGTACAAAGTTCACGGCTTCGAGGAGCGTTTGCTGCAAGCCTTGCGGCGTTTTATCAATCACCACCAAGGCTTGCTGGCCGGTGCTGGTGTGTGTGGGCGCCACCAAACGGCCGCCCATCGCCAACTGGTCAATCCATGCTTGCGGCACGTGCTCGCCCCCTGCGGCAGAGATGATGGCGCTGTAGGGCGCGCCTTGCGCATAACCCAACATGCCATCGCCAAAAATCAGATGCACGTTTGGCAATCGCATGGGGCGCAGATTCTCACGCGCCTTGTCATGCAGGCCACGCAAACGTTCAATGCTGTACACCTCACGCGCCACGCACGCCAGCACCGCCGCTTGGTAGCCACAACCTGTGCCAATCTCCAACACACGCCCCATCAGCGGTGCACCTTGCACACCCGGCGCTTCACGCAGCAGGGCAATCATGCGCGCCACCACATTGGGCTTGGAAATCGTTTGCCCCAAACCGATGGGCAAGCTGGTGTCTTCGTAGGCTTGGTTGACCAAAGCACTGTCCACGAAACGATGGCGTTCCACGCGTCCCATGGCGTCGAGGACCACTGCATCGTCAATGCCCTGCTCGGCCAGTTTGTGCACCATGCGTGCGCGAATCGCCGATGAATCTAAGCCAACGCCTGTGGGACTGACCATGCCCAAAGACTTGACGCGCGCAGGCGATTGCGGCATGACCACACGGGTCGCACCCATCAAGGTTTTGGGTGCCGCTTGTGGCTTGCCCGTGTCTAAGCGCGCAGGAAAGCTGGGGCGCTGCTTCATGCGTGGGCTCCGCGCAAACGTTGTGTCCAACGGGACAAGCTGGCATGCTCGGTCAAGTCCACATGCAGTGGCGTGACCGACATGTGGCCTTCAAACGTGGCATGAAAGTCGGTGCCATCGCTGTCGTCTTTGGCCGCACCAGCGCTGCCAATCCAATACATGGTTTCACCGCGTGGACTGGTTTGTGTGATGACGCGCTCGGCCGAATGGCGGCGTCCCAAGCGCGTGACACGCAAGGGTTTGATGTGGTCAACGGGTTGATTGGGAATGTTCACATTCAACAACCAAGGCGAATCCACCGCTGGGGGTTGCGTCAGCATCTGTTGCACCAGTTCACGCGCTTTGGCTGCGGCAGCATCTATGTGGTGCCAGCCTTTGTCGACTTGCGAAAAAGCGATGGCGGGAATACCAAACAAATAGCCTTCCATGGCTGCCCCCACCGTGCCAGAGTAAATCGTGTCATCGCCCATGTTGGCGCCGTTGTTGATGCCAGACACCACGAGGTCGGGTTTGTAGTCCAACAAGCCCGTGAGGGCGATGTGCACGCAATCGGCTGGCGTGCCGTTCACATAGCGAAAACCATTGCTGGCTTGGCTCACATACAGCGGCGAGTGCAAGGTGAGTGCATTGGATTTGGCGCTGTTGTTGTGTTCGGGTGCGACCACTTCGACGCGGCCTAAATCTTTGAGCGCTTCGTACAAAGCCACGATGCCAGGGGCTTGAAAGCCGTCGTCGTTGGAAATCAGGATGTTCATGATGCCTTAGGGTTGCACGTGAATTGTAGATTTGTACAGCGGCAAGCTCGGCGCACTATGGGCTTGCGCGAAATACGCCGTAACCCAACATCAACAACGTCCCCGTCAGCAATGCAGGCACCAAGCGACGCTGCGGACTCGACACCATCACGGCCAAGCTGAGTGCACAAATCACCACGCGCAACAACACAGGCACGGTAGCTAGCAATCCCAGTGGCATCAAAATCATGCGTACCGTCAAAGCCGCCACCATGGCGTAAGTGACAGCCGAGAGCCAACGAAATACCTCGCTGTCTTGGTGAATATGGCCTGACAACTTCACACCGGCTGCGCGGCAAATGTAGGTACCGATGCAGGCGGCACTCAGAGCCAACCAAACGCCCCATCCTTGCATCTCGGGACTCATGCGTGCACCTCCACAGGTCGTGGACGCAACCAGCGGCGGTCGATGAGGTAGGCCAACGAGCCGGCCACCAAACCTGTCAACAACAAACTGCTGTCAGCATCGAACACATAAAAAATAGGCCCCAAGAGACAACCCAAGCCAATGGCGATGCGATTGGCCCAAGGCTTCACATCGGTGAAGGTGAGCAAAAAAAACAAGGGATTGATGAACACCAAGCCCAAGGTGACCGCGGCTGGCACCCAACCCGCCACAAAATAGCCCAGCACCGTGCCCATCGGTGAAATCAACCAACAAGGCAAAGCCAAACCGATGAAGTAATTCAAGCGGTGCTGAGGAGACATGCGGGGGAACTCACGCATCGACACCGCCCATGCCGTCATGGCCAGCATGTGCACCCAGAGGTACAACAGGGGGTTGCGGTCGCGTCGATGGAGTTGGGGAAAGAGTGTCACCACCATGGTGACAAATCGGGTCGAGGTCAGCGTCACGGCAAAGCCAATGGCTAACAAGGATGAGCCAGAGATGAACATCTCCAGCATCACCACTTGACCGGGCAGCGCAAACATCAGCAAGCTGGTCAGGCCGGTCATCCAAGCATCGAAGCCATGGGTACGCCCCATGGCACCGAAACCGACCATCCCTGCAAACAGCACTAAGACGGGTGCGCCCAAGGCATCACGGATGCCGCGCCAAAAGGCTTCACGCCGATTGGCAAACCGAATCATTTCTGATTCATATTGCCTTTGAATTTACCGCCGCGTTGAATTTCCAACTCGTGGTACTCCAAGGTGCCCGACACTTTGCCAGTGCTGTGAATCAACAAATGGTCTTTACAGACGATGTCTTCATTGAGCTCGCCATGCACATCGATTTCACGTGCGCGCACAGTACCTGTCACTTGACCTTTGGTACCGATCAGCAAGTCGTCAGCGGTCAGCTCACCAGTCACATTGCCGTTGATCACGGCTTTGCCAGGCGCTGCAATAGAGCCTTTGAAAGTGACGCCTTCGCCAATCACGAGGTTGTTGTTAGTTGGGTTGATATCCGCCATGTTCAGCTCCTTTGAATCGCCCATCATACCTAAGCAATTCGAGAGGCATTGTTTGTCGCATATGATTTCGAACGCAAATCGTCACGCAGTACAACCTTCTCTTTCACCATGCCACGTATTCAACTCGGTGCCTCGCTCTCTGAAAAGCTTGCCCAGACCTTGGAAACAAGCATTCGAGAAGGCAAGCTTGGCACAGGGGAAAAGCTCCCCACAGAAAACGCATTGGTCGAAAAACACGGCGTCAGCAGAACCGTTGTGCGAGAAGCGTTCTCTCGTTTGAAAACCTTAGGCCTGATTGAAACACGCCAAGGCTCTGGCGCGTATGTCAAAGCGCTCCCACAGCCGGAGACTGGCAAACTCAAGCTCATCCCAGATGGCTCGGTCGATGCGGTTTTGAAAGTGGTCGAAGTCAGGCGTGCCCTCGAAGCCGAATCGGCAGCCCTTGCTGCAGAGCGACGAACAGCCCGATCACTGCAAAAAATCAAACAAGCCATGCGCGCACTCGACAAAGCCGTGGCCAGTGGCGGCGATGGCGTGAGTGAAGATGTCGCCTTTCATGCCGCCATCGCACAAGCCGCTAATAATCCTTTTTTACTAGACACGCTGTCGTACCTCAATCAGTTTTTAGAAAATGCCACGCGCGTCACTCGTGCCAACGAAGCAACCCGCGCAGACCTGGAAGAAGCTGTTCGCCAAGAACACCAAGCGATCATCGATGCCATTGAAGCCGGTGACATCAAAGCCGCACGTTTAGCTGGCACACAACATATGCTCAATGCGGCCAAGCGCATTCGCAATGCAGATCCTGCATTCTGGACATCACAGGGACGCGCATTGGCCAACCGCTTACGCACAGGCCTCCACGCCAAGCCACCAAAGCGCTCGGCCAAGAAAACAAACATCTAAGCAAATTTTGCGGGTTACCCCTAGGAAATGGCATGGATTAGCTCATGATAATTTGTCATACAACCTGACAGCATCACCGCTATCCAGGTTGTTGCTTACAACCATCAGGAGACACGATGTCAAAGACTTTCCTCAGTAAAAAATGGGTGGCTGCACTCGCTGCATCTGCCGCATTTGTGGCCTTCCCTACCCAAGCTCAAACCGTTTTAAAAATTGGCCACGTGCTGGCCAAAGGGTCGCATTACGACATTGGCGCCAATGTGTTCTGCGAGAACCTCGACAAAAACACCCAAGGCCGATACAAGTGCCAGGTCTACCCAGCCAGCGCCTTAGGCGGTGAGCGCGAACAAGTCGAAGCCGTGCAAATTGGCACACAAGACTTGGTCATCACCTCCACAGGCCCCGTGGGCAACTTTGTGCCTGAGATGAAGATCGTGGACATTCCCTTCTTGTTCCGCGACTATGACCACGCTCGCAAAGTATTGGATGGCAAGATTGGTCAAGACATGTTGGCCAAGTTCCCCAACCACGGTTTGGTGGCTCTGGCTTGGAGCGAAAACGGTTTCCGCCACATGACCAACAACAAGCGTCCTATCGTCAGCGCCACAGACGCCAGTGGTTTGAAAATGCGCACCATGGAAAACAAAGTGCACATGGAAGGCTACCGCGCGTTCGGCATCCAACCCACGCCCATGGCATTCCCAGAGGTGTTTGGCGCATTGCAACAAGGCGTTGTGGATGGTCAAGAAAACCCCATCCCTGTGATCTTGGCTTCCAAGTTCTCTCAAGTGCAAAAACACTTGTCACTCACAGGCCACGTGTACTCACCCGGTCTCATCATCACCTCACCACGCATCATGAACAAGCTCAGCGATGCCGACAAAAAAGCGTTCTATGACGCTGCAGCCAAGAGTGTGGCCGCCACGCGTAAAAAAGTGAATGACGACGAAGCCAACGGCATTGCCCAACTCGAACGCGAAGGCATGCAAGTGGTGAAGAAGGTCAACAGTGCCAGCTTCAACGATGCACTCAAAGGCCCTTACGCCAACTACGCCAAAGAATTTGGTGCAGACAAGATTGCAGCCATTCAAGCTGTGAAGTAATCAGACTTTTTTCACCTTTCAGCAAGCCAGCTTGGCTGGCTTGCTGAGCCATGGGACACGCCATGAAATCTTTCGAAAAATATTTGATGATCGCCAATCGCGGCGTCCTGATTGCCTTGTTGGCAACCATGGCCATCATCATTTTTGCTAACGTGGTTTTGCGTTACGCCACCAATCAATCGATTGAGTGGGCCGAAGAAGTGGCTCGCTACATGATGGTGTGGCTGACGTTCTTAGGAGCAGGCCCTGTGCTGCGCTACGGCGGCCATATCGCCGTTGAAAATCTACAAGACAGTTTGCCCCTGGCTTGGGCACGCGCCATTCGCGTCTTCATCGCCGTGATGCTCACTGGCTTTTTCATCTTCATCATTTGGTATGGCGCCATCTACGTGGACCGCGTTCAGTACCAAATGACACCGACCACGCAAATCTCGATGTCATGGGTCTACGGCGCCATGCCTGTGGGTGGCGTGTTGCTGCTTGCACATTGGCTGCTCATTGTTCGCGACTACGTGCTCACACGCACCTTCGCATCCGATTCACATTTCGACGCCACTGCGAGTGCATCCCTATGAGTCTGAGTGTCATCCTCCTTCTGAGCTGTTGCTTCTATTTGGCCATCGGTTTTCCCGTGGCTTTTGCACTGGGCTTCTCAACCCTCACCGCCTTGATGTTTGGCGCTGACTTTCCGCTCTTTGTGTTGCTCAAGCAAACCTACGAGGGCGTGGACAGCTTTCCCCTCATGGCGGTGCCATTTTTCATCTTGGCTGCAGAGCTCATGAGTGGCGGCTCGCTGACCGAAGTGCTGCTGAAATTTGCCGCACAGTTTGTAGGACACAAACGGGGTGGTTTGGGCTACACCAATGTGGTCTCACTCACGTTCTTCTCCGGCATTTCAGGCTCTGCCTTGGCCGATGCGGCAGGCCCGGGCTCCATGATGATTCGCATGATGGACAAGGCCGGCTACGACCGCTCATATGCCGCCGCTTTGACGGCTGCCACGGCGATTGTGGGCCCCATCATTCCGCCCTCCATCATCATGATCATCTATGCGCTGCAAGATGATCGCGTGTCTGTGGGGGCCCTCTTCATTGCAGGCTTTATTCCCGGCATTCTCATTGCTGCAGGCATGGCAGCGGTGAACTGGTATGTGTCTAAAGAGCGCAACTACAAAGGCATTCCTGGCAACGAAACCTTTGCCGAAAAAATGCTGGTCACTTGGAAAGCGATCCCTGCACTGTTGTTGCCCGTGATCATTTTGGGTGGCATGCGTGCGGGTTGGTTCACCCCAACGGAGGCCTCCGTGGTCGCTGTGTTCTATGCCTTGGTGTGCGGCAAATGGATTTACCGCACCTTGGAGTGGAAGGCGGTCCCAGACATCTTGTCACGTTCCGCGTTGATGACGGCCTCTGTGCTCATCATCATTGGCACCTCCAACGCCTTTGCTTGGATTTTGACCATCGATGGTCTCCCCATCAAACTGGCTGAGTGGATGGGCGCCCAAGACATGTCCGCCTTCACCTTTTTGATTGCGGTGAACATTTTCTTGCTGATCTTCGGCATCTTCATTGAGCCCTTGCCAGGCGTGATGGTGTTGGTTCCTATCTTGGCGCCCGTCGCCGCCAAGCTCGGCATTGACCCGATTCACTTCGCGATGGTTGTCATCTTCAACTTGACGCTCGGCATGATCACGCCGCCCGTGGGGGGGCTGTTGTTCGTCACCTCCAACGTGGCCAAAGTTCCGCTGGACGCGCTCACGCGGGAACTCAAACCTTTCTTGATCGCACACGCCATCATCTTGGGGCTTCTGACCTTCATCCCTGCCTTGAGCACGTGGGCGCCACATGCCTTCGGCTTTCAATAAACACTGAACGTTTTATGACCACCCAGAACTCCACCGCCCTCCACATTGGCATGATTGGCCTCGGCGCCATGGGCCAAGGCATGGCCAGCTCGCTGCGCCGTGCAGGCCACCATGTCAGCGTGTGTGACGTGCGCTTTGATGCCGCTGAAGCTTTTGCCAAAGAAGGCGGCACCGCGCACAAAACCCCCGCTGACTTAGCCCAACAGGTCGACATCATCGTCAGTGTGGTGGTCAATGCCGATCAAACCGAACAAGTTTTGTTTGGCGAACACGGCGCCGCAGCCCACATGAAAGCCGGCAGTTTGTTCATCATGTGTTCCACCGTCGACCCCAACTGGTCGGTGGCTTTGGAGCAACGTTTGAACGACATGGGTCTGCTGTATTTGGACGCCCCCATTTCAGGCGGCGCAGCCAAAGCCGCCTCCGGCCAAATGACCATGATGACCTCAGGTCAAGCTGCGGCCTACGCCAAAGCTGGCAACGCGCTCGACAGCATGGCCGCCAATGTGTACAAACTCGGCGACCGCGCTGGCTACGGCAGCAAAGTCAAAATCATCAACCAGCTATTGGCGGGGGTGCACATTGCCGCTGCGGCAGAAGCCATGGCTTTGGGGTTGCGCGAAGGCGTCTCGGCGGATGCTTTGTACGAAGTCATCACCAACAGTGCGGGCAACAGCTGGATGTTTGAAAACCGCATGGCCCATGTGCTGAAGGGAGACTACACACCTCTGTCAGCGGTGGACATTTTTGTGAAAGATTTGGGGCTGGTGCTCGACACCGCACGTGCCACCAAATTCCCTCTGCCCTTGTCGGCCACCGCACACCAAATGTTCATGCAAGCTTCCACCGCCGGACATGGTCGCGAAGACGATTCGGCCGTCATCAAAATTTTCCCTGGCATTGAATTGCCACAAGCCCACTGAGTCAAAGGTTCAGGTATGCGTATCCTCATCACAGGTGGTGGCGGTTTTTTGGGCGCCAGCCTCGCGCGCGAATTGCTGCAGCTGCCACACATTCATCTCGAAGGCAAAGGCGCAGGCGCTGTCACCGAATTGGTCTTGACCGACCTTGTCGCACCGCCTGCTGACTTGCAAGCCGATGCACGCGTGCGTGCCGTGGTGGGGGACTTGAGCCACTTACTCAGCACACACGCACTCACACTAGAGGGTGTTGATGCGGTGGTGCATTTGGCTGCTGCCGTGAGCGGTGAATGCGAAGCCAATTTAGATTTGGGTTTGCAAAGCAATTTACAAACCTCGTTGAACTTGCTGCAAGCCGCGCGTCACCAAGCCCAACAACCCGTGTTTGTGTTTGCCAGTTCTGTGGCGGTGTTTGGTGCCCCTGCAGGGCAACACTTGCCCAACCGCATTTCCGACACGTATCAGCCCACACCACAAAGCAGCTACGGCATTCAAAAATTTATGGTCGAACAACTGGTGGCCGACTTCTCACGCAAGGGCCTCATTCACGGTCGCAATGTGCGTTTGATGACGGTCTCGGTTCGCCCTGGCAAGCCCAACGGCGCGGCCTCTAGCTTTTTGAGTGGCATGTTTCGCGAGCCTTTGGCAGGCCACCCCTGCACGGTCCCCGTGCCTGCGGACACACGTGTGGCCCTCGCCTCGACCGACACAACCATGCAAGGTTTGTTGTGCGCTCTCACCACCCCCACATCGCAATGGGGAGCGCCCACCGCAGTGAACTTGCCCGCGCTCACCACCACCGTGGGTGAAATGGCGCAAGCTCTAAAAGAAGTGGCAGGTGAGGCAGCGGCCGCTTTGCTGGACTGGCAAATCGATGCCAAGGTGCAAGCCATCGTCAGCGGCTGGCCCAGCCAGTTTGACAATGACCGCGCCAAAAGCCTTGGCTTGGTGGCCGACACCTCGGTCCAAAGCCTCATCCAATCCTATGCCTCACGTCACCCCAGCGCCATCCGCTGCGCGCTGACGTTTTGAACACATCCATGACCCCAACCTCTACCAAGCCCTTGTTGGGCTGCATCGCCGACGACTTCACGGGGGCCACAGATCTCGCCAACAACTTGGTACGCGCTGGCATGCGGACTGTGCAAACCATTGGCGTGCCCACCGACAACCAAGGGGTGGATGCAGATGCCATCGTGGTGGCGCTGAAATCGCGCACCATTCCTGCCAAAGACGCGATTGCGCAATCGTTACAAGCCTATGAATGGCTAAAGGCACAAGGCGTCGAACAGATTTATTTCAAATACTGCTCCACCTTTGACTCCACGCCTGAAGGCAACATCGGCCCCGTGACCGAAGCGCTGATGGACGCCATCTATGGCAAAAACCAAGGCTTCACCATCGTCTGCCCAGCCTTCCCTGAAAACAACCGCACGATTTTCAAAGGCCATTTGTTTGTGGGCGATGTGTTGCTGTCTGACAGTGGCATGCGCAACCACCCACTCACGCCCATGACCGATGCCAACTTGGTGTGCGTCATGCAATCACAAACCCTGCGCAAGGTGGGATTGGTGGACCAGTCGTGCGTGGCCGCAGGGCCCAAAGCCATCCGCGCACGCTTCAAAGCCTTGCAGGACGAAGGCGTCGGCGTGGCAGTGATCGATGCCATCAACAACCAAGACCTCATACACATGGGGCAAGCATTGGCCGATCTGCCACTCGTCACAGCAGGCTCAGGCGTGGCCATTGGTTTGCCGCAAAACTGGACAACCCGTGGCGTTTTAGCGATCAACGCCAAAGCCGATGCACTGCCTGCTGCCACGGGTGACCAAGCTGTGGTGTCGGGCAGTTGCTCGATCGCCACCAACGTCCAAGTGCGGCACTGGCGCGAAGCGGGCAAGCCCGCTTTTGCCATCGACCCCTTGGCTGTGGCGGCTGGCACCGATGTCGTGGCACAAGCCCTGAGCTGGGCCACGCCTCAGCTCAAAAATGGCCCTGTGCTGATTTACGCCACCGCCGAGCCGGAGGCCGTCAAAACCATTCAACACGCCCTTGGCGTTGCCCAAGCGGGTGAGCTGGTCGAACGCACCCTCTCGAACATCGCCAAAGGGTTGGTGCAAGCCGGTGTACGACAGCTCGTGGTGGCCGGCGGTGAAACCTCGGGTGCCGTGGTGCAAGCCTTGGAGGTCGAGCGCATGGTCATTGGCCCACAAATCGATCCCGGCGTGCCATGGACATCCGTGACCTCCCAGGTGTGCAACGGCGATACAGTGCATGTCACCTTGAAATCAGGCAACTTTGGCACCCATGATTTCTTTGAAAAATCTTTTGCCCTGCTCAAGTAACACACCATGCAACACCAAGAAGTCCGTGAAGAAATGTGTCGCGTTGGCGCATCTTTGTATGCACGCGGCTATGTGCACGCCAGCGCAGGCAACATCAGCGTCAAGCTCGATGACGGTAGTTTTTTAATCACCCCCACCGATGCCTGTCTCGGCAACTTGGTGGCGCGTGAACTGGCCCATGTCAGCGCAGATGGGGTTCAACTCAGCGGCGCACGCGCATCCAAAACGCTGGTCTTGCACCGCAGCATTTACGCAGCCTCATCGCAAGCCCGTTGCGTGGTGCATACCCATGCCACGCATTTGGTCAGCCTCACCTTGCAAGGTGTGTGGCGCAACTCAGACATCGTGCCCCCCATCACACCGTATTACGTGATGAAAGTGGGACACATCCCCTTGGTGGCCTACCAACGTCCAGGTGCGCCCAGCGTGGCCCATGAAGTGGCCCGACTCATTCACGACAGCACCGCACAAGCCACCCCCATTCGCGGTGTGATGCTTGACCGTCTGGGCCCTGTGGTGTGGCACCAAAGCCCTGCACAAGCCAGTGCGGTGCTTGAAGAACTCGAAGAAACCGCCAAGCTCTGGCTCATGTCAGACCGCCAAGCCACGGCACTGACCGATCCCCAAATTCAAGAACTGCGAGAGACCTTCGGGGCTCTTTGGTAAACCATTCATACCCACACACCATGCCACGTTTTGCCGCCAACCTCAGCATGCTCTACAACGAGCACGAATTTTTAGACCGCTTTGCAGCCGCCGCCAAAGATGGTTTCAAAGCCGTCGAATACTTGTTCCCCTATGCCTTTGAGGCCCAAGAACTCAAGCAACGCTTGCATGACCACGGGTTGCAGCAAGTGCTCTTCAACGCCCCGCCCGGTGACTGGGATGCTGGCGAACGTGGTTTGGCCTGCTTGCCCGGACGCGAAAGCGAATTTCAAGCGGGCTTCCTCAAAGCCTTGGCCTACGCGGACACATTGAATTGCCCGCGCATCCACGTCATGGCTGGCCTCAAACCGCAGGGGGTGAACGCAGCGACGCTGGAAAAAACATACCTCCAAAACATCACCTGGGCGGCCACTGAGGCACGCAAATCTGACCGTGATGTGTTGATTGAACCCATCAACACCCGCGACATGCCTGGCTTCTTTTTGAACTACCAAAACCAAGCACACGACCTCATTCAACACATCGGTGCTTCCAATGTGAAAGTGCAAATGGACCTCTATCACTGTCAAATCATGGAAGGCGACTTGGCCACCAAGATTCGCCACTACTTGCCCACAGGCCGAGTCGGTCATTTTCAAATTGCCGGGGTGCCCATGCGCCATGAACCTGACTTGGGTGAGCTCAACCACCCTTACCTCTTTGAGGTGATTGACGAAGTTGCTGCCAGCTGCGGCTGGGACGGTTGGATTGGCTGCGAATACCGCCCTGCCCGTGGTGCCGTCGCCCATGGCACACGCGATGGTTTGGCTTGGTTGCCTCAACAGGGATAACGCATGAACACCATTGGCATGATCGGCATTGGCATGATGGGTCATGGCATCGCCAGCAATTTACTCAAACACGGGCACACGCTCTCGGTATTGGCACATGCGGGCAATCAACCCATCGATGACTTGTTGCAGCAAGGCGTGAAAACCTTCACCCGCCCCAAAGACCTGGCCGCGCATTCGGATGTGGTGATCCTGTGTGTCACGGGCACACCTCAAGTGCAAGCTGTGCTCATGGGCGCAGATGGGGTGCTCGAAGGACTGCGGCCCAACACCCTCGTGATTGATTGCTCCACCGCCATGCCCGCCGCCACCGAACAAATTGCACAGGTGGTGGTGGCGCACGGTGGTTTGTTTGTCGATGCCCCCATGACGCGCACGCCCAAAGAAGCGGCTGAAGGTCGCTTGAACCTATTGGTAGGGGCTGACGCCGCAGTGTTTGAAACCTGCAAACCTATCTTGTCGTGCTTTGCCGAGAACATCGTGCATGTAGGCCCCGTGGGCTCGGGGCACCGCATGAAATTGCTACACAACTATGTATCGCTCGGTTCTGTGGCGCTGTTGGCCGAAGCGGCGGCTTGCGCCCAAGTTGGCGGCGTGAATGCACAAACCTTTGTCGATGTGCTCGCCATGGGCGGTGGCTGGGGCGCTGCGCTTGAGCGGTTGAAACCATTCTTGCTGAGCCATGACAACACAGGCCTGCGCTTTACCATCGCCAACGCGCTGAAAGACTTGACCTACTACAACGACATGGCCGAACACATGCACGCTGAGCATGCGGTGGCATCCGCCATTCAAACCACATTAAAAACCGCTTATGACCGCGATCAAGGCGCTCTTTTGATGCCCGAGTTGGTGGATATCCTCGCGAAGCGAACGCATTGAGCCAACACAATTTTTAATCCATCGCACGGGGATATATGAGCACATTTCTAACGCTCTGTTTGTCTATGTTTGTCTACCTGCAAAGTTCATCCGCATTGGCGCAAGCGGTTTCTCAGCCAACCACCGAAGTTTGGACGGCGAAAAATTTTCGCTTTCACACCGGCGAGGTGATGCCGTCTCTCAACATAGGCTACACCACACTGGGTAACCCTGCGGGTGAACCTGTGGTCATACTTCATGGCACCGCGGGCACAGGGGTGGGCATGCTCAACACTGCCTTCGGCGCAGAACTCTTTGGCCCCGGCCAACCTTTAGATGCAGCCAAATACTTCATCATCTTGCCTGATGCAATTGGCACAGGCAAATCTAGCAAACCGTCTGACGGCATGCGTACCAAATTTCCTCGTTACAACTATGACGACATGGTGCTGGCTCAATACCGTTTACTCACAGAAGGCCTGAAACTCAAACATGTCCGCATGGTGTTGGGCCACTCCATGGGCGGCATGCAAACTTGGTTGTGGGGCATTCAATACCCTGGCTTCTCAGACATCTTGGTCCCAATGGCGGCCATGCCCTCCGAAATGTCGGGTCGCAATTGGATGATGCGCCGCCTGATCATTGACAGCATCCGCAATGATCCCGAATGGATGAATGGCAACTACATCCAACAGCCCCGTAGTTTGCAATTCGCATCGGTGTTTTACGCTATCGGCACCAACGGTGGCAACCAAGGCTTGCAACGCCTGGCTCCCACACGCGAGAAAGCGGATCAGCTGCTGCACCAAAGACTCAGCGCACCTTTTTCAGGCGATGCCAATGACCATTTGTACCAATGGGATGCCTCACGCGACTACAACCCACTGGATCAGCTGGAAAAAATCAAAGCCACGCTGCTGGCCATCAACTCCGCGGACGATGAACGCAACCCACCAGAGCTCCATGTGATGAACAAAGCCTTGGCCAGAATTCCAAATGCGCGCTTGCTGCTGATTCCTGGCAGCGAACAAACCGCAGGACACGGCACCACTGGCCAAGCGAAATGGTGGAAAAGCGACGTCGCGGCCTTGCTGCAAACAGCACCGCGCTTGCCTTAACTCAACATGGCTGCTTGGTGCGTTGTGCGCCAGCTTTGGCCATGGCTTCAAAGCTGCTGTTCAAGCGGTTTTTGATGAAGTATTCAATCACTGCTTTGGGAAATACCGAATCAGGCTCAGATTCGGTGCGGTATTTGAACACCGTGCCATTGCCCTCAGGCTCGATGCGCCAAGCGCCTTTGTATGACTTGGCTTCACCACTGATTTGCACAAAGTCCGTCCCTTGATTGGGCAACTCTGTCACCTCCAGCACCATGCGCATCTTGATGGGGAAAAACAAAATACGCTCTTGCAACACGCGTTCCACCTGCGCTTTGTTCGCATCAATGCGCGTGGTGGTCGAGGCCACTACGCCTGGGATGTTGGTTGCGGCGTCATAGTCTGTCAGATAGCGGTACGACTGACACACACTCAAAGGCAAATAAAAGCTGGCGTGGGTATGGAACACACTGCCTTGCTGCGTCACATCGACTTTGATTTTGTAGTCATCGGCTGCACTCGCGATGGCGCACACCCCCATCAACACCCACGCATACCACCTTTGTTTCATTTGCGCCCCCTTTGAACAGGCATATTAGCGGAAGCCAACAGCCAATGCCTTGAAAAAGTAAAAATGCACCACATCTGAAGAAGAAGCCTTGGCATACCAAAGTTTTTCATTTTTTCAACCACTTATCTCACCTCACATGACGACATCTCCACTCTTTCAACCCTCACGCATCGGAGACATCGACGTCGCCAACCGCATCGTCATGGCCCCACTCACGCGCAGCCGGGCCGATGAAGCCAAGGGCGACATTCCAGGCAGCGCCATGAATGTGGACTACTACCGCCAACGCAGTGGCGCAGGCCTCATCATCAGCGAAGGCACACAAGTCTCGCCGGTCGGCAAAGGTTATATGGCGACGCCTGGCATCTACTCTGAGGCGCAAGTCGAAGGTTGGAAACACATCACACACGCGGTGCACGAAGCCGGCTCAAAAATCATTGCGCAAATTTGGCATGTGGGGCGAATCACCCACCCCGACCTCACTGGCGGCGCACAACCTGTCGCCCCATCACCCCTTCAACCTCAAGTGGTGGCCTACACACACAACGGCAAGGTCGATGTGCCTGTGCCACATGCCCTAACCACGGACGAAGTCAAGCAAGTGGTGCAGCAATTTCGCCAAGCCGCGGCCAACGCCATGCGTGCAGGTTTTGATGGCGTTGAGATTCACGGCGCCAACGGTTATTTAGTGGATCAATTCATCCGAGATGGCGCCAACCAACGCACCGACGAATACGGTGGTTCGGTTGAAAACCGCTGCCGCTTTGCCCTCGACGTGGTCGACGCTTGCGTGGCAGAAATCGGCGCAGGCCGCGTGGGCATTCGACTGTCCCCCCTGACCTCGTTCAACGATTCATCAGACAGCAATCCACAAGCTGTGTTTGGTCATTTGGTAGAAGCACTGAACACACGTGGCATCGCGTTCATCCACTTCATCGAAGGCGAGACCGGTGGCCCACGTGATCTGACTGGTTTTGATTACGCGTGGGCACGCCAAGCGTTCAAAGGCACCTACATTGCCAACAACAGCTACACCCGTGAAATGGCCATCGATGCCATCGAATCAGGCCGCGCCGATGCCATCGCTTTTGGTCGCTTGTTCATCGCCAACCCCGATTTGGTCACGCGCTTGAAACTCAATGCGGCACTGAACGCGCCTAACCCCAAAACGTTCTACACCCCCGGTCCTGTCGGCTACACCGACTACCCCACGCTTTAAAGAAAGCCCCTCATGAAATACCTCCACACCATGGTCCGTGTGACCGATCTCGATGCGTCATTGCGCTTCTACCGCGATGCATTGGGCTTGACCGTGCTGCGCACAACCGAATACCCCAAAGGCCGCTTCACCTTGGTTTACCTCGCCGCACCCGGCGATGAAGACGCACAAGTGGAACTCACCTACAACTGGGATCCTGAGGTCTACACAGGAGGTCGTAACTTTGGTCACTTGGCCTATGCCGTGGACAACATTTACGCCATGTGTGAAAAACTACAAGCGCATGGCGTGACGATTCTTCGTCCACCACGCGATGGTCGCATGGCGTTTGTGCGCTCACCAGACGACATCTCGATTGAGTTGCTACAAAAAGGTGAGGCACTGACGCCGCAAACACCTTGGACCGACATGCCCAATGTCGGTCACTGGTAATGACGCCTACGCATGTCGAAAATTTAAACATGTGCAAACGGACAAGTCTAGAATCACAACATGCGCCAGTTCTGCTTCTTCATTTGTGTTTGCGTGCTCAGCAGCATGTTTCATGCAACCGCCATGCCGCTGGAGAGGCCTGATACACAAGCCCAGACGTCTGTCACCTCGCACACGCGCCATGCATGCGACGAAGCGCCCACCACCAATACAGACAAGCAATGTCACACCAGTGGCCACGTGTGCTGCTTAGGTGTGACGAGCATCTCTGAGTACCGCCTCAACTCAGCTTACAGCCCGACTGGGTTGTTAAATCCAACCTCTCGCACACTCGCACTCAGCCTGTATCCCCATCAACAATTCAAGCCCCCCAAACGTCATCTCCCAACCTGACTCATCCGACTCATATACATGAGCGATTTCAATTGATTGGAGAATTTTTATGAACATGACGCATTACATGGAGCTGCTTGCAGTCAATCAGCCCTGGAACCTCTTGGCCTTCATGGCCATCCCCGTTGTCTTGGCTGAAACCTTGGCCATCACGGAGCTGTACCTGCTTTTCACACGCCACACCACAGGGTGGGTGTATCAACTCAACCGCATCGCAGGCATCACCGTCGGTGTGTATTTTGCCGGGGTGATCATCTACCTCATGACCACGGCGGTGTTGCCCATCACCCAAGCCGGTGAATGGCGTACCGCCATTGACGTGATTGCGGTCGCTTGCTATTTGATTGGCGGATTACCCCTGGTCTTCATCGCACTTCAAGAGTTAGGACTGGTCAACACAAACGCCAACGAGGAAAACAAACGCAAAGTGCACGCGATATGCGTTGCGTTGTTTCTGGTGTTTGGCCATATCGCCATGATTGCTGGCATGTTAGACCCCACATTGCTAGGCTATGGCATCCAAGCAACACCAGACATGCCAATGATGCACAACCACTGAGCGCGTGCTCTTTCAACACAAAAAAGGGTTCTCAATTGGGAACCCTTTTTTCATCCAACCACCATCTCTAGCCATCCATCAAAAACGCTCTGAATCAGAATAATTTATCTTCATCTGTAATGACAGATAATTGGCAAAATTACCATTTGACTGATCTATTTACTTTCAGGGATTCAGCTTGCTTTTCGATCATTGTGCCGAGTGCCAGAGTTGCTGCAATGTTGATGCAGGCTATGGCGCTTTAGAAATTACGCTCACCCAACGCGAGAGCGCCGTCATCAAGCACTTGTGCATTGAAGATCGATGCACCCACCTCGGGCCGCGCGGCTGCACACTGGGTGATGACAAGCCTCTGAGTTGCAAGCTGTACCCCCTATCGTTCGATCACAAAGCTAAAAAATATTATTTCGACGCTGCCTGCCCTCTTTTGCCTGAGTACAAACGCCAGCTCAACAATCCGAACAGCGAAGCGTCGAAGCACCTCCAAGAGATGAACCATCTGTTGCTAGCGCTTAGCCACACAGATGAAGATTTCTTAGAACGTAACCATCAAGTTGATTTGGATTTCTTCGAGTTGACACCGTTAAAAACACCCACTTACCTTAAAAATAAGTCATGACCGATAGCCGATCGAATGCGCTGGGCCGCGAAGAACACGCCGCAGAATCAACCCCCTCTGACGAAACGCTGAGTGTGGGTTATCAGAGCTGGAATCAAGATAACTTGTGCGTCGACAGTTACCACGAAGACATTCTGTACCACACCTCACGCTGGGATGGTTTATGCCCTTATGTGGATGTGACACCAGAAATGCTGGCCATGGCCAAAAAACCATTTATTGTTTATGCGGTTCCACCTGAAAGCCAATACGGCGTGCCCATCAACGACAAATACGGTTTAGTCCATGTCGCTGACCCCGACTTTTGGACGGAACCCAGACGACAAAGAAAGTTCAAAGAACTCGAAAAATTGTGTCGCACCCTCACAGTGACTGAAACCGTCGTGGCCGGCTCGGCTCTGTCATACGAGGACGTCTATGAGATGGGGGGCGTTCATTTTGAAAATTACTACATCCATACCGATGAAGTAGAAGGCTTCATCGACTACATCAAAAATTTAGATGTGCTGATCATTCGCGCATTTGCAGAAAACGGAGATTTGGTTCTCACCGATGTGTCGGTGCTGCTGCCAGAACGCCAACAGGTTTATGGCAGCTTTTGCCAGTGGAACCCCGAGTACAAAAAGTACTCTCCAGGCATTTTTGCTTGCCTCTTAGCGTCTAAATGGGCAGCCAAAAATGGCTATCGCCACTACAACCTGGGACCTGTCGATGACTACGGTTACAAAGCGCTTTTTGTGACGGAATTTGAGCCAATTTTCGCAGTGGCCATGACCGATGTAGACCACCCATTGGCGCTAGACACCACATCCCCCCTGCACACCGACTTCACCCCTGCTGTTTGGAACAGAATCCATCGACATATTTAAGCAAAGGCCAAAGCCTTTGCCTCAGAAGAAATGTTTTTCGTCGAATGCCTCGTCATAGTCGAAAAACAACTCATCATCTGCCTTGATTTTTTTCAACGCAATGAGGTCGCCATTCTTCAAATATTTGATGTTGGGCGTTTTGGAGTGGTTCATATAAAACGCCATATTCATGGCGTTCAACCCAATGGATGGAATGAGGTATTTTTTGCTGTCGTAATAGCAAAACATCTCAACTTCCTTACGCACGCTGCGTGGAATCTTTTTGATCTCATCTTTGGAAAAGTCGAACTCTTTGATTTTGAGCAAACTCACCAACGGTTTCACGCCTTTGGGGATATCGCGAATGGCAAACACACCAATGCCATGCACCTTAGAAATACCAAGGCGGCAATACACCTCGGTTTGAAGGTGTTCTAGTACTCTTGCTTTGTCAACTGCCATTGGCGCCTCATAGGTGATTGGAACCCATCTCTTGACGAGATAGGCGCTCAGTATATTTTCAAAAGACCAGATGTCTTGTCTTGCCAATCAATTCACAAGGTGTTTACGCGCCAAAAAATTGCTGACATGCAGGTACAAAAAGGTTCTACCTTTTTCATACAACACCCAATGTGTGGCATGGTGCAGAACAATGTCATGACTTCCTTGAATTTGCGGCGCAAGTGCCCCTGTGACGTAAAAGTCGCGATCCCCCCTCAGCACCAAAGTGGGCACTTTAATCTGAGCAGGCTCAAATGGCAGCTTGGTGGACCAAATCTCAACCATGTCCTTGACCGGCCCCGTTGGACTCGATGGACGACAGTGCTCGGTCAATTGTTTGAGTTTTTCAAACGCATCGAGCGTGACATCGTCCTCAGTCCCAGACAGCATTTGTACCCATTCCGAAATCAAGGCATCCGTCCCCACCACCGCAGATGTCCCTGCAGCAGCCCCTTTCCATGCCTCCAATGGCACAGCGGCATTCTGGCCATCCATCACGCCGAGCAGCACCAATCGGTCAACCGAGCTTGGATCCTCGATGGCGGCCATCGCCGCTAACACACCACCCCAGCCCCAACCGACGAGGGTGACTTTTTGGGTGGATGAACGCTGCTTGATGTCATCGATCACTTGGCTCACATCTGCAACAGCCGTGGACAACTTGGCAGAGGACTGCGTCGACGCCAGAGCGCCGAACTTGCCAAACCCATGCAAGTCAATCGCCCACGTGTCAAAGCCTTCGCGCGACAGCTCATCCATCCATGAGTATCCTGGGACATCGAAGGCATCGGCACAAGGTGCTCCATACGGGTGCAAGAAAAGAACGGGGCTATGCCAATTGGCCTCTGTAGGTTTTTTGTGAATGGCACGCACATGCCCGACTTCAGAGCGCACATGCAAAGTCAGTTCTTCGCGTTCAGCACTCATCGCGGGGCTGCACATCAAACAGCCCAGCACCCAAAGGGTTTGAGTCCAATATGCATGGCGTTGAAAGAAATTTGTCATACCCATCCACTCACAGTGCCTGCGCCAAAGTCTGCGCAATCTCGATCACATTGCTGTCGTGCGCAATGCAGTCGGTGCTCCAGATGTGACGAATGCCCGCCTCTTGAATCACGGCGATCGCATCTTCCGCAAACAAGGCATGCGTGACAGCCACATCCACCGATGCGGCGCCCTGCCCCAGCACCAACCGGGCGGCCATGGCCAAGGTTCGTCCACTGCTTGCCACGTCATCGATCAAGACCACATGCCGCCCTTGAAATGAACAAGAAGGGGGCAACTGAATGTCCACATGCTTATCGCCGTAACGCACTTTTTCACATGCGGCATGATCCAGCCCGTGCACGGCAGCCGCTTGCTCGACCCATTGCGCTGACTCACCATCTGGCCCCAGTAAAAATGCATGGGGGATGCGTTGGGCAATGTAGTTGCCAAGCAAGGGCGCACCACTCAAGGCAATGGGCCGTGGCACAGGCACGGCCTGCTCAAGCTTAGAGATGCGATGCAAGTGCGGATCAACTGTGACCACGCAGTCAAACAACGTGGCCAAAAATTGCCCCACCACTTTTTGACTCACAATTTCGCCGGCGTTGAACGCCATGTCTTGGCGCATGTACGCCAGATATGGCGCCACCAATGTCAAATCTTTCACACCCAGTTGCCTAGCCGCCTGCGCCACCAAGAGCAACTCCACCAGTTTTTCATTGGGGTTGACCAAGGATCGGTAAACAAACGCTTGGCTTGGTAAGGGCGTTGGCAACGTCAATTTGAGCTCCCCATCGGGAAAGCGGTGGCGTTGCACCCCCTGCACCTCACCGCCTATTGCCTTGGCAAACCGCGTGGCAGCGGCTCGCTCATCCTCAAAACACAAGATCACGGAAGTCATGACTTAAAACTCCACAAACGCATGCAGCAACTCGGAGGAATCGCCAATGCCATACCCATGCGATTTTTGACACTCTTGAATTGCAAAAATCAAATCGCTGTGATGCTCAGCGTACACGCGGTACAAAACGTCCCCCTCACTCACTGAATCTCCAAGCTTGAACATCAAGTCCACACCAGCCCCCGGAACTTTGGGCGCGCCTGCAATCCGCGCAATGCGTGCGATTTGAAAGTTATCGATGCGAATGACCACGCCCGATTTGTTAGCCACCACATCATGCACGTAGCTGGCCAATTGCGGTTGGTTATGGTCAAACGCACGACGACCTTGTGCATCAATGATGGCATTCATGGTTTTGAGTGCACGTCCTGACTCCAAGATGTCACGCGCAATGGCAAATCCATCGCCACCACGCACGTCTGGGTCAAACTCAATCATTCGCCCCGCCAAACGCAAGGCTTTGTAACGCAGATCATCTGGGGCACGCGGATCGTTCTCTAACACACGCATCACATCACGCGCTTCTAAAACAGGACCAATGCCCTGCCCGATCGGTTGACGACCATCGGTGATGATGACCTCTAAGTGCAAGTTCATCCGAGAGGCGACATATTCGAACAACTTGCGCAACCTTTGTGCTTCCGGTACCGAACGCACTTTGGCGCTTGGCCCAATGGGAATGTCTAACAACAAATGGGTAGAACCTGCCGCCACTTTTTTAGACAAGATCGAGGCCACCATTTGGGTGGTCGAATCTAAAGACAACGGGCGCTCCACCGAAATCATCACATCATCCGCAGGTGACAAATTGGCCGTACCACCCCATGCCAAACAAGCACGGTGCTTGCGCACGATGTCAGAAAGCACCTCGTTGCTCAATTCGACATTGGCCAACACTTCCATCGTGTCAGCCGTCCCCGCTGGCGAGGTAATGGCTCTGGACGACGTTTTGGGGCACAACATCCCGTGCGCTGCGACGATGGGTACCACCAGCATCGAGGTGCGGTTGCCAGGAATGCCGCCAATGCAATGCTTATCGACCACGGTCTGTTCATGCCAGTTCAGACGATGCCCGCAGCTCACCATGGCCTCTGTGAGGAAATAAATTTCTTCACGATCCATTTCGCCATGGTTGGTGGCAATCAAAAACGCCGTCAGCTCAATTTTTGAATAATGCAGCTGAGAAATGTCACTGACGATGGTTTTGTACTCATCTTGAGTCAGTCGCTCGCCATTGATTTTCTTAAACAACGCACCAATCGACTCAGGCCGCTCGGCATGCCGCACATAGGTGGCCGTTCCCTCTGGCATGCCTAAGCTAGAAAACGCATCAATCGACAACCCAATTTCATTCACCCCCACCATGCGTTCGTCCTCCACCACATTCAGCGTGGCTTGAATGCTGTGACCGTTGGTGAAAATTTCTATCTTCGCCAATGCCTGAAAGCCTTCGGCACGGTAGATGGAACACTCGCGATGGAGGTAAACCACATTTTCAAAATTGGTGTCTATCGAAATGCGCTTTAATTTCAGACATTCATTGACGATGGGGGGTGTTGCTTCAGTCATGGTGCGATTTTCTATTTTTATGAGCGGGCGTCCGAAGTTTGAAGACCCTCAGCCCATTCTGAAAGAGACATTTGTAATTCAATTTGATTTATCGCAAATGTTTGACGTCGCCTAGGAAAACCCTTACGCATACCATAGCGCTATGCGGCATT